>BNJS01001534.1_pt1 | contig 65199 bp, 69 predicted proteins | sample 8540461 | NCBI WGS metagenome assembly BNJS01 (sample SAMD00202454, study PRJDB9452) | human saliva metagenome | isolation source: human saliva | place: Japan
CTTCATAAAAATCCTCGGAGCGAATCCGGGGATTTTTATTTGGATAACTTTCAGGTTTTATAAGTTTGGGATTGTTAGATTTCGTTTGGTAAGCTCTTCTTTTGATTCGTTTGGTCAATTTCGTGCTTTTTGTCGCCTGAATGCTATCTGTGCCATATCTGTTTTCGATATCTTCCAGTCGTTTGTTTGTAGTTATCGGTTTGCCATCTGTTAGTCGTCATGTCTGCTAAGTTTAAGATAAGCAATTCGTCCGTCCAATTTTCTACGTCAGGATCTCCGTGATTAAATACGGAATCAGCCCAATTGAAACCAGATAATTCTAATATCCTGCCGCCTTCATGCTCGTGGTCCGTCTGATTTTCAACAAAAAGCGTAGGCAAAGTCGTGCATCAGTCCCATTGTAAATAAACTACGCGCCACGTCTTCTTCCATATTGAAGACTTCGCGAGCCAGATTGTAAGATTTGTATGCCACTCCGCGCATGTGAAATAGTCGCGAGTCTGACAAACCAATGAATTTCGGGTTATTTTTCATGATATCTGTGTGTTGCGACGGAATAAATTTATGAATTGTCGGCGAATTGGGCGACCGACGATGTTGCCGAATGACGCACCAATTGCTACTGCTACGCCGATGAGAATTGCTCGCGCTAAGATAGCCAAGGCTGGCAGAAAGTTTGCGCTATTTGGTGGATATAGAACGACGCCCATTAATCCATTGTAAAGCGACAATCCTGGAACTAATGGCACAATTCCCGCCGCGATGATCGCCAGGGAAGGGAATTTCCATAATCTGGATGTCATAACTGCGATCAGTCCAATTACCGCCGCCGCGATGCCGCTTGCTGTTACGATATCAAAGCCAAAACTTATGGCTAATCTTGAAATCCACCAGCCGAAAATTGCGATCAATCCAGAAATGATCATCCCCAAAAATCGAGAATGATTTCTCAGAACGAACGCCGCCGCGATAATTCCAGCGCCCAAATATTGCGTGTGTCCGTCTGCCAATGTCAATCGATCTGGCGTTGTCGGGAAAGTAATACCGAATTTTGTCGCAATGTACAGTCCGACCATCACGCCAGCAATTACGCCGCCCGTCGCCATCACGACTTTTAACAATCTGGCGTTGGCGGTCATGTAATATTCGTCAATTGCGTCCTGGAATGCGCCGACAAACATTAGTCCCGCGACTAATAAGACAATTCCGCTGATAACCAACAATGTTGCATTGACACTTAGCCCCAGATAATTGCTACACCAAGCTGCGCCCGCCGCCACCAATGTTACGAAAATCGCCACGAGGGCTTGCGAATAAAACAACGGCGCGCCAATACGTCCCAGCCATCTTAATAATCCAGTCGCTGAGAATCCGAGCAGAAAACGCGATTGACGCCATGAGCAAACTGCCGCCGTATAGAATAACAGAACCTGCGCTCACTAATCCGCCCGCCGCGTAAAACGACTAGTCGGGAATGTTCGGTGGGCTTTTTGAGTATTTGTTGCACCGTTCCTCAGCTTCTTCCAGGAAAGTTGCTTGCGACGAATGTCGAGGGCCAATAATTGCAATGCTTGAATCAATTGATAATTAGGGTCGTCAGGGAACGATAACACGCGCCATCGTCAAAGGCTCATGGTCAACTCCGCGGTCTTGAGAAATTGTCACCAAAGTGTAGCTCACGTCCACATGAACGGGTCTCGCGGCAATATGTCCGCGTGATTCCTTTGCGCCATACGAACCACATCGCGCGCCACTACGCCCATGCTCAGGAGCTGCTCGGCAATCGTCATAGCCAGGCGCAAAGCTCGCATATTCGGCGTCAAACTTTCGTCAATTTTTCTCCAGATGATGCTCTGGCTCAAAGCTGTAAAAGATTAGCGACTCGGGCCAATGATTGCTCAATGAATTTTGGTACTCTTCACAATATCTAGTGTAACAAATTTTATGCCAATAGAAATAGCCCGCCAAGAGACCTCTGCCGAGACCAGAGGTCTCAAGGCTGAACTATTTCTTAGGCGGGCTTGTAAGCCCTTGATCGAATGACTCTAAACGAGTCATTCACCGTATCACACGTCTGGACGCATATATGAAGGATACTCTTGTTGCTGTGGGCAACCTGAAATATCCCGAGAGTGCTCTGAGGTGCGCTGAGATGAAGTGTGCTGAGAGCTGTTCAGCTCTAGCATTTCTTCAATGGCGTCTTCAAGCTTGCGCTGATCTTCTTCAAGCTTGCGCTGATCTTCTGCAAGCTTGCGCTATCTTCTGGGAGCATTTCCCAGTATTGCTTTTAGCGAGACGTTCAGCTTCTTTTCGTCCACGCTCGGACTCAAGAAGCGCATCCCGAAGATCGTTGTTCTCATTCCTGTACGCATCAAGCTCCCATTGGAGCTTGTCGTTCTCGATAGACTTCTTCTGAAGCTCATCGATTACGTTGGTACATTCAGTAAGGTCTTTAATGACCTTCCTGTTAAGCAAGAACGTACACATCGCCATTACAGTTATCGTTACGTAATTGATGACAGCCGTTGACGATAGCGACGCGATCGGCTTTCCTGAGACATAAAAGCCGAAGATAGCAATCAGCGACAAGAGCAGTAAGACTACGAGAGAGAACGTGTAGAACTTCTGGTTGGACTTGTATCGTCCAACTGCCTCTAATGCATAGTTGCTCATATTATCACCCTTAAGAGTAGATAGGAGGGTTACGTCTAAAGGGCGGCTTTCCACCTTAGACGAGCTTTTAGATGAAAGCTAGTATTATTTATATCACACATGAATAAAAAGTCAATATAATAAAAACAGCCCCAGTTGGGACTTAATAATTTCAGGAATAGTGACAAGCAGATGAAGATGTACTCAAGACGCGTCAGAAGATGACGCTTTAGCTCATCTTCATCTGCTTATCACTATTCAGGTCCAGATAACTTACCGCAAGAAGCAGTAAGAGATCAGGAGATCAGAGTTCGCTCGTGGCGGGATTGCCGCCACAAACCACGAATTGTCATCTCCAGACACAGTGTAGGCTTACCTACAGGAGCACCATCCTTGTATGTCTGGATGGTAACTGTTGTTCGCCATCCCTTGTTACGCTCGACTTTCGTCACTTCGTGAATGACGTCGTCCACACCAGAAAATGGGATGAACTCTCCTTCTCGGAGATCCTTCAATCGGCGCCTATCGTCGTATGTCATAGCAATGATAATCGCCTTGTCATCGCACTCTTCATAGCTGAAGAACTTATTGGAGTTATCAGACTTCACTGTAAGGATGTTCTCCTTCATAAGGCTGTTACACCTTAATTTAGCGGTAAAGCCATTGACCTTCAGCGTGAAGCTGCCGATGTTTAGCGTGAACACAGTCCCGTTGTCGGTCCTTTCGGACTTAGGGGCCTCGCCTTTAAGCGCGACGTCAGGGATAAGAATTATCTTAGAGACTGAAGTCTCGAAGTGGAATTCACTCCCTACTTTCCTGTATTCAGGAGAAGCCGACTCCGAGCAGCAAACCCTGGTAATGCCATCCTCGGACTGCGTAATGGTAGTGCCCCCAGCGTGGATGGTGATACCCTTGCAGACGATGTAGTGCAGGGTGTAATGAAGTGCCATTTTTCTGACCTTTCTCTATCTCGCGGCGAACGGTTCGCCATCTTTGCTTTTTGGCAAACTAATCATGCGTGCATATGATCAAGCATGAAACGAGATTTCAATTGTCAATACATATTCTCTCAACAACTAAAAACCTCGCTTCATGCTTAAGTTTCGTCTTATAATCTTATAATCTTACATCTGCTTGTCAGGTTCGCTTTCGGACAAGGATTTACCTCGACTTGTCAATGAAAGCCAATGTTATTTATATCACGCGATAATATTTAAGTCAAGTTTAGTCAACTTTCTCTAAAATAATACCTGTTCTGGCTGGCAAGTAAACTTTAAGATTGTGACTATTATCAGCTGGGGAAGTGAAAAATCGGGAATTATGGTCTATTCGCTCCTGTCCGCCGAAGTTCTTATCATCGCTACTTAACGCCAACTTATAAGAGCCAGCTTCTGCGGGTACTGGCATAATCTGAGTGGGACTTGTCGGGCGAAAAAAATTGATAACAAATAAAAAGTCGCCATGCATAAAACTTACCGTGTGATCAGATTGGCGAACCGTCAAATGGTGAACATTAGGATTATCAATTTGCCTAATAATCTTCATCAGCGCCGCGTCAAAATCACCCAGCCATTGGTATTTTAAGAAACCGTTGTCGCGTAAATTCCATTGCCGACGAGCGTGCTTAAACGACCAATTATTGCCTTCACGCGGAAAATCAATCCATTCCGGATGCCCGAATTCATTGCCCATAAAATTCAAATAACCGCCGCCATGCAGCCCTGCGGTCATCAGGGCGAATCAGTTTATGCAGGGCTATTCCGCGTTCGATCTTAAGATCCGGGTCAATTTTATCCATATGCCAATACATATTTTTATCAATCAATCGGAAAATCAGCGTTTTATCGCCGACGAGCGCTTGGTCATGACTTTCGGCGTAATTGATGACTTTTTCCTCTGGACGATGCGAACTTAAAGTGTAGGCCAATTGTCCCAAATCCCAATCTTCATCATTTTTTCTCTTTCAGGGTTTTTTATCCATAAATCTATGCGCCCATTTGCAAGCGATAATCAAATCCCAGCCCGCCGTCTTTTTGTCGATGCGCCCAGTCCAGGAAAACCGCTCATTTCCTCTGCAATTGTCATGGCGTCGGGGCGAATGGCGTAATGGTTTCATTTGCCAATCGTAAATAAGCGAGCGCGTCTTTGTCGACATTATCGCGGAAATAATCGTCATAGCTAGTGAAACTTTTCCCGAGTCCGTGGTCGTGGTAAATCATGCTAGTTACACCATCAAACCTAAATCCATCAACGTGATATTCATCTAGCCACCATCGGCAATTGCTTGCCAAAAATGCAAAACTTCCGGTTTGCCGTAATCGAATAATCGCGAATCCCATTCAGGATGATTTGTTGGTTTGAAATATTGCGTCGGATCGCCGGCAAATTGCCCAGACCTTCGACTTCGTTTTTTGGCGGCGTGAGCGTGAACAAGGTCAATGATGACGCGCAGTCCCATTCCGTGCGCCGCGTCGACCAATTTCTTAAAATCGTCGGGCGTGCCAAATCTTGACGAAAACCGCAAAAAGTTGCTGACGTGATAGCCGAAGCTGCCATAATATGGATGTTCTGCGATTGCCATAAGTTGAATGGTGTTGTACCCAGATTTCTTAATTCGCGGCAAAACCTCCGTGGTAAATTCACTGAAACTGGCTACTTTTTCCTGCTGGCTGCTCATACCAACGTGCGCTTCGTAAATCAGGGGAACTTTTGGCTTGGGCGGGGTTTTATATTGCCAATTGTAGGGAGTTTTTGGCGACCACACGACCGCGGAAAAATCGACAGAATTTTCGTCCTGAACGATGTAATTTGAGTATGAAGGCAGCCGCCAACCGTCGCCGCCAGACCAATAGACACGCAATTTATATTTTTGTCCGTGACGAAGTGAATCTTCAGGAAGATTTATGCTCCATTCGCCGTTTTTCATCACGATTTAAGGCGAATTCCTCACTCTCTTTCCAGTCTGAAAAATCGCCAACTAAGAATATTCGAGTAGCGTTTGGCGCCCATTCTCTAAAAGCCCACCCCGCATCTGTTTTATGAAGTCCGAAATATAAAAAACCCATCGCGAATTCGGCTGGCGTCTTGCCGCTTAAAACCGTTTTCAGCTTTGAGGAAATATACTTCTCACGCGCCTGAATTGTGGATTTGTGCGGGGCTAGCCACTGATCCAAATCAACGAGGGTTTTATTGCTCATGTTTCTAGTGTAGCGAAAAAAACTGATATAATCTATCAAATGAGACCTTTTTCTTTTGAAATAACTTCACGATTTAACGACACGTTGGCGCGAACGGGAATTATTCACACACCACACGGTGATATTAAAACGCCGGCGTTTATTGTGGTTGGAACTAAGGCTAATGTTAAGGCGATGATTCCTGAGATGGTGAAGGATGTCGGCGCGCAGGCGGTGCTGGCGAACGCTTATCATCTATATTTACAGCCGGGGCATGAGTTGATTGAAAAGGCTGGATATCTTGGTGAATTTATGCACTGGGATGGTCCAACGTTTACGGATAGTGGTGGGTTTCAGGTTTTGAGTTTAGGCTCTGGCTTTAAGAAGGTTTTGGCTATGAGCACTGATGTCGATGAAGAAATTGCGATTGCTAAAAAATCGTCGCGTCATGCTTGGGTGGACGAAAACGGCGTGATGTTTAAGTCGCATCTGGATGGCTCTTATCATAAATTCACGCCAGAATTGTCCATGCAAATTCAGGCTGGAATTGGCGCTGACATTACTTTTGCGTTTGATGAATTGACTTCTTTGATTGATCCGTACGAATATCAAGTTGAGGCGCTGGCCAGGACGCATGCTTGGGCGGAGCGAAGTTTGGCGGAAGTCAAGCGCTTAGGGCGGCTCGTCCAGATAAGCCGTATCAGCTTTTATTTGGCGTTTTTGCAAGGCGCAAATTACGAGGATTTGCGGAAGCAAACTGCCTGAGTTTTTGAGCGCAATGGATTTTGATGGCTATGGAATTGGTGGCGCGCTGGAAAAGGAAACTATGGCGCAAACGATTCAGTGGGTCAATCAAATTCTGCCTGAAAATAGGCCGCGTCATTTACTAGGAATTTCCGAGCCTGATGATATTTTTGCGGCAATTGAGCAGGGAATTGACACTTTTGACTGTGTGAGTCCGACGCGAGTGGCTAGGAATGGCGCCGCTTATACGCCGTTTGGTCGAGTCAATGTGCGCGGTCAAAAATACCGCGAGATGTTTGCGCCGATTATGGATAATTGCGATTGCTATACTTGCAAAGAATTACACGGCGGCTTATCTCTGTCATCTTTTGCACGCTCGTGAGTCGTTGGCTGGAACGTTGTTGTCAATTCACAACGAGCGATTTATCGTTAAGTTGGTTGACGATATTCGTGTCAGCTTGGAGAATGGAACTTTTTACGAGTTTCGCGATTCGTTCTTGGCGAAGTATTATAGTAAGAAATAGACTATTTACAACTGATTGGAAAATCGTTATAATTAAACTCATACGCCGTGAGGTCTTTTTTATGGACTGTACCCGCGTGAAAAATAATAATTAAATTAAGGAGAACTTCTACAAATGGCAGATGCATTTGACCGAAGCAAACCGCACGTTAACGTTGGTACAATGGGCCACGTTGACCACGGTAAGACTACGCTGACTGCTGCGATTACTGCAGTGTTGGCAAAGCGCCTACCAAGCGCAGTTAACAAACCTGTTGCGTACGACCAGATCGACAACGCACCAGAAGAGAAGCAACGTGGTATTACTATCGCGTCTTCACACCAAGAGTATGAATCAAAGAATCGTCACTATGCACACGTTGACATGCCGGGACACGCTGACTACGTCAAGAACATGATCACCGGTGCTGCTCAGGTTGACGGTGCGGTATTGGTTATCGCTGCAACTGACGGCCCAATGCCTCAGACTCGTGAGCACGTTTTGCTTGCAAAGCAGGTTGGTGTGCCAAAGATCGTTGTCTTCTTGAACAAGATGGACATGGCTGACGAGGAAATGGTTGAGCTGATCGAAGAAGAAGTTCGCGAACTTCTTGAAAAGAACGGCTTCGACAAAGACGCTCCAATCATCAAGGGTTCTGCTCTTAAGGCTCTTGAAGGTGACGAGAAATACGAAGACGCTATTATGGAATTGGTTGACGCAATGGACAGCTACATTCCAGAGCCAGCACGTGACATGGACAAACCATTCATTATGCCAATTGAGGACGTCTTCTCAATTAAGGGTCGTGGTACAGTAGCAACTGGTCGTATCGAGCAGGGTGTTGTTAAATTGAACGACGAAGTTGAAATCGTTGGTTTGAAGCCAACTCAGAAGTCAGTTGTAACTGGTATTGAGGCCTTCAAGAAATCTCTTGACCAAGGTCAAGCAGGTGACAACGCAGGTGTCTTGCTACGCGGTATTGAGCGCAGCGACATTGAGCGCGGTCAAGTTTTGGCAAAGCCAGGCACAATTACTCCACACACTGAGTTTGAAGCTGAAGTTTACATCTTGAAGAAGGAAGAAGGCGGTCGCCACACTCCATTCTCAAAGGGCTACAAGCCACAGTTCTACTTCCGCACAACCGACGTTACTGGTGAAGTTGAATTGCCAGCTGACAAAGAAATGGTTATGCCAGGCGACACTGTAACCTTCAAGGTTGTTGCTTGCACCAATTGCTATGGAACAAGGGTTTGAACTTTGCTATCCGCGAAGGTGGCCGTACAGTTGGTGCTGGTGTTGTTACAAAGATTAACAAATAATTTTGATAACACAAGCCTAATTAAATCCCCGAACTTTCGGGGGATTTTTGATTGCTACAAGAAGGGGTTAATTGACAAAGCGGTAATGTTTATGGCAGAATAAAGACATCTAATATAAAACAGAAAAAGGAGATTTTTGGTGAATAAACAGAAATTGCTAATTGTTGGCGGAGGCGGAATGGTCGGTGCGACGGCGGCTTATGCGTGTGCGTTGCGTAGTGTCATCGAAGAGATTGTGTTGATTGACCGTAATGAGGATTTGGCTTAGGGGTCAAGCGGCTGACATTAATGACGCGATGGGGATTGACAGAAATGTCGTGGTTCATACGGGAAATTATTCTGACATCAATGACGATGACATTGTTGTGATTACTGCGGGTGCGCCGCAACTTCCTGGACAGACTCGGTTGGAATTGATTGACGTTAATGCAAAAAAATTATGCGTGATATTGTGAAAAAAATATTATGGCGAATGGCGCGAAGCCGTATTTGGTGATTGTCAGTAATCCAGTTGATGTTTTGACTTACGTGGCGCTTAAGGAATCTGGTTTGCCGAAAAATCGCGTGTTTGGGACGGGCACGACGCTTGATACTTCGCGAATGAAATCGTATTTGGCGGACGCGTTCAATGTCGACAGTAAAGCGGTTGACGCTTATATTTTGGGCGAGCATGGCGATTCATCGTTTTCGACAATTGAGACGGCGCAAATTGGTGAAGTGCCGATTAAGGAGTATCCTGGATTTACAGAGGAAATGATTGATGGAATTGAGCAGAAGGTTCGCGACCGAGCTTATCGGGTGATTGAAACAAAGAAATCGACGTATTTTGCGATTGGGTTTGTTGTGTCTAAAATTGTTTCGGCGCTCCGAAAATCGACGCACACGGTTTATCCCGTCTGCTCTTTGGCTGAAGGCGAATATGGACTGAATAATGTTGTGCTTGGATTGCCATCAACAATCAGCAGCGACGGCGTGAAGATTTTGGCGGGCTATCCACTTACCGAGCGAGAAAAAGAATCGCTGAATAAATCCGCTGGAATTATTGCAGAAATGATTTCTCATCTTGATAAAGCAGAAAAATTGCTGATATAATCGCATAGTTAATAATAATTTATCTCGAGAACTCGATTGACTATAAATAGGGCAATTAGAGGTTACGAGATCGCACATAAGAGGAGGAGCTATGGCTCAAGATACAGGAATTAAAATCCGTATTCGTCTGAAGGCTTATGACCACAAAGTCATTGACCAATCAGCAAAACAAATTATCGACACCGCAATTCGCACAGGTGCTAACGTGGCTGGTCCAGTGCCTTTGCCAACTCGACGCAGCACTTACACCGTCGTAAAAGAGTCCACACGTTTACAAAAACTGGTGGTGAATCTTACGAGCGCCGCGTTCACAAGCGTCTGATTGACATCACAAACGCTACACCAAAGACAATCGACAGCTTGCAGAACTTGAACTTGCCAGCTGGCGTTGACGCTGAAATTCGTATGTAATTTAACGATATATAAAAATTTCCGCCCTCTTGAACGGGGCGGATTATGCGCTATAATTCCATTCAGCTTATGACAAAAACAAAAACTCGTACTTATGCTCACAATCGCTCGAAGTCTAGCGAGCTATTTAGTCGCAAAAGAGGCGCGAACGTATTTATGATAATGACGGCTCATTTTCTTGAAATTGGTGGTTTTGTGATATTAAGTGCGCTGTGGCTTCGTCTAAAAATCCAATTGAAGTTGGCGGTTTGGTTGTCAAGCTATTCCTGTCGGGCTATTTATTGCGTTGCTGCTGGTATTAAAGATTGAGAAATATCAATTCAACCGGAAAATTTGGTACGTCACGATAATTTTTCATGGCAATTCTGACCTCGTTTACGCCGGTTGGTGTGATGATTTAATCGCTATGGATTCGTTATAAAATAATACCGCCCAATTAGGACGATATTATTTGCTTGAAGTTGTATGCTCTTAAGCTTCTAGAATGGACGACCGCCGCCCAACTTGCTAATAGCGTATCCAGAGTCTTGAATAATATCAATTAGCGCCTCGGCTCGTGTAGCTGCGTCTGGGATATTTTTAGCCGCCTCATAAGCTAAGCGGAACATCTTACTGCTGTTGGTTATTCTTGCGGCTGACATGTATATACGAATTTTTCGTTCTCCATCAACGCCTTCCATTCTGTCTATATTTGGCGCTAGTGCATTAATAGCTTCATCTCTGATAGTGCGTAAATTATTCAGTTCTTCGTTTGTATTTTCGATTTGAGAATCGTTCATGATTGCCCCCTAATTAATAAAATTTCTTTTCAAATATGATTATAGCATATGCGGAACTGTAGATAAAACAGAACATGTGGTCATGGGTTGACTTTTTAGGCTTAATTGTGCTACAATTTACAGGTAATTTCTATTACGCGTAATATCAACTGTTCTCCTTGATGAATGAGCAGGTCTGGTTATGAACGAGTGTTTATATTTAACGTCCTCCTCAGAATCCCAGAAACCGCACATCATCAGGAGTATTTAAGTGGGAGTGAGGAAAAAGTGAAAAACACTTCTCGGTACCAAACTTGGTATGACCCAGCTCTTGGCTGAAGACGGCAAAGCCATTCCGGTAACGCTGATCCAAGCCGGCCCTGTCACCGTGACTCAGGTGAAGACTGTCGAAACCGACGGTTACAATGCGGTACAGGTAGCTTTTGGAGAGGGTAAGAACCTGAGCAAGGCCGTGGCTGGACACGTTAAGCCAGCCCAAGTGACCCCGAAGCATATTCGGGAATTCCGTGTCGACCAGATTCCAGAGGATCTGAAAGTTGGCAGTGAAATTAATGTTTCCGCGTTTGAAGTCGGCGATTTTGTCGATGCGACCGGAACCAGCAAAGGTAAAGGTTTCGCTGGAACCATTAAACGCCACAACTTTAAGCGTCATCGTAAGACGCACGGTGGTAAAGGTAATACTCGTAAGCCAGGTTCAATTGGCTCGATGTATCCACAAAAAGTTTTCAAGGGTAAGACGATGGCTGGCCACATGGGTCACGAACGTGTTACTGTTAAGAACTTGGAAGTGGCATATGTTGATCCAGAGACCAATCTAATCGGGGTTAAGGGCGCTGTTCCTGGACCACGAAAGGGGCTGATTATTTTAGGAGGTAACAAGTAATGGCAGATTCAACCAAACTTCCTAAAGACATTTTTGCTGTGGAAGTGCCAAATCACGAATTGTTGAAATTGGCATACGACAGCTACTTGGCAAACGCACGCCTAGCTAGCGCTACAACCAAGCAGCGTGGTGAAGTTTCTGGTGGTGGTAAAAACCATGGAAGCAAAAGGAACTGGTCGAGCACGTTTTCGGTTCAACCCGTAACCCAATCTGGCGCGGCGGTGGTGTGGTATTTGGCCCACGCGGCAACGAAAACTACACTAAAAAAATTGTCAAAGACTGCTAAGAAAGTGGCAGTCCGCCAAGCTTTGACCGTAGCTAACGAAGCTAAGAAAGATTGTCGTCAAAGACATTAAGACTACTGGCAAGACCAAAGGAAGTCGCAACATTCCTAGCCGACAACAAGTTCGAGCGCCGTGTTCTGATCGTTGTAGATGAGAAGACGCCAGAACTTATGCGTGCTACAAACAACATTCAGAACGTTTTTGGTGGTTCGCGCTAATTATCTAAGCGTTTATCACATTCTGAATGCGGATACAATCGTTATAACACCGAAAGCTCTACCTGTAATTACTGCATGGTTGGGTAAGGAGGAAGCGTAATATGAAACAGACGATTATTATCCCACGCGTTAGTGAAAAAGGCTTTACGCACAGAGCGCCAATGGCGTATATGTGCTACGCGTTCCACTTAACTTGAATAAGAACGAAATCAAATCAGCTGTAGAGGCGCAATTTGGCGTTACTGTAGTTAAGGTTAAAACCTTAGTACAAGACGGCAAGGCTGTGCGCTTCTCACGAGGCAAGAATCGTTATCCTGGCACAACAACGCGCAAGGATTGGAAGAAGGCTTACGTGACGCTGAAAGAAGGCGATAAGCTCGATGTGTTTGACGCAGTAGAGCAGCAGATGGAGGAGACCAAGTAATGCCAGTGAAAGCTTACAATCCAACCACTCCTGCTCGTCGCGGCATGACGAGTCAGGATTTGTCAGACATTACAACAAGAAAACCTCTTAAAAGTCTGATTAAAGCTAAAAAGCAAAATGCCGGTCGCAACAACCAAGGTCGAATTACTGTTCGTCATCGCGGAGGCGGCGTTCGTCGTCACTACCGCTTGGTGAACCATAATTTGCCAGCAGGCTTGACCTTGACGATTGAAGAAATCGAATACGATCCAAACCGCTCAGCTCGTATTGCTCGAGTTAAGGATCAGTACAATTTGTACCACTACATCTTGGCTGACACCTCAATGGTTAAGGGTAAAACTATCCGAACTGGCGAAGAAGCTCCACTGAGGCTTCAAAACCGCTTGCCATTGTCAGTTATTCCTGTTGGTACGATGATTTATGCTATTGAACTGACTGCCGGCAAAGGTGCGCAAATGGTTCGCGCCGCTGGTGCTAAAGCTCAGTTGATGGCCAAAGAAGGCAATTACGCAACTATCAAATTGCCATCTGGTGAAGTTCGCAAAGTTCGCTTGGAAGCTACCGCTGCTATCGGTGTAGTCGGTAACGTCCAGCACCAAAATGTTAAGATCGGTTCAGCTGGTCGCAAAAGCGCCGCAAGGGTATTCGCCCAACCGTTCGCGGTGTCGTTATGAACGCCGCAGACCACCCACATGGTGGTGGTGACGGTGGTCGCCACGGTACTGGTAAAGCACCACGTACTCCTTGGGGTCAATTGACATTAGGTTATCGAACTCGTCGCCGTAAAGGCTCGAAATAAATTATCGTACGCACGCGTCACGACGCGAAGAGGAAGAGGTAAATCACGATGAGTCGTTCATTAAAGAAAGGTCCATTCGTCGATGTAAAGCTAGCAAAGAAAATTGCTGCTCTTAGCCTTGACGATCGAACCGTTATCAAAACGTGGGCGCGCGCTTCGACTATCACACCAGAGATGGTTGGTCGAACGATTGCTGTTCACAACGGTAGAGTGCACGTACCAGTGCTGATTACCGAAAACATGGTTGGTCATAAGCTCGGTGAGTTTAGTCCAACTCGTAAATTCCGTAAACACGGTGGAAAGGATAAGAAGTAATCATGGCTGATACAACTTATACTGTCCGTGCTTACGCTAAAGGTGTTGATCAGGCACCGCGTAAGGTTAGCCTAGTCGCAGCCTTGGTGCGAGGTCGCACTGTAGCTGATGCGCTAGTTATCTTAGAGCACGTTCCAAAGCGCGCTGCTAGCCCAGTTAAAAAGGCTATCGAAAGCGCTAAGGCAAACGCCATCAACAATCACGGCTAGATGCTAAAAAGCCTAGTAATTACTACTTTGAGCGTTACTACTGGGTACACGTTTGCGCCGCTTTAAGCCTGCATCACGTGGTCGCGCTTTGCCATTCCAGAAAAAGACTTCAAATATTTTGGTTGAAGTAACTGGTGCAGAAAAGCCAAAGAAAGCGCCTGCAAAAAAGTCCGAAGCTAAGGCAGAAGCAAAAACTGCTAAGCCTGCAGCTAAAAAAGCCGCTAAACCGGCAGCAAAAAGGAGGAGAAGTAAATGGGTCAAAAAGTGAATCCAATCAACTTCCGCCTACAGGTTAATAAGAACTGGAGCTCTCGTTGGTTTACGGCCAATAAAAAAAGAGTTTGCAGAGGCGATTCGTCAGGATCACGAAATCCGCGAGTTGATTGAAAAGAAATTTGCCTCACGCCCAACTATCAATCGCATTGAGATTGAGCGTAGCGCTAACTTGATCACGATTACAATTCACACGGCAAAAGCTGGTGTTGTTATCGGTCGCGGTGGTGCTGGCGTGAACGAATTGAAGAAGCAAGTTGAGAAGATTGCTGGTCAGGCTGTTCGTATTAACATCGAAGAAGTTCGCCGTCCAGAATTGGCAGCCAAATTGGTAGCTGAGAATATCGCTCGCCAATTGGAGCGCCGAATCAACTTCCGCCGTGCAACTAAAATGACCGCACAAAACACCATGAATGCTGGCGCTAAAGGTATTCGTATTGAGGTGGCTGGTCGTTTGAACGGTGCTGAAATGGCACGTCGCGAAAAGGTGATTGAAGGCTCAGTGCCTCTACACACCTTGCGCGCTGATATTGACTTCCACTGTGCTCGCGCTCAGACACCAGCTGGTATCATTGGCGTGAAAAGTGTGGATTTATAAGGGAGAAAGGAGTCGCTAAATGCTGTTACCAAAGAAAACTAAGCACCGCAAAGTGCGTATTGGAAAAAACCGCGGTCAAGCAACTCGTGGCAATTACATCGCGTTCGGCGACTTTGCATTGCAATCACAATCAAATGAGCGCATCAACTCCCGCCAAATCGAGTCTGCTCGTCAGGCGATGACTCGTTACATCAAGCGTGGTGGTAAGATTTGATTCGAATCTTCCCTGCACACCCAGTTACCCGAAAGCCACTTGGCTTTGAAGATGGGTGGCGGTAAAGGTAACCCAGAGTTCTTCGTTGCTAAGGTAAAGGCTGGTACTGTTCTGTTTGAGATGCAGGGGTGTTTCAGAGGAAGTTGCTCGCGAAGCAATGCGTCTGGCTAGCCACAAATTGCCAGTCAAATGTAAGTTCATCAAGCGGGAGGACGCATAATGGCTGAAACGAAAGAAAATCTGTTAAAGCAGCAGTTGTTAAGACTATTGACGATTTGAAGAAGGAGTTGGCTGAAAAGCGAAACGACCTACTTCAGGCAAAACGTTCTCACGCTGCTGGCGAATTAGTTAATCCAAAAGCGTTGCGTTCACTCCGAAAGGAAATTGCACGCCTGCTGACACAAATTAATAATACAAAGGAGAGCAAGTAATGGCCCGACGAACATTGATTGGCGTCGTAACGAGTGCCAAGCGCGATAAGACCATCACTGTGACGGTCACTAGCCGCGAAACGCATCCGCTATACGGCAAGCAGTACACCGTGACTCGCAAATACACTGCTCACGATGAAACCAACGAAGCAGGTGAAGGCGACAAGGTGCAGATCGAAGAGACTCGCCCAATTTCCAAGACTAAGAGCTTTACTCTGGTTAAGGTGATTGAAAAGTCTCGCGGTTCTATCAAACTAAAGGACGAAGTTTCTGGCGAAACTAAGGAAGAGGCTAAGGAGGACGACAAATGATCCAACAAGAATCTCGCCTTAAGGTAGCCGACAACTCAGGGTGCTAGGGAAGTTTTGTGTATCCGCGTTCTTGGCGGTACACGACGCCGTTACGCTCGCGTTGGCGACGTAATCGTCTGCTCGGTAAAGACGCTAGCCCAACCGGTAACGTTAAGAAAAATCTGTTGTTAAGGCTGTAGTTGTTCGTACTCGCGATCAAATTCATCGCAAAGACGGCTCAACAATCTGCTTTTGACGACAATGCCGTAGTGATTATCAACGATGACAAGCAGCCAAAAGCTACTCGTGTCTTCGGTCCCAGTTCCACGCGAACTTCGCGATATGGGCTACATGAAGATCGTCAGCTTAGCTCCGGAGGTACTCTAATGGCTCGAATTCATAAAGACGATACCGTAAAAATTATTGCTGGTAAAAATAAAGGCACAACTGGTAAAGTTCTAAAAGTTAACACAAAAGACCAAACTGTTTTTGGTCGAAGGTGTTGGCGTTGGACATCGCCACGTTAAGCCAAGCCAGTACAATCCAAAAGGCGGCAAGAAAAGATATTCACGTACCAATGGATATCAGCAAAGTCGCTCTGGTTGTTGATGAAAAATCAGGCAAAACCAGTCGGGTTGGTTTAGTAAAGAATGCTGACGGCGGCAAAACTCGTGTTGCTCGCCAGGCAAAAATAAGGAGATTAAATAATGGCAGAAAAGAAAACTGTCGTGCCAGCTCCTCGCTTGAAAAGCCTTGTATCAAGGAACTTACCTTAAGGAACTACAAGCCGAATTGAATCTAAAGAACGTGCATGAAGTGCCAGCTTTGGAAAAAGATCGTCGTGAGCGTTGGTACCGGCAAAAAGAAAGATGACAAGCGTCATTTCGAAATTGTCAAAAACACTGTCGAGAAAAATCACCGGTCAAGCACCAGTGGCTCGACGAGCCAAAAAAGTCAATCGCGACATTTAGCATTCGTAAAGGTATGGGCGCGCCAATTGGTGTTAGCGTAACTTTGCGCGGCGCCTCGTATGTACGAGTTTATGGATCGTTTGATTAACGTTGCTTTGCCTCGCGTTCGCGACTTCCACGGCGTTGGCTTGAAGTTTGATAAAGGTGGCAATTACAATCTCGGGCATCACCGAGCAATCGATTTTCCCAGAATTGACATTTCGAGGAAACTCAGGTTTTGCACGGTTTGCAGATTACATTTGTTATCAAGAACGGCAACAAGGAAGCTTCTAAGGCGTTGCTAGAAAAATTCGGCATGCCGTTTGAGAAGAAAGGAGGCGTCAAGTAATGGCTAAGAAATCAATGGTCGCTCGTGATAAGAAGCGTATGAAGATGATTGCCAAGTTTGCAGCCAAGCGTGCTGAGTTGAAAGAACTTGGCGACCTCGATGGTTTGCAGAAATTGCCTCGCAATTCTAGCCCGACCAGGCACAAGAACCGTGATAGCATCTCTGGTCGCCCACGCGGCTACATGCGTCAGTTCGGCCTGAGCCGTATCACTTCCGCGAAAAAGCAGCCAAGGGTGAAATCCCAGGCATAACAAAGAGTAGTTGGTAAGAAGGAAAGGAGATTAGAATATGTCTATGCAAACTACAGACCCAATCGCCGACCTTCTGACTCGCATCCGCAATGCGAAATTGGTTGGCAAAACGGAAGTTCGTGTTCCGTCCAGCAAGATGAAGAAAGTCATCGCTGAACAATTAGTCAAAAAACGGCTACTTGGCAGATGTCAAGCTGGAAGACGCTAAAGCCTCGTGGCGTGTTGGTAGTTACTATCAACGAAAAAGGAACTAACAGCACCATCAACGAAATCACCCGCATCTCAAAACCTGGTCGTCGCGTTTACGTCGGCGCTAGCGAGATTCCAAAGGTGAAAGAGCGGCCGCGGTTAGTACTCATCTCAACATCAAAAGGTGTCATGACTGGCGCTGAAGCAGCTAAGGCTAAACTTGGTGGCGAATTGTTGTTGAAGGTTTACTAAGCCTCACGCAAATCAAATAAACGTCCTCATTGCAGGGCGTTTATTTTTTATATCTAGCTATACTGTAAGACATATGCGTAGCTTCTCCATATGGCAAAAACATCAGACCAAGCAGAAATAACTGTTAAAGATGTCTTCATTGTTGATTTTTACCCTTCTTGTTGTCTCTATTGTTGTTATGATACCCCCTACTGTATGGAGTGGGTTGGCTTATTAGCAGTGCTGACCCCAGGCAGGAGATCCCAGTTATTACATTCAGGCACTGTTCACGGAAAACTCCTCGTTGAGTTAATCATGGTCGCCGCTGCCCGCTTTATCGCTGTCGGGCGGGAACCTCAAATACGCTTTTTGGTCAACAATGGGAGTGGTTACGCTCATCGCTCTAATTGATGCATCAAACTTTTGGCATATCGATGTCAGCGGCTATTTAAGCATCTTCGCTGGCATTCTTTTAATGATCTCTGGTTGGCGGCTATGGGATTATTACGAAGTGCGTAAAATCTACGATATGAAAGAGCCACGTATTTGACCAAAAGCAGCATTATCAACTTACGTCACTTTCGCTATTTTGGCAGTCATTCGTTTATCCCGTACGGCAACCAGGTATAACGCTCAAAAACCTTGCATTTCACCCCTAATCTAGCGCTAAAAATACCAGGTTAATATCAAATCACACGAAAGGTGAGTAATGAGTCTGAGTCGAATCGGAAAACTGCCGGTGATTATTCCGGCCGGTGTGACAATCACGGTTGACTCTGGTGATGTGGTCGTTAAAGGACCAAAGGGTGAAATTGAAGCAATTCATCACACCAGCAGTTGAGGTGAAAGTCGAAGACGGACAAGTCACGGCACATCCTAAGGACGAGTCCAAAGTGGCTCGCAGTCAGCATGGTCTGATGCGCGCGCTAATTAACAACATGGTAATCGGTGTAACCAAAGTGTTGTGAAAAGCGCCTAGAGGTTAATGGTGTCGGTTTCCGTGTTAGCTCAAGCTAATAATGAGCTGGAAATGGCGCTGATTTTCAGCATCCAGTCAAATACAAAGCCCCAGAAGGCGTAGCTGTTACCAACGAAAAATGATTATCGTTGTTAGCGGTATCAATAAACAACAAGTCGGCCGTTGCAGCGGAAATCCGCGCATTGAAGAAGCCTGAACCATATAAGGGTAAGGGCATCAAGTACGTCGACGAGCAGATTTTGCGTAAAGCAGGAAAGACAGGTAAGTAATCATGGCTGAAAATAAGAAGCTTACTCAACCGCGCTTCGTGCAAAAACCGCGTTCGCGCTAAGGTTTCAGGTACAGAGAGCGCCCACGCTCTGACAGTTACTATTAGCAATTTGCACGTTAGCGCGCAATTGATTGACGATGTGGCTGGTAAAACATTGGCTGCAGCAACGACAGTTGGCACAAAAAGCGACTGGTACGATGACTGAAAAAAGTGCTGCTATCGGTACTGAAATTGCTAAAAAGCAAAGAAAATTGAGATTAGCGCAGTAGTGTTTGACCGAAATGGTCGTCAATACGCTGGCCGCCTAAAAGGCTTTCGGCTGACGCTGCGCGCCAAGAAGGATTGAGTTTTTAGTATGGCAGAGCAAGCTGCAAAATACTACACGTGCAGAAGGTCGTCGACCTCGAAATCACGTGGTGGTCGCCGCGATGATCGGCGAAATGCGCGCGATGACGCACCAAAAGAGTTTGAAGAGTTGGTAATCAACATTGACCGTGTTCTCGCGTGGTTAAAGGTGGTCGCCGTTTTCCGATTTAAGGCTTTGGTAGTTGTTGGTAACCGCAAAGATAAAGTTGGCGTCGGTGCTGCTAGGGTGCAGACGTTCGCTGCAGTCGCTAAAGGCTACATCAGTCGCTAAAAAGCACCCAATTGCATTGCCATTAAACGGTGAGACAATCTCACACCGACAGCGCAGTTAAATCTCGAGCGCACGCGTATTGATCAAAACCAGCCGCTCCTGGTACCGGTATTATCGCTGGTGGTGTAGTTCGCCAAATTATCGGCGTAACAGGTGTCCGTAACCTATTGACTCATTCTAGGCTCAACCAGTAAGGTTAACATTGCTTTACGCAACTATCGAAGCTCTAAAAGTCATTAGTTCCACGCGATCAATGCTAAGCGCTTCAGCCTGTAAAAAGGTTGCTAAAAAGGAGGCTAAATAATGAAGTACAATGATCTCCAAGTTTCAGCAAACAAGAATAAAAAGCGCGTTGGTCGCGGTATTGCTGCTGGTCAAAGGTAAAACTGCTGGTCGCGGTACTAAAAGGTCAGAACGCCCGAACAGGTAAGAAGCTTGCGTAATGTTCCAGGGTGGTCAGCGTCCACTAGCTCAAGCTGTGCCAAAGGCTCGCGGATTCAAGAGCTTATCGAACCCAGCTCAAGTTGTGTACTATGGATCACTTGAACGCATTTGACGGTAAGACCGTTGACAATGCTTTTGTTGTTCACTGAAGGCCACATTGCAACTCCTTTCCCACACGGTTAAGGTGATTGCTCGTGGTGAATTGAAGGCTAAAGGTTGACTTGAAGTACAAGCTGCCTCAGCTTCAGTTGTTGCCAGCTATCGAAAAGCCGGTGGCTCATTGAGAAAGTAGCTACACCTCTACGCCAAAGTGCAAAAGAAGCTGAAGAGAAATAATTTTTCTGGTAACGATAAATCCTTCGAAAGAGAAGGGATTTTCTCTTGTTCTGATTTTTGGACCATTTTTCGCTACACTTGTGGCACGACCAGATAAATAGTCAGTTCCTGTCGGCGGTGTCATCGCCACTGTCGTGATTGGCAATTTTCGGTCTCGAGATGTTACACCTTATTCTCAGGAAAACCTTTGCGGAAACTAAGCCTTGCTTGACTCTTTATCAGCGCGCCTCCATGGCTAATTTTGTGCCGGCACTTGTCTTCGAACTTTCAGTATGTCTGACCGACCATCTCAATTGAAAATTCCTTTTGGCTGTTTGATTTATAGATGGACCCCAGTTTGTGCTGCCTCGTCAACGGCACTCGTACATGTATAATATGGCAGTCGAATCCGGCATTGAAGAAAAACATTTAAAATTATATTTACCGCTGTGTTAAGCAAATAGCCGTCTTCATGTAGTCATAGCCAGTTGAAAATCAGCAGACGTTAAACATTTTGAATTTGATTTAGCTAAATTCTGCTTTTTGTCTTCGCTTTCTTCTCTCGTCCTTAGGCTTGATTGTCTCTAGCGAAATAGTCGTGTCTTTTGAAGGAGTGGGTTTTATCGTGACACAAGAACAATTGCCACCACTATCTCCGATTGTCGCCAGTACTCCCACGATTGCCAGTGCAACCCATAGCCACACTCATTTTTCTTGGTGGGTACCTTTTGGGGGAAATTCTGGGTTTGGTGGTGGCGTACTGGTGGAGTTGATGGGATTTGCAGGCCGCTGTTGCATATAATACCTCGTTTTACGTTATGTTATTGACTCAATTATAGCGCATACGCTTTATGTTTTGTAGCGGAAGATCCGCTAAGGTGTGTGTGCAATTAACAGAGCTAAGAATCTGTGGTGTGACTATGCGAGGGGCTAAAACATGAATTGGAGAATAATTTTTCGCCTCACCGAAAAATAAAGATATGCAAAACGACTATTTATTGTCGGGAACAATCGTTGTTTATCGATTGGCTGGCGACTATTCCAGTGCGCCGTTGGCGGAGTTTCACCAGCAACCGCGTAAACGCGATTTCCTGTCGGTGCTTTGGGGCAGTTCTGACCTCGGTGGAATTTTGTGAACCTGCTATCTGGTAGGCGCGTTGTCGAGCTTTTCTCTGGTGCTGCGCTGTTGGGACTTAGTCCATTCATTACCGCCAGCATTACTCATCTACAGCTTCTAACCAAAGTCTGGTCTCTCGAGGCTTCGAGGAGCCATGAAGCAGCATGGTGAAATCTGGACGTCGAAAAATTCAGCACTGGGACACGTGTTACGCCTGTGCCACGTTTGCTATTGTCCAGTCAATCAAAGCTTTCATCTTCATCTTAAGGCAAACAGTTCTTCTTCAAGGCGGCAGCACGACAATAGCCGACTCTCACGATGATGGAATGGATCGTTTGCAATCACTTCAATGACGGTGGCAGGCCTTTGTCCTTCTGATGTGGCTTTGGCGAACTGGATCACCGAGCAAGGATCGGCAAACGCGTCTCTCTATCGTAAATCTTCGCTGGTATCGCCGCAATTGCCACAAAACTGCTTGCGTCATTAATCTCATCATTGTTCAACACCCTCATCTGGCAGTTTAAACGTCTTCGCAACGTTTCACTCTCCTTGTAAACCCAGCGCGTTCTGGACGATATTAATCATGCGCCAATTGCCGGACTCATCGTCCTTTACCTCTGAAGCTAAAATCAATCGAAGCTCAGCGTCATTACAATTAACTACGCAGCGCGTTCACGGGAAACAGGAACTACGGCGATGTAAAAGCATTTTGCCGGTTAAATTGATTGCTGCGGAGTTATTCCGGTCATCTTTCGCGGTTGTATTCCTAAGCTCGGGCGCACCCGTTGGTCAAGTTGATAGAGCGTCTGGTAACGCCAATCTACCGCCGACCGCCAACACAACTGATCACTTGAGTCCCCAAGCTCCAAACGCGTACTGTTTACAGGAAGCACCGCTGAAGCGTTTCATTTACCGCAACGCTATACTCTTTATTCTGGTTATCGCCTGCATATTTTTACACTGAATCGTTCTCGACGCCAATGAAACTGCCGAAAATCTGCAGAAGTAGTGGCGGATTTATTGAAGGCGGCGTCCGGCGCTCAGACTCGATACCCATGCGAGGATCTGCTATCGCTTGATTTTGCTCTGGCCCAATTGTCCTAGGAATCGTGGCTATATTTCGGCCATTCCGTCGCGGAATATCTCACGTACACCTGACAGGCACCCCTGAAAATACGTGATTTATTATTTATCGTATTTTGTAATCGTAAGACAAATTGTCGCCAACTTTTTCTCATTTTGCAGACTGGCGCAATTTCATTACTAATATTATTTTCATCAACCACATCTTGGTGCCCCGGAATTTCGGGGTAAATAGGTTAAATTGGTTGGTTGGGGAAATCGCTTTCCATCCGCCGTCTTTCTTAACTGCAAACATTCGTGCCACAGAACGCCGCAACCATAACCCAACAACAATTGTTTTCGTCCCGGGAATGGGCAATACCGTAGTTACGCCGTTGTTGTCCTTGCAGCCCGGATTTTTAGTTTCGCCTTCAGGAAATAGCGAACCTCTTGCGTAACTGAATCGTTACGAATAACTAATTTATCCCTTCAATTCGGAAGCCTAGAGAGCCCCAAGTTCACGGATCCACCGTCAACATTTTCGACTGTTTGAAACGTCTTGTTTGAAGTTTGCTGGCGTGTAATAAAATTACGCCAATAACTATCACTATCAAAGCCGTCACCAGACCGATTAGCACTGCGGTCATTATCTCATTCTTTTCGATTTTGTAATCTTAAAGTTTGCTGATTTTTCTTGCTTGCCATAAAAATCCTTATGTTAACTTGATAGTACAATTATAGCACTTAAATTTTATTTAAGAAAACCTTGTCAAACTGTGTTTAGGTACCGTATAATCGACAACCGTAACTTAGCAGGCGAGTCAAAAGGAAGTCATCAAAATGGTAGGAAAGGCAGGAAGCAATCGCCTAATACTCAATTCTAAGGTGGAACTGGAGAATGGTCATAGTATCATCGCGCGACATTTTCAGGACGAATGCGTGTTACTTATATTCGTCTGGTGCCTGGTGATAAGGTTGGAGGCGAGATGACCTCACGATCTTGCCAGCGATCGAATCAGCTCCGCCTACGCGACGATCGACCTCAAGGTTTGTGTTAAATATTAACGGTAATCTCGGTTTACTCGAAGGAGATTAAGCACTTTTATGAAAGTTCGTGCAGGTGTGAAAAAATCAGTCCCGATGATAAGTTCGTTCGCCGCAAAGGCCGACTATAATCAACAAGAAAACCTAAGAATGCTAAAGGCAGGGTTAAGTACGGCTCGAATTGTTGGGGTAGTTATCCAACAGAAGCAGGTGCAAATTGGCGTCACCTATGGTAGAGCACAAGCACGCTTCGACATCCTGCGGCGGTGGCTAAATTGAGCCGACCACTCGCGAAAGATCTCATCGAGGCTGAAGAAAAACAAGATTCGCGAAATTATTGACAGCGAATACACCGTTAGGTGATCTCCGCGCTTGGTAGCAAATAATATTAAGCGCTTGAAGGATATCAACGCCTATCGCGGTTCGCCAAAGCAGATTGCCAACACGCGGACAGCGGACCCGTACGAATGCACGATCCTCGCAAGGGTCGCGCCATCGCCGTGGGCGGTACACAACCAAAAGCAGCAAGTAAGACCTAAAGAAAGGATCAAGAAATGGCAGACGCAAAATCTACCAAGAAGAAGCAGCGCCGATCAGTCCAGCTGGTCAGCTGCACATCCAGGCAACATTTAACAATACTATCGCGTTACTTTTTCCGGACAAGAAGGGTAACGTACCAACCGCTTCATCATTGGCATGTGGTTTCCTGTGGAAGTAAAAAGGTACAGCCTATGCTTCACAGGTTGCTGCTGAAAAGCTGCTGAAGCCAAGAAAACTCAATACGGCTTGAAGTCTGCTGGACGTTTTCGTGAAAGGTGTCGGCTTGGGTCGTGACGCCGCTATTCGTGCGGTCAGCGCCGACATCTCAGCAGAAAGCATTGGCGATGTAACTGGCGTGCCTCACGGCGGTGTTCCTCGTCTACCGAAAGGCACGAGTAAGTACAATTATGGCACGAGATAATTCACCAATTGTCACAAAGCCGCCGCGAAGTTATGCGTCATCCAAAAGCACATAAAATTTGGCGAAAATCTGGTATTCCAGGTCGCTAATGCACATGGTCGTCAGAACAAGCCAAGTCTATACGCTACACAGCTTCGTGAAAAGCAGAAGGTTCGTCGCCGGTACGGCCTAGTCGAAAAGCAGCTTGCTCGCTTGATGGACGAAGCGCTATCACGCGTCAAGAAGGTTTGGCGGCGAAAAACTTGCTGAAGCTTATTAGAGCGCCGTTTGGATAACGTTATTTATCGTTCTGGATTTGCCGTGGTCACGCCGCGCAGCTTCTCGTCAACTAGTTAGCCACGGACACTTCCTTTGAATTGAACGGCCGACGCGTAGATATCCCATCGATTCATGTTAAAGCTGGCGATGTCATCACAGTTCGTCCAAAGAGTACCAAGTCAGAGTACTTTACACGAATTGGACGATGTAATCAACAATTCAGTCCAAGGTCCATTGCTGGCTAAAAGCTGACAGCAAGAAGCTGAAGTGATTGAAGTAACTGGTTTGCCAGCGCGAGGGTAGTTGGTGAAGCCGACATCAACGAGCAATTAATTGTTGAGTATTACTCACGATAAAAAGAAGGGTTAGGGAAGACCATGGCAAAAGCACCATAATCCAGCACTCGCGAGCGTTGATGATATTTCAGCAACCAGTGCTACTTTTTCTAATCGAGCCACTTTTCACCCAGGCTATTGGTAATATTTCTTGGTAACTCATTGCGACGCGTTCTATTGTCAAGCGTTCGCGGTGGCGCAGTTAGAAGCAGATTGAAGGCGCAACTCACGAGTTTATTACTGTTGAAGGCATCAAAGAAGATGTTGCCACATTATGTTGAACTTGAAAACGTTCACCTACGCGTATTTACCGACGATCCAGTTGAGCTAATGTATTGAGAAATCTGGCGCTGGCGAAGTAACTGCCGCCGACATTAAACTAATGCCGATGTTGAAGTCGTTAACCCAGGAGCAAGTACTGTTACAATCGACGATCCAAACAAGCATTTGTTGCGGATTTGTAGTTGAGGCAGGTTGCGGTTATCAGACAATTGAAGAGTCAAGCGAAAAGCGTTTGCACAGCGACATGATTACATGATGCAATGTATTCACTCGAAGTTCTACGCGTTCGCTACAAAGTCGACTAACTCGTGTTGGCCAGGAGACAAACTTGGACAAATTGGCAATCACTATTGAAACTAACGGCACAATCAATACTGTGAGGCGTTCGAAGAAGCAGCAGCGATTCTTGTCAATCAATACACAGCTTTGGCTGGCAACACGATGGTAACTGGTGCCAGCACTTTGCGCAGCTAAGGAAGACGAAGAGTCAGGAGCCAGGGCAATGCCAATCGAAGAGTTAAATTTAAGCGCCCGCACGACGAACGCGCTAATTAACAATGAAATCCGCACTATTCGCGATTTGATAACTTTGACTGAGCAAGATTTGCGAGAATTGAAAGGTTTCGGTTCAAAGGCATTAGACGAAGTACGTGACAAGATGGCGGAGTTGGAGTTTTAACTATGCATAGACACGGATATCAAGGCTGCAAGCCCGGCCGCGAGCGTGACCAGCGACGGTTCTCTACCAAAGGTCTGGCTACCAGCTTGGTTGAGTAATGGAAAATCGAGACCACCTTACAAAGGCTACGAACCAAAGTCACATTGAAAAAATCATCACCGCGCTGCAAGGGCGGACCTAGCTAGCCGACGTCATCAGGTGATTGCAGCATTGCCACGCGCTGCTGCTTACAAACTAGTTGATGAAATCGCGCCACAGCTAAGCGGTCGAACCAGCGGACACGTTCGCGTTGAACGAACACGTTTGCGAGTCGGCGACGGCGCTCAAATGGCGATTATCGAGTTTGTTGACGATATTAAACCAATGCCAAAGGAAGGAAAAATAAGATGAAGACTTATTCACAAAACCATCTGAAGTTTCTCGCCGTTGGGTAATATTGTTTACGCGAATTACCACTTGGACGTTTACAGTAGAAATTGCTGCCATTTCCTGACTGGTAAATACAAGCCAACTTACACCTCACATTGACGGTGGCGACTACGTAGTTAGCACGTCGCTGCGCAGACAGCGCGCTGGATACAAGGAAATGATAAGTATTACTACCGCCACAGTGGTTTCCAGGAATTAAGGAAACGCAATTCAAAAGAAATGCGCGAACGCCACCCAGAGCGAATTATTGAAGAAGCCGTTAAAGGTATGTTGCCAAAGAACAAATTGCAAGCAGAGCTGCCTAAAGCGTCTACGCATTTTTGCTGGCAGCGACCACGCCTGGCCATTGCGCACAAACACCAGAGAAAGTTGAGGTAAAGTATCATGGCTGATACTTATTTCTACGGCTTTCAGGTCGACGCAAAAGTGCTTCAGCAAGCGTTCGCCTACTTCCCGGCAAAGGTACCACACAATCAACGGCAAGCTCGTTGCTGAGTACCTGACGGCAACAAAACTCTTCTAGCAGAAGTAACTGACCCGCTTGCAATTGTCAGTACAAAAGAATTGGTTACTATCCTAGTTAAAGGTGGCGGCTTAGCTTTGGTCAAGTTGATTATCAAGCTTGGCATCGCAAAAAGCTTTGACACAGCGTTCACGCCGACCTGCGTCCAGTTCTTCTGAAGAAGGCTGAGCTATTGTGCGCGACCCACGCGAGAAAGAACGCAAGAAATACGGTCTTCGCCTGCTCGTAAGCGCGAACAATTCTCTGCCGTTAGTACAGAAAAGGGTTATCACAAAATACCCGTTTCACATGCAGGTTATATTTTCATAGTATACCAAAAATATGTTGGACAAGATTATCCATCGCTGGTTGCGATCTCGTATGCATTGAACGTGCATTATTTTTCTCTCGTCCAGAAAAAAACCGAAAGCGACAATCTTACTCATATCCACGGTCTGGGGAGCTTGTGGCAAACATGGACGCTGCTGGGACAGTATTTACCGAAAGATACGCGAGTTATAGCAATTGGATATGCTGGGACGGCACCGCCTAAGCCTGATTGGAAAACCTACAATGTTCACGACCGCCGCAAGCACGTCGCTACTTTGCGTAGGGAATTCATAACAACGTTGATATTGTCATCGGTCATTTCATGGGTCGCTGGTCGCGGTAGAGCTTGCTAAGCAATATCCAAAGTTAAGCAAAGTCGCTGATTTTGTGTAGTCCGGCCGATATATTATCCGAGGGTCGACGAAAAAATCATCATCCAGAGAACATTTTGCGCGGCTTTTATGAGTTTTTCAATAGCCATCCGCGCAGCTCGAAACGCTTTTTTAATTCGCCGATCGGGCACAATATTGGCCCGGACGCTGGATTTACATGATGAAGCTACCGCCGAGTCGTTTTTTAATTGCCCCTGAACACCGCGATTATCAATCAGACGACAATGAATGACATTGCTAAGCTCACTCTTCCGATTGCTATTTTGTTCGGAAACTCGACCCACTGATTGTCGAGAGAAACCTAAAGAAAATTAGCAAAGATCATAACAATATCACTCATACGTCAATGGCAACTCAGCGGCATGAAATAACTGACAATACGCGAAGAAGTTACGGAAATTATGAAAGAGTATTTGTCGGGAGCAGTTCACCAAAAACGAGTCGTCTTTATAGCAAAGTCCAAACGAGGAAGTCTATGATTGAAATCGAACTAAATTCAAATTAGTTGTTCGATATTACTCGCGATAATCTCATCGCCATTGGAAACCAATTTATCACGCCAATCCTCACAAAACGCCAAATTGACAGTATTTTATTGCCCGAGCAAGTTGACGTCAATATTCCTGGCTCAAAAATTATGAGCGCGGCGATGTTCTTAATCCGGAAACTGGTGAGCTGCAACAAAGCTGATGACGCTGAAGGTCGAGGGGCAGACAAAGCTGGTGTCTGATGAATACGAATTTGCGGTTGATGACGGAAATGCGCCAAATGCTCACACAGCGCTGGCTGGCAAGAAATAGTTACGGTTGATAAAGTCCGCCTTTGAATCGAAAACTGAAGATTATACGGACGTACGACGAAGTTGCTGATTGGGGTTATTTATTGAACTGGAGTGTTTGACCGAAGATAAGCCGACGTAAAAATATTCAGCAGCAAATGCACAATTCTTTCTGAAAAACTGAATATTGGCGGTATGAATTATAATCCTCTGCATGGACACAAGCCTTAGAAATTCGGGTAAAATAACGTTAGCTAGCGTATACTTATCAATATGAAACAAGAGAATAGTCCAATTTATTTCATCACTTCCAATCACAGCAAATTAATTAGCCTTCAAGAACTCCTTCAGCCGCTTGCGTTGATTTAAGGCAGCTTTGATTATGCGATTTTGACGAGGGCTGTGACTAGATATTCAAACGATTGCCAAAGTAAATTATCTCGTTAAGAGTTTTCCCAGACAAGCGTCTGGTCGTCGACATCGCGGTTTCTTCATCCCGGCGCTGGAAGGTTTTCCGGGGCCGTTTGTTAAATTGCTACTGAATAGCTTTAGTTATCCCGGCATTATCAAGTTGATGGTGCTGGGCGAGGCTGATCGTCGAGCTATTTTTCTTTTATGGTTGGCTATTTTGACGGCGAAAAAGACCGTTTTGTAGCCAACGAAGAGGGATTTATCGCTGACGAGCCACGTGGCAATAATCTCCATGGCTGGACGGAATTGTTATATATTTATGGGCATCCGAGCTTTCCTGGTCGCAGTTTGGCAGAATTGAACGACGAAGAATGGCAGCAGGAATATCTGACGATAATTGAGAAAGTTGACGTACCGCGATGTTGAGGACTATCAGATGCTGAAAGCCGATAACAACCACAACAGGATCATTGCTCGTGAAATCATTGATCCTTACCGAGATTCATAAGACAAAATCGGGACGGCTATGTCGCTTGATGTATTATAGTTTTGCAATGGCGAGATTGACTGATCATGATAAAGTTGACTATCCAACAATTGACTGGGATGATTTAGCAAGTAACTTTGATGGCATAGCGCAACATCCCAAAGTGATGTATCAGCTCTACGAAAGATAGAAAAGACATAGAGTCCGCATAATAAAAAGTCTTTAAAAATTATAGATCAATAGCTGTTAAACTAGAAAGAAATATCGTCCATTACTTAACGATCGAATAATGTTATAATATACCCAATGAAACCATCAAAACCCGTCATTCTTCACTGGCGCGCGCGCCAACAGCATCCACATAGGTAATTACTTTGGGGCTATTTGCCGATTATCAACATGGCGAACGTCGCTCGGACGAATATGCGATATCAATCTATTCATCCCAGACCTTCACAGCTTTACGAGACGCCGATCGACCACAGTAAGTTATGCACGACAGCACCTCGAACAACGCGCGAGTTTATACTGCCGCTGATTGCCGCTGGACACCCTTTCCATTTATCTTTACCGCCAAAGTCGCATTTCGGCACACAGCGAACTGGCGTGATTCTGGATTGCTTCACTGACGGCGAGATGAGCCGAATGACGCAAAGTTTATGATTGCTAAGGGCTGTGCTGCGACGCTTCCGTCGGACTATTTAACTATCCTGTTCTGATGGCTGCCGACATCCCGTTTTACGGCGCGACTTACGTGCCAGTTATGACGATCAAACTCAGCATTTGGAGTTCACGCGTGATATTGCTGAGTTTAATGAATCGTAAGTTTGGTGATCTATTTATCGTGCTTGAAACCTGTAATTCAGCAACATCAATTCTTCGAAAAGATCAAGATTGAGGATTAAAGATCTTCGTGAATCCGCAAAGGAAGAAAATGAGCAAATCTGACGAGAAAGCGGCAAGGGAATTATTTTCCTTCTGACGATCCAAAATCGTGCTAACATAAGAAAATAAATGAGTAACAACAGATTCAATTGGTAGTTCAATGACAAGGAAAATCAGCCTGGAATTCTAATTTGCTGGAGATTTTGACTTTGGTTCGCAAGACGCTGCAGAGAAGTTACTCTGGAGCAAGACCGCCAACGAGTACTTCGGTATGGATCGTTATGGCGATTTCAAGAATGTGGCTGACGAAGTCGCGAATTTTGGAGAATTTCCAGAATCAGCTTGCGGCGGTTGATGAGCGAGCACTGAAGAGAAATTGGCTTCAGTGAAAAGACATGAATGTCGTTGCTACGAAACTTTGTATCGCGTTCAAAAGCTGTGTAGGGTTTCGAAAAATAGGGAGCAAATCGCGTGAAAATATTACCTCGGACAGTGCTGAAAATAGCTAGATTGTAATAAATTAGCGGACGACAATAAGCGCCCGTCAAATCACTGCGTCGATTGGAAATTCAAACGGACAAATTCATGTTTTTGCGGGAATTTATTTTGAACAGTTAAGCATTTTTGCATTGTTTACGGTTCGGATTGTCGACGAAGAATCTATTGGACGAATTGTGGACGGAAAACCAGATAATGTCGATTTTACCGAATTCCCCAGACCCAGAATTTATCGAAACAATTGTCTCAGGAAAATATGTCATAATGTTCAAAATTTCGCCAACCAGCGGGTTTGGATATTTATTTATTTATCTCAAATTCGACACGACACTTTCGAAGCCTTTGGCAAAAATACATAAAAGCTGGATATGTTTCGGTCAATAATAAAGTCGCGACGACGCCGAAGTTTGAGGTTGATGAAACTGATGAGATTGCGCTTAATTCTGGTTGTGAAAAAGAGCAGGCGACGTTGATTGCCGATTTTATACGAGGATGATGATGTGATTGTCGTTAATAAGCCAAGCGGGTTATTGACGCACGCAAAGGGTGGGCTTTCTGACGAGCCGACGGTTGCGGAGATAATTCGTCCGAAGACTCCCGTTTGCGACGGACACGGATCGTCCGGGAATTGTTCACAGGTTTGAACGCGACACCAGGACTACTTTGATTATCGCCAAAACCCAGAATCTGCCGCAATATCTACAGAGGCAATTTGCCGAACGAACCGCCAAGAAAACCTTATAGCAGCAATAACCGACGGCAAGCCAAAGTTGAATGCCGCAAAATTGATCTGCCAATTGGCTTTCCCGTAATCCTTCAGCGTCGAGCGCGACTTCCTTTCGTATAGATCCGAACGGGAAACCAGCTCAGACGATTCTATCATGTTTTGGCGGAAAATGACATCAGTCGTTTGTGGAATTGAAGCGACCACTGGTCGAACTCATCAATTGCGCGTCCATTTGGCTCATTTGAATGCACCGATTCTGGTGATCGAGTTTACGAGTTCTCGAATTGTCGCATGATGTTGCATGCTCAAAAACCATAGAGATAACTTGCTGTCTGGTGAGAGAGAAAATTTTGAAGCCGCACTTCTGGACGAATTAAGAGATTCTTCCCAGAGGATTTATAGATGTCTGAAGTAATTATATTCACCGAGATACTCAAAAATCAGCCAGATTTCATCGCAATTGCCCTCACGCGCTTTTGGTGATTGCGGATTACGACCTGATGGCCGGGCGTGGCTCAACAGTTAGCAAAAAATAGCGATACTTTTCACCTGAAACCGCTTTCCAGAAAAGCAAACCATATCCGTTGATCAAATCCAGACTATCTGCTCCGAACTACGCCATAAATCGTCGAATTATTATCATTGACGAAGCCGATTCAATGACCGGAGCTGTCGCAAAAATGCATTCCTGAAAGCGCTGAAGAACCGAATAAAAACACCAATTTTATCCTTGTTGCGAAAAATCCGAAGTTGATGTTGATACCGTTAGATCTCGTTGTCAGACGTTGACGCTTCATAAACGACATCCGCCCAAGATAAAAACTGCTTGAAAAGTACAATCTAGACACAGCCTCCAGCCAATGATCCTTTTTGGCGGCTGGCAGACCATTGGTTGATTAAAAGAGTTGGCGGAAAATCCAGTACCCGCCGAATATCGACAATTAGCCACCGACGCAAAGCAAATTTTAGCCACAAATCGAGAATACGACGTTTAAGAATCTCGTCAAATACTTTTCTGACCGCCAAAAGCGATATTGCTGACGGACATCATAGTAAATATGATTCGCTTTCAATCTTTATCGCGCGGAATAAACTGCTTGAAGAGCAACTTGAAAAATCACCTCTGTTGCGAGCTGCATTGTAACCAACGCCAACATCAGTTGGCACTGACGCAACTTGTGATATAATAGTATAGATATGTTTCTGGATTATTCCTCATTCTAATTTTTAATGATTTGGGCGATTTTTATCATCCGTCAATTAAAGAAACTACGATCCGCCAAGATTATTTAATAAACTGATCAATTATGGGAAATTGCCCAAGAATCGATTCGTGAGAATAAGTACCTGCGCGCAGAAAAGCTCTGCTAACAATCTACGCGTTGATGAGAAAATGCCACTGCATATAACCGTTTGGGAATTTTATATGCTAAGCAGAAGGCGTATAAGGACGCTATCGAATGCTTTGAGATTGCTCAGAGTCCGAGCCAGCGCCCAGCCTTCATAACGTCGGCTTAATTTATTACGAAACAGAGAACTATGAAAGTCGTCTCAGCATTTGAGCAGGCATTGAATGGAAGATGATTTGGCTGCGCGCTGTATCGCCACGCCAAAGTTCAGGAAAAATAGGAACACGAAGAAGGTTATTAATGCACTGAAAAGGCTGTTGAGCTTGGGAGCCGATCCTCAAACCCCGAAGATCCTAGCGGAAGCTACGACAATGCCGCCGGACAGGCTGAATTAGCTGAAGAATTACGTAAGAAAGCTGTTAAAATGATCGCCCTGTGGCGTCGACAAATAGTAAACTGAAGCACCACGCCCACGCCAGCAGCGCAAAATACATCAACCACGAAAAAATATATAGGCTCTGTCACGGAGAGAAAATTGATAAAATAAATTCAGTTGTCGCTTTAGTCAGTTAATAGAGAGCAACGGTTTTGTAAAACTGTAGGTCCTCGGTTCGGTTCTCGAGTAGTTGGCTCCACATCACGCTGGAACTGTGTGGCAATCACAGGAGACTGTAAATTCTCTGCCGTAAGGCTTCGTAGGTTCGAGTCCTACTTCCAGCAATTAAGATTGGAATTATCGCCTTACGGGCGATTTTAGACAAGAAAGAGTATAATATTGACTTTATACATATGTGCTATTATAAGAATATGTTTGAATTTACAAAATCTATTCTGGCATTATGGAATAGCGAAAAACCAACGATTGAAATTGGCAACACGCTTATATTATGCTGAAGCATAATCGGCTGGCTGTGGAAGGGATTATTGACATTATTAACGCCTCATCAGCACACCTGGCGGTACCAGCGTCAGAAATATTGTTCGTCACATACCTGGTCAACAGCATATGTGGAATAATAGAAGCGTTTTGTCACGCCAAATGTTAAAGAAGCCGGCACGCCAGCCAAAAATCTACTGTAAAAATAACTCTGTTGATTAAACACGGCTTAATATGCCAAATTAAGCCTGTTACGCCGCGATAGCTCAGTTGGTAGAAATACATCCATGGTAAGGATGAGGTTCGGGTTCAAGCCCGATCGTGTCTATATGAAACACCGATTCGCAGAGATGCGGATCATTCTTCCTTCATTAAGTTTATAAATTTAACTGTTTTCCTTTTTCCAATCCATGATAAAAGACATATTTACCATTATGCTTAAAGTGGTCATTATATTTTGCACCCAGCACCCATTCTTAATAACCTTGGAGATTCGCCCCATAATTTGACCATAGGGGGATTTCTTTTTCTATCATCATGACGACAACCTCATTGGTATTACGTTTATCTCGTCCATCTGGAAAATGTCTCAAGAAATAATTTCCGCAATCCGTAATAACATTTCCATTTTTTCTTTTGATATTTTCCTGTCAAGATTTATCTTATCCTCAGGGAATCGGTCATCCCAGTAGTCGATAAAAGTATATAAAAAGGCTCTTCGGCTAGCAGGAGATTATCACCTGCTATTCATATTCGTAAGAGCACAAAAGCAACAATCGCCCATCTCAGCCATTCTTTTCTTATCATACAATATGAACCGACAATTGAAGTTTACGGTCTGGGTAATCCCACTCTGTCAGACAGTTTCAACACTTTTTCCGCTGGCGGCATTGTATCGGCTGACTATAAACGGCGCTCTCACCGCAGGTTATTTGTATGTAGTTTCGACGCAATCCTTCCACTACTTCCTCGTCTGCAGGCCAATTTCCTGAACTCCGTCTATCTGTTCATTCATCTGACTGACAACATTTCTTTAAGGTAAAAACCTCAGCCTTATCTCAGTGGCTTTTTCTTGTCCTCCTTTGATTTGGCAATTCTGGGCTGTATTAAATACGTATTTGACCCCGTGATGTTCAAAATCGATATTTCTTGCTTTTGGATTATGACCGACATAAGAGCCGGTAGCCCACAGATACATATGCGATTTTCGCTTCGTCGTCCGTCCTGCTCAGCAAAAGAACATTCAACAAGTCGCCGTGGCGGCGAATGGTGTTTTCAAGAATGTCAACTTGTCAACTGCATTATTGCTCTACTGGCGCGAAATATTTATAATATTTGATTCACACTTCTCCTCGTAGGTAGGTAGGTTGAATGTTATTAAAACAAAAATTCAATATTCTGGGGAATAATATACTTTTTCATCAAACATCTGTCTATTTCGTCAATTGATAAACACCACCATTTTTCTTTAGTGTCCTGAACTGGCACAGCAATCTTCCATGATGTAGTTGAATGTTGACTATGCTTATTTAGATATAAAAGCGCCTAACAAATTTTGTATTTATATACTTTGCAAGATTCAGGCAGACGCCTCATCGTCATACCTCCTTGTTCTTGAAAGTTAGCACAGGCTTCATTCGTCCAGCTACGATAACATTAGCATAGGCACCACTCTAAAAATGGCGAACTGCAGACCACTTCCCCATGCATAAGGTATGAATACCTTATATTTTGGCCAATTGATTATCTAAAACTAGAAACGGATAATCATGTGGTACATAAAATACCCTCCCTTGGATGAATATAATCTATATCTGTTTTGCCTATTCTTTTACTTCATGTATATCAGGCAATCCATATTTTAGTTAGTTGATAACGTCGGGCGCCGCTGCATGGTTTGGCGCACCGACGTTATCGTTACTGACAAACCCAGAAAATGATTGAATTTTTTTTTCAGCGCCAGGTTCATAATTTCTGAGGTTTTTTAACATCCAATTCTACTTATAGAAGAAGTCTTTTTATCGGAGCCTTTCCATTTTCAAATACCAACCGTCTTCCATCTAGACCATTGCTGCATCCTTTTTCCATACTATTATGTCTGTCCACTTTGCCCCAGAAACGCCAGGAAACGCACTTATATTATCTATTTTTACTATCTGCCCATCTCTTTTACGCTTATTCATCTTTCGCAGATTATTAGCATCCTAGGGCTCCATATCCAACAGGGAATCATGCAAGATATATCAGCAATCTTATGGATGCTGTCCAGAAATCTGGATAAATTCCGCTGACGATTCTCTCCCTGATACGGCGGATTTTAACCACTGCTGTAAATTTCATGTTTAACGTCTCTCCCTTTAAACGCGTCAGTTAAATCTAATTGTTTAAGATTGCTAATATCAATACCTGAAAATGTCCCATAAAATGTATTTGCGCGATATTGTAGATAATATTTGTTAAGCAAATCCATGCCGTTTTCTCAAGGATGTGCTTTACTCTTTTCCGACTTATCTGGTATTTACCTCAAGTCCCTTGCTTAACCTCTTTGGTTATTTCCGTAAGATACAAGCCACCTTTTACATATAAATCCGCAAATGTCGCATTTGATCTTCAACATGCCAGGGTTATTTCTTCCAACAAATCGCTATTTTATTTACAACTTTCTCATGTAAAATCTGATTTGTTTTAACGGACGAATGAGAAGATGTCTTTGGCGCCAGGAGAGATAATTCGTAATTTCCTGTCGTTTCTCCTCAAACTCGAATGGCAGCGCGTTAAATGTGTAAAGATCGAAAAAATCCTTCAAACGTTTCAACAGTTTCTGGATTCGTCCATGGCCGCGAATTTTACGGAAATCGTCTTTGTAAATTTACCACTGTCTTTTTTCAGAATAATCTCAAACTTTGTCAGAAACAGTATCCTCGATGTTATCTAATGATTTTATCTAATATCTGTACTCAAGCAAGCTTTACACAATGAAGGAGAATAGCGTTATAAATGTACGCAATTTCCCTCCTAATTTGGTCCATTTCGATTTTTTCTTCTTTTCGGTACTTATCCCTCTTTTTATGAATGACGGTATCGTTAGGAGACTTTTCTCAATTATATTCTCGCCAGACTATCCGTTAACTTATCCTGAGCTATTCTGTCTGCTATATCGCCAGAATACAAACTCTCTTCTGCCGCTTTTAACCTTTTTCGTAGAGTCCTTTTAATATTGTCAAGCTCTGTCTTTGAAGGAGAATAGGAGTGAATCTTTATATTTCTCATGTACTTCAGATATTTCAGACATGCAGTCAGCGGTAATTTTTTCAACGATCTCATCTGCCCATATCCGAATCAACCGCAGACAACACAATATCCTGCATTCTTGAAGTAAACCTTATTACCGAGTAGTTTATCCTTATTTACAGATATTCTGTGGTCTTGATTCTTTTTACGATTCAGTCGTTGAACTTCTTCGCTTTTAATTAGCTTATCAGTATCGCTAGTTGAAGGAGCCTTATTTAATGCTGCAATCACTTCAGAAGGAATATTGAAGACGTTGTTAATGTTTACAACAACAATTATAACAAACCACGGTTCACGACCTCCTTCGCGACGATGGCTTTAGGAAAGTCAAAACTTCGTTTCTGCATCCACCCGGATCATCTTACCAGATTCATCTTTCCGCTAAGACAGGGAAGTAGTTCAGCAATTCTGCCACGTTGCTCTCTGATTTTTCTTAGAAGCCACCTCTGGTTGTCCGCCAACAGACTGTTGGCAAACTTGTCATAAACTTTAAGTACGCGATTCGGCGAGAAAATCAAAGACGTAGCCGACTTTTACGACAGAGATTGCCGTTATTATCTATAAATTCATACGGGTTCTGAGAACGAATATTGCCTGCATGTAACAACGACCCAGATTTACTATCAGACAGCATAAGCACGGCAGACCACTCTTTAATAGTAACTCCAGTTGTCAATTGCCCCACAGATAAGGTTATGGTGCGGTCATTCTCCTTGATGGCCTTTAACCCCACTCAGAGCTTTCTCGTTACGTAGTATCCTTCATTTAATCTTCAGATGAATTACTATCAGACTGAGATCTTCCATTGCCCGCAGTACACTATTTTATATTCACTGGTGATGGCGCAACATTTTCTCCATAGCCTTCGCCGAAGCAACACGATTACCCACTAACCAAAATGTGTTTTAATTCGATCTCAATCTGCAAGGAGAACGGATATTTTTCATTTGAAGTTAGCTGACGTAAGAACGTTGAAATATCATTCTCATGAACGAACTTTGCCACTTGTGCTGTTGCAAACATCTCATTCAGCTCAAAAGCAAAATCGATATTTTCATCGTCCATCTCATGCCTTTTTTCAAGCCGATCAGAGATCGGCGTCGGATATCTTGTAGGTGAATAATCCATATCCGGCAGATTAACGATCGCCCGAATCAACCAGATTTTTTCAATTCTTCCCAAGCTTAGCTTTTTGCCCATCATCAATATAAGTCCAAAGGAATATCTGATTATCCTAAAATGTCCATCCGCTATTGCCTTAAATGGCGTCCCAGATAAGTGCAGCGTGAACCTGCGTTTAATTTTCCAAAGCTTCATTAGTTCTTTCCGTATCAACACCTTCGTATTCTCGTCTATAATCAACAACCCACTTAAGATCTGCCACCCATTTTAATTTATTATGTGAGCCACCAAAAGCTTTGCCGCCTTTTAAATCTTGTAAACTTAAGAAAGTTATCTGCCTATTCACTTGATGAATTAGCCTTATTAAGAACCTCCCTAGACAAAGTTTCGCGCTTTTAAAGAATCTGTCGAAATAAAAATAATACCGTCAATAAACTTTTTCAAAATCATCAAACCATGAGTTGGCAATTACAAGCGATTAGTAACTATCAAAACATTCTTAGCATTGAACTTTTCGCAAAATCGTAAGAAGAGAGTTTTACCAAAACGCGGCTGTTATCCTTACAAGAACCTGCTTTATTCGGCGAAGAAAATCTGTAGTCTGGTGAGACGTATAAGCAAGGGTTTGAGAAACAGCCTGTTCTTGAACTTTTCTTAGCTTATATGCGCTTTTTCTCGGAAGAGCGACTGAATAAATTGCCACCAGCATAATCATCAAATAATTCTTTAGACTTTTCTGGTGTACTCATTGAAGTAAAACCATTCTCACCCAATCCGCCATCGTCCTGCTTTTTTACTCTTCTCGATCTCATTCTTTACGCAATATTTATGAAGATCTTTGTCCTTAGTACCTGTGAGTTGCGTTAGAAAAAGATAGCACTCCACACCGTATCGCAATTTTTACAGCTGCAGTCTTAGTCTGTTCTATTATTCGCGAATCAACGTCTTTACGTTCTGTATATCCGACTTTGCCAACTTTATTTGCTGAATATTCGGCAGAATATAAGAGTATATTTATGATGAAACTTTGTGGTTTTTTATTATTTTCATCATCATTCGCAATATCCTCCGCAGTCACTAAGCGAGTAACCTTTCTGATAATATACTATAAAAGACCACCAAAAGTTTGGCTAATGATATAATCTTACCGCTAGGGGGGCAGACGAACAATCGATAGAGCAGAGAATTCGATAGCGCGGGTCAATGCTGGCGGTCAATTGGCGATGCGCGCCGGCTATCAAATAGAGTTTGAGTCATGACATAGTACCGAGGTCAACGACTCGATTTACGGATGGGATTGCATGATTTTGACGCGTGATGACGCTATTTACAGCTTGCGGACTTTTTATGGCGATCTACACGACTTCAAACGCGTGGCATAGCGCCGCTTCCGTCGAGGGCGATATTTGCATATTTGGATTGGCTTGATACGCAACAAAAGCTGACAGGCGAGACACGCCAGTAGCTTTCTGGATAAAAATATTCAGAGTTAAACGCCGTGCGAAGTCCAGGAATGACGCCTTGATTCATTTCCTCGGGAGAGATGGGAACATTAGAAAGCGGTCTCAATGGCAGTAAAGGTTGCGGCGGGTTATGCGAATTGCGCCACTGCCCTGTATTGCAAAGAAGATTGTCGGTGAAATTTCCGCCAATTCCAGCGCTGACTCACGGACATCCTCTTCTGGCAATTTTTCTGCGTATGCGCTGGATATATAATTTATTACGCACTGGACGAAAATTATAGAAGAAGCTGTGCAAATCGCAATCCAGAAAACAGAACGATTGACCACCGAGAAAGTTTATGGAGATCAAGATCCTTTTGAGATTGGTTGTGATAGCGAAAAAAGCTGAGCTGACCAAACTATTTAATAACGCCGTTCGCCTAGCCAAATCTGGACGTTGAAGATCAAGAAGCTCTTATCAACTCGAGAGGGTTGGGTCGCCGAAGAGTCGGTTGCGATTGCTATTTATTGCTCGACTGCTACTCAAGACGATTTCGAGGAGGCGATCATCGCGGCGCAAATCACGACGAGATCTGATTCAACGGCGGCAATAACTGAAATATTGTTAAAGGAGGGTCGGTTATAAACATACCGATTATTACAAGGATAATATTGAGCCTCAAGGATCAAGATGAGCTGATGATATGGCAAAAATATGCCGCTCAAAAAGATTGCTGACGACAGACACCTTGAGCCGACAGACGAATGGTCAATAAATATTTATACTTTGAAAGAGAAAGATTAGAGTCCGACGCGTCTTATCAATCGACGAAGTAAGCATAAAATTAGTAAAATTCATGATATGGTATCACAGTATTTTCACTTCACCCATGCTATAATTAGTCAAGACGTTTACAAAAATCTAACGAGTAAAGAGATGGCAAAGAAGAATACGAAACGAAAGTTGACGGTTTGGTGAGTAACTGAGGCAACCACCGAACTTACTATATTACTGTTAACACCAGAACCGCACCACAAAAGGTCAGGGTAAATTGACACTACGTAAGTATGACCTAATTGCAGCGCAACACGCTGCTTTCTACACCGGAGACTAAGAAGAACCTTGGTCGTAACGAAGTTGGGAAGTTTCAAAGCTAATTTAACAGGATTATTGTTCCCCATTCAGAGGAGTTTTACTCATGTTGACATTGACTATTTCCCTCAATCGAGATCTCATATCACGAACGGTATTCATATAGTAAAGAAAGCGTCGTATAAGGAATTATACGACTAAAATAAGCGTGGACATCGCCGTCGGTAAAATTCTCTTCGTCCTCATGTAATAGAAGGTCTAGTTTGGTACTTCCGCCAATCGCTAATTAAATCCGTCTTTGCTATTCAAGACTCATCCTCGCTCATAGACATATCGCAAAGCTTCTTTTTCGTAAGCCAGCCTATCCCTGCCGTCAGTCTCTGCTCGGCGTCCGCCCACGTTATTACAGGCGACGGCATATTTTATTTACCAGCAGGCGCATTCGCGTCCAGCTCGCTAACGGTATAGAAAGTATTGCCACTAACGCTCAGCCATTTATCAACACCCTCAAAGAAGCCGAAAATCCCAGATTTTCGCCCATTGATGTTCGCCGAAAGTTTCATAGTCCATAAACAGGTTAAGCAGTGGCGTAACGAACAGAATCTTCCACCTGCTATTAAACTTATCCGCGGTCAGCGGCCATCTGTCCCATTTTCGATCACTGAACCTAAACGCCAAATCATCATCACTCAATGATAATTTAAGCAACAATCCAATTTTCTTTCGTGCCTCTAAGGATATACAATTCGACTGCGCCAATTTAGAATCGGATCCCTCAGCCTCAGCCAACACGCCCTTAAAGCCGTCCTGCTTCAGCCCATTTCGCCAAGTCGTCGCTATATGCCAATTCTGTATTTGCCAAAACCGCGTTTCTGCACCAAAATCTTCGCGAATCTTCCAGCGGTGAAGTTCAACTTGACGCTCGAACTCCTTGCGCGAATAGAAAACGCCAGACTGTGATGATACGGACTGATAAGATTTCCACTTGACCAGAAGCCACTAGGCGCTTGAAACTCTCCAAAACCTCAGGATTAAACCTTTCGGCTTGTTTCAAAATCGTCCCACCAAAACTCAAAGGAGATTCCAAAATCAGGATATTTTTTTCAATTTTCAAGCAAAGCATCTATCGGCAAATACGATTTTTCTGCAACTTTTTGGAATATTTTTTGATTGTCCTGATTCCGGATTTTTGACCGCCAGAGAAATAATTATGCTTCCAAGCCACGTCAAATACTGTACTCGCGTATTCGCTACTTGGTTGGCGACGGTAGACATAAAACTATCTTTATTTTTATTCGCCAGCTCCTTTGTACAGTTTCAGACATTTTCTAGCGGCGTTCCCTACAGAAATTTCGCGTATTCATTCTTAACATTTTCTTCAAAGATTTCGTAGGGCAGGTGATTCTCATGATATTAACAATTTCATCCGCTAATTTATTCACGTCCCAATAGTCAAACCGCATAATATTATTCAGAACCTCACCAACGCCAGATTGACGACTAATAAGTAACGCTGTGTCATGATGCGCCGCCCAAGGCAGTCAAACCAAAATTAACAGAAACCGAACTCATCACAAAAACATCAATCAAATAGTAAATATCTCGCCACCGTTTTCCGCGCACAAATCCTGTAAAATCATCTTATCGTTAATCCCTAAATCTGCCGCCAGTTCAATCAGATCATCTCTTTGCTCGCCATTTCCAGATAAAACAAAAACAATTTTCCATATTTATCAAGCGCCTTCGCGGCCCGCACAAATACGTCAAACCCTTCTGAACCGTAAGTCGCGTCAACGCGCCGACAACTGTATAGCCATCCTTTTCAGCTCCTCCAAATATCTGTAAGTGCTGGCGTCATACTCGTGTAGCAACCAAAGCCAAAATCAATCGCGTTATAAACCAATTAATTTTTCATGGCGGGATGTGATAATTTAACAATTATTTCTCTGTGATTTCATCAACGGCGATTATCCGATCAGCCATCAACAAGCCTGTTGCTCACCTCGTGAACCAGAGGGTTTCCGACGTTTCGCCAGAACGGTCAATCTCGTCGCGCGAACATGCACGATTAGCGGCGCGCCCGTCATTTTAGCAATCCCAGCCTATTGTCAACCAACGCGCGTGAATCGCGTCAGGCTGATGATTTTTCACAAACTTCCGAACGGCTTACCGTAACGCCTCTGTACAGCGCGCACGGCGAAAGACCATATTCGTCCTTAGCGTTTTCACGGTCCTCCTCCGAACCGTTATTATACGCACCAAATCGTGATAATTCGGCGGCAAAAGGAGTGGCTGAATAGATATTCCATATAGTCGATCCAGGATGCTCGGCGGTGTAGGAATGATAAAGTCGATATCAACGCCCTCCGAAGCAAGCGCCTTCGACATCTGGATAGCAAGCAACGCCAAGTCCGCCACTATTGTGCGGAGTGAAACCCCACCAAGCATTAAAATTTTCATCTCTGAGTTAATTGTAGAACTACGCTATGTTTTTTCAAGGGATTTTAGATCTTTTTCACGAGTTTTTTATTTTTCACAATTTAACATTTGCGACAAAGCTAATTCGTGATAAATGGTTGCTATAGAGTGTAGCTCAGGTGGCTAGGAAATGACTGGTCTCCAAACCAGGTGTCGGGGGTTCGAGTCCCTCCACCCTGCCAAGATTCTCGCTTTCGAAAGGGAATCTTTTTTATTAGTCAAAATTCACATAATTTTTCAATATGAAATTCCTTTATCACCTTCACTTCCGCATATTATCGCCATGGTTGGTGCGCCAGGTTCAGGGAAGACACACCGCCGCAGAATTTGCGAAGATTAATTCTCCAGTGGTGAGTTCTCGACAATTTGAAGTTTTTACGGACAATACAAAGACTATTTCTTGACGCAACATTGTCGCTTTTGGAAGAATTTTGAAGACTACAAACTGTCATTTTGGACGGATCAACAGATCAGCAAGACGAATCGTATGCGTATCAATCGCCTTGCCAGGGAATACGGATATAAAGTCCTATTTGTTTGGGTACAAACCGATCCTGCCAACGCCAAGCATCGCTGGATAAAGGCTTACGGCGGAAATGACGAATCTTTGAGCGACGATTGAAGCAGTTTTCTACGCCACAGCAGCGAATCCTACGTCGCATTAGCGGTCGCCACACCTGGGCGTCAGGTTCGCACTGTTCTGCCAGTCTGGTGCCAGTCGCCCAGAAGTCTAACGCCGCCCAATTGCTGGAAATCGAATCAATATAGGTTGGGGCTATGACAATTATTACCGACGAAGAATCGGAGAAATTGTCGTTAAAAACGCAGCCTAGCGAAGACTGTTAGTTTGAAAATTGCGCCAGATGGACGAATACAAATCAATGCCGCCATATGCACCGATGTTGGCCGCAAAGGCATTGATTAAAACCTCCCCGAAAGCAACCGCGAATTAAGTTTCAATAATGAGAAAACTTCTTTACACGAAAAATCAGCAACTTGGCAAAAGTCATCATTTATTGATACAAACGACCACGAAACCTTCAAGCGTAAAAATCGGGACGCAAATATTGGCAGAAATCAACGAGGCGGAATCCGCAGAATCGGCTGCAAACCAACAACTTATCCGCAGTAAAATTTGGCTGGCGCTTTCAGAAAAGAAGCCAAGTCATATTTACCTGCTGCGATTATCATTTTAGCGAAAGAACACGGCTTTCTTTGCTCGAGTAAAATCACACAATCATCAAGTCGCTGGGGAGCCGTTTCATCCGGGGACGATTAGCTTGAACATCGGGATGATGAACTTGCCGTTTGAGCGATTGATTACGTAATTATCCACGAATTATGTCACACCAGGCATATGAATCACTCGACGAAATTCTGGGATGAAGTTGCTACCCTGGATCTGCATTATAAAATGCACCGAAATGAATTGAAAAAAATATTCGCTATACATATAGAAACGCATGCTTATGTTATACTTTTATTATGGCTGGCTAATTTTTCTATTGATCACTCTGAGTGTTGTTTTAGGTGTTATAGCTATTGTTTTACATAAAATATTGTCGGAAATTAGCGATAACTGATTGTAAAATGACAAAGCCTTAGTGAACATCAAAGAATGATCACGCTTATCAATAATATTACCGACGCGATTCTCAGTACGGACGAACACGAATTATCAATACGTACAATTTCGACACTTAATTTGATTGATACGAACAGCGGAATTAACGGCGAACATATCAGTCAGGTGCTGAACCTTTGAAACGACAGGATAAAAAGCCGATTGACATTTTTAAGGAACCCACCAAGTCTTCCCGCACTGCCAGCGTGACGACGTTCTGATGAAAATCGAAGATGACGATTATATTCGTCTGGAAGTTACGCCAGGCCAGTTCAGGGCGGCGACAAGATGACGTGCCGGACGGATACGTGCTTATCTTGCGCGACATCACGAAGACTGCAGAAAAGCCTCGGAGGAGGAGCTGCGATGAAATTTATTAGCGTAGCTAGTCACGAATTGCGCACGCCACTCGCTATTGCTGAAGGTTCGCTGAGCAACGCCAAATTACTGGTCGAGCGTAAAATGACCAGGCTCGAAGCCATTGACGAATCCCATAAGCGTTGCCTTTATTCTTAGCGCGAATGATCAATCGACCCTCAGCACGTTATCACGCGCCGAGCGAGGAGGTAGCTGATGAAACGGAAATAATCGACGACAGAGTTGGCGGCTCAGATAACCCTGAATATTCACCTCAGGCGGGCGAAAAGGCTTAGCTTTCAATTTGATATCGGCGGGCGACTTGGCGTGGTTAAGGTTTCTCTCGTCTATATCTCGAGTGAAATTCTCCAAAACTTCATCACCAACGGCCACTGATACACACAAAAGGCTCCATAACTTTTATCAATCAAGATAAATCTCAGGAAATCACCTTCAAGGTTATTGACACGGGAATTGGCATTAGCAAAGCCGACACATAGCGAAAATTTCGACAAGTTTTACCGCGCAGAAGATTATAGAACTCGCGAGACGAAAAGGTACGGGATTAGGTCTCATATGTTTCCGCCAAGTTACGGAAGAAATTGGGCTGTAAATTGAGGTAGAAAGCCGATTAAACCACGGCTCGACGTTCGGGTTCAAGCTGAAAGAGTCAAGAATAATGACAAATAATATTCGGGTCAAACTTGTGACTCGGATGAATTACTAATGACTATTGACAGTCTGTGAAAAACAGACTTTTAAATTGGGAGAAAATATGGCACAGAAAGGCAAGGCAAGTCAGCAAAACTACGGTTCGTCGCATTAAAGCTACTGACGACGCGCCAGAAAAACTGTAGCGATCAATAAACCAACAAAAATCACCACAAAAACACCTAAAAAGTTCAGCGAAAAAGGTGGATTGATTGGATATTTTATGGGTGCCTGGGAAGAGCTGAAGCAGTTCGTTGGCCAACCCGCTCAGCCACTTGGGCAATGACAGCGGCAGTGCTTATCTTCACCTTTGTGTTTGTCGTTCTGATTTTATTACTTGACGCCGCATTTAACTGGGTCTTTAACCAAATTTTTGAAGTAAGGGAGAGATTATGAGTTCAAACGATATGACGATAGCAAGCAATGGTATGCACTCACACTTATTCTGGCTGTGAAGAAAAAGTTGCCGAATCAATCCGCCAACGAATCAACGGCGTCGATATGGCTGATAAGATTTTTGACGTTATCGTGCCAAAGGAAAAGCAGATCCAGATCTGCAACGGTAAGCGTAAAAATTGTTGAAGCTAAGATCTTCCAAGGCTAAGTGTCTGCTGAGATGAAACCGACCGACGAGACTTGGTACATTATCCGCAACACGCCAGGCGTTACAGGATTTGTGGGATGCCGATACTACGCCAACTCCAGTTTCTGGAAAAAGAAATTGCGAAGATTAAGAAGCGAATGGGCGTTGAAGAGCCAAAGCACCAGATTGATTTCTCAGAGGGCGAAGTTAGTTTCAATTATCGACGGTCCATTCAAGGGCTTTGATGGCGCGTGAGCGAAATTGATGCATCTATGACACTTTGAAGGTTATGGTTAGCATGTTTGGTCGCGACACCCAGTCGAGTTGGACGCCCTGCAGGTTAAAAAGTTTAGCTTGCAATTTTCAAGCATTTTTCGATATAATATTCGAGTTACGCACTACAAACTATAAGGAAGAACTATATAAAGAAAAATTATTGGTAATTTGAAATTACGCATTCCAGCCGGTCGAGCATCAGCAGGTCCTCCAGTGATCAACGCTTGGTCAGTGGGGGACTAAACATGATGGACTTCATTAATCCATTCAATGACGCTACAAAAGACATGATGGGTAAGGATGTAATTGTTCACATTCAAGTTTACGAAGACCGAACATTTACTTGAACTCACTTGGTCAACCAGTTGACGATATGATTCGTGAGAAAGTTGAACTCAAAAGGGTAGCGGCAAGCCACACTCAGACAAGGTCGGTAAGATTACCCGCGACAATTGCAAGAAATCGCTGAGGCGAAAGATCAATTGAACGCAATCGACATTGAAGGCGCAATGAAAGTTATCGCCGGATCAGCACGCTCAATGGGCGTTGAAGTCGTCGACTAATTCACAGAACTTTTAGTAAATAGCCCCGAACTTCGGAAGTTATTTTTATGGTAAAATAAATGATTGTGAAGAATATTTTAGATAACAGTGTAATCTCCGCGCTTATGAGCAATTGATAATTACAAACTGACACGATTTACGGAATATTAGCTGCTGCCAATTCAGAAAAAGCCGTCGAGAAAATTATACGAAGTTAAGCGGCGCCCTTTTGAATAATCCGGTCATTATTTTGGTTGTGGATATTGACGACATTCCCTAATTCACGCCGTCGATCAAACACACAAATATCAAGAAATCTCCAAAAATAGACCAACAACAATCGCCACCAAAGTGAGCTTTCTAATTTTTCGCCACATCTTCCGAGGAACGGCGGAACATTGGTATTCAGAGTCGCCAGAATCTCCATTAGCAGAGTTAATTCGAATCGTCGGTCTTTTGGTCGCGCCCAGTGCAAACCATCGGGAGAAGAACCGGCATAAAACATCACCGAAGCGATAAATTACTCCACGAATTAGTGCGATTTATGTCGATTCTGGAGAAGTCGCCGACGCTCAACCGTCGCAAATCGTCCGAATCAACGAGGGCGGGAAATTGAGTTTTCTAAGAAGATAACTCTGAAAAATTGTTACAACAGACTTCTAAATTGGGAAGTCTTTTTGCGTGAGTTATCACAAACGGATGCGTAATTTCCAAAATTCAAGGCTTCCGGCAATTTCTCAGCAGCTCGTTGTACTTAGCAATCTCGCTCTGAACGCGACATCGAGCCAGTCTTAATTTGACCTGTACCCAAACCGACTGCCGCGGAGAAATCGTTACGTCCTCCGTCTCGCCAGATCGGTGGCTCATCACCGTATTCAGCCAGCATTCTTCGCCATCAAAACAGCCTGAATCGTCTCAGTCAACGTGCCAATTTGATTTGGCTTGATTAAGATCGCATTGCCAGCCTTTTCTTCGATCTCGCGCTTCAATCGCTCGACATTCGTCACCAAAAAGATCGTCGCCAACCAATTGCGCAAATCGCCCAAATCAGCCGTCATTTTCTCCCCAATCTTCCCAAGCTTCTTCGTTCAATCCGTCCTCAATCGAAAGAACAGGACGCGTTCCAACAGAGCTTATACGTGCGAATTATTTCGTCAGCCGACAGAATTCGGTGTTCGAGTCGCCGTTATATTTGCCGTCCTTATAAAGCTCGCTCGCCGCAACGTCCAGCGCAAAATCGAAAGTCCACGGCTCAATTTATAGCCAGCCTGCTCGATGGCGCGAGATAGCAACAAAATAGGCTCCATATATATGATTCCTGACATGAGGCGCATAGCCGCCCTCATCGCCAACTGTTGTAGGACAGCCTTCGTCTTTTCGTGATTTTTGCCAACGCATGAAAAACTTCCGCACTCATTCGAACCGCGTCCGCAAAAGTTGCCGCGCTAGTTGGAATAATCATATATCTCCCGAAAATCAGTCGCACCCAACGCATGCTGACCGCCGTTCATCACGTTGATCATCGGCATCGGCAAGCACATTGCAGGATTTGCAGCCGTTACTGACGTATTGATACAACCCACGCCACGCGACTTAGCAGCAGCTGCCACAGCCAGCGACACCGCCAAAATAGCATTCGCACCCAAACGCGCCTTATTCGGCGTACCGTCCAGACTCCCCTTCATCATCAATTGCGGCCTGGTCGAATCGGATTGGTTCTCTCAAAGCCTGCGCAATTTCACCATTGACATTTTCGACCGCACGGAGACGCCTTTACCGCCGAACGCCAACTCGCCGTCCTCGAAGCTCAACAGCTCGAAAGAGCCAGTGCTTGCGCCAGACGGAACAGCCGCCCGCCCAAAATGAAACCATCACCAAAGTTACGTCCGCCTCAACCGTCGGATTTCCACGCGAATCTAAAATTTGCCTTGCTTTGTATGTTTGTAACTGTTAGTATCCATAATTTATTTTATCAAACATTTGCCCTCAATCTCTAAAAATATGGTATAATTTCAACATTATCAATCAATGTTGGGAGGTTGATTTGTTAAAATGACAACTTGCCGTTCGTAACACAGAAAGGGATTTTTATGGCAAAGAAAAGCCGAGTTGCTAGGAAAAGCAGCAGAATTAAAACTATCAGTCAGCGACATACAATCGTTGGAAATCGAAGCAGCAATTGCAGAAGCTACAGACGCAAAGCAAACCTCACGACAACAAAGACAAAAGACGTTATTGCTGAAAACAGGAAGTCTACTGTCGCTAAATCTGGCAAACGCAGCCAAAAAGCTCTCGAGACGAAGCCGCTGAAAAGCAGAGAAGGAAGCTCGCAAGGAAGCTGGCGACACACTTCCACAACCAGACGACGTCGAAGTCACGTAAAGAAGGGTCCAAAAGCTTAGTTACTCGTCCACGCTTGGAGCGTCGCGGGTAAGAAATATCAAGACGCTGCACGCGTTGAAAAGAGAACAAATTGTACAGCTTAGACGAAGCTTTGAAATTGGCTACGGAAACCAGCCCAGTCAAGTTCGATGCTAGCGTTGAAACTACATCCGCCCAGGCGTTGACCCACGCCAAGCCGACCAAAAACATTCGCTCAACCGCAGCATTGCCACACGTACAGGTAAGGACGTCTCGAGTTGCTGTTTTCGCACCAGAATCAGGTGACGCCGTTGCCAAAAAGCTGGCGCCGACATTATTGGTGACGAAGAATTCTCAAGCCAATTGGACAAGGAAGAATTGAACTTCGACATTTTGCTGTAACTCCGCAGCATGCCAAAAGCTTGGTGTACGCATCGTTTGCTTGGCCCACGCGGTTTGATGCCAACCAAAAGTCTGGGCACTGTCGCTACCGACGTCGCTAAAGCCGTTTCTGAAGCAAAAGCCGGAAAAGTTGAATACCAAGTGGATAAGCAAGCCATTGTTCACTTGTCAATCGGCAAGGTGTCATTCGGCGCTGAAAAATTGCTCAGAAAACGCACGCGCATTTCAACCAGTTTGAACTCCCCAAAAGCCATCCAGCTTAAAGGGTGTTTACGTTAAGAGCGTAGCAATTACTCACAACCATGTACTCTGGCATTAAAGTAGAGAACTCTCTGTAATCTTTATATTTTCAGCAATTAAATCCCCGTCGATTCTGGCGGATTTTGTGTTACTATTGCATTTTTCATTTTTATGATAGAATAGTAAAGTCCGCCTAGGTACTGGATGTTCGAGTGTTCTTGGATTTCAGCCTAGCTGGATAAGGACCTCAACATCTTAACATCTGTATTCAGATCGTTCACGAAAAAGGGGATGCGAAATGCATCACAGACACTACAGGACGCCCTTGTGGGTGTCAGTCGGCGGCTCGCCATGCTTGTCGCAACGACGCTCCTCTTCGGAGGAGTAACGACGCCGCCGCCGACGAGGCACAGTCCTCGTTCGGTATCGAAGTGGTTCATCGCCACTACCGGTCACCAGATGACCGCTGAAATCACCCGCGTAACTTCCGCGGGAACCCACATCACTTCGAGTGTTTCCCGCAAGCGGGAACTGGCCGTAGCCAAACCCCGAACGACAGTCTATTCACGGTAGATGCTGGCGCTACCTCAAGTGGGCCAGCAGTTTCTTTGTCCTAGATTCAGGAGCAGATCGGCGACTGCACGGTCAGTGAGGCCCTCACTTGTACCGTCAACACCATCCCTGCTTCGGTGCAACAAGACCGATATTTCCGGTCATTGCGGCTACAAGAGGGTTCAGGAGTCTTCCGTTGGTCGACTGTTACCGAACTCACCCCTGAACGGAAAGACGACGTCTGTCACGCTCGGTGATCAGCAACGGTGATGGCGGCATGCGATAGGGACTGCGGTCCTTGTCCACTACAGCTACGTCACGGCGGACAACCTCCCGCGCCGGCTGGCTTAACGCCGATGGCTCAACGTCGGATGATCAGCTGGCCTCAGAGCCAGGAGCAGAATACACCATTCACGACTCAACACCCGCCTGTCTTCTGACGCTGACTGTGCTAAGGGTAACACTTTGGAACCCGAACACGACCATCAAGGTCAAGGCCGCCAAGGTCGACGATACTATCAAGCCGACGGCACCTTCCGATGCCAAGCGTGTGTGTCACATACACACCGGAAAAGATGGTGTCTCCCGCCGGCGCAAAGACGGTAACGAACACGGCGTCTGTGAACGGCACCAAGTACGAGTCTTCCGCTGAAAATTAAAGCGTCTGCGCGGCACAGACGGTGACGGCATCGACGATCCCGGAGCCGACACCGTCGACAACTCCTGAGTCCGACGCCTAGCGTGACACCCGCACCGAGTCCGACTCCAACCGCGACTCTGACCCCGAGCCGACACCGTCGACACCTCAGGTGACACCGGAACCGACTCGAGTCCGGTTTCATCGACGACTCCTGAACTGAGTCCGTCGGCACCAAGCTCGACACGGTTCGACCCCGTCGGCGACTGACTCCGAGCCGAGCCGACAACGCCACTGTAGGCCTGTACCGCCCCCCACCCCGTTATTGAACGGTATAAGGAGCCCACGCCCTCGGTTATCCCCACACCAGACACCCCAGCACGCAGTTAGCTGGCGGTCATGGTGGTAGCACTGGTCGCGATCGCCGGAGCGGTCGCGCTCTCGATCGCCGAGTCACACTCTGGAGCGTCGCTCGCCAGACGACACCCAGAAGCGATAACCATCTTCTCGCGCTGAGGGGCGTTAGTTTAATCGACCAGCGCCTCAGCGGAGAACTCAGATACAGAAGGAGAGCCACACACCCGCTCTGGCGGAGCGGGTTTTCTCTTGATTAGATACATAGACACCCATTTGACTGATTTTACTACGTTATTATTGTAAAGTAGTAGGCTGGAAAAAGTAATCGCCATAACCCCTTGTTTTTCGTTGTCATTTTGCCACAATTCTATGAACATTACCAAAGACAGTGGCGACTTGACGTAAAAACAAGTGTAAAAATGCCACCGAGGGATGAAACTAACAGTTTTATTTGACGTCTTTGGTAGTGCGAGAATCAAAGACGTTTTTGATTCTCCATTACCGCACGTTAACAAATTGGCACATAACAAATTAACTCAATCAAAGAAAAGGATTTTTATGGTAATTTCACGCGATAAAAACAAACTTTGGTTGCTGAACTGACAGAGCTATTAAAAGACGCTAAGGGTACGGCTTTTTGCCCGATATCAAACCCTTACTGTTGCCGACCCTACAAGAACTACGCAAGGCAGCTCGCGAAGCGGGCGTTACCATCAAGGTTGTTAAAAACCGACTGGTACGCGTAGCTCTTTCAGGAAATCGGACACTACAAAGAAACCGACACCAGCTTATTGGTTGGTCAATTGGTTTACGCTGTAAGTACCGAAGATGAAGTTATGCCAGCAAAGGTATTGGACACGTTTGCAAAAACACATCCAGCATTACAACTTGCAGGTGGCTTCCTCAGGCGAAGGCTTGGCGATTAGCGAAGCTGACGTTAAAGCATTGGCAGGCCTACCAAGCAAAGACCAGCTCGTTGCTCAAGTGGTATCACAGGCTATCACCAGTACACGACACGGTCAACGCACTTTGGCGGCAATTTGCACGGACTTTTGGACGGCATCGAAGCCAAAGCTACTGCTTCAAGTTTAGCAATCAACACTCAGTAACGTTGCAACAATCGCAACAATATAATAATAAAAGGAGAATATCAATGGCTGATATTAAGAAATTGGCTGAAGAATCCTAAAATTGACAGTTCTAGAAGTTAACGAATTGAAAAATCATCTTAAAAAGAAGAATACGGCATCGAGCCAGCTGCTGCAGCTGTCGCTGTTGCTGGATCCAGCTGCTGGTGGTGACGCTGCCGCTGCTGACGAAAAACTGAGTTCACAGTTACTTTGAAAGACGCTGGTTCCCAGAAAGTTGCAGTCATCAAGGCTGTTAAGGAAATCACTGGCTCTAGGGTCTAGGTGAAGCAAAGCTATCGTTGACGGCGCTCCAGCACCAGTCAAGGAAAAGGTTTCTAAGGATCGAAGCTGAAGCTGCAAAGAAAACTTTGAAGACGCTGGCGCTACTGTCGAGCTTTCATAATTTGTTATATAACGCCAATTTGATTCTGTTTAATCACCGTCCGCTCTGGGCGGTGATTTTTATGTCGCCAATCTTAATATCACGAACCACGAGTCAATTTCAAGAGTAAAATTTGCAACACTTTTTATTCATATCTTATAGCGCTGTGGGAAAATTGGATAAAAATAGATAACGCGACTTGATATAAATGTAAGGATATGCTATATATTAGATTAAGTATTATAAAAATAGACAAAGGAATTGCGAGAACCATGTCTGAATTACCAGAAAAGCAAATAGTCGTCTGAGGACACTTATTCAAGAGGCGGAAACTAATTTAGCTGCCGCAAAAAGAATTATTGATTAGTATTATTGGCGACGATGGTCAAGTTGTTACACCAAAAACCTCATCAGATAACGTAACAGGAAAGATTATCGAAGGCGTATTTGACGGCCAGATGATGCTCAGTCCTGACGGCAAAAATTACCCAATCCCAGCTAACTACGCTTCAAAATCGAAGCTGGTTGAGGGCGACTTGATGAAATTGACAATCGCTGAAGATGGCAGCTTTATCTACAAGCAAATCGGTCCTGTGCCACGAAAACAAGTTATCGGAACACTCGTCCAGCACGACGGAATTTACTATGTCGAGGCTTCCGGCCGCGAATATCGTATTTTTGCTTGCCAGCGTAACTTACTTCCGAATTAACGTCGGCGACAAGTTACAATCATCATCCCTGAAGACAACCCTGACGCAACTTGGGCTGCTGTCGAAGCTGCATTGTAAGGAAATCTTATGATACCGAGCGAGTTTCTGCTCAGTTACGCCAGTTTTAACGCTGACAATAAGCCATTCGCTGAATGTCAAGTTGACGGTAAAATTGAGCGTCATGAATTGTTCCGAGCAAAAATTTGTCTCTGAGTTTGATTTTTCCGCCAAACATTGCACAGGTTGGGTGGATTTTGAGAATCGCTGTCAGTCAAAATTTGCCCCAGACCACGCCGCGGTTGATGAAAGTATGAAAATTGTCTAAAATGCCGCGACAAAACCGGCTTTAATCCAGCATTTTATAACGCCAGTTCGGTTTCCATCCAACAAGAAAAATCAATCAAAAATCCGCACTTTGTTTACTTGGCGTACTTCGCCGAACGTCATAAAAGTTGGAATCTCGCAAGAAGAGTCGCTGGAATTCGGAGATTATTAGAGCAAAGGAGCGCGATTGGCTGTAAAATTAGAAACGTTTTTCGGCATTGATCGCCAGGCAGTACGAGGCGAAAATTTCCAAGTTGGACAGAATAGCTGAAACTCTACCAGTTCACAAAAGATGGAATTGATAAAACTACCCTTTCGACCGTGCAGCCGGCGAAAGGGAATTGCGGCAAAAATTACTTGAAATTGAGCAGAAAATTGGCGTGTCGTTTCCGAAATCCGAGCTAATTCCTTGCAGAAGATTATTTTCAAACCGCTGGCGTCGATTTGTCGCGTGTCGTTTTAATGAAGGATTGCAGTCAATTGGTCGGACGCGTACGCAGTGTCTCATCGGCTCAATTGTCATTACTGATTACGACGGTCAGCTGCTGGCTTACAACATCAAAAAGCTTATTGGCTATCAGGCGCAAAAAGTTGACGGAGAAATTGAGCTGGATTTACCAACCGAGCAATTAACGTTATTTTAAAACCTTATTTTTACAATATATTTTTGATGAAATAGCTTGAAATTTCACTCTATTACTGATATATATAAATCAAACTTTCACAGTAAAGGAGGCTACCAATGAGCTTAACTACAATATTATTAAATACTTCAATAGTACTGGCGCGATACTTGCCATATGTCTTAGGAACGGTGACTCTAATTACATCAATATTCATCCTTAAGAAAGAAAAATTAGCAAGAAGTCTAAGGCTCTGTTATTAACTTGCATAATTACCGCCATTATCACAATAATAATCGTATTTATGCGATCTCGAGATACCGGAAATCACATTTGTTGACTTCACTGCGGCGGCAGGTTTAGTAACATCCCCGGTGATAGTCATGGTCATGTCAGAGCCACTGGCGGTCCGCTCGGCGAAAAATATCGTCTATTGGAGGCTGCCTGAGAGCGAGGGCGGTCAGGTTATCGTAGACAACTCATGGGGAATCATGAACGGCAACGACTTGCGCGATCACCCTCACTGACTTCTGAGTCATAAGACCCGGATATGTCTGAAAACTATCCATCTTACCTGGTATAATTTCATTATGAACAATTACTCAAATTTTGTATTTCCGGCTGTAGTTTTTGAAGCATTTCCAATTCTGATTGGGGTATGTTCGACAATTCGCACCGCTAGCACCATTATATCCCGACACCACTTTTTCATCTATTTACCGACGATAGCGGACGGTTTCTAATATTAGTTACGACCGACTATGCCGACCCAATAGATCAGAGTCGAGAACTAAAGAATATTTCTGGTGAATATGCGTTTGAGTTTACTAAGCTCATCAAACCGTATAGTAACGATGAATATATTGGGATAAAAGAAAATGACGAGATACTTGAAGATCCAACCGTGTCAGACCCTAATAGTTACTACCGTTTTTATGTCGCCGAAACAAAACACAAAATCGATCTGCGTTATCCATAAAAAATGCCGTTTTCTGCTATAATTATCTCATGAGGAGCATGAGGGGATGAGTCAGGCGCTATATCGTAAATATCGCAGTCGTAGTTTTGGATGAAGTTTTAGGTCAAGATCACGTGACTAGTATTTTACGTCGAGCGTTAGAGCAGGGAAAAATTGCTCATGCGTACTTATTGACCGGACCGCGTGGCGTGGGAAAAACATCGGTGGCACGAATTCTGGCGCACGAGATTAACCACTTGCCATATGATGACGATTCTTCAAACTTGGATATTATTGAAATTGACGCAGCCAGTAATAACGGCGTTGACGACATTCGCGCCTTAAGAGAAAAGGCCCAAGTCGCGCCTGTTTCTGCGCCGAAAAAAGTTTATATCATCGACGAAGTTCACATGCTGTCAAAATCGGCATTTAACGCGCTATTAAAAACCTTGAAGAACCGCCAGAACACGTGGTGTTTATCTTAGCTACAACTGACGCCGACAAACTTCCAGCCACCATTCTTAGCCGTGTCCAGCAATTTTTCTTCCGCCCAATTCCGACGGAAATTATGACGCGCCAGTTAATGAATATAGCGAAAAAAGAGGGATTTGCAATTGAAGAGGATGCCGCCAGGTTAATCGCTGAACGTTCCCATGGCGGATTCCGTGACGGCATTAGTACGCTTGACCAATTGTCGATTTTAGCAACATCAGACCAGCCACTGACGGCGAATATGGTTACCGAATATTTGGGACTGAGCGACGCGACAATGCTCGGCAATTTACTGGATTCATATCCATCCGACGACAACGAGAAAGTCTTAAACATCTTCCAGGAATTAGAAAATAGCGGCGCGAATTCAGTTGTTGTGTCGCATCAATTATTGTCGATTGCTCGTAATAGGTTACGAAAAAATCCGAATCTTATTGGGTTGGTTCAGCAACTGATCGAGGTAGATCGACACCCGCACCCAGACTTGAAATTATTGACGATATTTATGAATAGCAATTCTCAGCAGACAGAAAAGCCAGTCGCGACAAAAGAAAAATATAGCTCAAGCCACGACTCAAAAACCTGCCGAAAAAACCAACGCCAATTAAGTCCGCTGAACCAACCAAACCGACAGAAAAGCCGATTGAAAAAGAAGAAAAACCAGTCGAGCCAGCGAAAAACCCGCCGCAAAAACCAAAGAAAACCGACGCGCCGCTAGAGCTAAATTGGGAAAAAGTCATTGAAAGAACGAAGGAAAAATCCCTCGGGCTAGCGTCATTGTTGCAGAAAAGCCAGTGGTCGTTTGACGGTGAAAAATTGACAATTTACGCAGGTTCCGCGTTTTACAAGAAAAAGCTGGACGACGCGAAAAACAAACCGTTAATTTCAGAAATTATCTCAGAAGAAACCGCGATGGATTTGGAAATTGATATAATTGGAGAGAAGAAACCGCCAGAGGACGAAAAATTGGCGGAAATTGCAGAATTAATGGGTGGCGGCGAAGAAGTTAAGCTGGAGGATATTTAATGGCAGATAGAAGTGAAGAAGTAAAAGGAAAGATACCGCCACAAAATTTGGACGCGGAAAAGAGTTTGCTTTAGGGGCGGTTTTTAATTGACGAGGAAGTTTTGGCGGACGCCGCAGAAATTACTCACCCTAGCGATTTTTGATGATAAGAATCACGGATTGATTTTTTTGCTGGAATGATGCGGCTATTTGAAAAACACAAGCCTGTCGACCTTCTGACCTTAACCGACGAGTTGAAACGTAAGGATGAGCTGGAATTGGTTGGCGGCTCGGCATATCTGACAGAGCTAACGAACTACGTCCCAACGGCAGCGCACGCATCGGCTTACGCGGAAATGATTGCACAAGCAGCGGTTCGCAGGCGTTTAATAAAAGCGAGCGGTGATATTTCCGAACTTGGATATGACGAATCGACGACCACGCAGGAATTATTAGAGAAGGCCGAAGCTGAACTTTTCAGCGTATCAGACCAATCAACCAAGCAAGATTTAGTCAGTCTGGAAAGCATTCTGACGGATAGCTTTGATCGAATTGAAGAGCTCAGTAAAAATAAAGGCTCTCTCAGAGGAGTCCGCACTGGCTATCGCGATCTGGACAATATGACCGCTGGCTTGCAAAAATCGGACTTGATTATTCTGGCGGCGCGTCCAGCTATGGGTAAGACGACTCTGGTGACAAATTTGGCTTATAACGTGGCAACGATTGAGAAAAATCCCGTCCTATTTTTCAGCCTAGAGATGAGTAAGGAGCAGCTGGTCGACCGTATGCTGGCGGATGCATCGGGAGTTGATAGCTGGAATATTCGCACCGGAAATCTGAGCGACGAAGATTTTGCTAAATTGTCTGAAGCTATGGAAATGGCCGAGGCGCCGATTTACATCGATGACACACCAGGATTATCAGTTTTGGAAATGCGCACGAAAGCTCGAAGAATTGCCCACGAGAATCCATTAGGATTAATCATCGTCGACTATTTGCAGCTTATGCAGGCCAACGGAAACCACAACGGAAACCGCGTTCAGGAAGTTTCGGAAATTTCACGCGGACTGAAGCTTATTGCTCGCGAACTGAATGTGCCGCTAATTGCCCTGAGCCAGTTGAGCCGTTCTGTCGAATCTCGCACGCCGCCAATTCCGCAACTAGCCGACCTGCGCGAATCCGGTTCCATTGAGCAGGACGCCGACATCGTGAGCTTTATTTATCGCCCTGGATATTATGAGCCGGACAACCCAGAGGTCCAGAATATTACAGACTTGATCATCGCTAAGCACCGTAACGGCCCAGTCGGTAAAGTCCAATTATACTTCCACCCAGAGCGCCTACGCTTTATGAGTCTGGATCGCAAGCATGAATAGAATTGTGTTATAATCATACCAATGAAAAAGCAAAAAGTTACCGATATATTCCTTTACCGATGGCGCTACGTTTTCGGCTATACGTTGCTGGCGCTGTTGTATGTAGGGGCTATTATAATTTCCGCGTTGCACGTGCCGGGAGGTTTGTCGCAAGCAGAAATCAACATGGTCAATACGACAAATCACTTGAATTTTAGCGTCGAGGGAATCGCCGTCACAAATCTTCCATTTCACCTTCTTCAATTACTATTCTTTAAGCTATTCGGCGTCAGTTTATTAACAATTAAAAGCGCCCGCCGTAATCCTTTCAATCGCCAGCTCCGTCGCAATTTTCTTCCTCTTAAAGCGCTGGTTTAAGCCATCCACAACGATTCTATCGCTATTAATTATGGCAACAACTGGACAATTCTTATTCATCGGTCAAAGCGCAACTGTCGGCATTTTATACATTTTCTACACCGCGCTAACTTTGCTTTTTGCCACGTTAATTCTCCAAAAAGCCCAGAACGCTTCCATTTGGCGAATCAGCTTAGCCATCACCACGGCACTCAGTCTCTTCACTCCGTATTTTTGGTATATCAATCTGGGACTTCTGATCATCGCCTTTTTACATCCACATCCGCGATATTTTCTTATCTCCCGAAAACATCGTAAATCTTGGATTGTGCCGTCCGCTATTTTATTCACAATTGGTTGTGCGATTGGTTTTCTTTGCTATAAATCCCACGCGCTATTTTACAACATCATCGGCATCAACGGCCTAAGTTTTGACATCGTTGCAAACCTCAGGACTTTATACTACACATACATCCGCATTTTCCCATCAGTCGTAGGTAATCAGATCACACCAATCATGGACGTCAACGCAATGGTGTTGATCGGACTAGGGCTATTCCGCAGCTTTCAAAAAATCTCCAGCGCCCGCTCGTTTATGATTTGGTCGTGGCTAATCTTAGCATTGGTGCTACTCATCTTCCAGCCAAGCCTCACCCCGATAATCATCATCCCGCTATTCATTCTCTTGGCGGTCGGATTGGAATACCTAATGAACATGTGGTACGGACTTTTCCCGCGCAATCCATACGCTCGCGGTACCGGACTGGTTCTTATATCAATGCTAATCATCGTTATGGTAGCAGGCGGCAGCTTCCGCTATATCGATAGTTATCGCTATTTCCCAGAAGCAGCCTCACGCTTCAATAAAGATTTGTCTCTACTCCGTAAGAATACTGCGCCAACCGATTCATTCTCGTTATTGGTCAGTAAAGAAGAATCGCCGATTTACGAAGCGCTTAAAAAACACAATTATCACCAGATATCAATTATCCACGCAGCCCCAGCAAACGTCGGACAGACTTTATACGTTAGCCACAGCGCAAAGTCTCAAATTCCGCAGACTTACTCTGGACACCTGTCGTCAGTAATTGTCAATGATCATAAAGACGGCGACCGCTTCTACATCTACACATCCGACCGCAAATAGGGTATAATTGTAAGTGTTAAATAAGGAGGAATATGGCGTTTGATCAGGTAAAAATGCTGCAACAATTACGCAAAGCACAGAAACAATTAGGTAAAGAAATCATCGAAGTTGAGGCTGGCGATGGCGCTGTGATCGTACAAATCACTGGCGAATTAAAGATTAAGTCTGTAAAGATTGACCCAGAAATGGTTGACTTGGAGAATATCGAAGAGTTGGAGCACTGGATCGAAATCGCAGTTCGCGACGGTATGACAAAGGCTCAGGAAGTCGCTGCTGAAACTATGAAGCCATTGATGGGCGGCCTAGGCAACTTGCCATTCTAAAGTCATGTCAATCGACATTTTACCAAAAGCTCTAACTGCTTTAATTGATGATTTTGGTAATCTACCTGGAGTTGGACCGCGTACGGCTGAAAGATATGCCTACGCGGTTTTACGCCGCAATCCCAAATCCGCAAAGCAATTAGCGCATTCATTAGACCAATTGCACGACCGAGTAAAAACCTGCCCGAAGACGTTTGCGTTGATCGACTCAGATGACGACGTGTCGCCTTTATACGCAGATTCGAACAGGAATAAGAAAGTCGTTTGTGTAGTCGAGGAGCCGCTAGACATCGTTGCTATAGAAAGAACAGGACAATTCCTAGGTACATACCACGTGCTGGGAGGCGTTATTTCACCAATTGACAATATTGGACCAGAGCAATTGCATATCCCAGAACTAATTGAGCGTATAAAAACAGATGACGTTCAAGAGATTATCATCGCTACGAACGCTTCAGTTGAGGGCGAGTCGACCGCGCTATTCCTACAGCGCTACATCCAAGAAGCTGGATTAAATACGACCATCACACGCTTAGCTAGAGGTATTCCAGTCGGCGTTGACCTTGAGTACGCAGACCAAATCACACTGACGCACGCACTAGAAGGTCGAAAACAATTATAGGCTCAACGGCTTCATTGCCAATAAAAAATACCCGCCATCTCGGCGGGTATTTCGTTGCTAGCTTAGCTGATTACATTTTGGCGGCGGCTAGCGATGTAAGCGATAGTAGCTGTAGTTAGTCCACCCTAGGCCTAGTGCTGACATGATCGCGTCACTTGCACCAGTCTTTGGCAATTCTGGGCTAGGTGTTGGCGTTGAAGGAGTGTTTGGTGTAGGAGTAGGAGTTTCCTTACATTCGTCCAAGTTGGTCTTGTGAATCTTTTCGTTAAACTCTTCCTTTTTAATCTCCTTAGTGTACTTCTTGCCACCTTCTTCAATTACACAAACTGTGATCTTAGTAGGAGTTTCCTTACATTCGTCCAAGTTGGTCTTGTGAATCTTTTCGTTAAACTCTTCCTTTTTAATCTCCTTAGTGTACTTCTTGCCACCTTCTTCAATTACACAAACGATTATTTTTTTGGCTCTGGCTTAACCGTAACAGTTTTTTTGACAGTTAGGGTTTTGCCTCTTAACTTCACCAGTTTCTTTACCGTTTACAGTAATAGTAACTGTGTAGTTGCCTTCTTTTGCGTAAGTGTATTGAATTTCTGATGAGTTAGTTGTCTTGATGTTGTTATCACCGAAGTTGTATGTGTAGCTGGTGATAGATGCGCCACCCTTGGCAGTTGCCTTAACGCTGAACTTGAAGGTGTTACGAGAAATTTCAGTTACTTGCAAAGCGTCACATGTTAAAGCAGGCTTTGCTGGAGGTGTTGTTGGGTTACCCCAAACTGGGTTACCACAGTCTTTAATCACACCAGTGATAAATGAACCGTTATTGTCAAACCACGCGTAAATATTATAGCTCTTAGGTCCGTCAACAAAGCTCTGACCAGTTGTGTATTGATAGTAAGTATATCCGTTTGAAGTCTTGTAGCTACGTTGTGGCTGAGGCTGACGAGTACCAGCTTTAGACTGTACGGTTATAGCGTTTGTAGCTACAACACGACCGTCAACTGTAATATTACCATTTGCGTCAACTACACCTTCGCGCATATTTGATCCGCCCTGAACCATAGTTTCAGTAACGTACCACTCTTTGTATAGTTCTTTAATTTCTGTACGACTGTATGCTGTTTGCAATTCTGACATAGAATGTGTACCACAGTATACAACGTTAAAACTGTTACAGCCGGCAGCCTGTGAAGGTGATGCCAACCAGATTCCACCGAGCATAGCAAATCCCAAAGAGATAGCAATGCCGATTTTTCTTAAATTTGTTCATAAAAACTCCTCTTTTTCCAGCCCTATCTTCAGGCTTTATGTCCTCATACTAGCACAATCTTTATATTTTTGTCAATAATAATTTATAAAAAAATGTTTATGTTTTTCGATTGCGCAGTATTTTTTTAATAGTCCATCACATATTATACCACTTATGTAATTAAAAACAATATATATTATATTAGAGTAAAAATCATTTGTTATAATAAATAATATGCTAGATACAGCTAAACAATTCATTCAATCTGCAAACAATATAGTTATTATTCAAGCCGAAAATCCCGACGGCGACAGCCTGGGTTCAAGCTTGGCGCTAGAAGAAGCCTTAAGCGACCTAGGGAAAACTGTTACTTTATATTGTCCAGTAGATATACCGAAATATCTTCATTATATTCGCGGTTGGGATCGAGTGCAGAACAACTTTCCGTTTCAAGCCGACGCCGCTATAATTGTCGATACAAGCGCAGATGTGCTTCTCAGCAAGGTATTAGAAACTCCTGGAGCGCGACATTTTCTGGAAACGCACCCGACTCTGGTTATCGATCATCACACAGCCGAATCAACACTTAGTTTTGATCATATTATGTTATCAGAAACCGTCGTGGCGACCGGAGAATTGCTGTATAAACTGTTCAAATATTCCGACTGGAAGATAAATCCTCAGGCTGCCGAAGATTTATTGATAGCTATTATGAGCGATAGCCTGGGGCTTACTACGCCAAATGCCACCGCAGCGACCTTTCACGTCGCTGGCGAATTGACAGAACTGGGCGCTTCCAATGCGGAAATTGAAGAGCGACGACGCGAATTTATGAAAAAATCGCCAGAAATTTTGGCGTACAAGGGGAAATTGATAGAGCGAATCGAATATTTATTAGACGGACAATTGGCACTGGTGCACGTACCATTTGAAGAAATCCAAGCCTACAGCGACGCCTATAACCCCGGCGCGTTGATTGGCGACGAGTTGAGGCTGGTTGAAGGCGTGGCGCTTAGTTGCGTTATTAAAACTTACCCTGACGGCAAATTGACTGCGCGCCTACGAGGTAATTTACCAATTGCCGACACCGTGGCTGGATACTTTGGTGGCGGCGGTCATCCGTACGCGGCAGGATTCCGTGTATATGAAAATTATGACGAAATCGTACGGGAACTAGTTACGGCGACAGATCAAGCTCTACAAACAGAATACTAATCCACTACGCTATCAATATATATCTCTCAGGCCCGCTCTATCTAGTTGCTTTATCAAATCATCATTCACGTCAAATGCGCCCTCAGACCGTAGAGAACCGTTGACCTTTCTTCGTACCTTTTCTACTCGGTCCGATATACTAGGATAGATAAACCTTATTCCTTGATCGCGTTTCAGATAGTCCTGAAGTACCTTGCTTACAGCATAGGCTCGCAACTCAAAACAAAGAATCTCTTTACTATCATTAGAACATACTTCCAAAACTGGATTCGTGACGCAATCATGAGCATGAGACGTCTCGTGAGCTAATGCAGTAATATTAATACACATCAATACATTACGAGCTACACTAACAATAGGGCGAAGATATACTCTTGAATTGCCCATATTGTAGATGCTATTACTACAAAAACCGCCAACATCTGTTCTTTCTATTTTTGTGGGCGGATAGCTATCTAAGGCGCGATATATATCATCAATACACATTCTAGCAGAACTTTCACTAGCAAAAGTATCGCTTATTCTATCTTTTTGCGCTGGCATAGGAGATATCTGCCTTCCAGAAACAACAAACTTATCGCTACTAACAAGCGGTATTATATTTTTTATCTGTCCAGTCTGAGTCAGGATGACTGTCTCCCAGCTCTTCGCCTTCAACATATTCCATAGGTTCCAACATTTGAGCCGTATCATATAAATCTAGCGCCAACTGTCCTAAGTCGTTAATTACGCAAGGTTTTTCCAAAGCAGCGATTAGCCCCTCTTTCATGAGCTTCAAATAGTCCAATGAAAGAGGTTTGTCATATCCAGACACAGGCGTATGCATAAAATACACTTCTCCCATAAGTTCTTTATTATGTGTTAAATAGTCTATTCTGTCAAACATAAGGTCTAATCTGGCGATATAGCTACAACGTCTTAGACCCTAATAAGACCAGGTTAGAGTTGACTTTTTAATATAAGTGTGATATAAATAATATCAGCTTTCGTTGATAAGTTGAGTAAATCCCTTATCCGAAAGTGAACTTTGACAAACAGCTACATACAAGGCGAGTTTTTGCTCCTTTTACAAGATTTAAAAAAGGGCAAGATCTCGTCTTGTGGTAAACTGCCACTAACCATCCATAGGGGGCGAGGAGATCGGAAAGAGATCATATCACATGTCGATTCCCACCAGCGTTCCCTCTGAGTACGCTAATGACCCGTATAAGTTAGCAGAGCTTCTTGAGAGGCAGATTGACGAGATCCAAGCGCTTGTAGCGGAGCCGCAAGGCCATGCAAGATACGCTCAAGGAGATTCAGGACCTGTGTAAAAATCCAGGAGATACTTTAATCTCACTCATCAGGAAAAGTGGCAGACTACGCTTCTGTAGTATTTTATTTTTAGTAGCTGTTTGTCACTTTCCTTGGAATTATCAAGTCCCAACTGGGGCTGTTTTTATGTCAATTTTGAAAAACTAGTCAGAGTGCCGCACAATAGAACTAATGATAAAACTCTACAATACGCTTACCAGAAAAAGATGAACTGAAACCGCTTGACGGGGAAACGGTCAAGTTTTTACACCTGTGGCCTAACAGTTTATTCGCAGCCGCACATCGGCAACTGGGTTGG
>BNJS01003133.1_pt1 | contig 64985 bp, 97 predicted proteins | sample 8540461 | NCBI WGS metagenome assembly BNJS01 (sample SAMD00202454, study PRJDB9452) | human saliva metagenome | isolation source: human saliva | place: Japan
GGTTACGTATTGCTGTGGCGCTGGGTAACGATGCCAAAAGCGGAAAGAAAAGTTGCCTATTTATGCGCCGCCCTTTACCGGCGAGGCTTACCGAAGTTCATCAATGTTAAGGAATTATTAAATCCGGACAAATCGGTGATGCGAACATTCGGGTAACGCATTGGACGAAACCGATTGAAACGAAAGTGACGAGCTGCCGGCAAGACTTCAGGGGAGCAGTAAGTTTTGGCAGCTGGCGGTGGAAACGCTGGATTTATTGGAATCTATTTTGGGGAAAATTGTTGATTTCAGTGGTCAGGTTTTCAATCAAAGCGATCACCATGTCAAATCGATGATACGGTTACGGCGACATTCCGCCGATGAAAGCGGAGCGATTGGCTGGTTCGTGGTGTTATGCGGCAGATACGATCACGAAGAAGGGGATGGTTGTCGGCAAGTAGAATTTACGCTTTTTCTGTATTTGGGAAAGAGGCAATCATTTTGGAAAAGCAGGGGCGAGTTTGAAATGTTTAATTACCCGGATGCCCAATCATATGGCGATGCCGTATCAGGCGGGCATTATCAGAGAGCTTGGATATGGGGCAAAGCACGCTGATACCGGGAGCAGGCGCTTGATGTGATTCAAGCTGGGTTGACCTCGGCTGTATTATAAGAACAGTAGCAAGTATTTTAGCGGCTTTGCAGATGAGTGTTTGCCGAAGCGGTGATGTGCAAGCAGGAAAATGACAGTGCCATAGCGCAGACTTCTACACAAGGCTTTTATAGAGACCATGTCTTTGCCAAGGGACGGCAAATGTAGCAGACAGTAGAAGCGAGGGGGAAAGAAAAGGCGAAGAATTGAAGGCTACTTATGCGATTATCCGGCACCGGCGACTGTCAGGCTCATTGCTGGCGAAGAAGACGGCGCATTGACGCTGCTGGCCAAGGGCAGAGCTTTGACGCTGCCGCCGGACGGGTTTTGCTTTCAGGAAACGGAGCTTTTAAGAGGCGACCGGCTGCTGGGAATATTTTTCCGGTCAAAGAAAAGAGTTTACCTTGCCGTTACGATTACAGGGCACGATTTTCAAAGAGAAAGTATGGCAAGCGTTGTGAGATTCCGTTTGGACAAACAGCCAGCGTTATCGATGATTGCCGAGCGGATCGGCAGTCCCAAGGCTTGCCGAGCGGTCGGACAAGCCAATCATCACAATCCGATTAGTATTCTGTTGCCTTGCCACCGAGTCATTGGGAAAATGGAAGTCTGACCGGTTATGGCGGCGGAATACAGATGAAAAGAGTAGTTATTGGCTTTTGAGCAAAGCAAGACATCCGTTTAAGGGGCATACCATTTTTGATTCGATAATAATTCTGCATACTAAAAACAGATAGGAGAGGCGGGAAACACGCTGGATAACATCCTGAGAAGAACAAAGCCATATCTGAAAATGGAGTTGACGGGGAAGCATTGTGCTTTGACGAAAGGAGTTATGATGAAAAAGAACAAGAAAGAGAAAAAGAACAAAAACAAAGTGGAAAAACAAGGATTTCTGCCGGAGGGTCATGGAAGTGGTAGCGGAAGATGAGGCGAATGCTTGCACCGAAATGGTGTAGGGACAGAGCCGGCTGCAAGGAGAAAAAGAAAGGAAAATCCGGCAGGATTAGCAGCTATATGAAAGCGAGTCAGCTGCGCCGCCTGCAGATTGAACTGATTAAACTTGAGGATTGCTCGACTCAGGGACCGAAAGTATTGGTACTGTTTAGCAGTAGAGATGCCGCCGGTAAGGGCGGTGCGATTAAGCGATTACCGAGCATAGGAATCCTCGTTTCTGCAAGGTAGTGGCATTAGCTGTGCCGACCGGATGAGGTGCAGTCAGTGGTATTTTCAGCGATATGTTCAGCATTTCGCCGGCAGCCGGTAGATTGCTGTTTGACCGCTCGTGGCACAATCGGGCGGGTGTAGAAAAAGTGTTCGGATTTTGTACAGAAGAAGAATATCAGGAGTTTTTGGCAGTCTGCCCGCAGTTTGAAGAAATGCTGATTCGCTCGGGAATTATTTTGATTAAATATTGGTTCTCTGTTAGCGATGAAGAACAGTGAGACAGAGACGCGACCGGTTTGATGATCCGTGGAACCTGCAAAGAGGGTGGAATATTCCAAGGCAAAGGACCGGATGTTTGAACGGACCGATACCTATATTTCCATGGAATGTGGTAGAAAGCGATATCAAAAAGCATGCCAGACTTAACTGTATTGCGCATTTACTGTCGCAGATTCCTTATAAGGAAACAGAAAAGAAAAACATTTGAATTGCTGAAAATCGTCAGTGATGAAGGGAATATGTCCGGCCGGATATTCGAATGCAGAAGTTTGTGCGGATTATGTCGCAAAGCAGGAGGAGCACGGCGAGGTAGAGAGAGCTTTATGGAAAGGCAAAGCTGGAAGGCGGGAATATGCTATATCCGGTGCCGGCGGTCATGGTAGTTTGCCAAAGACCGGAGGAAAAGCCGAATATCATTACTACATTGTGATGGGCAGGCACGATTTGCAGTCGCCGGCGATGCTATCCATTTCGGTGCGACCGAGCGGTATTCCTGCTGATATTTGCGGGAAACCGGTGAGCTGACGGTCGGATCTGGTTACGCTCGGAGCTGACCTCGGGCGTGGCAGATTATTGCGCGCGCGGTCGGGCAGGCAGGTCGATAAGTTTAAGGAAATGCAGCTGACGCGATATCCGCCCGAGCAGATTGAAAGCGCCGGACGAGAAAGTCCTGCGATTTGTGAATGTCGGTGAAGCGGAGCGACTCGCCGCCTCGAACGCATGATATGTTTTCGCGGAAAATTGTCAATGGTCGGTGCGGCAATCGGCATTGACGAAAAGGGAAAGTTTCATTTGAATTTTCAGGATTAGTAACCTATTCGCATGGGGGAATATTTTGCTTTGGGGGAAAAGTTGGGGGTCTGGTTATTCTGTCAAAAGGTCAAAAACAAGGAAACGGAAAAGAAACGCAAGGAAAAAGGAATGAAACGGAAGACACGATAAGGGTTTGACTAATACCGACGAATCGGCAAGCGTAGGACTTGCCGGAAAAAGCAGGAGTAAGAAAATGCTAAAAATATACCTTGATTACTGGAGCAAACCAGCGGGATTTGGGCTGAGCTGGCGAAGATGCTGAGCAAGGCGTGAAAACCTGATTTTGGCGGCACGCCACGAGGGAAGTTCAAAAACGGTGGCGGAGGAGCTGGCGGAGCGGCATCACCTCGTGCAAACCTTTGGCGATTTATCGAAAACCGGAAACGGCACGCGTTAGTCCAGTGGATCAGAGAAAGGGTATGAGGTGATACCCCTGATTAACAATGCCGGATTTGGGGAGCTATGGAGAATTTGATAAGGCTGATTTAAAAGGAATGGGAAACGCTCCAGTCACGTGCTGACGCTGATGTGACCTGACTCGGGCTTTTTGCCGGGATGGCTCGGGGCGGGGCGGTGTTTTGAACTTGGCATCGGTAGTCGCTTTTTGCGCTGGGGCCCAAAAATGGCAAACTATTGCGCTCAAAAGCATGCGTGCTTTCTACGCAAGCGCTGGCGGCAGAGCTAAGAAATACGAAGTTATCCGGTGTTATGTCCGGGGCCGGCAGACCGGGTTTCAGGATCGGCAGTGACTGGGCGCCTCGAAGCGGTTTCGCCAAATGGCACAGGGGGCGTTGTCAGCCAAACAGGTCGCCCAGCATGGCGCCATGAACGGTTTGAGCAGGGCGAAGTCGGATTGTGCCGGGATTATCCAATCAGATTTTAGCCGGTTTATCACGCAAAATGCCAATAAACTTTGTTCGCCGGAGCGATGGCGCATATGCAGTTATAAGCGGGTATGGGTGGGCATTGACACATGAAAAAGTGGCGATAAACCTCAGTCTAAAAAGGTTTTCGCCATTTTTACGGGATAAATCTGGTTCTTATCAAGCAGTACTTTTTCAGAGAAAAATATTTTTCGGATAAAAGTTACGGCAATGGGCAAAAGCGAGATTTCCGGTACCTTTGCGAACCTTTGATTTTCTGATCATGATAAGAGATGGTGCTTGGCGGGGGATTTATTCTTCGTCAGCCGGTGAAATGGCTTAGATAGAAGAGGCAAAGATTTTGCCGAATCAAAACGAGCGAAAAATCTGCACAGTCAGTGCAGTCAAAAAGATAAAGGAGGAAGCAAAATGGCGGCAAGAGTAATTATCGGAGCAACAATGGGGGCGATGAAGGTAAGGGCAAAAGTACATTGATATTTTAGCGGCAAAGGCGGATATGGTCGTGCGCTATCAGGGTGGTAACAATGCCGGACATACCGTAGTGGTGGATAACAGCAGTATAAGTTTTCATTTTGGTTCCGTCCGGGAATTTTAGTATCCCAAGACCGTGTGTTATTGGCAATGGTGTGGGTAATTGACCTAAAGGGGCTTCTGGAAGAAAATGGCGGAGCTGAGCAGCAGCAAGGCGTACATTTTGAAAAATCTGCGCATCAGCTTGCGGGCACACCTGGTAATGCCTTTATCATAAGGGTGCTTGATCAGCTGCACGAGGTTTATTTCGGCAAAGCCAATATCGGTGACGACTGGAAAAGGGCATCGGACCATGTTATACGGATAAAGCGGACCGAGCGAATTCTGAGTTTGTGGGATTTATTGAGCCGGAAGTGTTTGCTGCTAGTTAGGCAAAATGTTGAGTTTAAGAATAAGATGATTGAGAAAGATTTATCTATCGGATCAGACCTTTGATGCCGATAAAATGATAGAGGAGTATTTGGGATATGCCGAACAGTTAAAGCAGTATTTTACCGATACGACAGTTTTAGTTAGTGCAGCGGCAGAGGCAGGTCAGGAGATTTTATCTGAGGGAGCACAGGCAACGCCTTAGATATTGATTTAGGAACGTATCCGTTTGTAACGTCCTCGCACCCGACAAACCGGCGGGGTTTCTTCCGGCGCGGATTGGGATGAACCGGCTGACGCAAAGCATTGGTGTAATGAAAGGTTATGTAACCAGAGTTGGTTCCGGACCTTCTCGACCGAATTAGACGATGAAATCGGCGAAAGATTCGGCAGGCAGGACATGAGTTTGGTACAACGACCGGCGACCAAGACGTACCGGTTGGTTTGATGCGGTGATTGGCCGTTTTGGTCGTTCGGACAAAGGGGCTGACAGACATTGCCCCAAATAAAATTGATGTCTTGTCGGGCTTGCCGGTGGTTAGGGTATGCGTGGCGTATGAGAAAGACGGTCAGCAGATTAAGGATTTTCCTGCCAGCTTAAATGAACTGGCAAAATGCCGACCGGTTTATCAAGAGCTAAAAGGCTGCAAAGGATATTTCATATTCGCCGGTATGAAGATTTGCCGGTAGAGGCGAAAGATTATATTGCCTTTATTGAAGAAAAATGGGGCAAAAAGGTAAGCTGCTGTCGGCGTCGGACCGAATCGATCACAAATATTGAAGTGAAGTAATCTCGCTTGATTGCCGGTTGCCGGTGATTGCTCAGAGGAGTAAAAACGCCGGCACAAGAAAGAAAGGGCAGAGGTATGAAGATAATTGCCGGACTGGGAAATCCCGGGACGCAGTATGTGGCAACTCGTCATAATATTGGGTTTGAAGTAATTGAACGCTTGGCGTATGAAACCGGAATTCGACTGATAAGAAAAACATCGGGCGATTTTAGGGGCAAGGACAAATTGGTGGCGAAAAAGGTGATTTTGCTGCAGCCGCAGACTTATATGAACCTGAGCGGAGAAAGCATTCCGCCTGACAATGGATTTTACCTTGACGCCGCAAAGATGTGGTGGTAGTCTATGATGAAATCAGCATCGACTTGGGGCAGCTTCGGATTCGGGAAAAGGGCAGTGCTGGCGGGCATAATGGCATGAAAAATATCATTGCTCATTTAGGAAACGCAGGAGTTTGTTCGGTTTCTGGTTGGCGTCGGACCGCAGATACCCGGTATGGATTCGGCGGATTTTGTGCTGAAGAGAATGAGTAAGGACGAGATGAAAATAGCGGCAGATATGGCGCTGCGGACGGCGGAGGCAATTACGGCTTATATGGAACAAGGGATTGCCGGTGCCATGAACCACTATAATGGGTAATGAGCGCAAAAAAACGCTTTTGAAATAGGATATAAAGGAAAGAAAATGAAGAACAGGAAAAATGACGAATCATCAGCCGGAAAAAGGAAATGGCAGAAAATAGAGAGCAGGCAGAGCGGCAATATTCCGGCAATAATGCAGCGATGAGCGGCAAGAGCAGGCGACATTAGCTGAAAGTGGCAAAAGAAAACAGAGAAAGGAAAAGCAGTCGCAGGAGGCTGGCGGAACTCGAGTCGGGAATGTGTTGTTAGTGGGCGGAATAGTAGTGATTTGTATTCCGTTTGTCGGGGCAGGTATTTGCGGACCGCGCAGCAGCAGAAATGCTAAAAGACTTTTTACAATCAGCAGGATATTAACGCTGAAGTGGGAGCGGAGGCGGAAAAGCTGAATCATGAGCTGGGTTAGCACTGATGATACCAGCTTGCAGGGCGATTTGACGCATCGGCGAAAGCCATTCGGGAAATTGAGCAAAGCGAAGGCTTAGATCCCAAAAACGGTAACGAAGCTGGAGCACCGGACCGACGGCAATTGGGATTATTGAAACCCGAAGATTAAAACTAAAATATCCGGTAGCGGAGGGGGATAATGTTACCCTGCGCTTGTATCGGTCATATGCCCCAAAACAGCGGAGCTGGGTGAAACCGAAATCTGGTGCTGGCGGGGCATCGCAGTCACAGCTTTGAGAGATTTTTAACCGGCTGGACGAGCTGAAGAGCGGCGACAGTATTTGGATTAAAACAAAGTCCGATTCTACGCTGTATGTTGTCTACGAGAAAAAGAGTGGATAAAAGTGATTTGTCAGTTTTAGCACAAAAAAACAGCGGCAAGGAGCTGACATTAATTACTTTGAGAATTGGGCGTAAATCCGACAGAACGAATTATTATTAAGGCAAAAGCCGAATAAGAGATGATAAGGAAATAAAAACACAAATTGACAAACCTGAGAAGCGAGCTGATAGGAAAGACGCTTTAATAAAATAAATAAAAATAGGAATAATTACCTATGCTTGGGACTTGATTTTTTAGTCGAAAAATATAGTAAAGTAAGGTTAGATATAGAGCGTGGCTCATATAAAAACTTAAAAATCTGTTACGCTCGCTCAATTGGTGTTTATCATGAGCAAGTATTTTCAGCGATAAAGGCAAACTGTCTGAAAAGGCAGGACGCAAAACTATAGGGCCTTCCTACGGGGTGGCAGCCAGTAGCCGAAAGAAAGCTATTTTATTTTCAGCTTTTTAGACGAAAGGAGTAATGAAAAATGAAAAATGGATAGTGATAATCAGTCTCTGTAATTATCGGGTTAGGATTCATCAGCAGCTGAAGTATTAGCGTCAGAAATTAGAATTGATGACAGTCAGAGTTCTTAGGTAAGGTGGGGGGTTTATTTTAATACCGGTACGACCAAGAAAAGTAAAACTGATGATTGTTAAGGAACGGAAAAATATGCCTATAATCTGCAAAAATTTAGATCGGGTGGTCTATTTTCCTCACAGATGGAAACGGCAGTTATAGCGTTAAAGCGTAAGGAGAACACAGAGGGCAATAAATATCGGGCTTTGACCGGTAAGGACGTGAATGTAACCTTTTGTCCGATGCGAATGCGGTTTATTTGGCAGTCCGTTCAAGAAATTGATTGGGACGAGCAAAAAGGCAATTAAGATTTCTAAAAAGCTGATTCAGGATCAAGAGAAGGAACTGGGACGTAAGCTGACCGAAGACGAAAAAGCCAAAGTTTTATATCAATACATTATTGAAAAATCGTGTATGATTATGAAAAGATTAAGCGGATTGACACGACGTATTTACCGAATATCGACGATACGGTTACAACACAAAATGGCATTTGCTATGACTATTCCTCTCTTTGCAGCGATATTGCGGGAACAGGGGATTCCAACGAAGATGATTAAGGGATATTCGACCTTACCCCGGTTTATCACGCTTGAATGAGATATATGTCGGTGGTAAGTGGATTATCGTTGACAGCACGACCGATGCGCATATGTTCCAGCACAAAGCGGCTTTATACGTTTGAAAAACAGCTGAAGGATTATAACAAAGCCAAGGAATTATAAGCTTTTGATGTTATCTTTGGCGGGCGGTTTGTTCCGCCGTGGGAAAAAGTAAGACACAACGAAATAAAGGAGTAAATCGCATGGATTTATTATTAAAGCCTCTAAATGATTTAGAGGCTTTTCGGCTGTTAAAAATAAATTAGACCAGCAGGCAGGACCTTTGGCAGTAAACGGGATTACCGATGAGCAAAAGGTCCATTTGGCATATGCACTAACTGCCGAAAAAGGGCGTCGAAGTTGATTGTAACCTATAATGAGCTGCAAGTACGACAATTGGCGGAAAGCTTTGCTTTTTATGAAAAAGAGGTGTGGCAGTATCCCTGCGAAGGACTTTATCTTTTATCAGGCAGATGTACGCAGTCAGGATATTGTGCGGCTGCGGCTGGCAGTGCTGCAAAAGCTTCTTGCGAATGAGGAGATTACGGTGATTTGCAGCATTGAGGGCGCTAAAAGATGCGCTGCTCGCCAAAGCAGAACTTCGCGGCTGCTCTGCATCTTATTGGAGGGGAGGACAATTGGCGCGAGCCTCGTACTAATAGAAAAACTGGTGAATATGGGCTACGAGAGGTTCCGGCAATCGAGGGAAGAGGCGAGTTTGCGCTACGGGGGGAAATGTTGATATTTTTTCCGCCGTTTGGTGAGTTTGCCGTTCGGATTGAGTTTTTGATGATGAAATTGATTCGCTCCGGCTGATGAATCCCGATACGCAGCGTTCCGTCAGGGAGATAGAAAGCCTGGAAGTTTTTCCTAATCGGGAGATTGTGTTAGAGCCGGGTATGGCGGCCAGGCGGTGCAGCGGCTGCGCAAGGATCACAAGGCGACTGCTAAAAAACTTAAGGGCAATGAGGAGGCCTTGGAGCAATTAGATAAGACCGTTGCAGGATTGATTGATAAAAATGGAAAATAACGGTAGCTTTGCTGGTATTGAAAGCAATTTGAATTATTATTTTACAGAAACGGCAGATTTGCTGGATTACTTTACCGATCCCCTAATTATTTTTGGACGAGCCGCTAAAAATATTAGAAAGCGTTCAGGCGCTGGAAGCCGAGTATCGGGAAAGCTTAGAAAATCGGTTTTTAAAGGGACATTGCTGCTGGAACAAAAATGGCAATTTGGATTATAAAAATTGTTTTGTGCGACTGGCGGAAAAAGAAAGCTTTCTCTTTAGCAGCTTGTATCAAACGGGCAAGGAAATTCTCACCGAGAAGAAGTGCAAATCAGCGGCAGTAGTGCGCATTTGTATCATCATGATTTTGAGGCAATGGCAAAGGATCTGGCATATTATGCCAAGCAGCAGTATCGGATTGTGGTACTGGTAGCGTCTGGTGCTATGCTTGCCAGCTTGCAGGAAATGTTAGAAAATTATGGCTTGCCGGTCTTTTTAGCCGGTGAGGATGGAGAACCGGTAGCGGGGAAAATAGCGTTGGCGGTAGGAAGCTTGCGCCAAGGCTTTATTTATCCGGAAATTCGCTTTGCGGTGTTTGCAGAGACAGAGGCAAGAAGTGGACGCAAAAAGAAAAAGGCAGGCCCCAAAGCTGCTGGTCAACGACTGCAAAGCTTTTATGATTTAAAAGCAGGCGATTATGTGGTGCATGAAAGTCATGGCGTCGGTATTTTTTCCGGAGTGGAAACGATTGAAACCGATGGCATGGCAAGGGATTTTATCAAGATAAAATATCAGGGCGACGGTGTACTATTTATTCCGACCACGCAATTAGACCGAATCCAAAAAGTATATTGGCGGCGAAGGCGTTGCCCCTAAGCTAAATAAGCTGGGCGGGCAGGAATGAAACGAACGGTCAGCAAAGCCAAAAAGCAATTGATGAAATGGTGGCGGAATTGATTGAACTCTATTCGCATCAGGAACATGTCAAGGGATTTTTCCTTTAGTCCGGACAGTGTTTGGCAGCAGGAATGTGAGGAGTTGTTCCCTTTGCGAAGAAAACCGACGATCAGCTGACGGCGATTGCTGATATGAAAGCGGATATGTGTCAGCGAAGGTTATGGATCGACTGGTTTGCGGCGATGTGGGCTACGGCAAAACAGAAGTGGCTTTGCGTGGTGCGTTTAAGGCGATTCAGGACGGAAAACAGGTTGCCTATTTGGTGCCGACGACGATTTTTGGCACAGCGAGCACTATAATAACTTTGTGCAGAGGTTCAAGGACTTTCCAGTTCGGTTGGGATTTCTGAGCCGTTTTTCCACGCCCAAAGAAATAAAACAAACGCTGGCAGATATCGAGCGGGGCTTGGTGGACATGGTGGTCGGAACGCATAGGCTACCGTCAAAGGACGTCCGTTTTAAAGAGCTGGGGCTGTTAATTATTGATGAGGAGCAGCGGTTTGGCGTTAAGCATAAGGAAAAATCAAGCGGCTAAAAAGAAAATATTGATGTGTTGACGTTGACGGCAACGCCGATTCCCCTGAACGCTTCATATGTCGCTGATTGGCATTCGGGATATGTCAGTGTTAGAAGAGCCGCCCCATGAACGGCGACCGATTCAAACCTATGTCTTAGAGCATGACGAGGGATTGATTAGAGATGCGATTTATCGGGAAATGAACCGCAACGGTCAGATTTATTATGTCTATAACCGGTGCGAAATATTGAAGACGTAACCGCTCGTCTGCAAGCTTTGGTTCCGGAGGCGTCCATTGCCTATGCCCATGGTCAGATGTCGGAGCATGAGTTGGAAGGTATTATGCTATCCTTTATTCGGGGCGAAATTGACGTTTTAGTGGCGACGACTATTATCGAAACAGGGCTTGATATTCCGAACATGAATACGATTATTATTCAAGATGCCGATAAAATGGGACTTAGCCAGCTTTTATCAACTGCGAGGACGGGTTGGTCGTTCTTCCAGGGTAGCGTATGCGTATTTGACCTATAAACGGGATAAGGTTTTGCAGGAAGTGGCGGAAAAAGGCTGAAAGCCATTCGGGGAGTTTACGGAGTTTGGTTCCGGCTTTCGAATTGCCATGCGGGATTTGGAAATCTGGGGAGCGGGAAATGTCTTTAGAGCACGAGCCAAAGCGGACATATGGACGCAATCGGCTACGAGCTTTATACCAAGTTAGTAGCAGGCAGTATCAGTGCCAAAACCAGTCAAAAAGGAAGTGCCGGACGACTTTGAAACCAGCATTGAGCTGAAAATTGACGCCTATATTCCGCCGGAATATATTGAGCAAGAAGAAGAAAAAGCTTGCCAGCTACAAAATTGCATCGATTCGAGGAGGCGGATTATTTGGATATCTTAGACGAGTTGATTGACCGCTACGGCGAACCGCCGAAAAGCGTCCAAAATCTACTGAAAATCGGTCTGATTAAAGGTTTGGCACATGAACTGGAAATTACTTCCATTCAAATGCGTAACAGCGAAGTCGAACTAACCGTTCTACCAAACGCCCGCTTTGACGGTAGTAAGCTCTTGCCCTTTTTGGAAGAAAGAAAAAAAGAAATCCGCTTTCAAACCAAAGGAAGCTCCGCCTTTTTCCTCCGCATCCCCACACCCAACCAAATGCTCGACCACATTAAATTTGGTATTACAAGACCTAAAAATTGCGATTATCCTAGATGATTGGTATAATGTAACAGGAAAGCCCTGCGATGCGGCAGGACAGGAGGCAAAGCTGCTTGCCGCCCGGTCCCTGACATATCGCAGGCAAGGAATACGAGCAATAAAAGCCATGCGAGCGAAGGGAGCAGGGCGGGTTGCGAGTATTCCGAGGATTGCGGAGCACGGAAGGTGCGGAGCAATCCGCTTTCCGTAGAAAAAAACGGGAGGGTGCGGTGCGGGAGCGCCGAAGGTGCGGAGCAATCCGCTTTCCGTAGAGAGAGAATATGCGGCAGGACAGGAGGCAAGCTTTGCTTGCCGCCCGGTCCTGACATATCGCAGGCAAGGAATACGAGCAATAAAAGCCATGCGAGCGAAGGGAGCAGGGGCGGGTTGACGAGTATTCCGAGGATTGCGGGAGCACCGAAGGTGCGGAGCAATCCGCTTTCCGTAGAAAGAGGAATATGCGGCAGGACAGGAGGCAAAGCTTGCTTGCCGCCCGGTCCTGACATATCGCAGGCAGGAATACGAGCAATAAAGCCATGCGAGCGAGAGGGAGCAGGGCGGGTTGCGAGTATTCCGAGGATTGCGGAGCACCGAAGGTGCGGAGCAATCCGCTTTCCGTAGAAAGAGGAATATGCGGCAGGACAGGAGGCAAGCTTTGCTTGCCGCCCGGTCCTGACATATCGCAGGCAAGGAATACGAGCAATAAAGCCATGCGAGCGAAGGGAGCAGGGCGGGTTGCGAGTATTCCGAGGATTGCGGGAGCACCGAAGGTGCGGAGCAATCCGCTTTCCGTAGAGAGAGGAATATGCGGGATATGGCAACGGATAATTAGGTAAGACAGAGAGCGGGGTGAGGCAATGAGATTTTTCTGGGAATAGTTTTTGGCATTTTTGTTTTATTGTTGCCGGTCGCCTGTCGGGAAATAGCGTCAACGGAGTTAGTGCCGGCGATTTTGATAAAAATCGATGCGGCGACGGTTAGCCCCTGAAGAGGTAGCAGTTTATGGGATTCAGGTCAAAAAGAGTTTGAAGAAATTGGCGGTACTGATATTTGGGAGTTCGAGTCCTCTAGCGGCGATAAATCCGCTTACGGAGTAGCAAAACAAAAAGTCTTAGAAAAACATTATTCGAGTGAAAAATACTGTTAGCCAAGGCGAAAGAGCGGAAAAATAGAGTTGACGGAGGCAGAAACGGAGCAGCTGCCGGACGGGCAAAACGAGTTTTTGAAGGATGAAAAAGCCCTTGCAGCGGCGACAGAAGAAATTAGTACCGAAACGGTACAGCGGGTATTCTCTGAATTTGAACTGGGGCAAAAAGCTAAAAGAGGAGATGCTACGCTCCTTTCAGCCGGAAGAAAAATTGATCATGGCAAAATTAGAGGAAAACGAAGAATATCAAGCCTTAAAACAAGAAGATCCGCACGCAAATCATGAATTATTTTTTTAGTAGAAACGGCAGAAATCGCCGAAAACAATCCTTTGCTGGACACCATTCGTCAGAATTAACGATGGAGCCAAGCTATGGCTGACAGATGCCACAAGTCAGAGTATGGTATATAAGGAAGAAAATATTTAAAACAGCAGTTGGAAGAAGCTTTTTGGTGAGGGGCGTAACCGAAGAGCTGAGAAAAAGCGGTTGGCTCTTTTGCCGAATCAGGAAAGGAAAGTCTTTCGGCTTTTTGCATTTGAAAGAGATAGAGCTGATGGATACCGCCACCTTAACTCGCCGGTTGCAAGAGCATGCCGAAAAAGAAAAAGCCCTACGCCGGCAGGCGGAGGAAGAGATTCGAGATGAAAGCTTTGAAGTCATTTTATCAGGAATGGAAAAAGAGGCGGATATCCGGATTGATCAAGAGGCATGGCAGGAATATACCGTATTTAAGCTATAATCAGCTGAAAAGCAGAAATGGAGATTACTATGTTTCAGAATTATGTTTTTCTTTTGTGGCACTTTGGCAGAGGGTGAAAATGAATCTGCAGGAACAAGGCTTGTGGGAAAAAGCTAAGTGTTTATTATGGCATTTATGATTATCCGATTGATGCCGATACGTTGCGCCGGAGCTTTTTACGGCTTTAGCGCAGGAAGAAGAAAAAAGGCGGATAAGATTTGATTACGAGCCGAATTATGAAGATATTTTGCTGCGTTTGTTTAATGCAAAAAGCTAAAGGGTAAGAACAAAAGCCCCAAGGAAGTCGGTAGGGCTCTTTCATTTGCTGGCAGCTGAGGGATTAACGCTGTTTCCGCAGGCAAAAGAAAAACTTTGGAGCTGTTAAAAAGAGGATCGGAAGGTCTATTTGTTAGCCAATGCTCAAAAAGCCTTTGTTAAAGATGAACTTCGCTATTTTGGAATTAAGGAGTATTTTGACGGACTTTATATTTCTTCCGATTATTCGCTGAAAAAGCCGAGTCCGGTGTTTTTAATCAAGTGATTAACGAGAACAAGTTAGAAAAGAAAAACACTGTTTGTGGGGAGCGATTTTGAAACAGATTTATTGCCGGCGAAAAAGCTGGGATATTTGACTTGTCTGGTATTGCGACCGGGGCGGGTGCTATCGGTTGCCGAGCAGGCGGATTTTATCGTGGAAAACGGAGAATTAAAGAAGGTCTTGGATTTTAGTGAGGGAAAAAGCGATGTCGGAAAAAGAAAATAAGCTATGGAGAATACGTCATCTTAGGGATCAATAAAGGGCTTAACCGCTTTTTTTGTTCTCTTTTGTCGTATGCCTGCTCCTTTCGTTGGTGATTAATCTCCACTTTTATCAGGAAATCACGATGTTGACGGTGGGGAGTTTGGGCGATGCAGGAAGTGCGGGCAGCGATACCATTTTGCGGACAGCAGGGGCTGCTTTTTGGGGCTGTCATTTTTCAAACGTCCGGTAAGTTTCAACTGGGGTTACTGCTGTTAGCGGTGATTCCTTTGGTTGCGTTTTTGGTAGCGGGGCTCTTGTTTCGCATAAAAACCAAAGGACAGCTATGTGAATTTAATATCCAGTGTTATCATTGATGTTTTAGCGGCGGTAGTTTTATGCTCTGTTTTTGTTTATTGCGGCTTTTTTTGACGAAGGGTATGCTGTTTGGCGTTCAGATTAACTTTGCGTCGGGACGGAACTTTCTCTTTTTCTCTTATGTTTGCCATCTTTGTTCAATTTATTTTTGGGCATTAACCGGCACAAACAATTTACCAATTTTACTGCAGGACTTCTAAAACCAGAAACCTGTTGTAGCTGACATTGGGCTTTTTCGGCACTGACCGGCGTTTTATTTATGCTTTATTATTTAATGCCTTATTTAAAGAGCCTATTTCAGATTTTGGCGATTGGCTTGGTGCTGCTCGCTGAACCTGGCGGTGTATCTCACCTTTTGCTGATGGGAGTGCCGCTGGATTTGGCGGATTCCTTTGGGAACGTTAAGTAATTATCTGCATATTAGTCCGGATATTTTAATCTTGCCGGTCGAGGATTCGGGTGCAATTGGTAATCTCTTTTATCGTATTGGTATTTATTATACTGTTAAAAATGCCAATGAAAAATATTGGCAGAACTTAGTGGCGTTTGCCTTAGGCTTTAGCCCTGTCGATGCTTATGCTTGCACTGGCGAGGCCGAGTGGATTTGAGGCTATGTCAGGGGGCTTTTTGATATTGGCTTTGCGGTTTCTCCGGGTAAGGCATTTTTGGTTCCGTTTGTGATTATCAGGCTGGACGGTCTGCTACTGAGACTGATTCGCCAAATCTATCAGGAGCTGGGCGGAGAAACTCCCAAAGGGGCGTTAGCAACCATTTTACTGGGAGCAGAAGAAAAAGAGGATATTTCCCATTTTAAAAGGCGGGAAAGAGAAGACATAACAGAACCGGAAGGAAAGCCGGAGCGGATAGAGGAGCCGGAAGAAACACAGGGAGAAGAAATTGATATTTGGAAAGAGCTGGCGGCTCGGCCAATGCCAAATCGAGAAAACGGACGATAGTCATAGGGTTCTTCTCTGGAATGAAAAGGTAACGCTGCCGGTTAGTTCATGGGGCAGTCAATCGGGGAACGACAGAAACCGGCATCGAAAAGGAAGTAGCGGCAGAGCCAAAAATCGCAGCCCAAGGCAAAGGAGAGCAAAAAGAAACGGCGCCAGCAGGCGAGAGCGACAGCAGCCGAAACACAAGCCCCAAAATGCAGGCGAGCCGGACGAAGGTAAGAGCGGCGAAATACCGGAGCAAGCTGCAAAAGCAAGAGCAAAAGAAAGAAGTCGATATCAGCCTTTTCCCGGCAGGAAAAAGAAAGAGCGAGGCGGCTCGCAGCTGGATGGATTTTTTTCTGATATGGAGGACGAACTGCTGCCGGAGGAATATGAGGCAGAAGAAATATTAGGAAGATTTTTGTGGAAGAAGAAGAAAGCCTTGCCGGCAATAAGGCAAGTGAGGCAGAAGGCGGGCAAACGAAAGTGATTCATCGGGACGGAGAAAAAGAAGATTGGGAACAAACCATTCCCTATCACATTATCCGAAAATAAAGTGTTTTTGGTGCCGAGCGAGGAAAAGCAGGATAAGGCGGTGCTTAGTAGCAAAAGGCATTTAGCGTAAGAGGCAGCTTACCTTGCAAAAGGCATAACCTGCTGAAAATGACAGCTTCCGGAGACAGACAAAAGAGTTAATCACAAAATGACAGAAAAGGAAAAGGGTATGGACAAAAGCAAAAAGAAAAATTGGTAGAAGAAATTACTGCCAGAGATGTGGACTTCGCACAATGGTATACGGATGTCGTGAAAAAGCCGATTTGGCGGATTATTCCTCGGTTAAAGGCTGTATGATTATGAAACCGTATAGCTACCGGATTTGGGAATTGATTCAGCAGCAGTTAGACCGCCGTTTTGAGGAAACGGGGCATCAAAATGTTTATTTGCCGCTGTTTATTCCGGAAAGTCTGCTCCAAAAGGGAAAAAGACCATGTTGCCGGTTTTGCGCCGGAAGTGGCGTGGGTAACATGGCGGTTCTACGCCGTTAACGGAGAGACTTTGCGTGCGTCCAACCTCGGAAACGCTGTTTTGTGAGTTTTACGCTAAGGATATCAATTCGTATCGAGATTTGCCGAAGCTTTACAATCAATGGTGCTCGGTCGTGCGCTGGGGAAAAACCACTCGGCCGTTTTTGCGTTCGGCGGAGTTTTTGTGGCAGGAGGGACATACGGCTCATGCTACGGCAGAGGAGGCGGAGCAGGAGACCATTCGTATGCTCAATGTTTATGCCGAGTTTTATGAAAATGTGCTGGCAATTCCGGTGATGAAAAGGGCGCAAGACGGAAAGAAAAAAGTTTGCCGGTGCCCAGGCAACCTATAGCATTGAAGCTTTGATGCATGACGGCAAGGCGCGTGCAGGGCGGCACCAGCCATTACTTTTGGCGATGGCTTTGCTAAGGCATTTTGGAAATTCAGTATACGGACGTTAACAATCAGCCGCAATATGTCCATCAAACCTCATGGGAGTATCCACTCGTATGATTAGGGGCATTGATTATGGTGCATGGCGATGATAACGGCTTAGTTCTGCCACCGGCAATTGCGCCGTATCAGACGGTTATTGTGCCGATTATGCGCGTAAGGTCAGAGTCCTTGAAAAAGCGCAGGAAGTAAAAGCGATGATAGAGGCAGCTGGAGTTCGGGTAATTTTGGAAGACAGCGATAAGAGTCCGAGCTGGAAGTTCGCCGAGCATGAGATGCAGGGGCGTACCGGTGCGGCTGGAAATCGGGCCAAGAGATATCGAAAGCGGTCAGGTTGTGCTGGTACGGCGGGACAACGGCGAAAAATGACTGTCAGCTTAGCCGAACTAAGTGACAAGCTTCCGCAGCTATTGGCGCAAATTCAAAAAGGAGATGCTGGAGCGGGCAAGTGCTCACTTAAATCATCATATTTCCTCGGCGCTTACAATGGACGAGTTCCGCACCCACTTAGAAAAAGCACCGGGCTTTATCAAGGCAATGTGGTGCGGTAAGCGGAGATGTGAGGACAAAATAAAAGAAGAAACCGGTGCAACCTCCCGTAATATTCTCTTTACGGAGGAGCATTTGGCAGACACCTGTATTTGCTGCGGAGAACCGGCAAAAGCATATGGTTTACTGGGGCAAAGCATATTAGGAGGGAAACACCGCTTCTGCCGGTAAAACTCGTTTTTGGGCGGATACTCCCCCGGAATGGCAATTAAAAATGAAAAAGAAAAGGCGAATCAATGGAAAAACCATAGTTCAGCCTTTTTGACTGTTTTATTCGTCCTCGGTTACGTCAATGACTTCGGTTACGCCCTCAACCAGCTCCGCCAGTTGTGATTCGATGAGACCTTTTAAGGTCATTTTGGAAATCGGACAGCCGCCATAGCACCCAGTAGCCGGACAGAAACGACTCTGTTTTCGTCCACGTCAACAAACCCAAATCGCCGCCATCTCTTTTGCAAAAACGGACGAACCGTTTCTAAAGCTTCAATTACTGCCTCTTTACTTACCATTGTCAACCTCCTTGGTATGTTTATAGAATAGGCACATAAGCGCCTATCTTTATTATACTAAAATATATTGCCCCTGTCAAAAGAGGATTCCGCAGCTGGATTTTTGGGGCTTGCCTTTTGGCTTTTTATCGTGTTTTGAAATACAAAAATTATGCTGCTGGAAAAAGGAACGGATAGAGATACCTTGTCGCCTGTTTCATTTTTGTTGTAATATTGGGAAATGCTAAAATATGCTCCCGCTATCAAAAAGGATTTGAGGGTTTTTCTTCCGGTATTTGTTATTTTAGGATATGATTTTGGGAATAAGTAGAGAGAAATAGAGGTTTGACTTGAATTTTTCAAAAGAAAAAAAGACTATAATGAAAACAAAACTGGAGTTAGTGCCGAAATTAGCTAAAATAGGCTGGGGCTGAGACTCATCTGCTTGTCGCTGAGCATTAGCCTAAAAATATCCGGAAAGTAGAGGATAGGGAAAGCGTCGATCCATTAGACAAAGGGTATCAGGGCACTCAAGGAAGAACAGGGATAAAGCGCTGAACCGGTAGACACTGACGGAAAAACAGAGAAATGGAGGAGAGAATTATGAGAAGAAAGGGACAATGGATTAGCTTGTTATGTGTGCTTTGCTTGCTGATTAGTGCTTGTAGTATGCCTTTTGGGGAAAAAGAAGAAAGCTCTGCCAAGCAAGCTACCGACAAAACCAATCAAAAAAAGAAGAAAACGGGAAGGACACAGGAGCAGTCAAGGTAGGGAAAGAAGAAAAACAAAGAAGCCGAAGTTTGATGAGGCAAATGTGCGGAAAAATCGCATATACCGATATTGTGAACAAGAATGTTTATGCCGGCTTTAGTGAGGAGCAGATTAAGCTTTTTAGAAAAGAACGGCTTTGTGGTAATGGAACCGAACTTTGAGCTTGCGCCTTATCGGAAAAATGCATCAGCCCTATGAGCATATGGAATATGCACACTATTCGATGATGATTACAACCGATGCGGTTTTGCATATGTGGCATATCTTCTTTGCGGAAAGCATGAAAGCGCTGGAGGTAATGGAATACTTGCCTAATTTAGAGGAGCTTTCACTGGCGATGGAGAATCAGGCGATTGCCGCTTATCAAAACGCACCGGATGCCCTGGATGCGGCGTATACCAATATCATTGCGTTTTTCCATGTTGCCAATCGTCTGCTGTTTGCGGAAAATCCAGACTGGACAGAACAGCTAAGCACGATGCCCGATGGCGATGTGCTGGAAATTGCTGAGGCGGAGCTGAAAAATATTGCCGGCAAAAGCATTGCCCGGTCGGCTTTGTTGGGGCGGCAGATTGATTATTCGCAGTTTACGGTCAGAGGACATTATACCACCAGTCCGCAGTTGACGAAATATTTTCAAGCGATGATGTGGTACGGCTTTATGGGCTTTTGACCTGGAAAAGCAGGCGGAGGAAGCGGCACTGATTGCAGATTTATTAACAAAAAAATAAGGATTTAATGGAGCTGTGGCAGAAAAAAATTATGAGCTGACAGCGATGTATTCCGGAGAAAGTGATGATATCAGTGTTCCGGAAATGCAGGAGCGATTAAATAACCTGCAGGGGAAGGACTTGAATCAGATTCTGGCGAATGAATCCGGTCTTAAGGCATTACAAAAAGGCAATGAAGAGCTTGCCGGAGCCGAGAATTGTGGCTCAGCTCAGCGAAGAAAAACAAAGGATTCTGCGGTTGGGAAAAGCTTTAAGTTTATGGGACAGCGTTTCAGCGTAGATGCCTATATTATGCAAAAAGCTGATGAAACCGGTGAAACGGCCACAATCGACAGCATTTGATGTGTTTGCGGCGATGGGATCGGAAGCGGCGGAACGCTATTTGCGGGCGAATTACGATACCAACCAAAACTGGCCCGAATATGATGATGTTTTGCAAAAAAATGAAAAAGAATATGCGCTGGGAAATTGACCGGTGGCGATAATTTTTATAATGGCTGGATTCGGGCGATTGACCGAACGCTCAATTATGTGCCGAAGGGGACAGAAACTCGCACTTTTTATGACAACACCGGCGTATGAGTATAAAAAGCATCAATGCCGCTCTGGGTAGCTTTGCCGAGCTAAGCATGATAATATTTTTATATTCTAAGCAAGCGACGGCGGAAATGGGCGGACCGGAGGAAAACCGGACACTGCATTATTTAGACCGAATGAGGAGCTGTATCAGGAGCTTTGACACTGTCGGCTACATGCGGAAAAAAATTGATGAAAAGCCAAAATTGACGAAAAACTGATTCAGCCATTGGAATCGATTAAAAGAAATGATGAAGATGTTTGCCGAAATTTCCCCAAAAGGAATTAAACGGTGAAACAATAACGGAAGCGGAATTACAAGAATTAAATTACTTCGGCGGATTGGCTGAGATGTTAAACTCGTATTATTTGTATCTTTTGTCGGCAGAAGGCTAGAGATGTGGATCAGCCCAAAACAACGGCTTTAATTGCCGATATTGCCACAATATTGCCACGAGGAGATTTGCCGGGCGGGATTGTAGAGGTGTCCACCGGTTATCCGTATGAGATTTATGCGCTTTGCCATGTCAATGGCGTTGATTTTTTCTGGCAAAGGGTGTTGTTTACTCTGCCTTTGAGTTTTTAAATAATGAGAGAATGACCGATGAGCAGTGGCAAGAAAAAGCTTGGTATCACCGGGATCCCTCGAAGCCTCGATTGATTTGGGACAGTATGTCGCCATTCGGAGCTGTATCCGCATATTACAAGGAATATGCCAGCACCGAGCCCAACCAAGTGGAAATTGATTATGGAGTAGAAGTGGATTGGCCGGCATTGGTCAAATAAGAGAATGCGATAAGCATGTTGTTCAGGCAAGTAGATTTTTCTGCTTGCCTGAATTATTCGCCAAAAATCATCGAAAAATTGTTCGTTCCTGATGTCGAACAAGGACAAATGCATCAAAAAGGATAGAGGAAAGGAATCAGCGACCAAAAATGAGACAGCTTTTTGCCGGGAGAAATCTTTGATTCAAACGGTGAGAATCGCCTGTCTATGACAAGGAGAAAAATGAGAACGAAGTTTAGAGTCCCCAAAAAGTAAGTACAGTTTTCTGCCGGAAGAAAAAGCCCGCCGGATTGTGGCGCAGTCCGGTCGCATGGGTGCTTTTGCTGTTGATGATTATGATTGTTCTGTTTCGCTTGCTGGCACACAAAGAAGTTGTAGCAGCCGGCAGAGTATACGCAGGACGAGTAACGTATCGAGTGGCGATTGAGGGAAAGAAAGCGTAAAAATACTGGCAGGGAAGCGGATTTTTGAAAGGAAAAAGTCTGCCGAAGCTCTTTGTTTTTAGGAAAAGAAATTGCGATTTATGAGCGGCAGGGCGGCGGAGCTTGGCGGGAGAAAAAGGGCGTATGGAACTTTGCTGAGTGGGGACCATGGTGTGTTGCAATCGGGCAAATGGACGAACCGCAGGATATTGAGATTTTTATTGGGGCGTATCGGGCAACCCGCTATTTTCCGGAGGGACCAAGACCTTATTTTTACGTGGAATCTGGAGCAGAAAAAGGCTACTTCGGCTGTGGTCGGGTTCTTATTTGGATGCGCCGGTTTTTAGCAGCGGCAAAGTTTGAAGATATTGACGGTGACGGCAAGCAGGAGCTTAGGTTAGAGGAGCGGCAATGGCTGGGAGAAACGGAACACCGTTATACCACCTATTATACCTATTGGCGGGACAGCTTTCAGCCGGTCAAGGTAAAAGAGAATAGAAGGAAATAAAATAGGAGATGACTAAGAAAAGTCACTCCCCTGTTTTTTTATGCTTGTTTTTATTTTCCTGCCGTCAAAACTCGCTCTAAGAGCTGGTTACTTTTTCCAAAAGGCAGATCATTCGCTCCGGCTCAAGCGGTTTATGACTAAGCTCTGCCAAATCATAAATCTGATGGCAAAGCGAGCGACACCGTTTCTTCCGGTGCGGTCGGGTTTTCCAACAGATATTTGACCAGTGCATTGTTCTTATTCAGCGCAAGGTTTCCTCTGCCTCGCTCTCTAAGTTTAGCCCCATAAAGCCATAGAGCTTACTCATATCCCTGCATACGCCGTTTTTCTTCCGCCAGCAAAATCATACCGGAAACCTGCGAGTCTTTGAGCGGCTCAACCACAATCGTCAGCGAATCCTTTGGCGAGGGCTTTCCGGAAGATTTTGCAGATTTTCTGCCAGGCTTTTTCACATCATCGCTGATATTTTCGTCCGTTTTCATTTCTGCCGTTACGTCAGAATCAATCCGCAGGAAATGCAGCTTATGCTCTTTGTCCTCCGTTTCCAATTTTTGCAGGAACGGCTGATCAATCGTATGTACCAGTTCGACCGCATTAAGTCCGTTTTTAACAAATGCAGCAATATAAGACGCTTGAAGCTTACGGTCGGTGAAGTAATAAACGGTATCTGTTTTGGCTTTTTTCCCTGATATTCCGCTAACGTTAAACAATCGCCGGCAATGTCTCTTAAACAGCAGGATATCCTTGACCTTCTCGAAAAACTTTTCGTCCCGCAAACAGCCGTATTTGATAAAAGGATGAATATCCGGCCAAAACTTTTCATAGGCGTCTTTTTCGCTCTTTTTGAATAGCGAGTTTAGTTTGTCCGCCACTTTTTGGTGATGTAGTCGCTAATTTTTGACAAAGCCGTCATTTTGTAAAAAGTCGCGAGAAACGTTCAGCGGCAAATCCGGACAATCAATCACACCCTTTAACAGGAGCAGAAACTCGGGAATTACTTCCCTTTGATGTTATCGGCAATAAAAACCTGACTGTTATACAGCTTAATTTGCCCCTCCATGGTATCAAACCTATTTTTAGCTTGGGGAAAGTACAGAATTCCCTTTGAGCCGGAAAAGGATAGTCCATATTCAAATGAATCCAAAAATGTGCTCATTAAAATCCATAAAGGTTTTGCGATAAAAACCTTATATTCTTCCTCGGTTACTTCTGCTGGATTTTTAAATACAGCGGCGCCGGAGTGTTAACCGGTGCCTCTTCCTTGATTAGGATATTGCCCGCCTCGTCCTTTTCCGGCTCGGCATCGGCATTTTGTTAAATAAATCGGGTAGGGCATAAAAGAGCAATACTCTGGAGAGTATCTCGCATCGTCCATTCGCTCAGGAACCTTTTGCCGTCCTCGTTGACGGTTAAGATAATATCGGTGCCATACTGGGAGCGGCTCCCTCTGTCAGCTCATATTCAGAACCGCCATCGCAGCTCCATTTGACGGCAGTAGCCCCTGCCTGGCAGGAAAGCGTTTGATTTTCACTTTTTCCGCCACCATAAAAGCAGAATAAAAGCCCAATCCGAAATGGCTGATAATTTGCTCCCCTCGTCCTTATCCTTGTATTTTTCCAAAAAGTCATAAGCACCGGAAAAAGCAATTTGATTGATGTATTTTTACTTCTTCTTCGGTCATACCAATGCCATGGTCGGAAAAATTATGGTACCGTTTTTCGCTAACGGTTACGTCAATGCGATAATTGGGGGTATCGCTTAAGCTGATTTCGCCCAACGAAGTCAATTTTTCAGCTTGGTCACGTGGCATCACAGCCGTTAGATACCAGCTCTCGAACAAAAATATCCAAATCTGAGTAAAAGCCATTTTTTGATAATGGGGAAAAAGTATTTTCGCTATGAATGGATAAATTACCTTTTTCCATTGTAATGTCCTCCTAATAGGTGTTAAGTCAAAACTTACTCATCGTCTTATTTTTAACATTTCTGCTGATTTTGTCAAATCCGGCTTTCCTTTGAGTTTCCCGAAGGATGCCGAAACGGAAAACTAGCCCTAATTCCTTTGCATGGGAGCGAGAGGAGTCTCTTTGGCATTTTTGCCGGCAAAGAAGAAAAAGGAGCATAAAATAAGCAGAGCAAAGTCAATCCCAGTGCCAGTAAATGCAAGAAATACACATACCAGCCTTTCTCTAAGTTTAGATAAGGAAGATTTTTCCATGGGCGGGCGAACCACATACATAAAGTTCGTATCATAAGACGACAGAGCGCCATTGACATAAATCATAAGTAGTGTCAGGAAAAAACAGAATTGTTAAATTGCGTCCCAATGTCGCCATGTCCATGCGGGCCTTGCCGGAAAAAAATCAGATATAAGGAAAACCAAAGTAAGCCGGCGTGATAAACAAAAGCATTGATAGGCATCTATACTGGTAAAATCAGTACCGTTGGTCGGAATTAAGATGGCGGCGATACTGCCCAGTGTTCTCAGTGCCGCCACAAAAATCAATAATGGTTTGCTTGAGCAAGCCGTCCCTGCCAAAAAGTAATATAGATGATTCCAAACAAAATCAAAGCTTTGCATAAGTGAAAGGGCAGGGATTGCGGGTCCAGAAACATACCGCCATTTGACTTTCCATCATACCGCTCATGATTTTGCTGATTTTGCTGAAAAAGGCAAATCACGACCATGATTTGAGCGGCAAGCTTTTAGTGAGATTTGCTTTTTAGGCAAAAATCGAGTCATAAAATTACAAAATGCCAGACAAAGGGCTATCCAAATAAAAATGCTCGGTAGTAAACATAAGATCTCCTTTACTTTTGTGCTTAGTGTTCGGGTGTTCCGCTTTCTGTCAAAAATGCCGGTGCCTGACGCAATCCGGTTCGAAGGAAAGCACTATCCTTCGGCTTGACAGATAGCCCTAGCTTGTATCAAAGCGGCAAGGAAACAGCACGACGAATACAACATATTTTCCTAACCATCGTCTAAAAATGAGCAAGTAGATTATACTTCAAAAGTGAGGGCAAAAGCAATAGGCAAGCGATATTTGGGCAAATTGTCCTAAGCAAAGATGGGATAAATAGGGATTTTTCGGGATTGAGCCTTTACTCAAGTAAATAAACAGAAAATAAGAGAAGAAAAATAAAGAAACTATTAAAAACAATAAGAATATATACTTTGATTTTAGCAATCGCTTTTTAACAGCAGATGGAAAAGCACGAAAAAGCCTGACTCGAAAGCTGTGCTAAAATGCCTATGGAGATTGGGTAGGGAAAAGGCGATAATAAGGATTGCAGTCGTTATAAGGTGCAGCTGTTGGAAAGACATAAGGGTTAGGGACTGTATTTTTGGGGAAATAGAAGAAAGAAAAAGATTTAGAGATACCCAAAAATAGCATCAAGAGATGGACATAATCAACATAACAGAAAAAGGAGTAGTACAAAAATGAAGAGAAAAATCATAAGTCTTAGTTTGGTATTGATGTTTCTGCTCAATGTTGCTTTTTCCAAATGTTGGCGTATTAGCTGATACATGAGTAGCAGGCGAGCAAACGGAAAGTGTACCGGCAGCGGGGAAGCTAGCGTAGTGCCAGCGATGCGGGCATTCAGCCGGCAGGTTCCAAGGATATTACACACTTAGTCAATAAAAAGAATAACGGCATACCTGATGTATATGCTTTTTGGTCGGATTCTACTGAAAAAGCTATTTAGTCAAAGACGGTAAGACTGTATTATATAATGACAAATGCAAGAAGATCCCAATGGTAAGCCGCAACGAATTAGAAAAGACAGAATGGTCTGAAATTTATTATCAATGGGATATTCCGCAGCAAAAATATGGGCGATGTTCATGCGGAGATTTTGTTCTTCGTCTGCCGGAGTTTCTAAGCTAGAAAACCTTTGGCTTTGACCCCGGTAAGCCGATTACGATTGGTTCTTCGGAAAATCCGGGAGAAACGCTGGGTAGACTGTTATTGATACGGCTCGCTCGGACCTTAACAGCTACGCTCAATGCAAAGACCGGAGCGGCAAAAAGCCGGAATTACTGACGGATATTTTAAAAATCGGTTTAAAGCTCAAGAGAGTCTGGAAATCAAGACCAGTGAAGAAGCCGGAACCGAAGGTATTGTTGTAGAAACGTATGGCAATCCTGCTCCGACAATAGGAGGGCAAGCCCGGAAAAGTCTTGAGCAAAAATGGTTGTGCCATCAAAAACCGATGGCGAAATGGTACTGCGCTGGGATATCAGGGTGAATAACTGCTAGTATAAATCCTATTTGGAAGATGGCGTAGCAGACGTAAAAAGAAAATGTTTGGGTGGAGGATATTTTGCCGGATCCGGGCATGGAAGTAGACCTTTTAGCTTTGAAGTTTCAGGTGCCGCTTATGCGGCTGACAGCAGATGGAAAATTAGCACTCGTGATTTGTGGTGGCTGCAGGTTTTGCCTAAGCAAATTGAAACCTATACGGAAAAATGGGGATGCTGCTTTTGCTTTAAGGAATGGGCAAAAAGCCAAATTGACAGAGCTCTTAAAGTGTAGCTCATTTATCCGGCACATGATAATAAACCGACAAGATTGCTGTTTTATTTAGGCTGACTTGGGAAAGACGTGGGATTTTCCTATTCGGATTTTTAGAAGAGATTATGAAATGAATGCCGGCTTAAAAATAGAAAGCCAGTTAACCGGAGAGTTGGCAGCTACAGGAGAAGACTCAAGGCGTTATATGGAATTGATGATGATTCTACTACCCGATGAGCAAAAAGTGGTAGATTAGCTTGATTGACTTTTACGACGAAGCAGGGGCAAAAGCGGCGATTATGTCAATCGGGCAGTCATGAGCTGGGATGGCAGATCCGACGGAAACCAGCGTGAAGTTCGTTTATCAAATGGCAGAAGGTGGTGCCGGATATAATGATGTGGCGTCGTTCTTAGTTACTAAGAAGTGGGATGGCCCGGTAGGTGGCTCGATTAACGTTCTTGTGTATGACAAGGATAATCCGAAACCATAGTTGCCCGGAAAAACCCTGGGCGAAGATGGAGAATGGAGTCATACCTTTTTGCACTATCGACATAAGCAAGTGGGTGGAGTGAAAAAGGCGATTTCTGCACTGGGTAAAAGAAGAAAATGTTCCGGACGGTTACGAGGCGAAAGTGACGAAGAACCCGAATGGTACAGGATTTATTATCACCATTAGTCAACGAACCCGAATCCGAACTCGAACCCGAATCCGAACCCGGAATCCGAACCTAGAACCCGAATCCGAATCTGAACCGAACCCGAATCCGAATCGAATCCGAACCCGAATCCGAATCTGAACCTGAATCCGAATCCGAATCTGAACCCGAATCCGAATCCGAACCCGAATCCGAACTCGAACCCGAATCTGAACTCGAATCCGAATCCGAAACCCGAATCCGGTGGAAAGTAAGACGGCGGTTGAGGTTACATGGGTAGGGACAAGAGGCGGAAAGCATAACAATTCGTTTGTATGCTGATGAGGTAGAGGTTGCACAAGCAACGCTAAACAAGGCTGGACAAAGGGCAGCATCAATGGAAATATACCTTTGGTTCACTGGCAAAGAACACTCCGGCAGGAACGGCAATTAAGTATACCGTGAAAGAAGATGTGATTGCCGGATATAACACTACGGTTAGCGGGGATGCTGCAAATGGATTTACGATTACAATACGCAGCAAACGCCGCCGGAGCCCTGTTGTTCCTGTATACCCGGGCGGCAATGATACACCGCCGACACCGCCGACACCGCCGACGACACCAACAACACCGACGACACTCGACAACACCGACAACACCGACAACACCGACGACACCGACGACACCAACAGCACCAACAACACCAATAACGCCAACAAATACCGGCAACGCCGCCGACGGTAGAATTGATGAGGAAGAAAACACCACAGGGTAGCACCGATAAACCGACACCGGAAACTCTGATTGAGGATACGATTCCGCAGGGTGTTCCGAATTGCCCTAAGACCGGTGGAGTTCCATTTGCAGGCTTTGGTATTTTCGGTTTGACGCTGGCATTGGCAGGGTTGTTGTTTAAGCGGAAATAGGGAGCATAACAACAAGGACCACCGGTAAAGTAAGAAAGTATTATGGGATAGGGAAATACCGAAATAAAAATAAAAATAGCTTTCAGTCAGCCGGTTGGTTGGCAGAGCTTTTTATACCGAAAAATCCTTTGCGCTACCGCTCGCTTTTTGATGGTATAATCTAATTTTAGCAACAAAGTGAGTTCGCAACCATCCTCACTTAAAACAAAACTAAGCATATCACCGAATCATTGGCAGGAAAGATAGACGATTTACGGATAAACAAACCGGATTTTTAATCTGTGACAAATGGTCCATTTCAGCGAATATGCGTGGAGGAATTATTAAAAATGAAGAAAAGTACCAAATGAGGACGCAAGCGGCGATGATTGCCGCACTTTATGTGAGTGTTAGTAGTAGTGTTTGCTCCATCCTTTTGGGGCGCTGCAAGTCCGTATTGCAGAAATGCTGTCGGTGTTGCTGTTCTTTACGCCGGTCGCGGTGCCGGGACCGTTTATCGGCTGTCTGATTGGAAATATTCTTAGGCGGGGCGGATATTCTGGACATTATTTTTTGGCTCGTTAACGACATTAGCGGCGGCAGATTGGCTTATCGGTCTGCGGCAAATCGGTATTTGGTGCCGGTGCCGGCAGTGGTGCTGAAACGCACTGGTGGTGCTTTTTATTTGCGCTACGCTTATCATATGACGGACGCCTTTATTTTATGGTGTTGACGGTTGGTGCCGGTCAGGTTATTTCCGCTCAGATTCTGGGACAACGTTTTGCTGTTTACATTGGAAAAATTGGATTTAACCGGTTTCTTTCTTTAGAGAAACTGAGCTAGCTTTTGTCTTGTGCCGCTGCATATTTTGAAAAGGGTATGAGGCGCGCATCAGAAACAGGAGGCAAAAATGCATCAAATCAATATTTTGAATTGCCGAGGACGAAGAACGGTCATGGGAAAATAGTGGTGAAGTATGTGGCAAGTGGAAGGATTTCAGGTGTTAGAGGCAGAAGACGAGGTGAGGCGCTTAGCTTTTTGACAGCAAAGATATCGACTTGCTGATTTTGGATGTGATGATGCCGAGATTAGACGGCTGGAAATGTTCTAAAAAGTGCGGAGGATTCGGCAGTGCCGGTGATTATGCTGACTGCCAGAGATAGTGAAGAAGATACTCTGTCTCGGGTTTCGGCTGGGAACAGATGATTATCGTGACAAAGCTGCTCGGACAGGCGAGCTCGCTTTCGCTCGGGTGAAAGCCCTGCTAAAACCGAGCCGGAAAATTAAATCGAGAAGAAACCATAATCAGCGGCGCAATTACGGTAAACCTCTGGCTCGGTCGGTATCAGCCGGTGGTGCGGAAATTGAGCTGACGCCCAAGCGAGTACGAGCTCGCTGCTTATTTTGAATAATCAAAAGCAGGCACTGAGCCGAGATCAGATTTTGAATCGCATTTGGGGATATGCCTATGACGGCGAAGATAGGACCAGTAGATACAGTGGTGAAGCGTCTCGGCAAAAGCTCGGCGGCGAGGGCGAGCGGATTAAGACCATTCGGGGAATGGGCCATCGCCTGGATTAGGAGGCAGTATGAAATCGCTTAAAATCAGGTGTGCTTTGCTTTGTGGCGACTTTTTCTGCCCTGGCTTTGATTTTTAGCTTGGCCTGAATACTTATATTGAACGCCGATATTATCAGCAAAATTGACAAAATGATTCAAACCAGCAGTCAAATCCGAATGCAGACTGCAAATGACGGATCGTGAAAGTGAAATCAAGGAAAGTCTGGATTATTTGGGATATCAGTTTGAGGGGCGGATTACGCTCATAATGTTACCGAGGACCGAGCGCTGATTGTGTATAAGGATAAGCGCTATGTGTATAACTTAGGAACAACGGTGCGGGGAGCTCCGCTCACGGTGATGAAACGGCAGTCATTCTAGGGACTGAATTATCCGGTGGCAAACTCTTGTGGCTCGGTTATTTAAGCCGAATAGATGATACTCACTTTGCGTGGCTGTAATCCGGTGATGACCATTGACGAAACCTTAGATGTCTTTCGAGCATATATCTGGAAAGGCTTAGCGCTGGGCTTTTGCTTAGTTTGGCGGTTGCCTGTTGGCTGGCTCGCTCCAGTTACCGATCCTGTGATTCAACTCAAACAATTAGCCGAAAAGATCGGCAGATTGGAGTTGACACTGTTTATGAGGGCGGAGAACGGACGAAATTGGGCAGTTAGGAGTAACGCTCAATGAGATTACTCGTAGATTTTGAAAACAATCAACGATTTAACAACGCGCACTGTCCCAAAAAGCAGCGGCTCGAAAAACTACGCAAACGCTTTTGTAGCACAGGTTTCGCATGAGCTGCAAACGCCGATTTCGTTATCGGGCTCCTATACCGAGGCGCGTGATGGCTTAGTGGAAGTGCCGGAGCAGGCGGAATATTATGGCGTAATCTTGGACGAATGTCAAAAATGAGCAAAATCGTCAAGGAGCTTTTGGATTTATCCGGCTGAGAATCGGGACTGACCGTTTATAGATTGATTTAGCGGGATTGCGTAGCTGAGTTGGTCAAAAAGCAGGAATGGATTGTAAAGCCGAGGCGCAAAGAAATGGAGCTGCAACTTACGCCGGTGGTATTGCTGCGCGGCGATGCGTTTCGCCTGAACAGGCAATTCGGGAATATTTTAAGCAACGCTATCAAGCCATGGAGCATTGGATCTCGCTTGAAGCTAACCTCGGACGGCAAACCGAGGCGTACCTGATTGTGCGCAATGACGGGCCGCTGATTGATCCGGCAGACCTACCCTATATTTGGGATAGCTTTTACAAAGGGCAAAAGGCAAAAAGCCGGTACGGGGCTTGGGTTATGCGATTGCCTCGAAATATTTAAAGCGCAGCAGGTAAAGTATCGAGTCTATAATGACGATATAAATAAGGAAGTAATATATGAGCTGATTTTCCCACTACCGGAAAGCGGAGCAGTTGTCTCAAACGCCAGAGTAGCGAGAGCTGAAACGCTTTTTCAAATCGGCATAAACTGGGAGAGAAACAATAGCCCGTAGCATAGGGATTGAAGCAGGCAAAATCGCAAAGAAAGGGGTGGAAAAGGAAGGAAATGGACGCAGGAACAATTGAGCGCAATGAAATTAGCGCAAACCAGAAATGATTGGGCGATCGGATTTGCCAAAAATGTGAAAGACGTTATGAAACAAGAGGGCGAGGCGCTGGTCGAAATGATCGAAAAAGACACCAGCCGCCATGGAGCGTAGTGTGAATCCGCATTTAGGGCGGCAACATTGATGTTCGCCTGTAAGCGGGAAACAAGCAAAAACCGCTGTGTTTTAACAAAAGATTCCTTTATCTGTTGAAAAATCGACTTTTAGCAGAGAATGCATCAGCTAAACAGCAGGGATGAAAAGGAAAACAAGAAACCACTCTTTGGGGTTAAATCAAAAAGAGTGGTTTTTGGACGTTTCGATGCTATTTTCGGCAAAGGGAATATCATCTCATTTCGAGGGAGTCCCAACAGGAATAAGGGATAGAAAATTAATCATGGAACAAAGAGAAAATTGAGAGTATCGTTATGGAAAAATTAAAAACAATTAGGAGTTATTTTTAGGGATTACTTTTGTTTCTGAGATGTTATACCGACGCTTGGTTTGCCGGTACCAGCCAGCGTTTATGGTTTGGTTATTTTGTTTTTGGCACTACAGACCGGTGTGCTGAAGGTGGAGAAGGTAGAGGGCGCCGCGATTTTTACTGATTTGCCCGCCGGGTACTGTTTGTTGCGCCGGTAATTTGATGAATATTTTTGACGAAGTAAAGTCTATTTTGTTAGAGGCACTGGCACTGATTTTTTATTAGTACGATTGTTGTAACGTAGTAACCGGCAAGGTAGCTGACCTGATTTTTAACAAAGGAGCAAGCAATGAATGAGATTTTGAACAATTCCGCTGTTTTTTGGTTCCTTTTTATCGGTTGAGGGCATACTGGGAGCGCTAAGATTCGGCAGCGCTGGAATACACTGTTGCTGGAATCCGCTGATGCTGATAATTGCATTTATTATCTTTATTCCTGCGTTTGACCGAATTAGCTATGAGCAGTATGACTGAGGCGCAAAAGTATTTGACCTACTTTATTACGCCGGCAACGATTTGTTTGAGCCGCCGCTTACCGGCAATTTCATCATTCAGGAAAAATTACAAGGCAATTTTGCTGGCGGTGCTGTCCGGCACGCTATCGGGGCTGATTTGCATTTTGACACTGGCGTATGTGATGGAAGCTGAACCATCAGCAGTATGTTACCTTTTTACCGAAGTCGATTACAACGGCGATTGGGATGGATTTGAGTGAAGAACTGGGCGGCAATTCTACGATTACGGTTACAGCGATTGTGCTGACCGGTATCTTTGGGTAGCGTCTTGGGGGAGTGGATTTGCAAGGTGTTTAAAAATCAAAGCATCCGATTTCGGTTGGTTTGGCTTTAGGGACGGCATCGCATGTCATCGGCACCAGCAAAGCCATGGAGATTGGCGAAATTGAAGGGCGATGAGCAGTTTGTCGGCGGCGATTGCCGGTATTATGACGATTGTTTTTCCAGTGTTTTTGCCAGTTTTTACAGTAAAAGAGAATCGAAAAGAGAATAAGAAACAGAAGTTTTTGCTTTTGTTTCTTTTTGTCGCCTTTATTTTTAACCATTTTCTAATGATATACCAATTATTTTCTAACTCAAAGTCCACAAGTAGTGACGACTTTTTGCGGGCAAAATGCTAAGATAAAAACAAACAGAGAAATAGACAGAGAAACGGATAGAGAAACAATCGAAAAACAAATAGAGAAACAAGCAGGGAAAAATCGAAAAAGCAAATCAAAGTCCACAAATAGCGGACGACTTTTGCGGGGCAAAAATGCTAAGATAAAAACAAACGGGGAAATAGACAGAGAAACGAATAGAGAAACAATCGAAAAACAAATAGAAACAAGCAGGGAAAAATCGAAAAGCAAATCAAAGTCCACGAATAGCGGACGACTTTTGGGAGCAAAATGCTAAGATAAAAACAAAACAGAGAAATAGACAGAGAAACGGATAGAGAAACAATCGAAAAACAAATAGAGAAACAATACGGGAATGTTTATTTAAGCGGATTGGCAAGGAGAAAGGGGTAGAAGATGATTTCGATTTATTTGGCGTTAAATGACCGGGAATATCAAGAAAAATTAGCGGAAGGACTGGCTTGGCAGGGGGAGTAACTGGGAAGTTTATAGCGGCAAGGACGGAGAAACACCGGCAGGGTGCTACAACAGGAAAAAGCAATTTGGCTTGTCGGCGGAAAAACCGAAGAAACAGAGCTAAGAGCGACAGCAGACGATATACGCTGAAAATGAGCCAAACGCCAACGAATCACGAGGACGAATGTTTTTGCTATCAGCCGCTTAGTAAAATATGCAAACGCCTGACGGAGCGTCTGTATCAGCTGGGGCTGGTGGAAATGCTGGCAGGCGGGAAAAATCGAAACCAAAACGAAGTTACGTGTATTCCGCCTTTTGGCGGGATTGGGGTATCGGATTTGGCATACCAGCTGGCAAGGGAGTTGAGCTGGCGGCATAAGACACTGCTGATTTCTTTTGATGCCTATCAAAACTTTAGTCGGGAGTTTATTCCTTTTCGCTTGTCGGATTTTTGTTTTTATTGGAAAACGCTGGAGCAAGTCGATATTCGAGATTTTTGCCCTGCATGAGAGCGGGCTGGATATTTTTGCATGGGCCGGTGAAGCCGGAAGATTTGGCGGTGTCGCAGGCAGAGGAAAAACAGAGTTTTCTGCAGATTGTCGATCAGGGTGGTTATCAGCATATCATCTTTGACTTGTCTTCGTCCGGGCTACTGAGCTGGTGCTTGCCGCTGGAAGAAAATGAAAAAGTCTTTGTTGTAAAACGATTAGCCGAAAAGTGGAAACAATTTGCGGCAACGGCGAAGTTTGAGTATAAGGCGGTTAATGAAAATGAGGCATTCACGGAGATGTTAGCGGGGATATAAGATAGGCCGGAAAGAGATTGGAATGCGGCAAAGCAGAAAACTGGCAGTCAAACATCACTTCGGATACCTTTATAGGGAGAACGGTTGTTAGCCGTAAGGGAGCAGACTATGCTGATGAATTACTATTACAGTATTATTGAAGAAAATAAAGAAAATAAAGAAAATCGGATAAATGAAACCGAGGACAAAAAGATGAACGGTCGCGATGAAAAATTAGCCAAAAGCTGCAAGGCGAAGAGCTGGCACTGCCGGAAAAATCAAGCTGGCACAGCAGACTTTTTGATATGCTCCGGCGTTATGGTAGTATTCAGCCGTATATTGAAGATGCCAAGGTCAATGAGATTATGATTATCGGGAAGATAAGCTGTATCTGGAAAGAGGAGGCGAAATGCAGGCGGTTACGCACAGCTATTATTTTGAAGGGGAACTGAATCAACCATTGCGATACGCAGGTTAGCCGCCTGAATAAGCAGGTCAATGAAAAATCCGATCGTGTGATCTGTACTTTAAGTAGCGGGAACGGGTTAGTATTGTGCTACCGCTGTAGCAAGGAAGGGACCAATGGTTACCATTCGTAAGTTTGGGAAAAACCTTTGGTATGGAGGGATTTGGTAGAAAAATCATACGTTAACCGAGGAAATCGTTGAATTTTACAGCAGGCGGTACGAAAATATAATATCTTTGTGTCCGGCGGTACGTCTTCCGGTAAAACAACGCTGCTCAATGTTTTAAGCTCGGCAATTCCTGAGCGGGAGCGGATTATTACGATTGAAGATGCCAGAGAGCTGCGAATTGACCAAATCCCCAATCAGGTCAATTTGGAATGCCGATCCGAAAGCTTTGCCGGTGGAGGAGAAATCAATGCCAGAGAGCTGATTAAGGCGGCGACTGCGGATGCGACCGGATCGAATTATTGCGGGTGAAGTGCGGGGAGAAGAGGCGATTGATATGTTGCAAGCCATGAATACCGGACATAGCGGATCGCTTTCAACGGGACATAGTAACTCAGCGGTTGATATGGTAAAACGCTTGGAAACCATGGTGTTATCCGGTGTAGAAATCCCGATAGCGGCAATTCGAGGGCAGATTGCCTCGGCGATTGACCTGTTTATTCATTTAGAAAAAGGTGCATGGACGGGGCAGAAGAATCGTGGAGATTGTCGCCGTAAAAGGCTTCTGCAAAATGGCGAGGTGGAACTGGAAACGTGTATCGGTATTCCTTTGTAATGGATTGCTTGCAAAAAGATAAAAAGGACTTTGGTTAAAGGAAAGGTGGGAAACGGTTAGATGCAACTATGGGAAAAAAATGGCGGACGAACACACAAACGGCAGAATCCGCTGGGGAAGAAAGCGAAAAAGCGTAAAGCTCAAACAGCTACCGACCAGCCGGAAGAAACAGCCAAAGCCAAAAGAAAATGGAGCTGATTTTGGCAGAAACCCAAGCGGAAACCACAAAAAGAAAAGGCAACATTGACCGCCAAGGAAAAATGATTTTTATGCGGCGGGGACAGGAATCTTTTTCTTCCTTAGCTGGCTCTTTTTGAAAGCTGGCTGATGGGAGGAAGCCGCTCACTTTTTTAAGCGAGGAACAGGCGGAAGAAATGGAGCAAAGAAAAAGGCAGAGGTGGGAAGATGCCTTTGGCAAATATTTAACAGAATTAGATAGTCAGATTCGCTTAGGGCGCTCGTTGAATCGGGCATGAGCGAGGCGATAAGCAACGGCGGACTGTTTGCGGAAGAGGACTGATGTTACAAAAATTAGAGATGAAATGTTGCGGCGCCGGGATATTTTTAATGAACTGGCAAAGCGTAAGCCGGTAGAAGGACTGAAATATTTTGCGGCGGCACTTGATTCCAGCCCTGCAAAGTGGCGGCAACTCGCATGAGCTAACGCAAAACAGTTTAATTCAAATTCAAAACTGCAAATGGAAAAAGAAATCAGCAGTATGCTAACTAAGATTAAATACGAAAGCCGGCTGTTAACTTTATTTTGTACCATTTTTACTTTTTATTTAAAGGCACTTTCGCCCAATTCTTCGGCAGGTGATGTATCAAACCTGCAAGGGCGTATGGTAATGGGAGTGTGTTTGGGGATTTATCTTGGCGTCTTATTTATGTTATAGCATGACGCAGGTTGAATTATAAGGAGATTCAGCCGGCAGGGGAATAGGAACGATTAGAGGGGGCCTCGAGCCGGCAGGCGGGAATAGGAACGATTAGCTGGGGACCTGAGCCGGCAGACGGGAATAAAAACGATTAGCGGGGGCTCGAGCCGGCAGACGGGAATAAAAACACGATTAGAGGGGACTCGAGCCGCAGACGGGAATAGGAACGATTAGCGGGATTTGAGCCGGTAAAGGGGCGAAAAACTGGCAAAAGGGGAAAATATGGAAAAATACGAAATCAAGTGCGGTCGGTACTACAATTTTTCTTTCCGGAAAAGCAAAAAGAGATTTTGTTGCTACTGTTGCTTTTTGCCGGTGATTGGGCTACTTTCGTTTTGTAGCCGGGATTATCAAAAATCAGCACTCTGGCACGTCCGGGGTTTCGGGAGCCGGAAAGGAAATGTGGGTTTTAAGCTATCAGTATCAGGGAGAACAGGAGCTTTCCGGAAGCTTGTCCATTCATTTGGGATAAAGGACGAAGACAGAGAGGTTATTCGGCAAAAATTAGAACAGGCGGCGGTGGAGTTTCGAACCAAAAATATTGCAATGAGATAACAAAAGCAAAATTGACAGAAATCGCTATTTGCCCAGTCAGTGGAGGGGGATTGAAGTGGAGTATCAGTACTGGCCGGCGGATTTATTTTTAGCAGAGGGGAATGGAATTATTTTGAGCTATTCCGAGAACAGAGAAAGCGAGAAATCAAGATTATGGCGGTTTTACGCTATCAGGAAGAAAGCGTGGCGACGGAAGTCATAGAACCCCTTGCAAACGGAAGACTTTTAGCGAAGAATATGTACAAAAACTGTTAGCCAAAACAGCTAAAAACAAAAAATCGCAGTGTTAGAACAAGAGAAAACACCGGAGTTAACTCTGCCGGAGCAATTAGCGGGTGACGCCTGCACTGGACCGCTCTGCAAAGCGGGGGAGCTGTAAGCGGTATGGGATTGGGCTTTTTAATTGCTGTTTTGTTTTTATCCATATTATCTCGAGCGGCGGCGGCAGAAAAAGAAAAGGAGCAGGAAAAAGGTATTTAAGAGATTTTACGCAGATGATGCAGCATTTGGTATTGTTTTAAAATGTGGAAGAGCCCATTTGCGGCAATTAGTAGTATTTGTAAGAGCCAAGCAGGTTTTTGAGCTGAATTTTCTCACTGGCGCTGGAAAGCCGCCGGCATGGCTTATATCATCAAGAACCGTTTGCGGCAGTCATTCAGGTGTTTTACCGAATATGTCCGTTGCCGGATATTCAGCAGTTTGAGCGACTGCTCATCATGGCACAGGAAAGGGGACGAGCAAAGTATTTTGTATTTGGAACAGTTAAAGGATAAGCTGTTTGCCGACAGGCTACGCCGAGGGCATGAGTATATGCAAAACAACATCCCGCTTGCTTTTTCCTATGTTGCTATTTTTAATTATTATCATTGTTTTAACAATATTTCCGGCATTTGAGGTGTAAAATCGTATCTGGTAGAGGACGGATTTGGCAAAAACGAGAGGGAAGGAATGGACGGATAGCAATACAGCGTAGGAAAACTGCAGGAAACCATATAAAAAGGATAGGCAACAACAAAAAAACGAAGCATCTATCAACGAGGAGAAAAAGAAATGAAAACAAATCTACACTATGAAACCGGTAAAATTGGGTTATTCAGCAACAATGTCGCTGGTTGATTTGGCGGCGAAAGCTAGAGCAAATCGGAAAGACTTTTAGGTAATAATAAGGGCATGGAATTGTCGAAATTGCTCTGATTATTGTGGTAATTGTGGCACTGGCACTTTGGCCTTTAAGGCTCAGATTTTAAGCCGCTGGAGAGTATCTTTTAACGGAATTGATGTGAAAGGATTGGGCACACAGCCAACCTGTCAAAAATACCGTAAGAAAAGGAGGAGAGATAGTGGATAGAAACGAAACACAAAAACCAGTTAAAGTGAGCAGGAGCAGGTTAGGGAAAGGCTTGGGAAAGCGTAGATAAGGGAAAAATATCCAAAGAAGAAAAGGTTATCGAAGAAAGGCAAAGTGCATTATCCGTGGGACAACAAGTGGGTGAAATGATGTTAGGTTGTGCCGGCCGGAGAGCGAACGTTTTGTGATTCCCTCGCTGAGCTTTAGGAATATGAATTAAAAATACTGCAATACTGCGATATCAAGGGGTTACAGCGACCGGTCGTTTACTGGCAGGGCGAACATGCGATATTGGAGTTTGAGCAGCCCGGCAGGAGAAGTGAAGCGAAAGGCACATGCGGAGCAGCCGGAGAGCTATATTCGCCGGCTTATTGAGCTGGAGCGGACATTACCAGAGTATCTCTTAACGGTGGAAGGACTGCAAATCAGGCAAGGAGGAGCGTCTTTATTTTCCGGAAAGCGGCGAATGGCAGTTTTGCTATTTGCCGCTAAAAGAGAAAAAGGGCGGGCAGGATTTGGAATTTTTCCGAAGTCTTTTCAAAGCAAGGCTCGCCTCTTTTCTGCAAATGGAGATGATGAAGGAAGATCAGACGCTGGGGATACAAGATTATTTGGCGGCGAAGTTAGGCAGGCGGGTATGGCGAGAAAGGGGAAAATAACATCCCATAATCACTGGAGCGCCATGGTAATTTCTCTCGAATTCGCTCTTGTCAAATCATCAAAAAGGATAAAATAAAAAGGATAAGGAATCATTTTGCACTATTTTGCAGGACAAGAAAGGCAAATCAGCCAAGCAAAGAGAAACTTTGGACAGTACGACAGAAAGGAAGAAAGGGCAAATGGCAACACAGTTTGACCGGACGGCGGCGACTAATTGGGGAAGCGGGCGTGGAGCTGTTACGCCAAAAAGAAAGTGGCAGTGTTTGGTTTGGGCGGAGTAGGCTCTTTGTGGCAGAAAGCTTAGCCAGAGCCGGTGTTGGTAGCCTTGTGCTGGTTGATAAGGATGTGATTGAAGAAAGCAATTTGAACCGCCAGCTTTATGCTCTTCATTCAACGGTCGGGCGACCGAAAGTAGAAGTAGCGAAAGAACGCCGCTTAGATATTAACCCCGATAGTGCAGATTGATGCCAAGCAGGAGTTTTATTTAAGCATTGGGCAGGTTGATATCACCGGCTGTGATTATGTGGTCGATGCGATTGATAATGTAACCGCTAAGCTCAGGCTGATTGAAGACGCTAAGAGTAAAAATATTCCCATCATTGTTTGTTTAGGGACGGCAATCAACTGGATAATACCAGGTTTCAAATTGCTGATATCACGCAGACGGCAGTTTGTCCGCTGGCGAAGGTAATGCGCCGGGAACTCGAGCCCGGAGGCATAAAAGATGTGAAAGTGGTTTTTCCGCAGCAGAACCGGTGCTGAAACGGAAAGTGCCGGCATCGATTAGTTTTGGTGCCGCCGGTAGCGGCTTTTTATCTGGCAGGTGAGGTTATTCAGGGAGTCGCTTAAGAGAATAGATTGTAGATTGATGCTTAATCTATATTTGACAGTATAGGGAAAGACGAGAGGAAATAAAATGGAAGTAGGACAAGTAATCGAAGTCAAAGGCAATCAGGGTTATTTTTGCGCATGGTCAGAAACGCCGCTTGCGGCTCCTGCCATGCTTGCAGTATGGGAGCGGGAAAGCCAAGCATTGAAGTTACAGGCGCCAAAACCCTTGCGCTGCATGATATGGTGGAAATCGGTTAGACGGGGATAGCTTTTATCGGCGGTTAGTATCTTATATGGAATCCCGCTGGTTTTTGCTGCTGGGTATTATTGGCGGCGCCTTTTGGGCGAGGCATTCTTTCCGGCACAAAAAGGAATTGGTGGCAATTGTGCTGGGATTTGGCTTAACGGCGCTTAGCTTTTTGGTGATTAAGAGTCGGGAGAAACATTTTCAGAAAGAAAAAGTACATTCCCAAAAGCAGTGCGGATTGTTGATGCCTCGATGATTGGCAGATAATAATGTTTTTGCTGCTAAGTCAAACCCTATGGCTAAGCGGCAGATTTTGCCCAAATAAGGAAAAGGCTTTTTGCATGATTGGGCAGGTAGGCATATCCGTTGATTTAACAAAAAGGACGGTCATAACGAGTTCTGTTATGATTGTCCTTTTTATTTGCTATGTGTTGGTTTGTTTTGGCTGGTTTCTTATTTGGTCTTTGCCAAAATGGTGTTAGTAAGAAACGAATTCCCGCTACTAGCACCCAAAATTATACAACCATTTTATCTCGAAAGGACTTCGCTCTGTTATGTCTTCTGAAAAATGGTGTTAGTAAGAAACGAATCTCCGCTATTAGCACCCAAAAATTATACAACCAGTTGTTTCTGTGGCTTTTTGTTTTGTTTTTGCTTTGGGATTAGTGAAACCGCCTTTCCATACAGATTACCGAAAACAGCTTTCCATAACCGCTAAAACGCCTTGGCTGTAAATAAGCTTTAGATATTCCGTAACAGCAGTAGCAAAACCGGGCAATAAGCTTTAAATCTTCACCCCCAAAAATCCAAAAGTGCGGCGGCAGATGGCATTGACATAATCAGCGACAGCAAGATCTTTTGGGTAGCGAAAACTGCCAATACCGACGAATCGTCTTTAATTTCATAAGAGCCTGCCGAACGCTCTCCCTGAAAACCATGGGGAGTTTCCTGTCCATGGTAAAATGCCAAATAAAAAGGCAAAAGCGGCAGTCAGGCACGGCGGCAGTTGATGCGTTTGCTGAATCGATGCCTTTGGGACGGTAACAGTCTGGCTTTCCATTTAGCGGTCGAATTCAGGCTGATTGCCAGGAGCGAATGATGAATAAACGGATTTTGAAATCGCTCCAATACGGCATCGGCAAAAGCGGTGCAGTCAGCTGCCGGTAAGGACAGCGTGGGAATAATCTCTTGATAAATCAGCCGCCGCATAAAATGGCGAATGGTTTCAGTCTTGCAAGCAATCGCCGACAAAATCCCGACCAGCCAGATACGCTCCCAAAGAAACGGCAGTATGGGCACCGTTTAAAAATACGCACTTTTCGCTCTTTGTAGGGCTTATGGTTATCGGTAATCAAAACCGGTAAACCGGCATCGGCAAAGGGGAGCTCTTCTTTTAACCAAGACGGGCCCTCGATAACCCACAACCCGAATAGCTCGCCGGTATCTAAAACTTGATCTCGATAGCCGTTTACGATGTTTAGAGCGGCACTTTTCATCAGCCGGATAGCCGGTAACAATTCGGTCAACCAAAGGTCGAACAAAACAGGTTTTTCCGTTATCAGCCAGTCGATAAACTCCGGTTCTAAGTGCCATTGCCGGGCGTAGTCCAAAACATATTGTCGGAGCAGCTGACCGTTATCGTCAATCAGTTCACATGCCAGAATAACAAAGCCTTTTGCCATCTGCGCCAAAGGTCTTAAAACTGGCGATACAAAAAACTGAGTCAGCTTTTGCCGGATAGCTTTTAGGCGGCGTATCGTCAAGCTTACAGTCGGGATCGTAGTGAATACCTGCTCGGTTGTGTTGCAGGTAATATAGCGCAGCTCCGGATTTTCGGCACAGGCTAAAAACAGCGGCATAATCTGTATAAATATTTAAGCACCGACTGACAGGAAATAATTCGTCGCTCCTCTAATTTTTTCTCGGCTTTGCCCTCGCAAATATAAGGTATAAAGCCCTTCTTGCTCATTGAGGCGCCCCGGATCAAAAACCGTCCGAGCGGGGAATGGGCTGACTAACACAACTTTACCGTTAAATCCGGTCTTTTCATTTAACACATCAATAAAATAATCGACAAAGGCTCGCATAAAGTTTCCTCGCCAAATTGAATCACCCTGTTCGGGGGCGTCCTTTAGCAAGTAACCGGAATAACCTTGTTCCCGCAAAAAGGAATAAGATAAACTTTTCATTTTTATCCTCCATTCTGCCGCCGGAGCGGCGTTTCGCCTGTTTTTTGCAGAAAAGAATCTGCTCCGATGCCCATTCACTCAAAAATAGGTGCTACAAAGTGCTTGACCTGCTTTTTACTGGAAAGCAGGTCGCAGTACGTTGCGTTTTCCTTAGAATTACGGTCATACACCGAAAAACTCAATTATAGAGTAACTCCTGCTTAAAAATCGCCATATCGTGGAATCCGGCGGACTCGGACTTTACCTTTTCTCCCGGAGGCGACAGATAGCACATAATCAAATAGTTTTTGACTTAAAGAATCAAGGCTTTCCTTGCCGGTAACCAGTTCGCCGCAGTTAAAATCAATCCATTTCTTTTTGCTCTCATAAAGGGCGGAGTTGCTGAATGTACAATCGTCGGCACCGGACAGGCAAAAGGAGTGCCCCTGCCGGTAGTAAATAAATGATATGAGCACCGGATGCCGCTAAGGCAGTGGAGGCGACCAAGTCATTGCCCGGAGCGCTAAGCAGGTGCAGCCCATGTGCCCGCACCGGCTCGCCATAAGCTAAAACCCTTGGACTTGGCGCCGCTCGGATTTTTGAATACAGCCCAAAAGATTTATCCTCTAAGGTCGAAATACCGCCTTTTTGTTGCCGGGCGAGGGATTTTCATAAATTGTCTGGTTATGTGCCATAAAATAATCGTTTGAAATCATTGATTAACGCAACGGTTTTCTCAAATAGCTCAGGGGTTTGTACAACGGTTCATTAAAAATCGTTTCCGCTCCAAACATTTCCGGTACTTCGGTTAAGATGGTGAAAAGCGCCGGTGGTGGCAAAGCAAAAGGTCAGAAAATGCACCGACCGTAGGATTGGCGGTGATGCCGGATAAGCCGTCCGAACCGCCGCATTTCAGCCCGATAATCAGTTCTCGGCTGGAAATCCTTTCTCGCCGGCGGGAAGCGGCATACTCGGTGAGTTCTTCCAGTAGCGATAAACTATCGGCAACCCTCATCTCGCTCTCCTGAGCGACTAAGAACTTCACTCGCCGCTCATCATAAGCGCCGATGGATTTTAGTTCTTCAATATTGCTATTTTTCACAGCCCAGCCCTCAGCACCAATACGCCGCCGGCATTGGGGTGATTGATTAAATCGGCTAAAAATGGTCTTGGTGTTTTTCCTGATCATCGCCCATTTGCGAGCAGCCATAGGGATGCGGGAAAGCGGCAATGGAATCAATGCCGCCCTGAATCATACTTTGCGCTTGCCGCTCAATCGTGCTTACCACGCTGTTTAAGCAGCCCGACCGTTGGGATAATCCAAATTTCGTTACGCACGCCAACTTTGCCGTCCGCTTGGCGGTAGCCTAAAAGCATTCCGCTTTTTCGGTTAGCGGCGAACCTTCCGGCTGATAGGTATAGGATATAATTTCGCCCAGTCCGGTTTTTAGGTTATGGGTAGGAATCCATTCACCGGCACTAACCGCAGCTGGTAGTCTGCCCTGATGGGATTACCGTATTTGATAACACGTTCACGGTCGCCAGCGGCCGGATTGCGACCGGCGCCCTTGGGAAATGGCCGCCGGCAAAAGAAAATGGCCGCCCTCCAAAGCAAATCGAGTGCCGGCGGGTAGGTCGGTTAACGCTACGGCGACATTATCCGCCGGATGAATTTCTAATAAAGTTTAGCATAAAACCTCCTAAGGTTTATTTTTCTCCAGATACTGCCCCAAGGACAATTCATTTCAGAAAAAGGGCTTGCTTAGCTGCAGTCGCCTGTACCAGTTCGGTAATCCCAATCAGCTCTCTGGCGTAATCCCCATTTACCGAGTAGCTGTTAACGAAAGAATCGGGAATGGTTTTAATTTCTCTTGCAGAAGTAAAGGCGGCATCGGATACCAAAACCGTATTTTTGACAGCCGCTTAGCGGGCAAAATAAAGGCACCCGTTTACTAAAAACTGATACATATTCTCATGCACTTGATCGGTTGGATTTTCCTCCGGCGGATAACTCTTTACACCGGCAGCGGTTTGCAGATAGCCGGATATTGCCGACGGCACTGCCGTTGCCGCCGCTGATTTCGATTTTAGCCGGTGTTTGCTCGTGGCTACCCTAAAGTAGCATAAAAATAACAGCTGTATTCCGTTTGATGTCAGAACCCGCAGGCAAGAAGTATCCTCACCGCTAATAGGATAAATCCGGTAAAGCTCTGCTTCAACCGAAATAGGCCCGCCGCCGGCGGCATCGGCGAGCAGCAGCATATTGTTGGAGCAAATGCGATAAGGGATTATTGATGGTGCCATCTCGCGACGTGATAACCGTTATAGCTTAATTCTTCCAAGCCACGGTGAGCCGGAATAATAGCTTTGATAGCGTTTATATAAACCGGTACCGGTAATGGTGTGAATTTTCGCCGAGTTCCTTGTTTTTAGGAGATGCATTAGATCTCAAAAATGCCGGATCGGCGGTCATTGTATAATTTACGGCGCAAATCTTTCCACTGGCGCATTTGAGCGGCAGTTAGCTTGGCGAACTCTTCCGGTAAAATTGCCGGCGGTTTTTCCAGCAATACAGGAATCCCTAGTGCCAGACAAGCGGTTGCAATCTCGCTGTGCGTGGGAATAGGGGGTGAAATCGTAATATAATCAAGATGAGGAACGGAGCGCAGAAGCTCCCGATAATCCGTAAAAAGCAACCCTTTTTCTTCCCATTCCGGACGAAAGTGCGAATTCACATCCCAAACGGCACTTAACGTAAGCTTTTTGCTGATGAATCAGTTTTTCTAAGGCAAAGCAAATGGCAGTAACCAAAACCGCCAACGCCAATTAAAGCGGTATGTAACATAACAGTCCTTTCTGCGGCAAATCCATCTACCGGCTATTTTTATCATAAGATTTCTAAGCCGGTAACAGCGGTACCGGCTTATCGATTGACATTTCGGCGACCTTTTTCAATAAAGGTCGCTGAAAACGATTTTTTTATTTCGGCTCTGCCAAGAGCTCGGCAATCGTAACCGGCCGGTGCTCGGCAATAGAATGATTGGCGGCAATACCGATTAGGATTGACATAGCACCGTCAAGCGAAGATGCCTGTTGATTTAAGGGATCATCAAAGTCAGGCTCAAATAAAGGCCTTTTGCAGTCTGGCATCGCCGCCGCCATGAACACCTACACTGGGCGGCAAATTGTAAAACAATCGCCTCGCCTTTTCGGTTAAACAAAAGTAATTTGCTCAATTCCGCTTTCCGGGTGGAGGAGATTAGCGTAGGACGATGCTTCAATTCTTCCCTTAGTACCGTTAAAGTGTAACTTTATAGCCTTCATACGGACTATGAGCAATCAACGAATAGGTCAGGTAAGCGCCGCTTTGATAGCGAACATTGACCGACATCGTATCATAGGTTGTGATTTCATCGGCAAAAACGCACTGATCTCGAAAATAGCCATCTTTTTCTTCGGCATCGAAATAAAGCGCTTTATAATCCGGATCTTCCTTTAGATCAAAATAAAACTCGCAGGAATTGGCATAAGGGCAGCCGGTACAGCGCAAAGAACGCTCTTGCGAGTTGGACCGTAAAACTTGTAGAACCGTAAGCAAATACTTCTTCCGGCTTTTGCCCAATAAGCCAGTTGACCATATCAAAGTGATGTGTGGATTTATGCACCAATAAGCCGCCGCAGCGATCCAGCCGGCGATGCCAACGCCGAAAATAATCCGCACCATGAGAAGTATCCAGGAGATATTCCAAGTGAACACCAATACATCGCCAATCGTGCCGCCGGCAATCATTTCTTTAACCGTTTAACATAAGGAATAAAGCGAACATTAAAGGTAACTTTCTACACTTTTTACCGGTTTCTTTTTCGGCTTTTTAGGATTGCCCCGGCAACTGGGCGTCATCAATTGTCATCGGTTTTTCGCAAATGACATCGTAGCTCGGCGTACAAAGACTTTAAAAATAAATTGGCCGCGGTATCGTCTGTTGTAGCAATTAATCGTATCAATCTCGCATGATTTTAACATTTCGTCAAAATCGGTAAAATAGGGACACTCGCCGCAGCGCTCCGCCACATAGGCAGCTTCGTAGGGTTGCTGTCGCAGACCGCCACCAGCTTTGCGGTGGTGAGTAAAGCTTTGCACCAGCGGCAAAGCAAACATATACATACCACGATGGCCGCAGCCGATCATGCGCATAATTATGTAGTTTTTCAATAGCCTTTTCCATAACCTTTGGTCCTTTCTCTTATTAAGCTTTTTTTGCCCTGATGCTTTTCTTAGAAAAGCGGAGCTTTTTATTTATGCCTCTTGCCTGTAAACGGGAGTTCCGGCAATCACTGTTTGCCGAACGCTGATTTTTACCAGTATTAAAATCAAAATCAAAAAGAGTTAAATCGGCATTTTTACCGGTAATCAGTGCACCGGTATCGGTCCAGCCCATAGCCTGCGCCGGGCGAAGGGTAACTCAAGGAAATGGCGTCTTTTAATGCCATTTTCAAAGTACCGGTTAAAAACTCAAGATTGCGGGGCAGGTAGCGCTCGAGCCGGCTAAAATATCCGGCGTTGCTTTCATATATAAACGCCCGTTTTCCGCTAAAATGACGGAGCTCGCCGATTTCATCGGAATATTCGCCCGGAGCAAGTCCGGCGAGGGATACACAGTCGCTGACCACAAAGGCTTTTTTCCCCTGCAACGGAGCATAGCGGTTAGAATTGCCGGCGGCAAAAGTGATGTCCGTCAGCAATAAAAAGACCGGCAAAAAGCCGATCTTCCACCAATTGCTCCCAAATATAATTATGATGGCGAGGTAGCATCGGGTGAGAACCATTGCCTAAGTGAGTGGAAATGGACGCTCCGGCGTCTGCTGCCGCTAAAATATCCGGAGCGGCTGGCGTTGCTGTCGGCCGATGGCAACTCGAATGTTTCTGAGCTGCCAGCTGTGCAATCAGAGCCAGTGCACCGTTTCGTTCCGGTGCCAACGTAACCTGTAAACCTGCCCGCCGGCGGCTTTGCCTGTAACTGCTCCCATTCGGCTAAACTGCTGCATCTCGGACGCAGCCGAAGCTCTGAGGGCTCCTCGAGGGCCGTCTTGGTCAGAAATCCATGGTCCCTCCATGTGAATCCCGGCAATGGTAGCCGCTGTTAGCGGATTTTCCATGCAGAGCATGATGCACCGCCGATAGACTGGCCGCCATGCGTTCCGGCGTATTGCGATGATGGTCGGCAAAAACTTAGTAACTCCGCAAGAATGGAGCTTTAGCGGCAGCAGCGGAGATATCGCCGCTTTGCACGCCGGCCTTATTAAAATCAGTAACCAAAAGACAGCCGTTGACCTGCAGGTCAATCCAGCCCGCCGAAAGATAGGGCAGGGGTAGGATTATCCGCGCTTGCTCAATCGAAGTGATTTTTCCGTTTTCGGTATGGACTGCCAAAGAGCGACTGCTATACATCATCTGCCGTAAAATACAGCGGCGGGAGAAGAAATTCTATTTTTCATAATTGCAACCCTTTCTGGTATTTTTAACCTTTTAGACCACTCGATACAACGCCTTGCACAAATTGCTTTTGCACACTGAAAAATAAAATCAGGAGCGGCAAATAATCGATAATGTAGTCATCGCAATCGACGCCCCGATATTACCGGCGCCCTGCCTCATCTAAAAAGACGTTGATAGCGACCGGTACGGTGAAGTTTTTAAGCTGTTAATCAAAAATCAGCGGCGAGAAAAGTCATTGTACGCCGAAGAAAAACTGATTACGGTAACAGTCAGCAAAACCGGTTTAGCAAGCGGCAAAATGATTTGCCAGAAAATACGGAACGTTGATGCACGTCAATTCGAGCAGCCTCATCAAGATCATAGGGAATCCCTAAGAAGAATTGACGAATCGTAAAATATAAAAGCGCCGCCGCCAAAGAAACGAGCCGATAAAAAGGGCAGGCAAGGTGTCGATTAAGCCTAAGGCGTTAAAAATCAAGTAATTGGGAACGGTTGTTGCCTGATAGGCAGCATCATCGTAGCAAGCAGCACCAGAAAAGAGTGTTGCGCCCTGAAATTGATACGGGCAAAGCCAAAAGCCACTAACGATGCGGTAAAACTGTTCCGGCAACGGACATAACCGTTACAAAAAGGTGTTCATATACACCTGACTAAAAGAAAATTCCGCCCATAAAGCGCCAGCCGGAAAGATAATGCTTGAGTGTCCAAGTTTTTGAAGCCATTCAAAAAGGAATCTTAAAGATTTCATTCATCGGCTTAAACGAGCTGATAATCATCCAGTATAAAGGGAACATATAAATCAGCGCCAAAACGGTAGCGATACTATAAAATAAATGTTGAAAAAGTTTTTCTGCACTTAGCTGTTTGTTTCATTAAGCACCCTCGTTTCTGGTCCGACTCATAATAGACCATTTGCTTAGAAACCCGAAGGACAATCAACGTCAGGGACAAAAATCAGCAGGAAAAAGTACCCAAGCCAAAGCAGAGGCATATCCCTATATTGTGATATTTAAATGCTTCCTCGTACAGATAAAGGACATAAAAATAGGTGGATTTTGCCGGACCGCCTTTTGGTGATAACAAAACCGCTGGTAAATACCTGCATAGCATTGATGATGCCTAAGATTAAATTATATAAAACCATGGGCGAAATTAGCGGCAGAGTAATAGAAAAACTTGCGTATTCTGCCGGCACCGTCAATGGTTGCCGACCTCGTAAAGCTCTTGCGGCACTTGCTGGAGTCCGCAATCAAAAATCAGCATAGCCGTTCCCAGTACCCAAGTTTGAATCGCAACCAAGGTGGTAAAGGGGTTGGAGAGACTATTAAAGAATTTATCTTTCCAGTCCCATTCCGACCAAAAAGGAGTTACTAAGCCGCTGTCGCTGAAAATCATACGCCACATAACAGCTACGCCCACCGATCCGCCAATAAATGAGGGAACATAAAAATTGTTCGATAAATACCAATGCCCGGTTTTCTTCTGTGCCAGCGCTGCAGCCAAAAGAGCCGTAACAATGTGGAGTGGAACGGATAATACCGCATAGGTGGCAGTTACCCTGAGCGATTTTCCAAAAAGTAGGATTTTGAAACATAGTAATATAGTTTTCCAAACCGATAAACTTAGGCTGCGAAAGTAATTTGTAATTGGTAAAGGATAAATAAAAGCGACCATACGGTCGGGGTTAGGGTAAATACCAGTAAACCGATCAGCCAAGGTAAAATAAAACAGATAGCCGGTCAGATTCGTCCGGACACTCCGTTTCATAGAAAAGCCTCCTGTTTTGATATAGCCATGCGCCCGCCGTTCTTGTTGGCGGCGGCTGCGCTACGCTTAATTAGCGGAGATAATAGCCTGATTCATAACCTCTTGTGCGTTTTTGATGAAGGTATCTTTATCAATATCATGGAAAATGTAACGTTCCATTTCTACCTGATAAGCCTCTAATGCTTGAGCATAACCCTCGGCATTGGTAGACTCCAGATTTCATCAATATCAGCCTGACTCTTTGAACCAAATCCAGCATTTCATATTCTAAGCTCCCTTCTGCTAAGGTGCTTTTGCAAAAGCTTGAGCGAAGACGGAACTGACGGAACACTGAGTTCAATCCCGATTGCTTACCGCTTTCCCGGATCGGTTTGCAGGAAGTTAAGGAGCATTAACGCTTCGTCAATATGTTTGAACTGGACGGATCCCTCCCACAATCCGCCGGGAACCGGAGGATTGGCAATTTTTGCCGCTACCGTCAAAGGTTTTGGGAAGTACTGCAAAACCAAGCGGATCTTCGGTTTGGTTTTTGGTGTTAGGAATAGCAGACGATGCGGACAAAGCCGATGCCAGATTTCCCTGCCCTCAAAGCCGATGGTGTCGCTGCTTTCCCGAGCGATGGTGCCATTTTCCCATAATGCTTCATTTCCAGCTCCAGATTTTATTAGCAAGCATCAAAAATCAATCGTTACCTTTTGCCGGTTCTACCGAAACATCGTACATTTCTATGTCCAAGCTGTTTCATCATCAGCGGGAAGATATCGGGCATATACATCCAGCCGTTATCACCGTAAACTTCCGGCAAAGCGGCGTGAACCTTTTGCCATTTTTCACTTAAAGAAATCCAAAGATTCGTTATCGGTCGGATGCTTTACTCCGGCAGACATCAAAATGCTTCTTATCATAAATGACTGCCAAGGAAGAAACACCGGTGGATAAGCCAATTACCCGACCGTTTACGGTTTGGTACGGATTTTTCAGATTGGCTTCAATTTCACTGAAATAAGGAAGAGCCGCCGAATAATCCGAATAGTTGATTAAAGTATCGCCGGCGCCGTACTGCTGAGCAAAGCCACGACCAAAGGCGAATAAGTCCGGTGCGTTGCCGGTGCTGGAGTTGAACGAGTTAATTTGTCATGATAACCGTCCCAACCTCGAAACGTGCTTTCTACTTTAATCCAGTCGTACTTTTTCATAAAATGCTCAATCGCCTTTTGCAGAGCAGCATGACGAGTGTCCGTTCCCCACCAGCTGACGGTCAAAGTAACCGGAGTTTTGGCTTTGGTGGTTTCTGCTTTTCTTCTTTTTCTCCTCGGTGTTTGTCTTTGTGTCGGTGTTTTTCGGTCTTGGTTTGCTGACTTTTGGCTGGAGCAAGCAGACAAAAACGATGGTCAAGGACAGCAAAATCCCAAGCAGAAATTGAATGTTCTTTTCATAATCCCTCCTGTGTTTTTGTTTTTTGATGATAACAGCGACAAGGAAATAGGGCTAAACAGCCTTAGATGGTTCTAGTTGCCGCTTTTATCGTTTTGACCGAAACAGTGAAAATATTTGTTTTTATCCCTCCCTTTGCAACAAGATATTTTTCCATAAAAGCCCTATTGAAAATTAGGCAAGTAAGGCTTATTTGCAGCTAACATGGTATCCAGCAATTTGGGTACAACGGAAGTGGTGGGAATTAACGGTGAATTTCCATTGCCAGCAGAGCCTTTTGACCGGCTTCCTTCCACAGCAGACCTCAATGGTCAGAGTTTCGTATTCCTTGACGGTTCGAATTAAACCGCTGATGCCTTTTGGGAATGCAGCGAGGCTTTTATCGGGGACAGCACCGTCTTTGCCGATAATGCAGTTAATTTCAATTGAGGCGTCGTCATCAGGAAAGGCAACATTCCCTGATTTTGAATGTTGACAGCGTGGATTTCCGGCGGTCATTGTAAATCGCATCCACTAGCTGAATGGTCGCATCCGAGTAGTAGGCTCCGCCCCGAAAAAGCAAGCTCTGCCGGTTTTTCTTTTTAGATCCGGATCCGCATACATACGGAAAAAGCCGTTCTTCAATTGCTTTGACCTTGTGCGAGCGATCTCACCGGCGGCGTACTCTCGCAACATATCGTTTAACATTTCTTCTTTCATATAATAATAACGCAAATAATAAGACGGAATTGCCCGCAAAGCCTGGATAAATGCATCCTCCCAGCCGATACCGGATACATTGGCGGCGGTGTAGGACTGATAACGCCCATCTAAGAGCGTATCGATACATTCTTTGCCGTTATGTAAAACCGAGCCAACCCAGTGCAAATGATTCAGCCCAACAAACTCCGGCGAAACTTCGGACTCATCCACGTTTAGACATCGTTGCCGCCGCTTTCTTAAAGCCAAGGGGGCATTACACAGTCCGATTGCCTTAATTTTTGGAATGACGCAAAATTGCCCTCGGTTACCATGCCGGAGGGATTTGCAAAAATTAATCAAATAAGCGTCCGGACAAAGCTCTTCCATATCTCGGCAAATATCAAGCAGAACCGGAATGGTTCGCAATCCGCACATCATTCCGCCAACGCCGGTAGTTTCTTGCCCTAAGACGCCAAACGACAGTGGAATTTTCTTCATCTAAGGTACGGGCAGGCATTTGACCAACCTCGAATTTGAGTTAGGGACAAAATCTGCTCCCGGCAAAAGCACTGCGCCGGTCAAGGGAAGAAAAACTCGAATATCAGAGCCGGCACTTTGGCTAACATTCGTTTGGTTAAAGCGGTAATGATATCCAATTTTTCCTGCCCTGCCTCAACGTCAATCAGGTGCAGTTCCTTGACCGGCAAGGTAGCGGAATGCAGAATTAGTCCTTCAATCAGCTCCGGCGTATAAGAGGAGCCGCACCGATGACGACCACTTTTTAAACTTTCTGCATTATAATTCTCCTTTCAAAGCTTGCACTTTTTCCAGCAATTCTTTGGTTATCCGTGTTGAAGTTCGAATAATCAGCTATAAATCCTTTAATTTTTGCCGAATGGCTGGGGTAACGGTTACGCCTGCTTCGTCCATTGCCCGAAAAACAGCACCGATTACAGGCGGGGCGGTGAGCTTGACAATTTTTCGCAAAAGGTGCCAAGGTTGCCACTTCCTGAGGTGATTTGATCCCGTAAGTAGGTATCCGGGTCCTTTTCACCACAACGCTCCCCTGCCAAAACGATATCAAAATCTTCCTGTTCCAGTTTGGAACGGCAGATAGCAGTTTTTGCCGAAATTGCCAGTTCCTTGCCCTGCCGATAAAGAGTCGCCTGTGCCGCCGCATCGCCGGCGACTGCCAGCTGCAAAAGTGGCGGTACAACAGTAAGCTGGCACATTTTTGATAATTATGGTCTAAAAATCATCACGCATGGTTTCTACGTCCGGATAACGCAGCGTGGTTAGAAAAAAGTTCGGTTAGTTTGGTGGGCTTTTCTGACCGTCCCAAGCCCGGATTACTGCTCGAAAGCCATCGTTGGCTAAAGCTTTGTCCGCCGCCAAAAATCACCATATAGTTCGCCAAAACCGCCAATTTGAATTTCTTCACCGGAAACCGAGCGGGCGGCACATCGCTACCGGTGCCGCAGATTAAGACGACGCCGTAAGGAAAAGCGGCTGGCGGCTCGGAAGAGCAATCATCGTATCGCATTCAATTTGCCAGCCGGAAAATCCGAGGCTTGCAAATCATCGGGCGTAAAAATCTGGTAATCTGCCTGCCGATCCGCACCGGCTAAGCCGAAAAAGGCAAAGGCAATGGCTTCTTTGGTCAAATCCGGCGGATTGCAGAGCTTGATGAACCGCAGCTTCTATATTGCGGGCGGCAGCTTCGGCACCTACTGATGATTGCCGCAGCCGGAGCGACCTTTCCCTGAGATATTTCCGTCATCATCGGTAATCAGGGCATCGGTCTTTGCTACCACCGGCGTCAACGCCTAAGAAAAATAAGCGGTCTGCGGAAGACTCGCCAATGCAATTGGGATAAAGATATTTCCGGCATGATGCCCTCCTTTCTTGGTTTATACGGCTTGCTCTTGCCTTTGCCTGTGTTTTCTATTGTTTGCTATTGGTACGCTATGCTGTTTGCGATTCCGTTACGGTTTCTGCTGCCGGCAAATGGAAACCGTTATGGGTATTTTTCAAAAAAACGCAAAGGCTTTTAGTTGCCGGCAAAGCGATGGCCGCCAATGTGGACGTCCTGCCAGAGGCGCTCGGCAGAGCCGGCTGCCCTGATAAATTGCCCTTAACCTGCTCGTAGCTTGCAGTTGATCCTGAATATAAAAGCAATCATCGTAAATGCCCATTTCTAAAAAGGAGCGGACGAGGAGCAATCAAGCCAGCAATATCGTGGGTTTCAAAAGTATTTGTATACCTCCGGCAGCAGCTGAATCCCGCAAAAATTGGCTCTTTTATTGCAAACTCAGACCATGGGTTAATATACTCCCATGACATCAGCAGCGGCAATGCGGGGTTCTAATGCCGCTGTAAAAGCGGTCATCGGTACCACCATAGCTAAGCCCCATCATGCCGATACGCTTGGGATTTACTTCTGCTCGGGTTTCCAGATAATCAACCGTTCGCATAATATCCCAAACGTTCAGCCCCAACATATAGTTGCCAAACAAAGCACCTTTGATAAAGTTGACATTGCAGGCGTCCCGTCCGGGAAAGGGATCAACGCCGTCCCGACGCTCACCGAAAGCCACGAAGCTCCGGAATAATCGTTAAAATAGCCTTTTTCGCCATTTGCAGCCCGTAATCATAATTCATTTGCCGAATTGCCTCGCGGTGCTCGTCTTCGCTGCAGACACCGGCAACCGGATCCTTCCCCAAAATGGGCAGGGGTGACCGTTGCAGCAAATAATGGCGGGGTTATTTTTGTCGGCGGGCATAGACTGTGGTCGCAGGACAAAGCAAAGGAATTGACATATTTTCTTCTACGTCAAAAGACCACTCGTTCCCGAATAATATCGCCCTCGGTCAAAGAATAGATGACTTCCGCATCTAACGGCACTTTTTGGGGGAGCTCTCAGTAGCTGCCTTTAGTTTTTGGAGGCAGTTGCCTGCCACACTTGCCAATCGTTGTTATCATGCTTACCGAAAGAGAGCAGCGGGATATGTGCTTCCCGCTTTGCTGTTCCAGTATTCGGTCATCGAAAAGTTTCTTTTTCATAATATCCTCTTTTTCCTTTTTACATCTCTTTTCTAAAGAATAGAAGAAATCAATTATATAAATAACTGGTTAGTTATTTATATAGAGTTAGTTATCAAAATTATGGTTTGTTTTCTATTGTTCTTTACTAATCTTTCTGTTATTTCCGCAATTTCCGTTATGTTTCATTTTTCGAGTTCTTTTGTTCCTGCCGTTTTTGCCTTTTCTGTTCGGCTGTTCGATCCGTTTTTGCTGCTTTTGGCTTTTTACTGTTTTATCCATCGCTGCTTTGCAAATGGAATATTATTGATAGTTGGCTGTATTTGCTCATACTGAAAGCAAGCTTTCGTATAGGCAATATAAGCGAACCATCTTGATAATGTATTATGTTGCCTATATCAGAGCTTGCTCTTAATATAGCAAACAGAGAAGATTATCTTTATTACTGCAAACAAAAACAAATGAAACAAATAAAGTAGCCAAAATAGGAAATGCCAAACAGCGGTCGATGTAAAAACGGCTAAGCCTTAGCGGCAGTTAACTTAGCGGCAGAGGCATCGTCAATAAACAACTGCCAGTCCGGATGTGTTTTTAAAATCGTAGCAGGCACTTGCGGGCTGATGGGCTGAGTAATCGTATTCCAAATCGCCTCGGCTTTGACAGCATGCGGCGCAGCGGCTAATGATGTGCCGGCGAAGCCATAATCTGCTTGACGCACATAGTAATTGCCTGCTGCGGAACATCGTCAATCGTCGCAAACCAGCCCTCGCCAACTTGCTGGCGGCGGCGACGATCGTCTAAGGTTACGACTTTATAGGCACATCGGTATCAAAATCCGCCGGCGGATCATTAAAAAGCGATATGACCATTTTCCCCGATTCCGATGACGCCCACGTCTACCGAGCAGCTTTAAAAAGCTCTTCGGTCAAACGGGAAATATTGGCGTTAATATCACCCTCACCGTTGACAAAATGGGCGAGCTTTAAGAAATCTTATTGACAAAGCGTTCTTTCAAATATTTCCGAAAGCTGGCAACATGACTTTCCGGCAGCCCGACATATTCGTCTAAATGAAACATTTCCACTTTGTCCCAAGGAACGTCAAGTGTAAGCAGTGCCTTTAATGTATCAAACTGAGAGGCGCCGGTCGAAAGAATGATTCTGGCATAGCCCTGTTTTTGCACAGCAGCACACAAGAGCTTAGCAATAGCGCGGCAGACTCGACTCTCCAGTTCATGCGGAGTGGGTGCGATATTGATGTTAATATTCATAAAAACCTCCTTTGATAGTCCGTTCCTTTTTAGTGCCGGAAACAGCGTCCGCTTAGCGGCTTAGTGAGTGCCGCCGAGGAACGGTTTGGCTGCATTAGATATATTCTTCAAAAAGCGCAGATTGTTCTGCAAAACAATAGAAATATTAACCCGAATGGCATCACTTTTTCGGCGCTTTTTCCTTTAATTAAATGTTCAAATAAGGTCAGATATCCCAAATAGCCTTTTTCATAGGGATTCTTGTAAATAATGGCTTTTAGAACCCCTTGGCGGAGCATTTGTGCACTTTTCGGCAAATAGGTCGCTACCGACGGTGAAAAATGCTTTCTCCATAGGAACAAGCCGTAATTGCTTGACAAAGCGGCAAGGTGTTGCCAGCTCGGACAGAGTAGGCAGCGACAATGGTTTTATCCTGTTGCAGAGCGGTAAGCAGGCGCTGCCAGTTTTGTTCCGGTTCATCGGCGTCTTGGACATATTTGATGCGAATGTCTGCGGTGATTGGCTTGAAGTATTCTTCCAAACCGGCGACATTCATTTTATGAGAAAGAGAACGCTCATCACCGGCTGCCACCAAAAATCGTGCCGGTTCGCCCCTGCAGTACCAAATCAATGAGTTCCGCTGCCAGTCTGCCGGTATAAGCGTCATTGGGGGCGATACAGCACAGCCGCCCGCAATCCTTAAAAATCATTGTCGATTAAAAACGACGGATACGCCCCGACCGCTGAAAACGGCTGAGCAGGCACTGATTTGCGTGTTATTGCTGTCCGGCGTGGTTAAATCCGTCAACCGGTCGCCCCATTCTTCATAGAGCGCTTGCAAAATAGTGATTTGTTCTTGGTCTGCTTTTGCTGCGGCGGGCGCTAAGGTTCGCCGAATGGTATTGATATTGTAGCCTGCTACCGCCTCAATAGCCGATTCACAGCCTTTCCAAATATAGCGAAAATAGTATTTGCCGCTGTCCTCACTTTCCGGCAAAATAACGGTAAATTAATCTGACGGCGCTTTAAGGCCAGATGCCACATAATTAGCGGTATAGCAAGGTTTTCGGCGGTCTGCAAAAATCTTTTTGCCTGACTTCGCTGCTGATTCCGTCTTTATGATTCATTGCCCGATGGACCGATACCAGCGAATAGCCACTGGTTCGGGCAGTATCTTTAGGGTAACTCGTTTTTCTGCCATTGATACCACCTTAAAACAGAGTGAATAGTCGTTACAGTCAGGCTAAAATCTTTTGGTTAAACGGTCTACGAAAACGTTTCCGATGGATAATATTATAATAGAAATAAAAAGAGTGCGTCAATAGTGACAACATAGATAAAAATTACTAAATTACTATAGGAAAGGTTAACAAAGGGTGGAGAAAAAGAGGAAGGATTGCTCGCGAGACCGAGTCCACACACATTGTAAGTTTACAGGAAAAAGATGTGGAGTAGAGTGCGTGTTTGATTTGAAGTTATAAACAGTAAAATCATTGACAAAATCACATGCTAATATGAGTTTCAATAGAAATATAGTAAGAGAGAGCGGTTTACCAAAGATATTGTGAAAATAAAAAGGAGTTTTTGTTATGAAAAAAAGAAATGAGTCATTCTTTTGGGGGTTGTAGAGTATTTTTCTTTATATTATTACGAAGTATTTTTATAACAAAAAGGAGAAAAATACGAGAAAGGTAGATTTTTAGGAATAAAATAGTTTTCAAAGACTATGCCGCAGTGGTGTGTCTTTATTTTTTATTCCTCATCATTGTTGATTATTGTTTTTGAATCGAATAAAAGGATAGAAATTAGAACAGTGGATTTTTCCTTAAAAAGAGGATATTTACGATTGTAATTTACAAATGGATTTAAGGTGCGTTTTCTGCTTTGACATTTTGGGGTTGGTGCTATAATATAGGCAAATGCAAGTGAAAATGATTTGCAAATGAAGAAACTATATCATATCAACAGAGCAGAACAACGTATTCTATCAGGAAGCAGTGTCAAGGAGGGACAAATGAAACGATTATTTAGTATTATTATGACGTGTTTACTGGTTGTAGCACTGGCGGGCTGCAGGGAGATGCGACGAATAAGCCGAGCAGACACGGCGCAAATGGAGAATAAGCAAGCAGAAGAAAAGAAGAAACACCAACGTAAAGCTAAAAACGGTGGTAACTGATTTTGCCGCAAATGGAATGGGTTCAGGCGGTAGCCGGTGATTTAGCGGAAGTAACGGCAGCTGCTTCCTCCGAGAACAGAAGTCCGGAAGTCTCATCAGGCAAGCCAGAAAGAAATGATCGCTTTTAGAAGAAGCGGTTATACGCTACGATTTCTGTGCCGGTAGAGGTGGAAGGAATTGTCTCCAGACTACCGTCACGAAAAGCAAAAAGTAGATTGATTTGGCGGCGGCGGCAGAAAATATCCGGGAGCTTTCGTTTGCGGATGATGATGACCATGATCATGAACGCGAGCATGAGCTACGAACACCGGAAGATACTCATAGCGGCGAGCAACGAGCAGTAAAGAAACGGCGAACAAGGGAAGATGCTCGCCGCGGGCGAGAAAGCAGGCGAGGCATAAAGGGGCGGCGGAGCACAAGGAAGATAGCAGCGAGGAAAGCAGACGAGCACGAGGCAGCGAACTGGGAAGATAACTCGCAAGGCGAGAAGGCAGATGAGCAAAGGAGCGGAGCACAAGGAAGATCATGAGCACGATCTATAGAAGCGGCGAGGAGCATGGACATCATCATCAGCAGCGAGATCCTCATATCTGGATGTCGCTGAAACGGTGGCGAGCAATGGTGGAGGCAATTCAGGACGCTTTTGATAGCGGCGGACGAAAAAGAATGCGGAAACCTGTAAGCGCAATGCCGAGGCATATCTGCAAAAAGCTGGGTGAAACGGATAAAGCAATTAGCAGAGTATGTGGCACAGGCAAAGGTGCACAGCTTTATCATTATGCATCCGTCTATGGGATATTTTGCGGATGACTACGGTTTGATGCAGGTTTCGATTGAAAAAGAGGGTAAGCAGGCAACCGCCGAGCACTTAAAAACGGTGATTGACTATGCCGGGACAATGACATCAAAGTGGTGTTCTATCAAAAGGACATGATAATAATCAAGCCAAAACCATTGCAGCGGAGATTGGCGGAAGGTTATGGAGCTGGAACCGCTGGCACCGGGATGTTGGAAAATCTGGAAAAATTAAAGGAAGTTTTACTGCCGTATTAAAATAAGCAATAGCTTATGTTGCCTATAGGAAAGTTCCCTTTTAATATAGGTAAATACGGCTAACCATTAAGATCGTTCGCTATCCTTTGCCTATGCAAGAGTTTACTTTCAATATAGGAAAGCTAGCAACTACCAAAAGATTTATCACACGCATGAAAAAGGAAAGCTGATTTTTAAGTAAGCACATCGCAAGTATAGCGTAGGAAGAGAAAGGCATTTGTCATCGTCAGAGCAGACCGATAGGTGTTTGCTCCGGCGGAAAATGCGAAAAGACCGGCTTAAAGTAGAGTTTTTGCCGGTTTTCCACTTCTATTCGGATTTGTGATGTGCTTCCTATTTAGTGTGCTTTTCAGGGGAAAAATCAGAGTCCCAATAGAAATAAAAATAACGCTTATCAAGCAAAAAGTGGAAAAGGATAGAGACAATGCCGATTTTAACAGTCAGCGGATTAGTGAATATGTGAAAGACGGTGGCGCTAACCAATGCGAGTTTGGCGGTTGAGCCTTGTGAGTTTATCTCATCTATCGGTCCGAACGGTGGCGGGAAAACAACGCTAATCAAGGCGATTTTAGGAGATTCTTCGGCCGCTGCGGGACGATTGCGCTCGATCCAGGCAGACACTGGGCTATATACCGCAGCTTACAACTTTTGACCGCAAGTTTCCGATTACGGTTATGGAAGTTATTTTTTGTTGGGGCATTTACAAAACAGAATTACTCTCAGGGCATCGTTTTACCAAACATGAAAAAGAACATGCCCGGTTTGCGATGAACCGGCTGGGGATTTGGAGCTGAAAAGACCGGCAGATTGGGAGCTCTCCGGCAGCAGATGCAAAAGAGTACTGTAGCAAGGGCGCTGATGAACCATCCGACGATTCTGGTGCTGGACGAGCCGACCGCCGGGTGGACGAGGTATCAAAGAAGAGGTATCAGCAGCTGTTGGCAGAGCTGAATAAAAATATCACAATCCTAATGATTACGCATGATCAGCTGGACGCAGCGGCGTTTTATTTCTCGGTTTTGTGTATGTGGATAAAGCGGTGAAAGCAATGCTCGGCGGCGATGTGGCGAGACCTTGGCGGCAGGGGGAAAGGAAGAGAATGACTGACGCTATTTTTAGAGTATACGTTTTTGCCAAAATGCTTTCCTGACAGCACTCTTTGCCAGTGTGGTTTGCGGTATTGTCAGCACGATTATTGTAGAAAAGCTGGTCAGCTTTAGCGGCGGGATTGCCCATAGCGTCCTTTGGCGGAATTGGGCTGGGGTATTTGCTGGGCTTTGAGCCGATTTTCAGCGGAATTGGTTTGCACATTTTGTCGGCACTTGGGTAGCCCAAATCCGCAAAGCAGCGTACCAATGAAGATACCTTTAATCAACATGCTGTGGGCGGCAGGTATGGCGCTGGGAATTTTATTTATGCCCTTGCACGGGTACCCGCCGGAGATGAGTTCTTATCTGTTTGGCGATATTTTGACGGTCAATAGCCTTTATTTTGCAGGTGATGATTGGGCTGAGTCTGATGGTACTGCTGATTGTCTTTTTCCCTATAGTAATTGCTGGAAGATTTGTTTGTTCGATGAAGAATATACTCAAAATCATAGGGATTCGAACCGGCGGATTGGAGCTGCTGCTGTTTTTGATGATTTCCGTCAGTATTGTGATTTTAATTAAAGTGGTTGGCATTATTCTGTCGATTGCCATGCTGACAGCACCGCCGGCGATTGTGAAAGCTCTTTACCAACCGGCTGAGTCAGGTAATGATTGGGGCGAGCGTTTTGGGAGCTTTGTTTTAATTTGGCGGGATTGACATTATCCTATAAAATGAATATTCCATCGAGGGGCGACCATTATTTTACTGGCAGTTTGTTCCTATTTTGGTTGCTTTTATCGGCGAGAGCACCTGGCAAGCCGATGGCAACAAAAAGAAAATTAATTTTGCAAAAGACAAAGAGCTCGGGTAAGCAGAAGAGGAGCAAAACGAGTAAATTTTCTCAGTGAGCGGGAGAAAAGCAAGGACGGATCGAGGAATATCGTAAAAATTAAGACAAATGCCTTTCAAATGGGCGAAACAGAGTCAAGACAAACCAATAAAAACAAGAACCAAGGAAAGAGAAAGTCCATAAAAGAAAGTCCATAGAATAGTAAGTAGAACAAAATAAAACAAGAGAAATTACGAAAACAAGATGCTTTCAGAAAGCAGCGCTTGTTTTTATCTAGAAAAATAGTTTGTGATTGGGGCGGGAAAGAGCCGAAGACTTTTACCATCGGTTATCAGCGAAAGCAACCTGAAATCTTCTGAAAATCAAAACAATAAAGCGAAGATAAGAATCAAATATAAAACAAAGCACAAAATTCGTGAAAAGAAAATACAAATATTAAAAATAGGGCTAATAAAGTTTTATAAAATTCCACAAAATTGCGGACGACTTTTTGCAAAAAGATATGGTATAATAAAAACGAAAATAAGATAATCCGACTATTTATAGAACTTTCAGCCCCAAAAAGAGAGAGATAGAACAGAGACATGACAAAGCAAATGATTTGGAGGAAGTACCTAATTTTTGGAATGTTTTACGACAACGACAAGCAATACAGTGCATTTAACGGAGCACCAAACCCTGCATACCAAGCGGATTATCAAGCAGATGAAAAAGCAGGAAAACTTTCAATTAGCGGAGGTTGAGATTACAAAGGAGCTGTCGCACTATCCATATTCCCAAAAATTATTGATGTGCTGGAGGACGACAGCTTTGTTTACTTGATTCGGGGTATGCCGAGGGGAAAAATATGGAAGAATGGCTGGCTGGCAAAGAAAAGTTATGGAAGAAGAACTGCTTTTCGATTGCCGGACGGTTAGCCGATATGTTGTGTTATTTTGCATGAAGGACTGGAAAAAGCCTATTGATTTGACCGAGTTTAAAGCCGGAAAATATCATTGTGGATTCCATCAGAACCTATTTTTTTGGTTGATTTTTGGCATTGCCCGCTATGCGACACCGGAAAGAGCAAAAAGATACGCTTTTTGGGCACTAAGGCTTATGCTGCGCCGGAACAATTTAGCGTGCTGCGCAGCGATGAAAAATCAGATATTTATGCCTATGGTATGACCTTATATTATCTAATCAGTCGCCATAAATCAGCACGCCGCCCTATAAACGCTTAGAACCGAAATTGGAAAAAGCTGTATGCCGAGGGCTGATTGATTTGATTTATCGATGCGGCGAACCGCGGCGGAACAGCGACCGGACAGCTTTGAGCGAAGTATTCGGCAGTTAAAGGAAATGCAGCAAAAACAGAAAATCCGGAACCGCTACCGGAGCAGGCGGCAGTTTCACGTAGGAATCCGGCGGGGAGCAGGAACCAGCTGTGCAACTTGCGCTCACGCTATTCGGGCAGCGGCAGATGGTGCTAAAACTGCTTTGCTGGACTGGAGCGAAAGTCAGCAGATTGCGAGTGGTTCTATACTTCTCCGGAAGCGCAGATCAAAAAGATTTTTACACTCTATAATATCGATATTTTCCCAAACAGCAAGGACAAAAAGACTACCGTTAAAAATGGAAAGAATATGAGCGAATATTCATTGATTATGGACTTTTGACGGACGAAAAACGAAAAAGAAATTCTTCGGGCTTTTTCGCAGCAGCTCTATTTTGTTTCGAGCTTGGGTGCGGCGTGGGATATGGTGGTTTGATGAAGTGATTTTTAATGAAAAATTGATTGATAGCCATTTTATTATAAACTTAGCCGAGGAGAATGTGTTAGAAAGCTAAAGGCGGGAGTATCCGAAACAAAATTGGAACGATTTCCGTATCAAAATAAGCTTGCGGGCGTTTGCCGAAACGAAAGAGAAAAACAGCTCTACCAGCCGAGTCGGCACCGGTGCTGGATAAGATAAGAACCAAAATGCAGGAATGCTCCCCTTGCTCAAAAGGCATAAAGACAGGAATGTTGGCAAAGCGGACGACTATGGCGGAAAAGCCGGTATATGGGTTGGCAGAGGATAGAGGCTGTTAAAAATGATGGCGGTTAGACTACGCATCGGCAGTAAATGGGGAGACAGATAATGCGGAATTGTTGTTTCGGGGAAGGTTAGTGAAAGCAAAGAGGTTGCTTACAAAAGATAGAAAGGAGATAAGCTCATGTTTGGGCAAGAGAAGAAACATAAAGCCGGATGGTTAAGACGGTTGCGGTCAGAACCATGGATCGAGGGCTGGGGCAACGCATATCAGCCTCATATGTATTGCCAACGCCTTGGCATAGCGGCGGGCGAGTGGCAATGATTGAATGGAACTCACATCAAGAGCTGGAAGAAATTGAAAAATATTTACCGGACTTTTGGCTATGAGGGATAAAAATAAGCAGGTTTTTCGGATTCGACGGGTGGATTATTACAGAGCTATCAGTGAAAAGGGCTGGCTACTCTCAAAAAGAAAAATTATGATTTTGTGATTGCCGATATCGGCGGTCCTTTATCAATTATTTTTGCAGAGGCTGATTATCGCTCACTGGTGGTTAGTGGTGAGTGAATGGAAAGCGGCTCGGGCGATGACGGAGATAGCTGAAGAACTGGTCGGCCTCGCCTAAAGGTGATGGTGAACTTTGGTACACCGGAAGAATTGGGCTTTTTCACCAAAAATATCAAGGCGAAAGTATGCGTTTCCTTTTTGGAAGAGATCCGCTTTTTCTGCAAAAGAAGAACAGGGCGTGGGTGGAGCAAATCTTTTTGCTAAGGAGGCAAGGCACACAACCGCCGGAAAAAAGAAAAGGACGAAATAACGGTGGAAAAAGCACCCAGAAGAAAAGAGCTTGCCGAGAGTGGCGGGGCAGCACAACCGCTCGGAAAAAGAAAGAGACGAAATAGCGGGTGGAGGCAAAGCGCAGAAAGAACAAGACTTGCGGGAAGTAGCGCGGCACGACCGCCGGAAAGAAAGAAAGGACAGAAATAGCCAGGTGGAGCCAAAGGCAGAGAAAAGACGGTTTGAGAGTAGCAGCGGCAGCTGACGGAAGAGAGAGAAAAGGACAGGATAGCGGGTGGAAGGAAAAGGCTGAAGAAAGACTGCGAGAAGTAGCGGCGGCACAACCGTACGGAAGAAAGAAAAAGGACAGAAATAACCCAGGTGGAGGAAAAGGCGGAGAAAGGTTTACTTACGAGGTAGCAGGAGCACAGCCGCCGCGGAAGAAAAGAACAGAAATAGCAGGTGGAAAAAGGCAAGGACAAGACGGTCTGCATAAATAGTATCATGTCGAACATTAGGGTGAAAGCATAAGAAATTGGAAAAAGGATATTTTGTAAGGATAGGAGGAAGAGACAGTGACATTGCGGAAAATGGGAATGATTCGCAGCATATTAAAAACAGCAGGCAGTTGATTGTGCTAGGGTGGTGATTGGTGCCGGCGGGAGCTTTGGCTATCGGCTGTGGCAGGACGCCAAAACGGAAAAAACTCTTGCCGGTGGTGCGACGAACGGTACTGACCGTTAATAGGCCAGTGGAATTGGGCAAAAATAATTGAAGAGACGGACTTGACGGAAATAGAAAGTGGAAGAAGAGTACGATTCCGGCTGGGGCGTTTACCTTACCGGAAGAAGCAATCGGTCCCAAGACTTGGGTGACTTTGAAACCGAAAGTGCTGCTCCAGCCAGGTTTTTTATGAAACCAATTTGGAGCTATGGCAAAATACGCAGGAGAGTGGAGTAGCAGACTACCAGCGGGCTCTTGCCGGGGATTATGTGGATGTCCGTATTTTATTCCCCCAGCGTCACGATGATTACTGCGTACTGTCGCGCAAAGCAAGTTGGCGGCATTGACTCGGAGAAGATCGTGCTGGGTTTAACCGAGGAAGAAAGGGTTCGGTTGGGCAGTGCTCAAAATTGACGTACAAACCTATGAACGGGCATATTGTATTTAAAGCATTTATCCCAAAACCGTTGATATGCCCGATACCATTGTCCGCTATCCGGTTAGCGGATCGGTGCGGCTTTATGATGATGTGTGGCGGCATTGTCGGTCAACAATACGCCAAAT
>BNJS01001747.1_pt1 | contig 64983 bp, 85 predicted proteins | sample 8540461 | NCBI WGS metagenome assembly BNJS01 (sample SAMD00202454, study PRJDB9452) | human saliva metagenome | isolation source: human saliva | place: Japan
AAATTTTTAACGATAAAAATCAAGAATCTGCATCATAAAGCTCTAAGCAATAAATTGCTAAGTGCTTCTAAGAATCAGGAAACTCGTTGCACTCAAACACTCCTGCGATTTGCTCGGCTCATTCATTTGATTATCTGAAAATTTCCATTCGCAACTCACTTATTTTACTTTAGGTTTGAATTTCAATTACAGCAGCACCTTTTATTATTTTAAAAATATTTAAAATAAATAAAAATATTATTTTTTGATAGATAAAATATATAATATCTGCTATAATATCTCTGATGAAACTGTAATTGTGGTTATTACAATGCAAGTATATAAGATTATAGTTTTAAGCTATAATTGAAATAGAATATATATTCTCAAATAATATAAAAAGAGAAAGCTACTAGTAAAGCAAAAGAGAATATATATATATATACGATAGCTAATCGAATTTACGACTATGGAGAGTACAAAGAACTATGGGTAGATACGAGGTACTCGTTGAAGTAGTAATAATTTAGTGTATTAAATATATTTTTAATACATTTCTAGTGGCGAAATGGGGGAATATGAAAAACTAGCATTAATATTAGGAGTTTTATCATTAGTGGCATGTACAGATCAGAAGGTAATAAACTATAATACAGCAAGATTAGATAACATAGAAGCCTATTTAGCAAATAATAAGGCAGTAAAACCTTCAGAAAATGTAGATAAACTAGTAGAGGAAGGAAAAGTTGAATATTCAGAAGAATATTTATCCTTAGAGAGAGGCTGACAAATGGAGAAGAGAAAAAACTCAAGAATCACAACAACAATAATAACATCATTATTATTAGTATTTTCTTTACCAGCATTAGCAATCAAACACTAACAACAACACAAATGCGTGAAAAATACAATAAGAATAAATGCATTAGAAATAAAGAACATAGATATAACAAATATAGAAGCACCAAAAGAAATGACAATAGTATTAGATGAAAGAGCATTAAACTTTGATTTTGATAAATCAATAGTTAAACCTCAATATTTTGAAATGTTAAATAACTAAAAGATTTCATAGAACAAAAACAACTATGAACTAACAATAGAAGGACATACAGATTCTGTAGGAAGTCAACCAATATAATATAGAACTTTCAAGAAGAAGAGCAGAAGCTGTAAAATCTAAATTAATAGAATTTGGATTACCTGAAGATAGAATAGTTGGAATAGAAGCTAAGGAGAAGATTATCCAGTAGCAACAAATGAAACGCCAGAAGGAAGATTACAAAAATAGAAGAGTGGAATTTAGATTAGTTCAAAGATAATACATATTAGGGGTAAATATATAAGTGCAAGAAGGGAGAAGTATAAATGGGAAATAACAGCTTAGATACTGACTTACGTTCAATAGCTAAGAGATATGAAATGTAAAATATTCAGTAGGTCTTGCAGTACTAATGAATGGGGCAAGTGCATTTTCTAATACAAATGCAGTTCAAGAATCAGAAAGACAGAAAGAAGTAGCAAAAGATAAAGCTAACAGAAAAGACTGTGGTAAAAGAAGCAAAAATCGGAAAAGAAAGAATCAAGTCAAAAGTTAAAAAGCTTCGTGGGTAAATATGCAATTTGGAGCTAATGATATGTATAGCAATCTTTTTGCTACACCTAAAACTAAAAGTAGATAAAGCTTCAGTTGTAAAAAGCGAAAAACTGTATTAGTAGCAAGTACAGATAATACAGCAAGTTTTACCTATGTTTGCAAAACTATTAACAGATATAGAAGAAACTACAGAAAACAGAACAGAAGTTCTAACAACAATTACTAAAAAGAAGAAACTCCTACAGTGGAAGAAATAAAGGCAAGTAAAGAATTAAGAAGTTCAGTAGGAAATCTTCAAGATAAAATAGACAGTGAGAAAAGAAAATCAAAAAGAAATAGATGGGCTAGGTAGAGTTAGTTCAACTTATGGAACAAGGAGATCAAAGCAAGTAAAAGTCACCTTGGAAGCTTCTTGGCAATTTGGAAATGAACTAGTTTCTATGAAGATTGGGGTGGATCATACAAAGGAAGAGGAGATAGAACTAAAATATCCTTTTGAAGGAATATTTACAAGAAGCAATGGAAATGAAAGATATGTTTCAACTTCGCATAGGCAATGTCTAAACTTACAATGACTGATGATAGTATAGCATCAGCTAGTACAAATAGAAGAACTAATATAGTGTTTATGGTTTTGGACTAGATGAGGAACAGTTCAAGAACCTATAGTAGCATTTGATGTAAAATGCTAGAATGAGACCCAAACAAGTTGTGAAAAGGAGCTATTACCTAATAACTGAAAAGAATCCTCATTGCAATTGCTCAACCTGGAAGCAATAGTGCTGACTCCCAGCCAACAATAAATATAGTACTCTCCTTCGCAGTAAAGTGTATGGCAGCATACAGTACCAGCTAGCAAATGCACCAAATGTTACTCCACCAGGTGTAAATCGTTTCCAGCTTTACCTACAGGCTTTTAAAAGCTTTCACCTGTTACTCCTAGTATAACAGCACCAACAGCTCTTCCTAGTGTAACTGTCTTTAACTTTCAATGGATTTAGCATTTCAAAGGAACTGGGTTTGGACAAGGGAGCGCTTCCTAGTATCTCAAAAGGTGATTTAACAGTAGAAAATTTTGATGAATATAATACTGAATTCTGGAGTTACTATATCAACAGAAAGTGGAAACGCAACGTGTAGTGGTGGAAATGTGACTGCCTTTAGTACAATAAGTCCTAGAAAATGCAGCTGGAGATTTTAACACGAGGTTCCTTTCAATGGTTCAGGTTATACCGCATTTATTAGGTGATGCTGCAAACCCATCCAGTTAAAATAAAATGCGTGATTATGATATGAGCTAGAGTTGGAAACTGCTGGAAAAGGGACAGTGTATTTTGTAAGTTTAAATCCATACTATGTTGCTAATAGTGATAAAACTTTTGAATTTGCTGGCAATTAACTTTACATGGACATAATGATCCAAATAGTGATAAATTATTATTAGGTTTGAACATCAATTACTAACTTACAATAGAGGTTCAACAGTAAATGGGACATCTATATTAAAGAACTCAGGAAATATTTTATTAGCCAGTGGATACAATCTTGTTGGAATTCAAATAGACACTGAATATTCTAATGACAGTCAGCATTTAAAAAACAGCCTCAAACTATAAATGATGGTAAAATAAAATTAATTCTAAAAATGTATAGGAATTGATTATGAAATTATAGTGCATCTCCTAATACTAAATTAACTTTAGGAAATATAGAAGTAAATGGAGAAAAATAACTATGGTTTTAGAATGAAATCATATTATAATATGAAATATGGAGGAACTAACCCTACTTATTATGATTTAACAGAGGTAACTGGTGGAGGAAGTGGTATATCTGTAAAAAGGAAAAAGAATGTTGGAATCTCAATAGCTCATGATATTCAACAGGAGATCCTCTTACTAAACATAACAGGCTTAAATATAGAGGTTGGAGGAACAACAACATAGGATTTCTAAGAAATTCTCAAAATGATCTTCCAACTGCAAATATCAATACAAATGCTATGGTTTTAAACAATACCACCACAGGGAGCATACATTTAATTTTTGATTCATCTGCAACAGTTAGTGCATTAATAAGAGTGATGCTCATGAAATAATACTTGATAAAGATATTACTGTTGGTGCAACAGGTATTCAAAGACTCATTGATGCAAGCTGGTAATGATGGAAAAAGTAACATTAGCACATGGAAAACTATTACTTTCAACAACTGCTAATGAATTTTTATGGAATGACAGCGGGTAATTTTTGCTGGAGCTGATGGAGAAGGCAACAGCCAAAAACTTAGGTACTTTAGCTATTGGTGGAAATAAAAGTTTGGGTATGGCTATAGATGTAGACGATGAAGGTATTAATAAAGGAACCATTAACTTTACAGGGACTAATGGAGCGGGAGTATACAATACAGGAATTTTTACAGCTAAATCAGGAAGTTCAATAAATGTTAATCAGTCCTGGGCAAAACAGCATTGAGCATTTAACTCTGGAACTTTAACAATTGATAAAGGTGCAACAATAACAGGAACTGCTAAAGATGCAACAGGAATTTATGCCACAGGTGGAACAGCGACAAATAATGGAACTATATCTATGACAGCTGAAAAAGCAAAAAGGTTTGAGTTACAGATAAAGATGGCACTACAAGCAGGAACTATTATAAAAATAATGGAACAGTATCTGTTACAGGTAAAGAATCAGTAGGAGCTGCCGCTCTTGATGGTACTATAACTGCTGCAACCGGAAAGCATTTCTGCTAGTGGACTTTCAGGAATAACTCATATACAGGTGGAACTACAGGAGGAACAATAAATGCAACAGGAGGAACAATAGATGCTACAGATGGTGCAATTAACGTTTATGCTGATAAAGGAACTATAAACTTTAATGGAGCTACTATTAATACAGGAGCAAGTTCTTTAGCATTTATGAAGGGTGGAGGAGCTGTAAACTTTAATTCTCCAACAACAGCTAACATAGATACAAAATGGTACAGCATTTTATATACCACCTACTGTGTCGCCTATACCAACAACTCCAACTTATTCAGCATTTACAGGTTTAACTGCGGCTGCACTAACAGGATTTAATAGTTTTGAATAAATTGACTTTAAATATGGCAGCTAATTCAAATTTAGCAGTTGCTTCTTATGTACAAACTAAGATATCAGATCTTGCTACTTCAAGTATTGAGCTTTAGGAGCTACTGTAACAGGAACAAATTATAATGACTATCTACTATATAAGAGTGAATTGACAGCTGATGCAGGAAGTACTTATGCTCAGTTTAAAAAGATAGCATTATCTAACTCTTCTATAATAAATAATGCTAATCTAAGTACAGCAGATAATAATGTTGTACTGATGGCTCAAGAGAATAATAGAAGCGAATAAAGATTGGGTGAAATTGACTAATAATGGCACTATTTCTTTAACAGGAAAAAGGCTCTCTTGCAATGTATGCAAGTAATGGAAAAATAACTAACTCTGCTAATTCTAATATCACAGTTGGAGATAGTGGAACTGCTATTTATGGAAAAATAAAGGTGTGGGGGATACTTTAATTGAAAAATAGTGGAACTATCACAGTTGGAAAAAGCATCAACAGGAATTTATGCTAAAGATTATGAAACAACTGGAGTCGAAAAATAAAGGAACTATTAATTTAGCTGATGATGATGGAATAGCTATAGTTATGAACCTAATTTAACTTCAGCTATAGTTGTTGAAAATAAAAGGAAAAATAACTAGTACTGCTAAAAAAGGTACAGGAATCTATGCAGCAAAAGATGCTAATTCTATCCTATTCTGCATTAAACTCTGGAACTATCTCACTAGAGAGAAGGTGGAGTAGGATCTATACACTAATGCGACTTCTACTACTATAAGTCCCTAAATTATCAAATACAGGAACTATTAAAGTAGGAAAATGGTATAGGATTATATGGTTATATGAAGAAACTGCAACAGGAAATATTACGGTTGGAGATACTGGTATAGCTCTATTCTCAAGGTGGAGATGTCAATATAGGAAGTACAACAGACAGTCCAACAATTACAGTAGGAAATACTAATGCTACTGCTGTATATACAACAGGAAGCGGACAAAATGTAACAAGTACTAAAGCTAATTATGATATAGGAACAGAATCTTACGGTTTTTGTTAATAAAGGAACAGGAAATACATTAAATATAAGTGGTGGAACTGCTACTTTTAAAAGATAAAGGAGTATTCGTATATTCAAATGATACAACTGGAAATATAACTAATAGTAATCCTATCAGTTCAACTGGAACTATAGGTTCTAATATAGGAGTTTATTCAGCTGGTACCGTAAATAATAGTGGAAATATAAGTTTCACTGGAGGAACAGGAAATATAGGAGCATATGTAATTGACAATGGAAATATAATAACAGTGGAAAAATTAATGGTAGAGCTTCAACAACAGCTAAACGTAGTATAGGAGCTAGTAGCTAATACAGGTACCATCACAATACTGGTAATATAGTTGTCAATGGACAATATGGATTAGGACTTTATTCAACAGGGAGCGACAAGTACTATCAATAATGGTGCAAATATCACTCTTACTGGTGATGAAACCATAGGTGCATATGGAGCTAATGGTTCTAACATTAATTTGACTTCTGGAACTATAGCCCAACAGGAAATAAAACAACAGGTTACTATTTAGGAGGAGGAACTGCAGTACTATAGCTCAGGAGCTAAAATAAATGTAACAGGAAATGAAGCTAATGGTATATATGTAAATAGTAGGAGCTAATTTAACATATACTGAGAAACAAAAAGTTACAGGAGATGCTGCTTATGGACTAATAGTTGACTGGAGCTTCAACTGTTAATGCAACAGGAGGAAAAAGTAACTATAGGAGGGAACATCAGGAGTTAATGGAAGTTCTTCAGGAGCAAATTCTAACAGAGGAGCTGCTGGATTAGTTGTAACATCTGGTTCAACACTATCTGGAAATAATTTGAATGTTATTGCAGATGTGGCAGGAGAAAAATTCAGTTGGTGTTTACTCAGCAGGGTTCACTTGCAAATAGATTCAGCAGTGTATCTGCTTATGATAGTGCTGTAAAACTTCTATACTAATGGAGGAACTCTTTCAATAGGAAACAATGGAGGAACTAGTACAGTTTTAACTGGAACTGGAGCTAATAAAAGGAGCATTAATGTTCTATACTCCAAGTGGAAATATTCTATTAAATGGTACCAGTAAATGCAACAGTACAAGGTTCAACAGATACACTTAAAGAGGTACAGCTTTCTACTATACAGGTGGAGGAACTAGGAACAATCTAGTAGCTATACTCAATTGAATCAATAGCTATAGCTTCTTGGGCAAGAAATCGTTTTGGTAATGGTACAACAAGTACTTTAGGAAACTTAAATTTAACTATGAACTCAAGATTCAAGATTATTCTTAACAGAACAAGTTGATGTAGCTCTATCTAATACTTCAGCAACCTAGTCTATTCAGTGGTTTATCTTCTACTGAAAGACCAAATATAACTGGTGCTGGATCAGGATACAGAACATTTATGCTATATCATAGCCATTTGAATGTTGATAATGCAGTAAATTTAGATAATACTAATGATCCATATAACTAATGGAAATTTCTAGTTCATCTATAACTAATAATAGTACTATAACTGGTACACAAGCTGGTCAAATAGCTCTTGCACAAGCTAATGATACAACACCAAAATCAGTTGTAACATTAACTAACAATGGAACTATTACTTTATCTGGAGCAAATTCAGCTGGAATTTTTTGCTAAAAACGGTATTATTAAGAATACAAATGATATAACTGTAGGAAAATTCTTCTTCAGGAATATATGGATTAAATAATACAGAAATAAGCAATACAGGAACTATAACAACAGGTGGTTCTTCAACAGGTATTTTTCTATTCAGATATAGAAAAAGACTCAGCTGGAAATGTAACAGCTATTAATAATACAACAACTGGATTAAAAATGATGGAACTATTAATTTTAAATGGTGATGATTCAGTTGCTTTTAACTTATGAACCTGGAAATATTACATCAACTGTGCATTTGAAAACACAGGAGATATTTCAAGTACTGAGATAAGAATGTAGGAATGTATGCAAAATTAGCAAAAGAAATAATGCTGCTTACACTACTAAAAAAATACAGGAAATATTACATTAGGAAATTCAGCTTCTCTAAGCAATCCAAATGTAGCTATGTATACTAATGCAACTTCAACAGGAACTAATCCTTTAATAAATGTAGGTAATATTACAGTTGGAGATAATGCAGTTGGAATGTATGGATATGAAGAAAATTCAAATGGTAATATCACAGTTGGTAATGGTTCTATAGCTATATATACTCTAAAAGGTGGAAAATGTAAATGCTGCTGGAAGTATCACAACAGGAAATTCTGGAGAATCAGTAGGATGTATACTGTAGGAAATGGTCAAACTATTACAAATAATGGAGCTACATTTAATTTAGAGTGATACTGCATTTGGATTTGTAAATGTAGGAAGTGGAAAATAATATAACAAGTAATGGAGGAAGTGCGACATTAAGTAATAATGGAGTATTCATCTATTCAAGTGATAAAGCTAATACTATAAATAATAGTACTAATATATCATCAACAGGAAGCATAGGAAAGAATTATGGTATATATGCTTCTGGTACTATTAATAACTCTGGAAATATGAATTTATCTAATGGTGTTGGAAACTTAGGTATTTATATAACTAATGGAGGAACAGGAAGAAATAGTGGTAATATCACAGTTGGAGCATCAGATGATCCTAATGGATTTTTATAGTATAGGTATGGCAGCAGGTTATGTTGGAGATAGCACAAATCCAGCAACTACAGGGAACTATAGAAAATAATGGAACTATCACTGTAACTGGAGAGAAAGGTATAGGTATGTATGGTGCTAATACTGGAACTACAGTAACTAATAATAATAATATAGTTCTTAATGCTAATAATACTATGGGAATCTATGTAGAAAACGGAGCTAAGGCTGTAAATAATGGTTCAATTAGAACAGGTGTTAGGTGGATTATCATCTGTAATAGGGGTTGTTTTAGGTCAAAACTCTATATTGAAAATAATGGAACAATCAATATTTCAGGAACTCAAAGTAAAGGAGTACTATTAAAGGTGGAACGATAGCTAACTGTGGAAACATAACTGTATCAGGAGCTGGTTCAGAAACAGATTCATTAAATTCATCACCAACAAGTAAGAAAGTTGGTTCGAGTTGCAATAAATGCACCAGCAGGAGCAACAACTGCAACAATAACTGCAGGTGAGTAGTACAAACACCAACAGTTGTTAATACAACAGCTAGAAATCCAATCTCTGTAGCTGCAGATAGTATAGGATTGTATGTAAATACATCTGGTACACATTCACTAATTCAATAACAGGATTAGGAAACTTAACAACTAATGCTGATTTAATAATAGGAACTGAAGCAGCTCAAAGTACAAGAAGTAGATATATTTTAGTAAAGTGACAACAGAATATTAAATCCATATAATACAGCTATATTAACAAGTGGGTTTCTAAATGGGATATTTATTCAGGTTCATTAGCTTGGATGACAACTCCAACTTTAGACTCAACAACTGGAGCTATAACAAAATCTATATGGCAAAAATACCATATACAGAATGGGCTAATGATAGAGATACATATAACTTCACAGATGGATTAGAACAAAGATATGGAGTTGAAGAATTAGGAACTAGAGAAAATAAGGTATTCAAAAACTTAACTCTATAGGAAATAATGAAGAAACTCTATTATATCAAGCTTATGATGAAATGATGGGACACCAATACGCTAATGTTCAACAAAGAATACAAGCGACTGGAGATGTCTTAAATAAAGAATTTAACTATTTAAGAAGTGAATGGCAAACTGTATCAAAAGATTCAAATAAAGTAAAAGTATTTGGAGCTAGAGGAGAATATAATACAGATACAGCAGGAGTAATTGACTATAAGAACAATGCTTTACAGGTGGCTTATGTTCATGAAGATGAAACAGTAAGACTTGGAGAAGGAACAGGTTGGTATGCAGGTATAGTTAATAATACATTTAAGTTTAAAGATATAGGAAATTCTAAAGAAGAGCAATTACAAGGAAAAAGTAGGTATATTTAAATCAATACCATTTGACCATAATAATAGCTTGAATTGGACAACATCAGGAGATATCTTTGCAGGATACAACAAGATAAATAGAAGATTCTTAGTAGTAGATGAAGTATTCAGTGCAAAAAGGAAGATATCATACTTATGGTCTAGGTCTGAAAGAATGAAGTATCTAAAAGAATTTAGATTGAGTGAAGCACTTCACATTAAAACCTTATGCAGCTCTAGGTTTGAATACGGAAGAGTATCTAAGATAAGAGAAAAATCGGAGAAATCAAGTTAGATGTAAAATCAAATGATTACTTCTCAGTAAGACCGGAAGTTGGAGCTGAATTAGGATTTAAACATCACTTCGATAGAAAACAGTAAGAGTAGGAGTAACAGTAGCTTATGAAAATGAACTTGGAAGAGTAGCTAGTGGTAAGAATAAGCTAAAGTTGCAGGAACAGATGCTGATTATTTCAATATCAGAGGAGAAAAGAAGATAGAAGAGGAAATGTAAAAACAGACTCTTAATATCGGTGTAGATAACCAAAGAATTGGAGTAACAGCTAATGTAGGTTATGATACAAAAGGAAATAATGTGAAGGCTGAGTAGGACTAAGAGTCATGATTCTAACATCATAATAAGTGAAAAAGGAGGCTAATTTAGTCTCCTTTTTCATGGTATTTTAGAACTAAACTTGACTTTAATAAAATAAATATATGATGATATATATTATAAAATAAAAAGGAGACTGATTATGGTATTTAAAAATTCAATTGATTTATATAAAAAGCACTTAATTTAATTCCAGGTGGAGTTAATAGCCCAGTTAAGAGCTTTTTAAAATCAGTAAATAGAAGCACCTATCTTTGTAAGGACAAAGGAGCTAGAATATATGATGAAATGATAGTGAATATATAGACTATATTTGTTCTTGAGGAATGACCTAATTTTAGGTCATAATCATCCTAAAAGTTATAGAAAGAAGTGAAAAATAATTGAAAATGGAAGTTCTTATGGACTACCAACAAAATATAAGTAGATTTGGCAGAACTTATAGTAGAGATAGTTCCTTCTGTTGAAAAAGTAAGACTAACTACTTCAGGAACAGAAGCACTGATGTCAGCAGTAAGATTAGCAAGAGCCTATACTGGAAGGAATAAGATTTTAAAATTTGAAGGTTGTTATCATGGGCATTCTGATGCTTTACTTGTAAAATCAGGTTCAGGATTATTAACAGAAGGATATCAAGATAGTAATGGTATAACAGACGGTGTGTTAAAAGATACACTAACTTTAGGATTTGGAGATTTAGAAAAGTTGAAAATCTGTTAAGAAATGAAGAAAGTAGCCTGTGTAATAGTTGAACCTATTCCAGCAAATATGGGACTTATAGAAACTCATAAAGAAGTTTTTACAAGGTTTAAGAAGAATAACAGAAGAAACTAAAGACAATTTTTAATATTTGATGAAGTTATATCAGGGTTTAGATTAGCTTTAGGTGGAGCTCAAGAATTTTTGGAATAACTCCAGACTTAACAACTTTAGGTAGATAATCGGTGGAGGTTATCCCTGTTGGTGCTTTTTGGAGGAAAAAGAGAAATTATGGATTTAGTTGCTCCAGTGGGAAGAGTTTATCATGCAGGAACTCTGTCAGGAAATCCAATAGCATCAAAAGCTGGTTTTGCAACTATAAGCTATTTAAAAAGAAAAATCCAAATATCTATAAAGAATTAGCTGAAAATACAAATTACTTGTTAGATAATGTAGAAAAATTAGCTGAAAAATATGGAGTGGATGTTTGTATAAATTCAATGGGTTCTCTTTTTCACAATTTTCTTTGTTGATTTAGAAAAAGGTTGAAAATCTTGAGGATTCATTAAAAAGGCTAATAGAGAACTTTCTCTATATCTTTTAATATTATGTTGATAATGGAATAGTTGTTCCACCATCACGAGTTTGAAGCTCATTTCTTATCTATAGCTCATACAAAGAAAGAACTTGATAGAACTCTTGAAGTAATGGAGATGGCGTTTATAGGTGAAAAATGCCAAATAAGTTTTTCACTGTTTCAATAGATCTTAATAATAAAATATTTTGGTAATTGGTGCTGGAAAAATTGCTTTAAGAAAAGTGAAAAACTCTTTTGGACTATAATTGTAATATAACTGTTATTACTAAAGAAAGTTTCAGAAGAAAGAAATTTTTAGAATTAGAAAAAGAAAATAAAATTAAAATATTAAAAAAATCAAGAATTTGAAGAAAAATTTTTAGAGGATACTTTTTAGTTGTGTCAGCAACAGATAATAAAGAGTTAAATGATAAAATATCAAAATTATGTATGAGTAAAAATATTTTAGTAAATAATATCACTTCTCAAGATAATATGAATCTTAGATTTGTGAGCATATTATCAAATGATGATATTCAAATTTCAATTACAGCTAATGGAAATCCTAAAAAGCTGTAGAAGTCAAAAATAAGATAAAAGATTTTTGAAAAATATTTTAATTAAAATAAAAGAGGGCTGTTGCAAATTAACAAAAAGTAAAAAATAGTTCGTTACTGAGTAGAAATTTCTTAACGATAAAAATCAAGAATTGCTGCAAATCAGGAAAACTCACTTCGTTCAAACACTCCTGAATTTGCTCGGCTCATTCTATTTGATTTTTATCTAAAATTTCCATTCATAACTCACCTTATACTTTAAAGATTGAAATTTTAAATTTGCAACAGCCCTTCAATTTCATTGACCCTTCATAATAAATTACTTCTAAATTTCTCTCTTAAAAAGCTACTTTCTTTTAGCAGTATCATATCCATGAGACAATTCCATTCTTATCTATCAAATATATGTTTTTGTATACTTTTAAAGTAGATGTTTCTGTTGATGATTTATCGAGTTTTCTGGATCATAACCATAGTATATAAGTTTGTATGAATTTCCTTTTTAACAATTTTAAAACTGTCAGCAGTATCAGGATAATCTATTTTTCTTCCAATCATTTTATCAAAATGAGGGTTTTTCCATCAGTAGTTATCCCAGCAAAAATACTAAAACTTAATAAAACAAATGAACATAAAAACTTTTCATAAAATCCTCTCCTTTAAAAATATTGTTTGGTTTTACTGGTATAAAAAGTCTAACTTATATTTTAATACCAAGGAAAAATAAAAATATAATCCCAACTCTTTTATCTTTCTATGACAAATATAGAATAAATAAAATTAAATATATTTCTGTACAGAGAGTCGAAGAGGCTAACAAGGAGGTGTGAAAGGCTGATTTTTTAGTCTATATTTGTATGTTTGCCTAAGCAACACAAGTTTTAGGATTTTTTAATCTAACTCTACTACTTGTAGTGAAAAATTTTATTAGATGAAAATGGCATACAGATAATAACAAGAATATCTTGTAAGAAATTATCGAAAGAAATAAAACAGTGGATAATATTGTTTTAGTTGGAATAAAAACAAGTATTCTTAGAAAAATTGAAAGAAAAAAGATTAATGGAACTTGAAAATATAGATATTCCATTAGAAACTATTGATATTACATACTATAGAGATGATATTGATGAAAAAATTTTGATTTAGATATAAAAAGGTAGAATTTAAATCTAATTTAACAGGAAAGTTGTTGTTATGGTTATTGATGTACTATATACAGGAAGAACTATAAGAGCAGGACTTGATGGATTCTTAGTAAATCAAGACCAGCTAAATTCCAACCCATGTTTTAATTGATAAGGAGACACAAATGTGATTACAATAAGGGCAGATTTTGCCAGGGAAAATATTCCAACATCTCATTCTATGAAAATATAGAGTATATTTGAAGAAATAGATGGAAAGGAAGAAGTTGTAATATTGTAGACAGTATAACACCTGTTAGAATGTCCTATAATTTTAATTGTGACCTAAATAGTGTAAGAGGCTTCTATTTAAGGAGGATTTTTATGAAAAATTTGTTGTCATATGGAAGACTTAACAAATGAGAAATCACTATCTTTGGTTAAAGGAGCTTAGACTTAAAAATGGAGCAGAGGAATATTAAAAAGAAATGATTTGTTAGCGAACTTATTTTTGAAAGTGCCTCGTACAAAGAAAAGTTTAAAATGGCTGAAAATTCAATCTAAATATTTATTGATTTTGAGTATCAACTTCATCTCTGTTCACGAAAGGGAGAAACTATGATACATATAAAACATTAGATGATAGATGATATGTTGGTTATCAGACATTCAGAAAATGAGTACTATAAGCAATTAGAAAATTTAAAATCCCTGTATATAATAAATACAAAATTGAGTGGAAGATGAACATCCTTCACGTGTCTTTTTTAGATAATGTAAACTATATGAAAATTATGAGTAAATTTGAAGGTTGAATATAATAATTGCTGGAGAAGATTATAAAAACTCAAGAGTAGCAAGTAATAAAAGCTCTTACAAGATTAGGGGCAAAGGTTGGCTTTGTAGCACCTGAAATTTGGAAGAAGGGTAATCTGGAGAATTTGTAAGCTTTGATGATGTAATAGATAAAGTGATGTTGTGCATGCTTTTAAGAGTTGTGAAGACATACAGATAATAAAGAAAATCTGAGTTCTCAAAGAAAAGTTATCCTAAAAGACATAGGATTGACGAAGAAAGATACAAGAAATTAAAGAAGGAGCAATTATAATGCACCCTGCTCTGTAAATAGAGATGTAGAAATAGCGAATATAACAGTTGAAAGTGAAAATCTTGTATATATATTTGAACAAATGAAAATGGAATGTTTATGAGACAAAGCAGTTCTTGAATATATCATCGATAATAACAAATTGTAGGTATTGAAAATGGCTCGTTACTAATAGTTCTTAACGAATAAAAATTAAAATTCGCTGTAAATTCGACAACTCATGCTTTAACTCAAACATGTCTCGAAGACTCGTTTCATTTAATTTTTATTCCTAAAATCTCAAATATTTTTCAATAACTATAAAAGATGGGAAAGGTAGGTTTATGTTATTAAAAAAGTGTGGATTTTAAGAATGGTAGAACGAAAAAGTAGATAACGATAAAAAGATGATGGGGTGAAAAAATTTCCAGAAAATATAGATATTGTGAGTGAAAGTAATACAGTAGATGTTAAAAATAGATTTGTAACAGCAGGTTTCATGAATACACATCATTCACTGGAACCAGGTTTTCTAAAAGAAACTGTCTATGCAGCTTTAAAACATAACAAGGAGATTTACAACGAACATGACTATGCTGGCAAATCCTGTTCCCTGACAATCTTGAGGAAACTTTAAATAAGCAATTAAATTATGAAAAGACTCTGTTAAACAGCTTTGTATGGAGCAATAACAAGGAAGAATAATATGGTGAGCTTTCAGATTGGAGAATATAACGAATAAATATTTGCTTACAGTGATGGTAGAGGTTCAATTACTTTAATGTTGTAGCAGTAGCATGGGTTCTAAATTAGGCAGAACATATAGTTGCAGCAGAGATAATTCCCTTATAAAGGGTAGTGGAATGCATGAAGGAAAAAAGAATTTTAGAACTTGGAACTCACTTCTTCAATCTGAATCAGCTCAAATAGCGAGAGATATACTTCTAGCTTCAAACATGAATTGTCATTACCATGTATGCCATATGTCTTCTTCAGAATCGGTTGAACAGAGAGAGAGGAAAGAATAATATTATAAGGTAACTTGTGAAGTTACACACACCACTTATTAGGTTGTGATGAAGATATAAAGAAGATAAACGGAATGTGGAAGATAGATCCACCTTTGAGGAAGAGAAGATAGAAATGCTTTACTTAGGAGGATCTTAGATGGAACAATAGACATTGTTACAACTGACCATGCACCACTATATGGAAGAAAAGTTAGAGAATGAAAAATCTTCATTTGAAGGTATGAACGGTTCAAACTTGACTTTCTTTTAACTTTATACAAGTTTGTTAAAGACTGATATTTTCTCATTGAGAAATATTTAGTTAAGTTGATGTCAGAAAGTATTTACTAAAATATTTAACACCTTATACAATTAGAAAGATTGCAAGATATGGTTATAATATAGATTTGAAAAATGACAATTAATCCTGAAGAATTTTTAAACAAAGGAAGAACACCATATGCTAATAAAAAAGTAGAATGGAATACCAGTTTATATAAGCAATGGAAAAGTTGCTTATGTAGCAGATGAAGAAATTAGTTGTTATAATAGGGAAAGTACTATGTACAACAGACAATTAATTTTAGAAAGATGGAACTGTCCTATAAGGTTAATACCTTTAGACTGATGTAGAAAATGTGGGAAGTAGTTTTTAACACTTCAATGACAGGATATCGAAATTTTATCAGACCTTCATGCAGTGGGCGATAGTTACATTGACATATCCCTTATGAGCCTTGAACAACGTCTTGATGACTTTGAATCAATGAAGAGCCTTGTATACAAAAGGAATGATAGTTGAAAGTGTTAGCCACAACACCTTCAAATTTCAAGTATGAAAAAACTCTTGATAGACTTTTAAAAGGAATTTGGAATACCGAGATTTATAGGCTAGACACAAACGACAAAGAGAAAACTTCGTTCAAAGGGTGCTTAAAAGGTTGCCTTGCCAATAGACAAAATATTGATAAATTTATGGCAGCTGAATTAAAGAAAACAGTTGCCTACTAACCTTAAAATAAACAAGTTTTCATCAAAATCTATATCTCCACCTATACTAGGTAGAGGTAGAAAGTAGTTTCTAGTTGACAGAATGAAAATTAGTAGTTAAATTAGTGTGTAAAGAGGTTGTGATGTAATAGTAGTTCCTTATAATACAACTGCTGAAGAGTTTTAAGATTAGAACCAGATAGATGTGCTTACAAATGGACTGTTGAAGATACTGAAAAAGAAAGTATTGAAATGACTAAAAGAAATTGTGTAAAGTAACTATTTTTACAGTATCTGTATGGGACATCCAATTGGTTCTGCTCTTTAGCGTGGAGCAAAAACATATGATCAAAATTTGGACGCAGGAGAAATCACCTATTAAAAATATATATCTTAACTGGCAGAGTTGATATAATCTCAAAACCATGGTTATGCTGTTGATATAGATTAACAAAAGATACAGTTTAGAACTTACCCTTATTGCAATAAATGATGAAGTTGTGAAGGTGTAGGAACATAAAAATATCCTGTGTTCATACAATTCCACCCAGAAGCAACATGGTTCCACCAGTACAAGCTATTTTATTTGATAGATTGCAAAAAACATTGATAAGAATATGAAATAATAGGGTATGTGAAAAAGATAAACTATACTTTATAATAGGTTCAAATTGTGTAATAGGACAACCAAGCACAAGGTTTATTATGCTGGAACACAAGCTTGTCTGTCTTTACAAGAAGAGAAGAATGTGAAGTATTAATACTTGTAAACTCAAACCCCACCTGCAACAATATTGACGAGATAAAGAGATTTGAATAAAATGTATATAGAACCATTAACACAACTGAATTTTTATCAAAAAGAATTATAGAAAAGAAAAAAACCAGATACTTTACCCTACATTAGGAGGACAGGTTGCTTTAGCTTAGCAGTAGTCTACACTTAAAAGTGGAGTTTAGATGATGTGGGTTGAGAATTCTAGGTACAAAATTATTCAATAAAACAATAGAAGATAGAGAATTATTTAGAACAGACCAATTAAATGAACCTGTACCTGACTCTGCAATGGTTCATACATTGGGAAGAAGCAGAAAAATTTGTAAAAGAAATAGGTTATCCTGTTATAGTAAGACCTGCATTTGTCTAGGAGAACAGGGGAGGAATTTGTTACAATGATGAATTTACAAGAAGTATTGCCAAACGGATTAAACTATTCACCAGTTCATCAATGTTTGTGAAGAAAATCCAATAGCAGGATACAAAGAAAATAAATTATGATTGAGAGGAGCAATGACACCCAATATTGGTTGGCATGTAAAATATGAACCCTGTTGGAATACATACAGGAAGCTCAATAGTTGTTGCACCTTGTTTAACGATGACTGATAAGAGAAAATCATATATTCAGAGATGTTTCTTTAAAAATCAAAACATTAAAATTGAAGGTGGATATATGTGTGTACTGCAAACAACACTTGATCCTAACTTTTAAATATTATATAATTGAAGTAAACAGGTTTCTCGTTCTCAGCACTTGCTAAAGGCAACTGGTTATCCAATAACTATCTTGTAAAGATAGCTGTTACTGGAATGACTTTAGATATGAAATTATAAACTGATTACTAACTCATCTTATGCTTGTTTTGAGACCAGCAATAGACTATGTTGTAACAAAAATTCAAGATTCCCATTCGATAAATTTGGAATAGAACGAATGCTTAGGAACTCCGTAGAAAGCTTAACAAGGGGAAGTGCCATGGGTAGAACTTTAGAGAATCTTTACTTAAAGCTATAAGATCACTTGAATATGGAGTACATCATTTAGGGTTTACCTAATGGAGAAGAATTCTCATTAGAAAAGATAATTAAAATTAAATTAGCTGGGATAAGAATTATTCTTTATATGGGTGAAGCTAGAAGAATGTAAGTAGAGAAATTCATGATATACACAAAAATAGATTTATTCTTCTTAAATAGAATAGAATATAATAGATTTAAGAACATCTATTAAAGATAACAAAGGAAATATAGAACTTTTTAAGAAGGAACAAAACTTTTAATTTCTCAACAGATGAGTTATAGCTCATGGGTGGAAATGACTGAACCAGAAATAACAGAATTAAAACTATAAACACAATATAAGACACAACATATAGAAATGGTTGATACTTGTGCTGCTGGTTTTGATTCTAACACTCACATTCTGTTCAACATGAATTTAATGAATCAACAGGCGATAAAGAAAGAGATAGTTGTTCTTAATTTCAGGACCTATAGACAGAAAAAGGAACCAGAATTTGACTATACGGCAGTACATGCTATTATGGCGATTAAAGAGTGAGTTGTAGTGTGGTTATAAAATGTTAACACTGAAACTGTATATCAGCAATTTTCTGATCTCAGATAGAAAACTATATTTGAACACTTTAACACAAGGAAGATGTTAGCGATCTTGGATTTGAAGAAACCATGGGTGGTTATTTAGTTGGGAGGACAGGCTGCAGTTAACCTAGCTGACAAAATTGGTAAAAATGGAATACAAGTTTTGGGAGGTTCTCTTCTATTGGTGCAGCGGAGAGATGAGGATGAGTTTGAAGAATTACTTGGGGTCGAAATTCACTCAACCATTAGGGAAGCGTTTGATGTAGAAACAGCATTAAAGATACCAAATGAAATAGGATATCATCATGACAGATTAGACCATCTTATGTATGGTGGTGGAAGCTGTGAAATAGTATACAATGATGAAGATTTAAAATATATGGAAAAAAGCAGTTATATAGGTACAGACATCGGTATTAATTGATAGATGTTGATAGAGCCGAAATAGTGATGCTATATCTGATGGAGAAAATACATTTTATGCCTGCAATAATGGAACATATTGAAAGAGCAGAAGGGTGCATAGTGGAACTCTATTCAATATCCTGATTTATGTCTTAGATACAAGGTTAAGGGGCTTAGGTTTACAAGATGTTGCAGATGTAAGGCTTGTATCTGTAAAGTACCTGTATTCAGTTTCCAAAAATTAAAGAATGTTGATACAGCATTAGGACCTGAAATGAAATCAACAGGAAGTTATGGGAACAGATGTGAAACTTAGAAAAGCACTATATAAAGGACTTACTGGAGTAAAATAAAAAAGACATAGTAGAGTTCTGTTTTAATAGATGATAAAAATAAAGAAGCTGCAAATATAAAGGTTTCTCAGTGGGGATTCTCATTGTAGCAACAGAAGGAACAGGAGCATATTTTGAAGGACATGGACAAAAGTTTAAAAGTTGGAAATAGATAACTCAGATTACACAGTGTGTCTTAGATAAATACAAAATGGAATGTGAATACCATTAATAATATACTGCAAAGAGTGAAATCTATTGAAAAGATGGTTCAGAAATTGAAGAAAAGCTACTACTGGTTTGTGGAGTAATTTGCTACTTCACTTGATACTGCAAATGCACTAATAAGGTATTGAATCAATGTCTTTCAGGTTCAGTCACGCACCATAAATTATGAGGGGCTGTTGCAAAATAATAAAAAGTAAAAAATAGTTCTAAATTGCAGGTAAATTTCTTAACGATAAAATCAGAAATTCGCTTCCAAATCAGGAAACTCGTTACGCGCCTCCTGCGCATTTTCAAGCAAATTCTGTTGTTTTATCTAAAATTCATTCGTAACTCACTATTTTTTTACTGAATCAGACTATTTGGCAACCCCATATAAGAAACGAATGGAGAATATTGTATGAGAAATGGAAAGATTATTACAGTTGAGGAAAATGTACAAATAACCAAAAAGATACATATAAAATGAAAATAAAAAGAACTGTAAAGAATGTAGAACTCCTGGGCGGTCGGCAAATAATAGAATGGTGACAGGAGAATATATATATACTAAGAAGACCTATTTCAATTTCTGAAATTGATAAGGAGAAAATTTAGTAACTATAATATATAGAATAGTTGGAAGATTTTTCAGTTACAAGCTGATATCAAAAATGAAAATAGATATAATGAAGACCTTAGGTAGAGCTATGAGCACTTTCATTGAAAAAGGTCAAGCTACACTGGATGGAGATGTTCCTCCTTTATATGAACTAACTAAACAATTTAATCAAGAGGAATAAAAACTTCTGCTATATTAAGTTTACTTCTAAGATGAAGTTTCTATGAAGAGAATTAAAAGATTTGAAACATATTTCAACAGTTGATGGAAGTGTGTAGGAACAAAAGGGTTTTGTAACTGATTATTTATAAAAACTTCAAGCGAAAACTGCAACAGTCTTTGATAAATACTATGGTTGTGGTACCAATGTTAAAAGCATTGATAAGTACAGTTGGAGAAGATAGTTATGTTTCTCTTGAAAATACGTAGCTTTACATGGAATAAATGCTTGTGTACTGTGTTTATGAAAAAAAGAAAAAACATAATTATATATGATATGAGAAAGAAATTGAATATACAAGAGTTTGCTATAAGTGGGACCAGTTCTGTGGCTAGTGATGTTGAGATTGAATAATAATAGGAAAATGGTGAAAGATTAGTACAAATTCAGGCTTGAATTTAAAGAGTCAATTATGCCAGCCTCTGGTTTTGCTGCTTTTGGGCCGATATGCAAGAACTTTATGTTGACAAATTAGGTGCAATTATGATAAAGGCTGCAACAAAGAAGCAAGTTTGGGAAAACTAACACAAGAGTGGCAAAACAAGTGGAATGTTATTAAGTACCAATAGGTTTACAAAATCAAGAGTTGATAAATATATCTAAAGAAATTAGAAACATGATGTTCCAATAATAGCAAATGTTGCGGGGTGACATAGAGACCTTCATATGTAGCTGATGATAAAAATTCTGGCTCTAATAATGTGTTAAAACATGAGCCAATATATCTTACACTATAATGTTAAGCATGGAGGCTGTTGGTTGGAACAGATCCAGATGTAGCAAAATCTAACTGAAAAAAGTAAAGGAGGCCGTTTCATCAGTTTCTACAGTATGTATAAAACTATCTCTAATGTAACTGATATAGTTGCTGTGTCTTAAAATGAATGACTTTGGGTGGAGCAGATGGGACTATTGATAAACACTTTGGTAGGTGGTTCTTGATACAGAAGACAGGAAGCCAATGTGCTTCATACAGCGTTGGTTTTATCAGGATACCTGCTATAAAGCCTGTAGCAGTCAGAATGTGGTGTATCAGCGCACAAGCAGTTAATATTCCAATAATTGCTGAGCCCATGGGTGGAGTTATGGACCGAATGGGATATAATAGATTTTATCTCAGCAGGGAGCAGAGTGCTGTAGCAGTGGGAACTACCAAGCTTTACAGATCCTTTTGTTTGTCCTAGATAATGAATAAATCAGCATACAGATAAATTAAGGTTAATCATATTCTAATTTAGGAAGAGAGCATTTAAATGAAACTAATGCTAAGACTACTTAGATATACTGAAAAATATCCAAAAGATGACTATTGCATTGAGAGAAAGAAAGAAAGATATAAGTTATTGCAAGAATGAAAAAGTATCAGGATGAAATAGTGTTGATGATTCCAATTTTATTAGCTCCTTATATAGATAAAATTGATGTATCTTCACAATTTATTGATTTTAAAAGTATTAAAGATATGGTCAATGGTGGAATTTTGCTTTAAAAATTTTTAATGGGGGTAAAGATGAAAATGATGACTATTATCTAAAATTTTTAGCTTACTTTTATGATGAATTTGGTGACAAAATTAATTTAATAAAATAGCTTTTTAGAAAAAGAGCCAGATGTTTGCCAGCTATAAACAAAAAATAGCCACAATTTTATCAAATTATAATTTTTCTATACATGAAATGATGCCTTGAGGACTTTACTTGATAAACCTAGTTCAGAAAAAGATAAAACAGAAGCTTTAATGATTTGGATGTTTTTAGAATTATCAGAGAATTAGGAAAAGATAATAAAAGGCGCATAGAAAGGTGTAGGATTACTATAAATGGCTTGGTTTGATTTTTGAGATAACAAAAGATAAAATACAAATCTCTGCATGAAAGGAATGTTTAGATAATATACGAGATAACTGCAGCTAGAAATAGTAGAAATTTGAAGAGGTGAAAGCTATGATAGATAGATAAAGCTAAAAGATTATTTTAAATATATGGAAAATAAATCTGAAGAGTTTAAAATCATGCAGGAAGTCTGGAAGAATATATAAAGAAAAGAGACTTACTGTAGAAGATATGGTATACTACAGAAAAAGAATTTAGTGATAACTTTGAAAAGAGCTCACTTTACAAAAGTACTCTTTGGAAGAGTGTCTATTATGCTTTTCTACTATACGTCTTTCAACTGGAGATTTAGATCTATAGATGCTATTTTAGTATCATGTCATATCTATGCCGCAGAAGCTGAAAACTTAAATATGATGGAGGAAAGGAATATAAAATCCCACATTACTCCTACATTGCTTTTTAGTTGGCGTAGGCTGTAGTGACGTGAATTTGAGTGAGATTCACCAAAACCTTATTACTATTTATCTAGATTGCACCCGCAAATATGGGAGAAAATTTCCAAGAAGAAGATTATCAAATTTTAAAGATAAATTTATCATTCTTGAGTAAATTTGATGAAACAAACAGCTACTATAGTGTTGAGAATGAACTAGCTACTGAAGAAGAAAATATTATCCTTCTGCACCAAATAAAGGCCATGAGAGTACTGCTTTACTGAAACTTTGACATCATGTGGAATAGAAACAAAAGAACATAAGAGGTTTCTAGGCATAGCTTTTACTCCAAAGTGTTGAGAGAGATTCTGGAGATTTAGTAGATATTTTCATGTATCCATTTCATTGGTGGAAGGAGAAAGCGCAGAGTAAACTATGAGAATGTATATATAAAATAACAGTTTGAGACTGGGAGGCTGTATGAAAAAGTTATATGGCACTAGATTTTCAACATTGAGAAAACTTTTAGAATTCAGATAAAGTTCAAGCAAAAGAAAAATTATTTGCCAAAAGTTGGAGATGGAGTGCATATTTACAAAATGGATACCGTGGTAACCAAAGGCGAAAGTCAGAGGGCATAAAATTTCTTGCTTAAATTACATGCAGGTATATTCCAAACCACGATTTATTCAAGCGGCTAAAGAGTTTAGCTAGAAATTTAATAGTAGACATCCTTAACACAAGTTCGCCATGCAGCTGGTGGTTCTAGTGAAAATGCTACAAAGGGCTAAAGAAGGCTATGACAGAAGCAGGGTAAATACAAAGGTTATAGCTTCATAACTCAACTGCTTCTACCTGTACAGAAAGAGATGCTGAGAAAAGAACAAAAATATCAAACAAAAGTACGATGTGTGTGAGCTATGCTAAGACTTGCAAAAGCCCATGGAGCGATGGAGTGGTATCTTCTGTTCTTGAAGCATATAAAGATTAGAGAACAAAGTGGAGAGACTTCCTTAATAATTAATCCTGGAATAAAAGATTAGCAGAAGATTTCAGAGGTGAGCAGAGAGTTGCTTTCTCAAATGATGACATAGTAGAGATGGAGCTAGTTACTGTGTTGTTGGTGGTAGATCAATAACTGGAAAGTAGCAAATCCAGAAGAAAGATATGAGACTTATAAAAATATGTGTTTGAACTTCAGATCAAATGCATGGTAGAGTCTAAAAATATTGCTTTTTCTATTTCGTGAGCTTTAGAATGTTTAGCCTTCATATGTACTAATCTAGTGCATTGAGGAAAGTTAAAAGACTTCGGCCTCTAGATAGTCCAACAATGATTCCTCTAGCAATTTTAATGGACGATGAAAAATGGGAGTCGAGTAGGTGAGTGGAGAGAAGAAACGAGTCTATTTGGGGACTTATTGTAGATGAGAATCCTAAAAATTTCTGTTATCACTCTATCAATTCTACCGACTATTCTTGAACTAGAAGATGATATTGGGAGTGAAAGAGCCAAATATTTGATGATTATGTAGACAATGTCTTTTCAAGATGAAAGAAAAATATTTTATTAAATATATCATATCTACAGAGGTGGAGATAAGAAAAAGCTAAAAAGTATTATGATGACTTTTGTGCGTGCATGCTTCTGCTAATAAATGGACGAAAAATCAAGCACTGCAGGAGGAATCTAGAGACTGACACTGAGCTACAAAAGCTCATAATATGTTAAGAAGATAGAGTTGAATTATTAAAAGAGATATATGAAAATAAAGATGAAGTAACGGATGAAGTATTTTCTGATAAACTCAGGAGGTAACATGCACAGATAGATGTATGATTTCTAGAAATATTATTAGATCAAAGAATATCAAAAAGCGAGTTGATTACTACTTTAGATAATGTAGCAAGTAAAGATTAGCTATACACGAGCAGTAATATAAATATAGTAATGAGCTGGCGACTTACAGTTTCATATTTTGCCAATGCAAATAAAACCAGAAAAGCATTTATAAAATAAAATCAAAAGAAAACATTAAAAATTACTAGGATTCTAGGTCCTGCAAAGAGTTGGAAAACAGATTGAATAATTAAATAGAATACTGCCCGACGATGAAAGTGTCGGAGAATGGCAGATGAAGGCAATAAATGCATTGTTAGCTATTAAAGGCTGTTGAATTAAGGAGTTGACGAAAGAAAATTGTGCTTGGGCACTGGAATAAAATCCGCCAATATGCTGCGATATGCCAGACACTATGTGCATCCTAAAATAGACACAAATTGCAGAAGGTTTGTTAAAGATTGAAAGAACTATATCCTAATGTTGATTATATAGGTGGAACAGCTACTGCTGCTACGTATTCCTCGTGCATGGCGGATAAAGCGATATCGTGGAACTACCTATGCGCACTATATGTTAGAGGGTTCTGCAAGAGATCGCGGAAAAGACTAATCAGCGGAAGATAGATATGATAGGTAGGTGATTGTGTAGTAATAGAAGATTTCATTTCAACTGGAAGAGTCTTCAGTTTAATGCTGAGAAAGCTTTGCAAGAAGAAGATGAAAGTTTTGGGGTAGTGCTTGCTATTTGGTTATAACTCACTGAAAAGCCAAAACGAGCAAAATTTGATAAAATGAAGCCTGCACCCTCAGCTCTAGCACAAACTGATGTATGTGTTAGAACTCTTTAAAGAAACAGGTCTTAGTGGAATAAGAGAAATCAAATTCTATGATTGATTGGAGAAACAACTCTATAATGTTTGATCAACGTGGCCATTCTAACTTTCATTTGATTCAGAAATGAGGTTAGAAAATTATCATGTCTCTAATAAGAATGACATTGTAACGACAGAACTTGAGATCTTTGCCTAATCCACCATTAACTATGAAAGACTAGTTCGACTATTTAGTATATTGAAAATAGATAAGCGTATATATATTCAAATAAATCAGGAATAGAGATGTTATACTTCAAACTCTGAAAAAGAATAGAAGATTTTTAAAGATAAAAGGGCTACAATTTAAAACTTCTATCTGACTTCATCAAAATGGATTAACCTGAATTATATGTGTCAATAAAAAGCTTCAATAAAGTCTTGCTTTTATTCAGGCTACTTTGGACAGATGATACAAGCTTTAAGAAGTTCCATGAACGTTAATGTTTTAGCCCATTTTGAGTATGGAGATTAGGATGAGTTGATATTTCAGTTACAGACTTTTTGATGGTTTGGCATGGCAAATTACTAAATAAAATTGACTGAACTCATAAGTAGAAAGTTGCCTGAAAGTAAACTACTAAAAGACATGTATAAGTGTAGAAAGTCTCTATGTGTTATATGATGAGATATCTAGAAGGTGGAAGCTTTTTACTTTGATCACGATGCACACAGCTATGAGCTATGCTTATATAGATTTGATGAGCGTTAAAAGTTTTGTTTTTGTTGACTAGAAATATAAAAGAAATTATTTTATTCAAAAGATAAAACAAAAGCATAGATTTAAAGAAAATAGTTATAAATAAAAATAGTGGTGATAAATTATCTATCATCACTATTTTAATATATGGTTTTACTTATTTGTTTTGAGGCAGTTTCTAGGTTTTGGAGCGTGAACATAAAAGAGCTCTTGAGTCCAGAAACCGCCTATTAGAGATTCCAATACCTATAAATAAGATAGCTGGGATAGTAAAGATTTTTCTTTGTCCTCTCGAGAATGCACTTCTTCATAATGAACATTTGTGTTGAGTAACATGCTGCTTCTCTATTACAGACCTCTTCTTGCATTTTCACTCACAGAGCTGATCTGGAGTCCCTCTATATATATCTAGGAGCATTGTTAGTTTATGGCTTCTGCAACCTGGCGGGAGTTTTCAGGTTATGGGTGCCTAATGTGTACTACTTCAACTTTTTCTTGAACAGCTCCAACTTTGCTCCAGATTCTTTTGTAACACTCTGCTTACCCATTGGCGTTATTCACAACACTTTTCGTGTGTCTCTTCGGTTTTCCATCTAGATTCAAGTGTTGAATCTTTTGGTGCTAACACCAGTCCCACTGAAGAAAATATAGTTCATTTGAAGGTAATTGCCCGTTTTAGTATCCTTTGCAACTTCTAACAGGATCAGCTTCAACAGTATCTTTGAACATTTCTGGACTTTGCTCCAACGATTAACATTGTTGTCGTACCAATCATTGATCATTTGGAACAATAGTTCACTTTTATATCGTTGCATTTTCAGTATTTTTATACTCCAACAACTTCCATTGAATTGTGTGATAAAGGTTTTCTACTTCTCAATAGTATTTATTCCTATAACTGTTTCTTTTTCTTTTTCTCTTTTGTAGGGTTAATATAAACAACATCTAATTTTAATCTTCCGTCAACAGGTATAATTACATAATTCTTCATTTCTGATAAGATTGCTTCTAAAATAAATTTGCTAACTGTTTTGTTCACACAGTACGCTACCCTCTATGCGGTTCTCTTGGCATATATCACTCCTTAATAAATTAGGAGATTGGCTATGAACTTCTTGTTATCTAACAAAGCTGAGAGCTATATCTTATCCAGCCTCTGTTTGGGTCTACTCACTTCCACCAGCTGGTGGGTGTACTTCCGTTAAGAATAGTCGTTGAACACCTTTTCGGTCTTGGCTGCTGTTGCATTTTTAGCCTTTCCCAAATCTTTGATTTTCGTGTACTAACGACACTTAGGTTCACCTTATGTCATCTGGTATATTTTTCTGCTTTCGCGCTGCACCTGTACCATGTTCTACCGTAGGTATTATGTTGTGATTACACTAGCTAGGGTTTCAACAATTCAAGTAGTATTAATGGTTTATATTCACTGTCATACATATTTCTATATCTGACTATAATCATTGTTGTGTTTTAATCAGATTCTAATTTCTAATTTATCATCTTCATAAGCAATATTACGAAATCTTTTAATTCAGTTTCTAAATTTTCTTGTACGATGACCATCCTTGTGAGTTTAACTGCTCAATTGACCATTTTCTTATAGTTTTAGAATTCCATTAAGAAGATTGTTTTTGTAACTATTTTCAGATCTTAATTGCCACTTTCATATGCATTTAGAAAATACCTTTCTAACACCATTTGAGATAGTTACTCTTCAGCATAAGCTGCCCATTTTCATAATATTCTCTTTTTAAAACGCATCAAGTTTTCCGTTCTTATACATTATACTCAAACTTTAACTGTGCCCACTTTCCTAATAAAAGAACTCAGGTACTTCTTTTTCAGTGAAATTGTTTTTATCTGGCCGATATTACAGATTAGGACCACTATAAATTTCTTTTCACTCATGACTATCCCTCCTCTGTTATCACTATTTGCGCTTTAATTATAACATCTATAGAAAATATGTAGAATTATGATCGTAAAAATAAATGCACTAAAACTATCAGGTCTAGTGAAAATTTGTAATAGCTAATGGGACTCCTCCTTTAAAAATATCTAAAGTGTTACCCTATAATATATATAGTTTAAAATAATAGTCAACTCTTTTATCGATAAGACTGACTAATACTAATGTTATAAATAATAAACATTTAAAAAGTTAAAATAAAGATAATAATATTTTTAAGCTATACATTTTTGAAAAGTTTTACTATAAAATATAGTCTGATATTATAATTAAGGGTGGGTATGATGTTGGATATTTCTTTATTTATATCTGTATAATTTTTGTTGCTGTATTTTTGTGAGGATATGTTCCTGAAGTGATAAAAAGATTTCTCTTTACAATCTTTTATCACTTTATATTAGAGCAATGGGTTTATAAAATAGGTTTCCGATGGATTAATTTTCTAACACGCCTACTAGGAATAAAAGCATTGGTGATATCAGTTTTGCTAGTATTTTCTATAGTATTTGTAAATTTTTCTGTGGGTGATATGATCGCAGTTTCTTGTGCGATTATAATTGGAATGCTTTTAGGATATTTTACAAAGTCACACTGAGTTCTGATACTGAATTAGTAATTCAATTTGGTTTATATATATTATATCGTATTGATATAGGAAAACAAATAGAAAATATAATAAAACTGATTTAAAGATTAAATAAGAAAGTTTTATTTCTACCTTTTTATCACTATATTTATCTTCACTAGCTGGCGAGACAGTGGCTTCAATTTTTCTATCTCTTACTATGCCAGAAACAATAGCTGTAAGTGCTGGAGATGGGTTGGTATTCTTTCTCAGCTATAGAACTATCAAAGTTAGCGTAGAATTGGGAGGAATAGCCTATCAAATATTTTTAAGAAACTATTAGCCATATTATATTCCTATTATTGCAAAAAGTAGAGGCATTGGAGTCAGTTTCTGCTCTAGGAGCAACAGCTATGGGCTCAATCATACCTACTATAAATAAAGTACTTCAGCAGAGATCTCTATAATTTCATTTATAGGGCTTGTCATGTCAATAGTTGTGCCAATTTAATAGCAATTTTAGTTAATATTTTCTCATTATGAAAGTTGACAATATTGAGCGTGAATAATGGATGGTAAGTAGTGATAGTGTAAAGTGATGTGACATAATAAATTTTGAAAATATTATACTATTTAGAAATGGGTGATACAAATGTTTGAAAGTTGGGCAAAAGAAAATCTTTATGATGAAACTTTTGAGTGATATGTTTGAATACTTTAGTAGCTGAATATAAAAATGGAGATTACTGTTGAGCAGTTAAAATAAATCTCAGCTGAACAACAACAAATTCTCACAGTGCTTTTACAGAAGGTGAAGTAAAATCAACTATTGTAATGCAATGAAGTAGATACTCTCATCAATATGTTATAGCTTTAATATCTAATGGTAAAATCGTAAAAGAATAAATGGTTAATAAAAGATAAAAGAAGGTTTTTAGGTATAATCTTTATTAAAAACTCTCTTCTCACTCTACTAGTATAAGCATGAAGGTCGGACTACTGCGACGTCCTATAATGGTGAAAGAGCTGCTGTGCGAGCTCTAGACCATCCTGGGCTGGCAACAATCCGTTAGCCATGCTCATAGTACTTATATTTGTAACGCAACTGTCTTTAGTGTTCTTTACTCTCTTTCTTTTCGATTACATAAAGTACATTGTATAAGTCTGCTCCTTTAGGCTTCATCAGTTAGGACAGCTCATAGGCATAAATAACTCCTGGTCCTTCTTGTAAATCATCAAGTAAAGAATGTAGATAAGTCTTTAGCTTCTTCAGCAGTAAATTCATTACTTTCCCATTTTTCTAATTTATCTATAAGTAATTGTATAGCTTTTAATCCTACTTCATCTTGTAAAGAGTTTAAAAGTTTTTCTCATGCTCTTTCTTTCTATCCATGTCTTCTTTTAACTTCTGGTAAAGTAAATTCATCAACAAAGAAAAATTTAGAATTTTTAGCAATTTCTTTTTAAAGTTTTTGCTCCTTCTCTTTCGATATGCAACAATTTTCTTTTTAAAGTTTCAAATTCTTTTCTCACTTACATTTTCATTTTCAAAATATCCTTCTTGTACAAAGAAAGGAATAGTCAATCTTGTAAGTCTGCACCTAAATCTTTCATTTTCATATGTTGGTTATTTACCCATCCAAGTTTTTAAAACGGTCAAAATACTGGACCACCTAAAGTAACTTTTATCTATATTGAAGTTATCTTTAAAACTCTTTGTAAAACTGAAATATTTCTTGTCCATACCATACAAGAATATCCCATTAATCCTAGAAGTTAACTAGACCTTCTTTTAAATACTCCTTCTTCTTTTACCACCAAATTAAAGAAACAGGATTTTTCTTTTAGAAATTTTTAGATCTATCATCATTTCTTAAAAGAGGCATATGCATAAATTCAGAGCTTCCCAACCAAAGCTTTATAAAGTTGGATATGTTTTAGGAGTTGAAGTATCCATTCTTCAGCTCTGATAACGTGAGTTATTCCCGATAAATGGTCATCAACTATGCTAGCAAGGTGATATGTTGGGAAAACCATCAGCTTTTAATAAAAACTTTGGTCATCTATTTTACTATTTTCAAAAACAACATCTCTCTTAATCTGTCATGGATTACGAGTTTCACCTTCATAAGACATCTTGATCTTATAACATAAGGAACTCCAGCTTTTAATTTTTCTTCAATTTCTTCTTTAGTTACTGAACGACAATGCCTCATCATATCTAGGAGGAAGTCCTAGCTTTTTGTCTTTCTCTTAGATTTTCTAGTCTTTCTTGGTCACAGAAACAGTAGTAAGCTCCACCTTTTTCAACTAATTCTTTTGCATATTTTCATATAGATCAAAATCTTTCAGATTGTCTATGAGGTCCATATTCTCCACCTACATCAGGTCCTTCAGCATAGTCTAAATCAACCATTTTAAAGCATCAAAAATCATTTGTTCAGAACCTTCTATATCTATCTATCAGTGTCTCTCTATTCTTCAAAATAAAATCTCAATTATTAACATGGGCAAATGCAATATTAAATAATAATGCAATATAAGCTGTTCAACATGAGGTCTCCTGTTGGAGAAGTGCTACTCTGTTCTAACTCTTTTTACAATCAACACACATCTTTTTATCAATCCTTTTCGTTCTTAAATTTCTACTCTTTTATTTTATCATATAAATATAGATATTTTCAAAAATATTTTTATAATTATTTTGAAAATCATATTTTTAACTTCATTATATATTTTAGTAGTTCTTTCATCAGTAACTTTAGAATTTGGTTTTAAAGAATTTCTACTCCAAAAAGAGCACTATTCATGATTTGATATCCATCAGTTGTTACTAACTCAACTGAATTTCTATGAGCAATAGAGAAAAGAAGTAGTAAAGAAAAGGCTCTCCATCTTAACTTCAGAAATATCTGAAAAAGAGGTATTTCTAAGCTTTGTCATTAATTTTCTCATTCCAAAAGCTCTTCTAAACTTTCTGATAAAAGAGAAAGTCTTTTTATCCACATAACAAACTCTTCAACTATTAAATAATTAAATAGTTCTCTAAACATATTTAATGTACACTTATAAGAAAATGCAATTATAACTAAAAGTTATAAAGCACTTCTTTCTTTCATAAACTGCTCCATACAGTTTGAACGAGTTTCATCTCCAACTGAAGAGAAAATTAGTATAGCAATAAATAATGGTAGCAAAGGCCATAATAGTAATATATGAGCATAGATATAGTAAAATTCTACTGATCTTCTGGTACTGGGCTAATTTTTAATTCTTTTCTTTTCATTTTTCCCCCTAGATATTAAATGTATTTTCATTTTGTCTTCTGTTATTGGATCTCTTTAACTTCATTAAAAATTCTTTTTAGCTCTTTCTTTCTCTAGTTTTCAGTGTTTGTACTCATTTTTGAACCTAAACGAAAAAGTCATTCATAATAGCATATTTTACTATCGTCTCTTGTTTCTATTTCAACAGAGTTTCTGGTTTAAAATAGAAAAGCTATATTTCACTTTTAACTTTTCATTTTTCTTTTAACATCACTAATTTCTCTTATAGGAATTTCAAAACTTTTTATAATTTTTACTTCCTAAGAAATTTCCTGGTTTTAGTGTAATAAAAACTTTTATTTTTCTACATAACAAACTTTCAGCAAAAACTACCATTTTGCAATATAAGGCATTAGTAAAGAAACTTGAGATTGCTTAATAAAAAATACTCCCATAAATATAGTTGCGCATGCTAGAATTATTTTTAAAACTTTCTTTATATTAAATGAAAATCATAAAAGTACATATAGCCTATATATGCTAAGAAATGTACTGAAAGAAAATATATATGACAGACATTTTCACATCTTTTTATTTTCATCAATGGACGAACTTTAATTTCTTTTCATTTAAATAGCTCCACTTTATACAAATTAATTGTTTTTATCCATCTTAAAATATGAAGTGTGATAAAATCGTCAATACTTCCATCCATAACAGCCTTAACGTTTCCTATTTCAGTGTTAGTTCTATGGTCTTTTAACTAAGGCATAAGGGTTTGAAAAACATAAGATCTAATTCGATACCCCAACCAATATCAGTTTGTTCACCTTGAATTTTCATTTCTTCTTCTTTCTTTAATCTCTATTTCAAGTAATTTAGATTTTAACATTTTCATAGCAGTTTCTCTGTTGCTAAGTTGAGATCTTTCTTTTGACAAGTTACAACAACTCCTGTTGGGAAATGTGTTATTCTTACAGCTGGAGTCTGTCATGTTGACATGTTGTCCACCAGCCCACTGCTCTGCTCTATGTGTATCTATTCTAATACTCAGCAGGATTTATTTCAACTTCCAACATTGTCATCAACTTCCGGAACAACTTCAACAGATGCAAAAGAAGTATGTCTTTTTGTTGGCATCAAAAGGTGAAATTCTAACAAGTCTATGAACACCTTTTTCAGATTTTAAATATCCATAGGCATTGATACCTTCAACTAAGAATGTAACAGATTTTACTACCTTGTCACCTTCCATAAAATCTAGCTCCAGATACTTTTATAGTTTTTAGATTGCACCATCTAAGGTACATTCTGTATACATATCAGCCTCAGTCACAAGCTTCTGTTCCACCAGCTCCAGAATGTATGTAACTATGGCATTGTTCATATCATATTCACATCTAATAATAGATTTACTTCGAAATTCTTCTATATCATATTTTAAAGCTTTGTGTGTTTTCAATAAGTTCATTTTTCAAAAAGATGTTTCTCCACTTTTCAACAAAATCTATTAAAAACTTCTTCATCTTCAACTTCAGTTGCTAATTTTTCATATCTTGAAACTATATTTCTTTTCAAAATTCATATTTTTAATAATTTCTGAACTTTTTCTTTTATCAGACCAGAAACCATCTTCAAAAGTTAAGTTTTTCTAAATCTTTTTATAGTAGTTTTTCTCTTTTCTAAGTCAAAAGAGACCTCTAATACTATCAGTTTTTCTTTCATTTCTAAAATTCTCCTTTAATTTCTAAAATATCCATTTTTCCTCCCTAACTAATTTTAATCAAATTATAATAATGTGACAGTTGCATATTTCTTTGAGTGTGAAATAGCAATTTCAATTTGATAATTTTCTTTTTACTCTGTATACGTTTTATTTAATTTATCTGAAACAATGACATAGGGTTTTCCTAAATCATCATTTAATATCTCTAAAGTCAGTCAGAGCAAATTCTCTAACTCCAGTTCCAATAGCTTTTGAGATAGCTATTGCTGAAAAATACCGTAAGTCTCAGTTCTATTACCTCTTAACAATATTTTTCTGCTCTTTTGAGTGACTTTAGCTATAAATCCTTCTTTTGAAATAGCTTTTCACTCTTTCAAATCTCAATAATATCATTCATTCCTACTATCATAGCATTTTTAAAACCTTTCTAGATGTTCTCAGTTAGTAATTCTAACAACATCTTCATAACTCATGATAAGTTCAGCTATTTTTGCTTAGCACTTCTCTCTGTGTATATAGGCTCATTTCTCTGTCCTCTATATGGAGTTGAGCCATATGGACAATCAGTTTCTAATAACTAGCTTTTTCTATGAGGGATTTCCTTTACAACATCAACTAGTTTTTGCATTTTTGAAAGTTAAGACTCCACCCATACCTAGATGAAAATCTATCTATCATTCTTTTAGCACTTTCAACAGAACCAGGGTAACAATGTAAAATTCCTTTTTACATCTGGATATTCATTAGATATTTATTATAGTCTTCCATAGCTTCTCTTGTGTGTATGATAAACAGGTTTATTAACTCTTCTTGCTAATTCTAACGTCTTCTAAAAATCTTAAATTGTTCTTCTTTAGGTCCTAGTCATCCAATGATAATCAAACCAATTTCTCCTGCAGAACTTTTGGATTTTAACAAGCTCTTCAATCTTTTTCAGCTTCATCACTGTATCCTTCAATTTCATCAGGATGAAAGCCTATCACCGCATAAATAAAAGGATATTTATCAGCATATTCCACACTTTTTCACTACTCTCTAAGTCGAAATCCTATATTTACTACGACAATCTAATTTTTCTTCTATTCTTTTAAAAACTCTTCTCTATCAGAGTCGAAATTGATGTAAATTTAAATGAACATGTGAATCTACTAATTTTCATTTTTATTCTTCCTTTCAAAATTATTTTTATTTCTATTATAGCATATTTAGATGAACTATTTATAAGCAAAAACAGCATATAGGAATACTTTTGTATTATTTTCTAATCCAAAAATTTTTACTGAAATTCTTATACTATATCATGGTTTATATGTCTTTATATAGTTATCAAGGCTTTTGAACGAGTATTTTGAGAGACTTCACTTCTATTGGAATGATTTTACCTATCTCTTGTTATTACAAAATCAATTTCTGACGTTCCTCTCATTTTTCCAGAAATATGCTGTATATGAATTTATATCTAAATGTATATTGACATAATTTTCTGTCATTCCTCCCTTAAAAATCGTTTTAATTCATCTGAAAGATAAAAAGAATATCCTCGAGGAACTATCTGCTGCACACATAGTCCCACATCAGAAATATAAATTTTAAAAAGCATCTATATTTCTGTAATTTTCTAAAGGCTTTTTAATATCTTGAACACTAATATATTTTAGAAATTATCCCTGATAAATTAGCTCATTCTATAGCATTTTCAAATTCAGAAGCTCTTCCACCTGTTTTTACTAACTTATATTGAAATACGTGTGTTTTCCCTTGAAAGTTGTATAGATATTGTCATAGACTCAATCTTTGTATTCATTGTTAGTATTATATTTACTCATATCATTTAAGATGAAGAGCAAAATCACTTTCTTGAGTATGTCTAATCAAGAGCTAATTTTCTGTTTCTTTAAATTTAGCAACACATTCAGGCATACCTCCAATAAGTAAGTACTTTCTATAATATTCCATAGCAAGCTCATGAGGATAATAGGCAATGGAGAGTTTTCATTAAAACTTGTTTTAATTTGTTCAATTAATTTATCTTCCCCCATTGCAATAGGAATTTTCAATATCCATAGGATAAAGAGTTTTTATATCTACTTTACCAACAGGAAAAGAAAAATTTTCTCTGTTAACAGCAACTCAGTAAACTTCCAGTCATAATTATATGATATTCTGGAGCTTTGTTCTTGAAAAATATTTCAATGATGTTAATGCTCTTTCACATAATTGTATCTCATCATTAGTGTTTTTCTTTACAATAGTTTCGACCAACTAATCTGGAAAAGAATAGGAATTAAATAGCTAGGTCTCTATATTTTCTCGAATGTTTCCTAGTTTAGGATTAGTTTCAAAATTAAAGTAAGCAATATTTTCATATTCAGATTTTCCAAAATTTAAAATGGAATATGTCTCACCAACTTGTCTTGCACCTTGAATTAGTAAAGGTTTTCTATATGGACTATTTTTCCATTCTTTAAATATTCAAAAATTTTTTTCATACATAAACTCACCCTCTTTATACTATTATATCACTATTTAGAAAAATGTAAATTTTCGATATGAAAATTACATTAAAAATGTAAAATAGAGATAGGACTAATTTCATTTTTAAGAAATTAATCTTTATATATTTACTTATTCATATAATAATGTTAGCTAGTCTTTCTTCATTTTTGGTAAAAATGTTTTTGACTATCAGTTGTTGGTGTATACCATGTGTTTAGAACCGAAATATTGTTGATATTTCTTTTTCTTAAATCTGTAACCTCTTCTTGCATATAGAGTATTTCTAATTATAGCAAGTTCACTAGAAGAAGTTATAGGTATGATTCATTTCCTCGTTGATTACTTCATCATAAACTTGTTCTAAAAACTTGTAAGTCATAATCACTCATAAGATGAATATTGTTGAGTATTTTTGTACTTGATTTACAGTATTTTGTTGAGGAGCAACATTGTTGTTTGTCTCAGGAATACTTTGTGGAACATTAGTATTGTTCACTGGTTCAGGAACAGTTGTTACAGGGAGTATTTTCAACTGGAGGAGCTACTTCTGTTGTGGTAACTGGCTCAACCACTCTTTGTTTGTACTTGAGGAGCAAACTGGTTAGTATCATAATTAACTTGAGTATAATAATTTTAGGTCTCTTCAAACCTCTTCCAATACTTCTAATAGAAATTACACCAGAAGCTAAGAAAATCCAAAAATATCAAAAGTTATTCCTAAAATAATTAATTGAGTTTTAGTACCAGCTTTCATATTACTTTTCTTTTTGGAGTCATGTTTATATTAGTATTTTTAGCTTGATTGTTGCTTTTTAATTCTCTTGGACTACTGGTGTTATAGTTGTTGGTGTTACATCATTTTGTTTTAGGTGCTCAATGCTTTCATTATTAAGTTCTTGTTTTAAATCATCATTATCGTTCAAAATAATCCTCCCTTATTAATGTTTATTTTGTATTATAACATTTTTAAGAAAATTGAAAAAGAAAAATGCGAAAATTTTTTAAAAAGTAAAAGATAAATAAAAATATTCTAATTTTTACAATATATGCTATAATTGAAAAATAAGTTATTATAATTTTATTTTTATTACAAAAGCTTTACAGGAGGTATAATATGAAAAATAGTTTTATTTGTCTTTTTATCATTATCTTTACTTTGTTTTTGGTGAATGGGAGTATATAGAGGAAAATAATTCTGTTAGACTAGTACAAGAAAAATACTATGATTACTTTTAGCAGATGGTGGAGGAGGAGTGAAAACACCTATTTTTCATTATACTTTAGAAGAAATATTAGACTCAAAAGAAACCTATAAATACTTATGGAATAGAGATAACAGTAGATGAAAAACCCCTATATTAAAGCAAAATACTATGGTCATGTATAGAGTAATGAGATTTCCTGTAAAAGGTGTGACTACTGATGAAGAAGTATTTAATGAACTACTCCCACAAATGCAAAATGGAAAATGATGAAAATTAAATTCTTAACTAAAAAAATATTCAGATATTCTTATAGAAATACCTTTAGATAATTTCAATGAAAGCTATCAACAAAATGAAATAAAATACACTAGATAGGAATTATTAAATTTAATAATTCCTATTTTTATTAAAATTATTTTCTTAAAAATTTAATGTACAAAAATTTCATTTTATATGTTAAAAATATTATAGTTAATGAGGTGATAAATGGAAAAGAATATACCCCAACACATTGCCATAATAATGGATGGTAATGGAAGATGGGCAAAAGAAAAGAGGTTTAGCTAGAAGTTTTGGACATATGGAAGGTGCAAAATCATTAAGAAGAGCCTTAGAGTATTTTTACTGAAATAGGTGTAAAATATTTAACTGTCTATGCCTTTTTCAACTGAAAATTGGTCTAGACCAAAAAGATGAAGTTTCAACTCTTATGAAAGTTATTTTTTTAAAATATAAAAAAAGTGAAAGAAAAAAATATGATGAAAAATAAGATTCGTTTTTTGTTTCAGGTAGAAAAAAATAATATTCCTGAGAAGTTGTTAAATGAAATCGAAAAATTAAAAGAAGAAACAAAAAAATAATGATAAAATAACTTTAAATATAGCATTTAATTACGGAAGTAGAGCAGAAATAATAGATGCAGTAAATGATATTATTAAGGATGGAAAAAGAAAAATATAACAGAGGAAGATTTTTTTCTAAATATTTATATAATGATTTTTCCAGACCCAGACTTGTTGATAAGAACAAGTGGAGAAATGAGAATATCTAATTTCTTGTTGTGGCAAAATAGCTTATTCAGAACTTTATATTACGGACACTCTTTGGCCTGATTTTTGATGAAAAAGAAATAGACAAGGCTATAGAGAGTTACAATCAAAGAGATAGAAGATTTGGAGGAGTAAAAATGTTTAAATGGAATAGAGTTTTTAGTAGCACTGATAGGAGTTCCATTATTATTCTTTGTTTATATGGGAGAGGCCTTTTTCATATGAATCTTCAAGGTTTACCTATGTTAATATTTCACTAATTTAGTTGTTGCCATAGGAACATATGAATTCTATAAGATGGTAAAAAAATATCAGGAAAAGAAGTTTATGATAAATTTGGGATTTTTAGTTTCAATTATAATTCCAAACTTAATTTATTTAGCAAACAGAAGTAAGTATCTAGATCAAAGTATGGTAGGACTTGTTATAATAATTGCAACTATGTCACTACTTATATATAGAGTTTTTTTAAAAATCAGATAAAAGGAACATTAGAACAAGTTTCATTTACAATTTTTAGGAATAGTATATGTATCTGTGTTTTTTTCTCAAATTATAAATCTTTATTTTTATAGGGAGCAATATTTCCTTTTGTTTTACAAGTTTTTGGTTTGGGATATCAGATACAGCAGCAGGAATAGTAGGAGTTGCTATAGGAAGAAAAATTCTTTAAAAATGGTTTTACAGAAATAAGTCCAAAAAAATCTGTCGAAGGTGCTTTTAGGTTCAATTATTTTTACAGCTATTGCTTTTTGTACTATTTGTGATCATATTTTGAAAAAAATCAAAGATGTTAGTTTAGAAGAAGGAATTGTAGCCTTTTTAATAGGAGCCTTTATATCAGTTATAGCTCAAATTGGAGATTTAATAGAATCTCTGTTTAAAAGAGAATGTGGGGTTAAAGATTCAGGAACTATACTTATGGGACATGGAGGAATACTAGATAGATTTGATAGTATGATACTAGTATTACCCTTTTGTAACTGTAGCTTATATATTTCTTTCATTTATGTATTAGCTATAAATATGGAATTTAGATAAAGGAATGAGAAAATAAATGAAGAAGATTTTTAATTCTAGGTTCGACTGGAAGTATAGGAACAAGTGCTTTAGAACTTATTAGAAATAATAGAGAAGAATATCAGTTGTTGCTATAAGTGGTAATAGAAATATAGAGTTGCTTAAGAAACAAATTGAAGAATTTAAACCTTTAGCTATCTATGTTGGAGCTGAAGAAGAAGCTATAAAAATTAAAAAAATGAATATTCTTTTATAGAAGATATCTATTTTGGAGAAAATGGTTTAGCAGAACTTGCAAAAGAATAGTGACTACGATATTATATTGACAGCAGTAAGCGGGAGCTATAGGTATAGATGCCACAGTGGAGGCTATAAAAAGAGAAAAGAGAATTGCTCTTGCAAATAAAGAAACTATGGTATCAGCTGGTACATATATAAATAGACTTTTTAAAAAGAATATCCAAAAGCAGAAATTATTCCTGTGGATAGTGAACATTCAGCTTTATTTCAATCTCTACAAGGTTTCAAAAAGAAAATGTAAAAAAATTAATAATCACTGCAAGTGGTGGAACATTTAGAGGAAAGACTTTAGAGTTTTTTTAGAAAATGTAACAGTGGAAGAAGCTTTTAAAAACATCCAAATTGGTCTATGGGAAAGAAAAATAACTATAGATTCTTCAACTTTGGTAAATAAAGGACTTGAAGTTATAGAGGCTCATGAGCTTTTCAATGTACCTTATGATGATATAGAAGTTATTGTACATCCCACAAAGTATAATACACTCTATGGTTGAATATGTGGATGGTAGTATTATAGCTCAAAATGGGAGTTCCTAGTATGAAAACTCCGATATTATATGCTTTTTTTCTTATCCTGAAAAAGAATTTCAATGACATCAATAGATTTTTTTAGATTTAATAAAAACTAAAAACTTTAACTTTTTGAAGAAGCAGATAGAAAGGTATTTAAAGGTATAGACTTAGCATACAGAGCAGGAAGAACAGGAGAAACTATGCCAACTGTTTTTCAATGCAGCAAATGAAGTTGCAGTTGAGCTATTTATGAAGAAAAAAATTAAAATTCTTAGACATATATAGAATAATTGAAGAAGCTATGGATAACCATAAAACTTATATCTTTAGATACAGATGAAGCTTTTATCTATTATTAAAGGAAGTTGATAAAGAAACTAGAAAGGAAAGTGAGAGAGCAATGGGAAAAGATAATAGTCATTGAAGGAACAGACTCAAGTGGAAAAGAAACTCAAACTAAATTACTCTATGAAAGAGTAAAAGAAAAATATGATAAAACTATAAAAAAATATCTTTTTCCTAATTATGATAGTCCAGCTTGTGAACCAGTGAAAGATGTACTTTAGCTGGGAAATTTGGAACAGATGCAACTAAAGGTAAATCCTTATCCTGTGTCTACTATGTATGCCATAGATAGATATGCTTCATTTAAGCAAGATTGGGAAAAAAATACTATCTTGATGATTATTTAATAATAACTGATAGATATGTGACTTCAAATATGATTCACCAAGCTTCTAAAAATAAAAAGATGCAGAAGCTAAAGGATGAGTATTTAAATTGGCTGGTAGACTTAGAATACAAGAAAAATGAAATACCAGAACCAGATATAGTTATCTTTTTGAAGATGCCAACAGATAAAGGCTAAAGAGCTTATGGAAAAACAGAAAAAAATAAAGATAGATGGTTCAGAAAAAAAGATATACATGAAGTGAATGAAAGATTATTTAAAAAAATCTTATGACAATGCAACAGCTATTTCAAAAAAATATTCTTGGTGTGAAATAGAATGTGTTGAAAGATAATAAAATTAAAAAAAGTATTGAAAGAATAAATGATGAAATTTTTCTCAAAAATAGAAGAGTTAATAAAATAAATATGTGTAATGGAAGTGAGATTACTATTTAGTAGTCTTTTAGTTAGGGAGGATAAATGACATTTTTTTAATTGCAGTCGCAATGTTAGGTCTAATAATATTTGTACATGAGCTAGGGCATTTTTTTAACTGCTAAGCTTTTTAAAATGCCTGTGAGTGAATTTTCAATAGGTATGGGACCACAAGTTTTTTTCGCTTGATACAAAAGAAACAACATATTCCTTTTAGAGCCATTCCAATAGGAGGATATGTTAATATTGAAGGAATGGAAGTAGGAGCCAAGTTGAGAATGGTTTTAATTCTAAAACCAGCATATCAAAGATTTATAGTTCTTTTTGCAGGAGTTTTTTTATGAATTTCTTAACAGCTTTCTTAATTATATTCTCAATTGCTCAAATGAGCGGTAGAATGGAATATGAAGAAAAAGCTATTATAGGTGCTCTAGTAAAAGGTGGAGCAAATGAACAAAGTATTAAAAAGTTGATGATAAAATTTTAGAACTAGATGGTAAAAAAATAAACTTTATGGGCTGATATACCTGAAGTTACAAAAGAAGCTATAGATAAAGAGGAAATCTCTGCTTTAATCGAAAGAGATGGAAAAGAACAAAAAAACTAGTTTTTAAAATTAACAAAAGATGAAGAAAATAAGAGAGTAGTTCTAGGAATATCTCCAAAATCTAAAAACAAATCTTTCTTTTACTGAAAGTCTAGTCTTTGCAAAAAAATTCTTTTTGTATCTATTTTTAAAAGATACAGTAGGGAGGACTTTTTTTACACTTTTTTCAGGAAAAGCAAACTTAAAAAGAAATCAGTGGACCTGTTGGAATACTTAAAGTTGTAGGGAGAAGTATCAAAAATTTGGTTGGACTTCTATAGCAAGTTTAGCTAGTTATTCTTTCTATAAATATAGAGTGTTTAAATTTACTACCTATACCAGCACTTGATGGAGGAAGAATAATTTTTTGTACTTTTTAGAAATTTTTAGAATAAAGAAATTAATAAAAAAATGGGAAGAAAACTTACATAAATTTGGTATGGTTATGTTGTTGTTTTTTTCATTCTTGTGATTAGTGTTAATGATGTCTGGAAACTTTTTAATTAATTTTTTTCTTGAAAAAAAATACAAATAATCGGTTATAATACATTATGATATTAAATTAAAAAAATTGATTTGTTTTGGAAAAAGGAGGAATAAATATGAAAAAAATGCAATATTAGCAATTTCAGAAAAGAAGGAAATACTAAAACAAATAAGAAAAAGAATTAGCAGAAAAATATGAAGTAATTACCTTCAATAATTTATTAGATGCAATAGATATGGTAAGAGAAAGTGACTTTTGATTTAGTCTTACTAGACAATGCTTTGGAAGGAGTTACAGTAGGAGAAGCTAAGAAAAAAATTAGCTAGTATAGGGAAAGAGTTTGTAACTATAGCCCTAGTAGATGAAGTTAATGCTGAAACAACAAAAAGAATTAGAAAAATTCTGGAATCTTTGCTTATTTATTAAAAACCGATAAAAAGTTGAAGATTTAGATGCTATAATCCTACCTTCTTTAAATGGTTTAGAATTAATAAAAAGAAAATAAAAAGATTAGAAGAAAAATTAGCTGTATTAGAAGAAGATACAGATATAATAGGACAATCAGCTAAAATTAAAGATGTTAGAAATCTTATAGAAAAAAATAGCTGATAATGACTTACCAGTTTCTAATAGTTGGAGAAACTGGAACAGGTAAAGATATAATAGCTAAAAGAAATCCACAAGAAAAAGTGAAAGAAATAAAGGAAGATATGCTCAAATAAGCTGTGCTTTTATATCCAGGGTGAACTTATTGAAAGAGAATTATTTGGTTATGAAAGAGGAGCTTTCATGGGAGCTAATGCAAGTAAAAAAAGGACTTTTAGAAGAAATTGATGGAGGAACAATATACATTGAAGACATTTCTAAAATGGATATAAAAAAATTCAATCAAGATTCCTAAAAAGCTATTGAATATGGTGAATTCAAAAGAGTTGGAGGAACAAAAGTAAGAAAAACTAATGTTAGATTCCTAGTTGGAACTGACATAGATTTAAAAACAAGAAACTGAAAAAGGTAAGTTTAGAAAAGATTTATATCACAGACTAACAGCTCTAACTATAGAAGTTCCACCTTTTAAGAGAAAGAAAAGAAGATATTCCTGTACTAGCTAACTACTTTCTTAAATAAAATAGTTAGAATATTACATAAAAGAAACTCCAGTTATATCAGGAGAAGCTATGAAATTCTTAATGGAATACTACTATCCAGGAAATATTATGGAACTTAAAAAAACTTAATTGAAAGAATGGCATTATTATCTAAAGATAAAATTTTAGATGTAGATCAATTACCATTAGAAATTAAGACTAAATCTGACATCGTTGAAAAATAAAAACAGTTGTTGGAGTAGGGACCATTAAAAGAAATATTAGAACAAGAAATTTATAGCTTTAGAAGAAGTAGAAAGAGTTGTTATTGCTATTGCATTACAAAAAAACTAGATGGAATAAACAAGAAACATCTAAAAATACTAGGTATAGGAAGAACAACTTTGTATGAAAAAAATTAGAAAATATGGTTTAGATACAAAAGTAAATTAACTAAAGTGAGGGAAAAATAAATGTCAATAAGAAAAATTTCGTAAACAGATGAAACCTTTTATCATTGTACTAACAGTTGTTTTTTTATATTATCTCTAGCGTACGGAGGATATGAAAGTTATAGAACAAGTAGAGCTAACAAAAAAAGCTCAAGAAGCTATGCTTTTTAAACAAAGATTATATACAAAAAAATTGATATAGAGAGAGCAAAACAAGAAGTTTCAAGAGCGTATGCAGAAACAGTTGACAAGGATATAGTAGACATAATTGCATTTAATGATGTTATAGATAAAAAAATTAACATTGGATCTTGCAAAAAGTCTAAAAAGTAAAGGTTCCTAGTTCAGAAGTTAATGCACAATACGAAGAGCTTGAATCTTCTATGGGAGATAAAGAACAATTTAGAAGAATGTTGCAAGTTCAAGGGACTTACTAAAGATTCTTTAAAGAATAAAAATTGAAGAAAAATTTATTAATGCAAAAAAACTAGAGAAGAATTTTCAAAAAAATATAAATCCTACTGATGAAGAAATAAATGCTTATATGTCATTATATTCTATACCCAAGTGATAAGAAAGAGGATGCAATAAATCTATATAAAATGCAAAAAGGTGAAGAAGCATTTAAATTAGCTTTAATTAAAAGCTAGAAAAAGAAATGCAAATAAAGGATTTAGCTCCTGAATATGAAAAATTTAGTTGAAAAAAAGTTTCTTATGAAGAAGATGGATTTAAAGTAACAAATCTTGACTTTAGCTAAAATTATGGCTACTTTTCATGATAAATCAAAAAAAGCAACTAAAGAACAAGCAGAAGAATTAGCAAAAAAATATGATAGCTAAACAAATAAAAAGTTGCTAAAATGGCAAAAGGAAAAAAAGGAGTTAAAAGTAAACGAAGAGTTAGATCTTATGTCTCAATTACAAGATTATGCTATAGGGCTTTCTGAAAAAGTAAGAGAAGAAATAAAACCTACTGATGCAGAATTAGAAAGTTTCTTTAACACAAATAAATCTAGATATAATATACCTGAAACAGCTGATGCAAAATTAATTTTTCATAACTGTTAAATCAACTAAAGAAGATGATGCAGTAGCAAAAAGCAGAAGCTGAAAAAAATTATTAGCTGAATTGACTCCTGAAAACTTTAGTGAAAAAGGAAAAAAACTTTAGGAAATAATCAAGATATTATCTATCAAGATTTAGGAACTTTTTGGTAAAACAAAGCAATGGTTAAAGAATTTGAAGAAGCATTGAAAGATGTTCCTTCAAATACTGTAATAAATAAAGTTATAAAAACAAAATTTGGTTATCATCTTGTTTATGTAAAGAAAAATGATAACAATCAACAATGGTCAGCTGAACATATTTTTAATTGTTCCATATCCATCTGATAAAAACAGTTGCAGAAAAAGCTTGAAAAATTAGAAAAACTTAAAGCTGATATAGAAGCTGGAACTTTAGCTTTTAAATGATAAAATAGATGAAGATGTAATTCAAAGTTTTGATGCAAAAAGGTATAACTCCAGATGGAATAATTCCAGATTTTTGTTTATAGTCCTGAAATAGCAAAAAGCTGTGTTTGAAACTCCTTTAAATAAAGGTTGGAATAATAAATCCTAATAAAGCTACTATAGTAGTTTTCCAAAAAAACTAAAGAAGTTAAAAGCAGAAGAAGCTAATTTTAGTAAATTTGAAAAGAAGAAGTTAGAAAAAGATTATATAAATAAGCAAGTTGGAGAATATATGTCAAAGTTATTCTAAGACTAAAAGGGGTTGTTGTGATACAATAGCCCCTTTTTGTATCTTATTTTTTTGGAGGGAATTATGTATTTTAGAAATGAGGATATAGAAAAAGTTACTAGATAGTTTGAGAAATAGAAGAAGTTGTTGGAGAATTTGTTGATTTAAAAGAAAATCAGGGTTCAAGCTATAAAGGGACTATGTCCTTTTCATGCTGATACTAATCCATCATTTTCAGTAAAACCAGAAAAAAAGAAATATGTAAATGCTTTGTTTGTGGCTCTGGTGGAAATGCAATAAATTTTTTTACTCAAAAAAATAAAAAAATATTCCCTTATATGGAAGCAGTAAAAAGAACTAGCACAAAAATATAGAGTTAATATAAAAGAGTACAATGCTAAAAAAATACAGATATAGATAATGAGAAATTCTATCAAATTATGGAAGATAGCCATAATTTTTTATGGATAAAGATGTTTGCACAAGAATCAAGAACAGCATTGAAATTATCTATCTAATAGAGGTTTAGATACAGATTTAATAAAAGAACATAGACTAGGGTTATGCCCCTGCAAAAGTGGTCAGAATTATATGATTTCTTGAAAGAAAAAAAAATTATAGTGACGAAGATTTATTAACTTTAGGTCTTATAAAAAAAGAATGAAGAAGGAAGAATTTATGATACTTTTTAGAAATAGAATAATCTTCCCTATATACTCTATTAGTAATAGAATAATAGCTTTTTGGAGGAAGAAGTTTAGAAAAAAAGATGATACTATACCAAAGTATATAAACTCACCAGATACTCCTATTTTTTTAAAAAAAGGTAAAAATATTTATGGGATTGAAAGAGCTATCAATATAAGAAATAAAAAAATTATTCCATTTTAATGGAAGGATACATGGACGTATTGTCAGCAAATATTTTTTTGACTTTTGATACTAGTATTGCCCCTTTAGGGAACAGCTTTAACAGTAGAGCAAGCTCAGTTAATTAAGAGATACTCATCTAATATTTTGCTATGTTTTGATACTGGATAAGGCTGGAAAAATCAGCAACAGAAAGAGCTTCATTTATACTGAAAAGTCTCAAGGTTTTAATATAAGAGTTTTAGATTTTGATGATGCTAAAAGATCCTGATGAGTATTTGAGAAAAGAATGGAAAGAGAAGCTTTTTTAGAAGTTGTACAAAAAAATCATTAGAAATTTTTTTGAATTTTTATATGAATTATATTCAAGTGAATATGATTTAACCAATATCATAGCAAAAACAAAATTTTTATAGAAAGATTTAAAGAATTTTTTACATGTTTAACTACTGATTTAGAAAAAGAAATATATTTAAAAGAAATTTATCTGAAAAAGATAGATATCAGTATAGATATTTTTAAGAAAAAAACTCTAGTTGAAGAAAAATAAAAAGAAAATTTCATTATCAAAATGATTATATTGACAAAAAGTTGAAGAGAAAGAAATAGAAAAAAAGAATTTAAAAAAAGCAAACAATCTTGAACTTTCAATAGTTGAAATGCTATTTAAAAAGCCTGAATATTATGAGTTTTTTTAAAAGATGAGAAAACTAGAGAGTGATATAGCAAATAAAACTTTAAAAATTTTTTTGAAGAAAAAAATAAAGGAAAATTTTTAAAATTTTGAGAGTAATAACCCTAATGAGAGAATTTGAAGAATTATATGAGAAATGAGAATGAAAGTCATTCAAAGTATATAAATAGTAATATTGCAAGAATAATATTAAATTATGTTATAGATTTACAGAAGTTAAAATAGAAGAAAAATTTTCCTAAAATTATTTAAAGATTATTTTAGAGTTAAAAGTAAAATTAAGAGATAAAACTAAATGATGATTTTTCAAACAGATAGTATATTTTTCAAAAATTTAAAGATAAAATAGAAGAAAAAGTAGAAGTGTTGAAGAATTTATAGAAATCTATAATTCATTTAAGTATCTTTTTAACATTAAGTTTTAGTTAAGGGAGGATTATATAGTGAAAGACAAAAAGAAAATAGATATAGAAATAAGAAAAGTAAGAGAGTTCATAAACAAGAGTAACAGATAGCAGGTAAGGTAACTTATGAAGAAATAAATGAGAGAGTTAGGAGAAGATTTTCCTGCTGAAAATATAGAACACCTTATTAATTTGATGTTAGAACAAGGTATTAAGATAGTAAATGAAGAAGATACAGAAGATGAAGATGATGAAGAAAAAGAGATGATGACGAATTAACAGATGAAAAAAAGAATTAGATGATGAGTATGTTGAAGAAGAAACAGATGACTCGTTAGAAGATGAAGAGAAAAGATGAAGATGATGACGATGTTGATACAGATACTTTTCATAGGTTTTGAAGATGAATTTAATCCTGATTATATTGAAGATATAAAGTGAGGAAGAACTTAGTAATGAAAAAGTTACTAAATTTAGGAAATAGTGCAAAAGGTTGATGAACCTATAAAGATGTATTTAAGAGAAATAGGTCAAGTTCCACTATTAACTCATGATGAAGAAATTGAATATGCTAAAAAGAGCTTATGAAGGTGATGAAGAAGCAAGTCAAAAACTTATAGAATCAAACTTAAGACTTGTTGTAAGTATTGCTAAAAAAACATACAAACAGAGGTTTAAAAACTTCTTGATTTAATACAAGAAGGTAATATAGGACTTATGAAAGCAGTTGAAAAAAATTTGAATATACAAAAGGATATAAATTTTTCAACTTATGCAACTTGGTGGATAAGACAAGCTATAACAAGAGCGATAGCTGACCAAGGAAGAACAATAAGAATACCTGTTCATATGATAGAAACTATAAATAAAGATTAAAAAAAGAATCAAGAATATATTTACAAGAAACTGGGAAAAGATGCTTCGCCTGAAATTTTTAGCTGAAAGATTAGGAATGGAAGTTGAAAAGATAAAGGCTATTCAAGAAATGAATCAAGAACCCTATATCTCTTGAAACTCCAGTTGGAAGTGAAGAAGACAGTGAATTAGGAGATTTCGTTGAAGACCAAAAAGACAACAAGTCCTTATGAAGCTACTAAATAGAGCAATTTTAAGAGAAGAGTTAGATGGAGTCTTAAAAAAACATTGAGTCCAAGAGAAGAAAAAGTTTTTAAGATATAGATATGGGACTTGATGATAGTTCACCTAAAACATTGGAAGAAGTTGGAAAAAAATCTTTTAATGTTACCAGAGAAAGAATTAGACAAATAGAAGTCAAAAGCTCTTAGAAAATTAAGACATCCAAGCAGAAAGAAAAAAACTTGAAGATTTTTAAGGTTGACTAGTTAGGAGGGAATATTTTGAAACTTTTTAGCCTAGAAAAATATTTATTAAAGAATCTTGATATGACAGAGAAAAGACTTTTAAAAAGCTTGTACTTGATATATCAGAGCCTTTTAGAATTAGAACTTCCAGAAGATAGAAAACTTACTGATGAAGAAATTGATTATGAATACATTGATTTACTTGTAACAGAAACTCTTGAAAAACTTTAAAAGATGATGTCTGCACTTGTGAAAAACAGATTGTGGAGTAGCAGATTGCTGTGGAACAAGAGTGGAGAAAAAAACTTAAAGAAAGTCTATCAAATAGCTCTATACATGCTAAGAGATGGTATTCTTTATGAGGATTTAACTCAAGAAGGAGTTATTGGTTTGATAAAAGCTCATGAACTTTTTGAAGATGATAAAGATTTCAAAGCTATATAAAGATTACTATATAGCAAGAGCTATGTTTAACTATATAGAAAGCTATGCTAACTATAGAAAAAAACAGCCTTTTAAAGAATATGCAGAATATGAAATTCATAAAGAAAATCATCCTAAAATTTCTTTTAAAAGGATAAAAAGCAAATCTGAGGAATTAAAGAAATTAGAAAAAGAGAACAAAGAAAAACATATAGAGGAAATGAAACAATTAGAAAAGAGAGCAGAATATCAATTTGACTATTTAAATTTAAAAATATAGATTAGGTGAAAGAGAGATAGAAGCTATAAGTCTGTATTTTTGGTTTAGATGGACATAAGAGAAAGAACTTTTCTGAAATACAAAAGTATTATGAAAAATAGATAGTGATAGTTTAGATAAAATTGTAAAAGATGCCTTTATTTAAATTATCAGTTGTAGATGAAAAAGGTTGAGTTATGATAACTAGAGATATTATAAACATATTAGAAAAGAAATTTCCAAAAAAATAAATGCAGAAGAATGGGATAATGTAGGACTTCTTGTAGGAGACTATGATAAAGAAGTTAAAAAAATACAATTTTCTATAGATGCAAGTTTGGAAGTTATAGAAAATGCAATAAAAGAAAAAGGTTGATATGATAATAACTCATCATCCTTTTATCTTTTAAAGCGATAAAAAAAGTATTAATGAGCAAGATATTCTATCTAAAAAAATTAGAATGTTAATAAGAAATGATATAAATATTTATTCTATTCATACGAATTTAGATTCATCTGTGTCTGGATTAAATGATTATGTGCTTGAGAAAATTAGGTTATACAGATTATAAAATTTTTAGACTATGATGAAGAGAAAAAAATTGTGGTATAGGTAGAATTTTTTTAAATTAGATGAAGAAAAAGATTTAAAAAAATTTATAGAAGAACTTAAACTAAAATTACAAATTTCTAATCTAAGAGTTATAAGCAATGATTTAAATAAAAAAATAAAAAAAGTAGCTCTTATAAATGGTTCAGCCATGAGTTATTGGAGAAAAAGCTAAAAAAAGAAAAAAATTGATTTATTTATTACTGGAGATGTGGGCTATCATGATGCATCTTGATGCAAGAGAAAGTGGACTAGCTGTAATTGATTTTTGGTCATTATGAAAGTGAACACTTCTTCCATGAGAGTTTTAATAAAAAGAATTGAAGGATACAAATTTAGAATTTTTTTAGTTTATAATCCTGAACCAGTATTTAAGTTCTACTAAAGAATGATATGGAGAAAGTATGAAAAAAATAATAATTACATTTTTTTATTTCTAATATCTTCAGTATTTAGTTTTGCAACTATAAACGATAATCTTAATATTTTTAAAAGATGAGGATAAAAGTTGAAATTAATGAAAAGGTTGATGAAATAAAAAAAGAAAAAGATTTAACGGTATTTGTAAATACCTTATCTATGGATGTTGGTTTTTGCTGTTTCAGATCCTGAAAGAGCATTGATATTAAATATGAAAAAAAGGAGATAAAGAAACTTTACAAGGTTGAGTTATCTTTTCAGTAAAGATATAGATGTCGATGATTATCAAGATGATATTAATACTACTTTGACTGATGCAGCACCATTATTGGAAAGAAAAGAATATGGAAAAGTATATTCTAACTGTTCTTGATGGAGCTAGTTCAGTTCTACAGGAAGTTAATATTGAAACTTTAAATCAAATGACTATGACAAAAAGAACAAGAAAATGGAACTAGTACTCCTATTATGATAGCAGCTTTTTGTTATAATAATCTTGTTTATTGTCTATAAGATGTATGCAGCATACAAAGATAAGAGTAATCAAGAAGAAGATGATGACTGATAATTAATTAGGTATTCGAGTTAATCGCTGCTTTATGCAGAGGAAAGTCCGAGCTCCACAGAGCAAAAGGGTAGCTAACGGCTACTAAAAGTAATTTTAAGGAAAGTGCCACAGAAAACAAACCGCCATTTTGGTAAGGGTGAAAAGGTAGTGTAAGAGACTACCAGTTTTTTTAGGAAACTAAAAAAAGCTTGGTAAACCCCCTTTGGAGCAAGACTAAGTAAGAAAGTTATAGGAGTTGCTCGCTCTCTTTCGTGGTAAGTCGCTAGAGATTATAAGAGATTATAATTCGAGAAAAATGATTAACAAATACAAAACTCGGCTTATTGAATGCCTAATAATATATTATATAAAAACCACTAGATGAAAAAAATCAGTGGTTTTTTTATATTTAATTAGACTTTTGCTATTTCTAAATTCTGTTATATATCTTTTTGTGTTTTCTGCAATAAGCTCAAGAATTTTTTTATTTTTTTGAAAATTTTAGTTCTTCTTGATTTATAGATTAGAGAAACAAAAATCTGAAAAATTGAGAAAAATATTAATTTGATTTTTCTTTATTGTGTATCTTTAGTTTTAAATTCTTTTTAACTTTTTTTGAAAATTCTTCATCATTCTCACTTACTTCTAATTTAGCAAGCATTTTTAGATAATAGAGGATGAATTTCCTTTTCTTCAAGTATATTTTTTTCTCAATTTCAAAAAGCTAAATCTCTTTTTCAAATCATCTAAACTCATATATACAGAATATATTGGTGCAACAGAACATCCAAGTTCTTTTGCAATATTCTTTGCTGTAATAGCATCAGAACCTTCTTTCTTAAAGAGTTTTTATAGCAGCTTCTAGTATCATTTCCTTAGTATAAGCACATTTTCTAGCCATAGTAGTCCTCCATTCAGAAAAAAATCTACTATTATTTTTATACCATTTTTTTAGAAATAATCAATATTTAATTATTAAAAATTTTTTTGTCTATAAAATCTTTGATTAACAAAAAGTCTGTTTCATTAGGATGAGCATCAGCTTCTAAAATAATTTCCTTCATATTAGGAACAAATTTATGAATAATATTTAAAGGAAATTTAGTGAATTTTTTTCTTGTAAGTCTTCAGATACTCTACCTCTTGCTAAAACTCCATCAACAAAATTATTCTTTTTTTAGAGCAAAAGCTTTCTAAGGTTATTAAAACATTTTTTTAGCATGTTCAGATGTTAAAGAAGCAGCTAAAGTTCCTATAAAAAAACAAGTTTTTTTATTAGCTAAAGTATTAATAAATTTTTTTAGCTTCTGAATTAGCATTAGCCTTATCTATCCAAGTTCCTACAATTATATTGTCAAATTCATCTAAGTTTATACTATCTTTTTCTTTAACAGGAATAATTACCTTTTTCCCCATTTATATATTCAAAATGCTTTTTTTCACAGACCATTTTCGTATTACCAGTTTCTGATGAATAAATTATTAAAGTTTTCATTTCATACCTCTTTTCCTTTATATACAGTAAAAAAAAATAGTTCGTTACTGAGTAAATTTCTTAACGATAAAAAAATCAAGAATTCGCTGTAATTTCGGCAAAACTTGCTGACAAGTCAGCTTCAAACACGCCGACAATTACTCGGCTCATTCTATTTGATTTTTTTATCTAAAAATTTCCATTCGTAACTCACTTATTTTTTTACTTGTTTTTTTCAAAAGTTAAATTTCTAAATACTTATTACATATAGAAAGTGTAGACTCTCTATGTGATACCAAAATAACAGTTTTATCCTTAGCTTCATCAGCTAATGATTTTTAAAATTATAGCTTCATTTAATATATCTAAATTAGAAGTTGGCTCATCTAGTAGGAAAAATTCTCTATTAGCTAAAAAAAGCTCTTGCAAGACCAATTCTTTGTCTTTTCACCACCAGAAAAAGTTTTTTTCCACCTTCTTCTACTATGCTATCTAACTTATCTGGTAAAGACATAACATAGTCATAAAATGAAGCTTTCTTTAAAGCAGTATAGATTTCTTCATCAGTGGCATCTGCTTTTTGCAACTAATAAATTATCTCTAATATTTCCCAATAAATAAGCTAGTAGATTGTGTCATATAGTTAAATTTTTTTGATAGAGTTCTTTTTAAAGGAACAGACTTTACATCCTTTTTTTATCTAAACATAATTTTACCTGAATCTACATCCCAAAAATCTCATAATTAATTTTAAAAGTGTAGATTTTTCCACAACCACTCGCTCCCATAATCCCCAGTTAATTGTCCCTTTTTTTATTTTTCAAAGAGAAAATCTTTTTAAAAATTTTTATTATCGGTATTTGCATAACTGTAAGAAATATTATCTATACTTATGTCATCTCTTTCTGAAAATATCTTCACTTGAAAGAGACATTATCCATTACAGCAGGTTTTTCATCCATCAGATTTAAAAACTCTTTCTCCAGAAGCAAAAGTTTGAGCAAGTATATTTCCAAGAGCAGCCAAGTTTATATAAGGAGCAAAACTACCTACTTGTAAAACTCCTGCTAAGATACTAGCTTCAATACTTACCAAGCCTTTTTGAAACTAAAGAAATACTTAAAAAGTAATTGAGCTATAGAAAGTAATATTATTACTGAGTCTACCATCATTTGAACTTCAGAAGCCTTATTTCTTAAGTCTTTTTGATTTTTCTCCCAGAGATGAAGTTATTTCATCTATTTTCTTTAAAAACTTTTTTTACCTTGAGAATATTGAATAATTTCTCTTATACCTTTTAATTTATCTAAAAAAATTCATCATTTAAATTTTCCTAGTTTAGCTCTAACTTCTACACCAGATTTTTGCAGATCTCTTATGAGCTATATATGGAACTACAATTCCTACAATAAATTGAGCAAACAACATATATAGTGCATAGACATAGTTTAATTGAAAGAAAATACAAGAACAAGAAAAATACTTGTAATAGTTGCAATTAAAACAGGTGAGATAGTGTGAGCATAGAAAGACTTCTAAAAAGCTCAATATCCGATGTTATCATAGAAATTAAAGTTTCCCTTGATTTTTTTATTTTTCCATTTTAGCAGGAGCAAGTTTTTCTCATAATTTTTAAATAATTTAACTCTAATATTTGCTAAGATATGGAAAAGCTATATAGTGGTTAGCAAATTGCTCCAAGTAATGTAAAATAGCTCTAAAAAAATCCACAGAACATCATTGCATAAAAAAATATGTTTGAGTTGAATAGCCACCTAGAAAAAAACATATTTAAGGCTATCTTTTGTGGCAGGGATAACACTTAGAAAGGCATAAGCTCCAAAAAAAGTGTTATACAAAAAGAAAAAGATAAAACCAATTACACCTGTAGAAACTGCGATAGTCATAAATTTCAAAGAGAGTCTAAAAAGTTTTTAATAAGTTAAATACTATATTAAAAGTTGATCTATTTTTTTCATTTATTTCACCTCTCTTTGTTAAATAAGTTTCCAATTCTTCTTGATGTTTATACATATTGTAATAAAGTTCTTTTTAGTATATAAATCATTATGTTTTCCACTTTCAATAACTCTTCCCTTATCCATAACATAGATACAATCAGCATTTTTTTAATAGCTGGTAATCTATGACTTATATAGATAACAGTTTTTTTCTTTAGCTAAAGAATGTATGATATTTAAAAATAATTTCTTCAGATTCAATATCTATATTTGAAGTAGCTTCATCAAATATGTAGATAGAGGCATCATATAGTAATGCTCTTGCAAGAGCAACTCTTTGAGCTTGTCCACCAGATAGATTTTTACCCTTGACTTTCTAATACAGTATCAAGTCCCTTAGCTTTTTGAGAAAATATCCCATAGCTTTAACAGTTTTTAAGAACTTCTACCATAGTTTCATCTGACAAGTTTTTCGTTTGCCATACTTAGATTATCTCTAACTGTTCCTGAGAAATATATGAGAATCATGAGTAATTTTTAGAATATTTTTTTAACTTTATCTTCTAAAGTTAATATTATGTATATCAACATCATCAACAAAGATTTCATTTTCATTAGATTTTTAATTCTCCAGCTAATACAGAAACCAATGTAGATTTTTCCACAACCTGAATGTCCTACAACAGCTGTTAAGTTACCTTTTTTTAAAAAGTCATATTTATATCTTTTTAATGATTGAGTACCATCTGGATATGTAAAACTTAAGTTAGATACTTTAAAATTCTCTTTCATTCTTAAATTCTTTCTCTCCCATTGAAATTTCTTTCAGGAGAATCAATGAATGAAATTATATTTTTCTGCTGCTGATACTCCTGTCATAGCAACATGGAAAAAGTGAAGTCAAAGTTCTCATTGGTATAAAAAAATTCAGGTGCAAGCATAAAGATAAATAACATTGGGAATAATCCTAAGCTTCCATCTATAAATAATTTAATAGAAGTTATTATTGCAAGTATAGTACCTGCATAGATAATCCAATTTATTACTGCAATAGACAGAAGTTGCATTTTTAAGTACTCTCATAGTTTCAACTCTAAATTCTTCTGACATCTTAGCAATCTCTTCTTCTCTTTTTTTCATCTGTCCCATATATTTTTAAGAGTAGTTAAACCTTGTAAACTATCTAAAAATAAAGTTCCTACATTCATATATTTAGCAAAAATATTTTTTTGAATTTTTTTAACTTTATTCAAGATAATGTATAGTGACATAGGAATAGCCAAAGAAAAAAATAAGTAAAATAAAAAGCAATTTTTTTAAATTAAAAATATGCTATTGAAAAAAATAAGATAAAACTAGAAACAATACAGTAGAAGAATTGAGTTAAGAAACCTCCAAAAATAAACTTCTAATTGTTCAACATTGTCAACTGACAAATGTATCAATTCTTGTGTTTTTAAAATAGTTGTGAGTAAGCTAAACCAAGTTTTCAAAGTCTTTTTCAAATATAAGCTTTTCTTAGATTTCTTTTTACATCTACAACTAAAGAGCCTAACATATGAGCAACTTTTAATTGTTGAGAATTGTCTTATAAGAACTATAATTAATATTGAAATAATTATGTACTTTATAAGAAAATGAGAAATCTCTATTGATTAAACTTACTAACAGAAAAGCAAAGATAAAATAAAAAAATATATTAGCAATAAGTTTTACACAGGATAAAAAAAGTTGTTATTGATATATTTTTTTAATATTTCCTGAAAAAAATTATACAATCTTTTATCGATCATAATAAATAAGTCCTTTCTAAAAAAATATAATGTATAGAAAAAAATTTCATTATTACATAGATTGGAAAGTAAAAAAACAGTTCATTGCTAGCTAAATTTCTTAACGATGAAAAATCAAGAATCTGCATCATAAGAAACTCTAAGCAATAAATTGCTAAGTGTTTCTAAGAAATTCGACATCTGTAAGAAGCTCTAAATGAACAAGTTCATTAAAAGCTTCTAAGATCGCTAACAAGTTAGCTCAAACATGTCGAGATTTACTCGGCTCATTCTATTTGATTTTTCATCTAAAATTTAGAATGCAAGTTCACTTGTTTTTTTACTTATCTCAATTATCTAACTCACTTTATTTTTTTCTTTTATCTAAATTTAAAAAAAGGATTATTTTATTTGTCAATAGAAATTTTTTTGAAAATATTATTTTTTTAAGTATAAAAAGTAATGTAAATTCATTTTTTTCTATGATATAATATCTAAGTATAAAACTAATATTCAAAGGGATAATATGAAAGATAATATCGCATTAATCGGGTTTATGGGAAGTGGGAAGACGACTATAGGTAAACTTCTCGCAAAAAAACTATGGAAATGAAATTTGTAGATATAGATAAAATAATAGAAGCTACTGAAAAATCAATAAATGATATTTTTTTAAAGAAAAAAAGGGCAAATATATTTTTAGAGATTTAGAAAGAGAAATAATTTTACAGGAATCTTCAAGAAATAACTGTGTTATTGCAACTGGGGGAGGTTCTATTTTAGATAATGAGAATGTAAAAAGTTTGCAAGAAACCTCTTTTATTGTTTTTTTAGATGCAAGTATAGAATGCTTATATCTACGTTTAAAAGATAATACAACTCGTCCCACTTTTTAAATGGAGTTGAGGACAAAAAAAGTTGATAGAGGAGTTATTAGAAAAAAAGAAAATTTCTATATCAAATATCTGCGAATTTTATAATACACATAGATGAAAAACACCAGTATCTATGAAACTGTAGATAAGATAAAAAGAAAGTTATATAAATTCTTAAAAAGAGGTGAATTTTTATGGTAAATGGAAATACTTCAGGTTTGAAGGAACATATTTTTAAATAGTTTAGATGAATTATACAATTCAAAAAAATAGAAAAAGGAAAAAAATAATAAATCAAGAGATTATAGATTATATTGCTGAAGTTAGTAACAAAATTAATAGAGAAATAAATATAGCTATGGATAGAAGTGGTAATGTGATAGATATTTCGATAGGAGATAGTAGTACAGTAAATCTTCCTGTTGTTCCTGTCTATGATAGAAGACTATCAGGAGTGAGAATAGTTCATACTCACCCAGGTGGAAATCCACATCTTTCTTCTGTAGATATTTCAGCACTTATTAAAATTGAAATTAGATTGTATAGTTTCTATTGGAGTAAGTGATGAAGGTGTAACAGGTTACGAAGTTGCAGTATGTTCTATACTTAATGATGAATTAACTTATGATAGAACTTTAGTTAAAAAAATTTAGATGATTTTTGATTATTTAGATGCTATAAAAAGAAGTTGAAGAAGCACTTAGAAAAAGAAACATAACTGAAGATGATAAAGAATATGCACTTTTAATAGGTATAGATGATGAAATTTATTTAGATGAGTTAGAAGAGTTAGCCTCTGCCTGTGATGTAGAAGTTGTAGGAAAGTTTTTTTCAAAAGAGAAGTAAGCCAGATCCACTATTTCTAATTGGTTCTGGAAAAATTCAAGAACTAGCTTTTATTTAGACAAATTAGAAAGGCAAATCTTTTTAATTTTTTTGATGAAGAGCTAAGTGGACTACAATTGAAAAATGATAGAGGAAGTAACTGGTTGTAAGGTTATAGATAGAACAACTTTAATCTTGGAAATCTTTGCTAGAAGAGCTAGAACAAGAGAAGCTAAATTACAAGTTGAATTAGCACAATTAAAAATATAGAAGCAATAGGCTTATAGGTTTTGGAATAACTATGTCAAGACTTGGAGGAGGAGTTGGAACAAAAAGGTCCTGGGGAAAAAGAAACTTGAGATAGATAGAAGAGTAATCAAAGAAAAAAATATAGCTTATTTGAAATAATGAGCTTGAAAAATATAAAGAAAGTTAGAAATACTCAAAGAGAAAAAAAGAGAAGAATCAGGAATGCCTAGAGTATCTTTTGGTTGGTTATACAAATGTTGGAAAATCTACTTTAAGAAATGTTTTAGTTGATATGTTCCCCAAATGATAAAACTTTAAAAGAAAGAAGAAGTTTTATCTAAAGATATGCTCTTTGCAACTCTTGATACAACAACAAGAACTATAGAATTAAAAGGATAAAGAGAGTAGTATCTCTTACAGATACAGTTGGTTTTATTCAAAAAGCTTCCACATGACTTAGTTGAATCTTTTTAAGTCAACATTGGAAGAAGTTATATTCTCTGATTTAATTATTCATGTTGCAGATGCCTCAGCTAAAAGATGTAATTGAGCAAATAGATGCAGTTGAGAAATGTTTTAACAGAATTAAATTGTATGGATAAAACAAAAATTCTTCTTTTTAAATAAAATAGATAATGCAACTAAAGATAATACATATGCAATGATAGAACAAAAAGATTGATGAGATAAAAAGCAAAAATATACTAATTATCAAATATTGATTATTAGTGCTAAAAAAATAGATTTAATATTGATGAATTGATGACTTTAATAAAAGATAATCTAGCAGTTAAAACTTATGATTGTAAAGTTTTAGTACCTTATTCAAAAAAATGGATGTGTCAGCTAAGTTACATAGGAATGTAATAGTTAAATCTGAAGAATTTGTTGATGAAGGTGTAGTTATGGAAGTTATCTTTAAATGAAAAAAAGCAATATAATCAATTTAAAGAATATATAGTGGAGTAGTGTGAAACAAATAGAAGTGAAAGGTGGTTTTCTTGAGTAAAAATAAAGGTTACTTTGCCTCAAAAATATATGAAATCATAAAAAAATGATATCAGTGATTTTTAATATGACGAGTAATTATTTTATGAACTATATTTTTTTCTTAATTTAAATGATAAATATAAGAATTTTTAAAGGGAAATCCTGCTATAGCAGAACAAAAGTAAGGAAAAAAATCTAGTATACAATTTAATTTAAATAAGGAAAGTAGCTTAATTTACTATGATGTTTTTAAGGGATAATAATGCCCAAAATGAATCTGAATTCATGAGAAGTTTACTTATTAGATATGCCACTAATCCTAAGAATAAAAGAGAACTTTTATTTATTTTTTTAAGGAATCAGTGGAAAGAATAAATTTAGCAATAAAAGATAAAAAAAGAATGTATATATTACCTTTAATGATGATAGAAAAGTTAAGGTAAGTCCTTACTATATAGGAAGTTCTGATTTAGAGATAGCAAACTATATTTTTTTGTTATGACTTCAGTGAAGAAAAAAATATAAAAAAATTATAAGTTAAATTATCTAAAAGCAGGTTTATACAACTTCTGAAGGAGCTAAGTGGGAAGATAATGATTACATTGAAGATGTAATTAAAAAAACTTTCGATCCTTTCTTGTCAAAAGGTCAGATTATAAAAGTTAGACTCAGTGAAAATGGGAAGAAATTACTTAAGACAATTAAAAATAAATAGACCTAAATTAATAAGTGAGGATGGAGATTTATTTGAATTTGAAGCTTCTGATGAACAAATTAAAAGATATTTTTAGTTATTTTTTTGATGAAGCAACAGTTATTGAGCCAATTGAATTAAAAAGAATGGTTTATTGAAAAAAATATGAAAATGCTTTTAAAAAAACTTAAAAATAAATAAGATAAATTAATAAATGGTTCATTACTAGCCAAAAATTTGGAATGTAATTCACTCATTTATATATTTTTATATAATAGTGAGGAGAGAAAGGATGAATATGAAAAAAATATTAATGTTTTTTTCTATTGATGGCAAGTATTAGTTCTTTTTTTCACAAGAGAGCTTGACTATAGATGAAGCTTTAAGTAGAGTGGGAAATAATAAGAAAGCTATGAATTTAAAAAGTTTTGAAAAACACTAAAGAAGTCACAGATATTAGAATCAAAGATAATAAATTAGGTGATTTTAATGGAGTAACTATATCAAGTAGTTACAATATAACTGAGAAATAATTTTGAAGATAGAGATAGAAAAATATGATAAAACTTTTTCAAAAATAAAAGCTAGTTATGGACCTTTTTGTGAAACTATAATTTTGTTGAAAGAGATAGATCCTATGTTAGCTATGGAGTTGAAAAAAATCTGAAAGATGTTTTCTATTCAAAAGTATAAAAGCAATATAAAGGTTTATGACTATCAACAGGAATTAAATAAAATTTCTTACGATAAAAACTATAGAGAATAAAAAAAGATTAATCTAGTCAATCTGTATAATGATATATTGAATACTAAAAAAATGAATTAGAATATAGAAAAAAAGCCTATGAACATTACAAAGTTGACCTAGATAAATTTAAGAAAATCTTATGAATTGGGAGCAAGTCCAAAAAAATAAATTTGGAAAGTGCTGAGCTTGAAGCAGAAGATTCAAAAATTACAAATAGATATTCTTGAAACTAAGTTAAAAAAAGTCTTTTATGAAATTGGGAAAAACTGATTATAATATAGATTTTTGAAAATTATAAGTTAGTTGATTTTCATTGATAATAATGAAAGTATAGAAAAATTACTAGCTAGTTATATGGAAAAAGATATAGCTGAGCTTTAAATTAAATTTATCTGTTGCAGAGGAAAGAAAAAAATATAGTAACTATGATAGACATATGCCTGATTTATATCTAGCTTATGAAAGAGTGGATAGAAATTTAAGAGGTGATAGATACTATAGAGACCAAGATATATTCAGTATTAGATTTTCAAAAAAATTATTTTCTACTGATTCTGACTACAAGTTAAGTGAGTTGGAAGTGGAGAATTTAAAAAAATGATTTGAATGAAAAAAATAAGAGTTATCAATGCAGAAAAAAATTAAATTGAAGGCTGAATATTATGAGCTTTCTAAAATTACTTTCTATAGCTAGTAAGAAATCTCAATTAGCTTATAAAAAGTATTTAATAAAAAGAAAAAGAATATGAATTATCAAGAGCAAGTTATTTAGATGTTATAGACGAATACAACAAGTATTTATCTCTTGAAATTGAAAAACAAGAGAGCTAAAAAAATACTTTAAATTCATTTATATATAAGCTAAAAAAATTAAAGGTTAATGGAGTGAAAAAAAGTGAAAAAAATATATTTAAAGGAAAAATTAAAATTTGTGATACTTCTATTGGTGTTGATTTTTTATTCTATTTTTATTATTTTACTCATAGAGGTAAAAAGAAGAAGTTTATGTTGATGAGTATTCATATATGAAGGTAGAGCAAACAGATGAGATTGGAACTATCAATCTAAATGGTTATGTAAAGGCTAATAATCCAATAGGAATATTTGTTGATAAAAAAATTAAAAAGTAAAAAGAAGTTTTTTTATAAAAAAATGGTGATTTTTGTTGAAAAAAAGGTCAAATACTTATGACTTTTTGATGATGATGAAACTAATAAATTAAATAGAAGTATAGAAAAAGAAAGAATTAATTTACAAAAAAATACAAAGAGATTTAAATACTACTAGAGAACTATATAAATTAGGTGGAGCTAGTAGAGATGAAGTAAGAAAATTTAGAGGATAGTGCTAGAATTTACTCAATTGAACATAGATGAATATGTTGAAGTTCTAAGTAAGACAGCAACTGAAGTTAGAAGTCCCTGTTGATGGGGTTGTATCGAATTTAAAAAGCACAAGAAAAACTATTTGGTTGATACAGATTCATCACTTTTAGAAATAATAGATGCTGATGACTTAAGAATTATTGTTGAAATTCCTGAATATAATACTCAGACTGTAAAAACTAGGGACAAAGTATAAAGAGTTAGACAGGATATCTCAGATGATGATAAAGTTTATGATGGAGAAATAACAAAAAAATTTCAAGACTTTCTACAACTTCATCTATGACAGGTGAAAAATGTTTTAGAAGCAGATGTTAAAAACAAATGAAACTATACCTAATTTAGTTCCAGGTTTTTAAAATAAAGGCTGTACTTCAATTGAAGTCTGATGTAAAGAATATAATTATTCCAAAGATAGCCTTGCAAAATGAAGAAGGTAAGTATTTTGTTTATACTCTTGATGAAAAGAACACTATAAGAAAGAAAAACTATTACAATTAAAAAAATATTGTTGGAGATAATATAATAGTTCTATCAGGTTTAAATCCAGGAGAAGAAATAGTATTAACTCCAGATAATAGATTAAGAGATGGCTTTAGTTCTTGCAGAAGGAGATAATCATAATTCAAGTGAAGAAGCTACTTCTGTGCCTGCTGATAAAGCAAAAAGTAATTGTAAATTAGTGAGGAGAAAGTTAATGATAATAACAGTAGATAAAGTAAATAAAACTTATAAAAATGGCTCACTAGAATTACAAGTATTAAAAAAACATCTCTTTTAAAGTTGATAAAGGAGAATTTCTTTAGCTATAATGGGAAGTAGTGGAAGTGGAAAGTCTACTATGATGAATATTCTAGCTTGTTTAGATAGTCAATATGAAGGAACTTATATACTTGATGGTATAGATATTTCTAAAATTAACTGAAAATCAATTGAGTGAAATTAGAAATAAAAAAATTGGTTTTATTTTTCCAGTCTTTTAATCTTTTTACCTAGATTATCAGCTTTAGAAAATGTTGAATTACCTTTAGTATATTCTTCTGTACCTAAAGCAGAAAGACATAAAAAGAGCTGCTGAACTTTTTAGAAATGGTAGGTTTAAAAGATAGAATGCATCATAAACCTAATGAACTTTCAGGAGGACAAAGACAGAGAGTAGCTATTGCAAGAGCCTTAGTAAATGATCCTAGTATAATTCTTGCAGATGAGCCTACAGGGAACTTGGATAGTAAATCTGAAGAGGAAATAATAGAGATTTTACAAGAGTTAAATAGAACAGGGAAAAAAACTATTGTTATCGTTACCCATGAGCCCTAATATTGGAGATATAGCACAGAGAAAAAAATTGTTTTTAAAGATGGTGAAATAATATGAGTTTTTTTGATATATTAAAAGGAAGTCTTGCAACTCTTAAGGCTAATAAATTAAGAACTTTACTTACTATGTTAGGAATAATAATAGGGATATCTTCAGTAATTGCTATGTGGGCTATAGGAAATGGTGGTAGAGATAGCATACTTGGAGATTTAAAAAAAGGTAGGTTATGGGAAATTTCACTGTAACTATTGATTATAAAGAAATGAAAAATTTCAAATATAAAGATTATTTTCACTATGGAAAATATAGATATGTTGAAGAATTCTCATAAATTTAAAAGCAGTTTCTATCAATGTAGAAGATGCTTTTTAGAATGTTAAAAGACAATGAACCTTACTATTCTTATGGAACTGTAACTACAGAAGATTATGAAAAAGATAAGTCCTAGTTACTATGACAAGTGGGAGAAATTTCTTGCCTTTTTGAATATACTTCAAATGAAAGAGTTATAATCTTAGATAGCATGTCAGCAAGAAAGTTATTTGCTGATGAAAAAAATTATCTTTAGGGGCAAACTGTAGAAATAACAAAGGATAGAAAGAAAAGCAGGTCATTCATATAAGATAGTTGGAGTGTATAAAAGTCCCTTATGAAACTCTAGAAGCTTGTTTGGAGATGGAGACAATTATCCAATATTATTTAGAATGCCATACAAAGCTTATTCAATTGCTTTTTAATGATGATTCAGATGTCTTTTTCGAGTTTAATTATTGAAGCTAAAAAAATGCTGATGACTATAACAGATAGTATGAGAGAAGCAAAGAATATATTAGAGTTTAATAAAAATGTAAAAAGATCTTTATCTAACTCAAACTGTTTCAAGTGATATAGAATCATTTGATAAAAATTCTATCAACTCTTAGTTTATTTGTAACTATGGCAGCTAGTATTTCTTTACTAGTTGGTGGTATAGGAGTTATGAATATAATGCTTGTTACAGTGGTAGAAAGAACTAAGGAAATAGGAATTAGAAAAGCTTTAGGAGCTAAAAACAGAGATATTTCTAAAAACAATTTTTATTTGAATCTATAATATTAACTGTTTTTTGGTGGTCTAGTTGGTATGGGAGTAGGAGTTCTTTTTGGTTTCCTTTGCAGGAGCCGTTATGGGAATAAAACCTATCTTCTCTTTAACTTCTATAATAGTATCTTTAAGTATTTCTGTTATTGTAGGAGTTATATTTGGAGTAAGTCCTGCTAGAAGAGCAGCTAAACTAAATCCTATAGATGCTTTAAGAACTGAATA
>BNJS01000715.1_pt1 | contig 64979 bp, 124 predicted proteins | sample 8540461 | NCBI WGS metagenome assembly BNJS01 (sample SAMD00202454, study PRJDB9452) | human saliva metagenome | isolation source: human saliva | place: Japan
TGATAAGATTAAAAATATCAGCTACTAATCTCCGTAATCCAGTCTGTTGATTTGATTTACAAACACCATCAACCATGACATCCTTCTAACAACTACTGTACGAACTGCTGTTGCCAAATTAGAATTCACTCCATTAATTCCAATCTTCGCTAAAAGGTGATGTTAATGCTGCAGCCGATAATAATGCAAATACTATCACATATTTAGGTTCTATAATTTATAGGGTTGATGGAGAAAATCCACCAACCCTATTTTGAGTATATAAAAGGGCTTCATCCCTTATATTTAAAAGCGTCCAACTATTTAAGAGGAGATGAAAACCCTATGACTACTATATCAAGTTGTGCTACAAATCAAAGATAAAAATATAAAATGCGGGAAAATAATGTGGAGGAAGTGTATTTTAAGAAGAGCCTGTTTTTCTTCGCTACCTATACTGTGCCCAAACGCTTGTCCTAGTTGTGGTTGTGTCAATCGTGATTTTTCTATTGTTAAAAATGGTACTCGTACTTCTCGAATTCTCTTAATTCGGTTTCTGGCATCTGCCTTTTTCTTAAATTAAGAAAACAACGTTTCTTCTGCTGTGAATGCTCTCATAGTTTACTGCTGATACAACTAGTATCGTAGACCTTAATGCTTTTATTTCTAAAAATGTAAAAATGAAATTAAAGTAAAAGCTTGCGAAACTGTTTCTGAATCATATTGCTAAAGAAATGAATGCTTTCTGTTCATACTGTTCGTAGAGTCGTCAATGAAACTACTGAATCTCTTAGGAATTAAGCCTTTAAATGAGTTACCTGAACATATGTGTTGGGATGAGTTTAAGTCTGTAACTTCTGCTGGAAAGCTAGTATGAGTTTTGCTTATTGTGACGCTATTACTGCATCAACCTGTGATGTTGTTCGAATAGAAAAATGGAGAATTTTAGTTCGTTATTTCAACCAGTTCCTCTACAAACACGCTTAACTGTTAAAACAATTTCGATTGATATGTATGCTCCATACATTGAAGTCATTAAACGTTTATTTCTAAGGCTAAAATTATTATTGATCCATTCCATATTATTCAAGCTTTAAATAGAGAATTAAACAAGACAAGAACCAGAAAAAAATGAATCAAGTACGCTATAAAGACAGATGTCTTTATAATAAAATTAAAAGCGTTACTGAAACTAATCTTAAAAATCGAGATGACCTTCAATCATACAACTATAAACATTATAGATTATTCGACTGGTTAACGCATTCTCAAGGAATTGTAGATTACTTACTACAAGAAGTACCTTCTTAAACCAGAATACAGACAGTACATCAACTAAGAGAAGCTTTTTAAAGAGCGCAATTTCATTTGAATTTAAAGAAGAAATAGTAAGTGCTACAACGAAAACTTCTGTCTGATGGATTAAATCGTGTTCTTCAAACATTTAAAAATTTTTACCATATATCAAAAATACATGTGAGTATCCAACACTTTCAAATGGACCTATTGAAGGGATTAACAACAAGATTAAAAATGTACAAAAAAACGCTTATGGATGCAGCAGTTTTACTCATTTTAGAAATAGGAATTCTACTAATGTAAACTATTTACTCCAACAACTAAAAAGGAATTAAGCAACATGACGCTGCTTGAATTCCTTCACTAAAATGTTTCATCAACCCTATTTGACAAGAGCCCACTTTGTCCTACTTTCCTCTATAAACTAGAAATGACTTTTCTAAATAGTGTCAGTCCTGCATCATCTGGCATTCTTGACTCACTTTTGAAAAGTCATTTTCCTATTATTTTTCAAAATAATGTCATTGGTAATAATGAGAATTCGCTCTACCCGCTTTCACTTTTCTCAATGCAAAATGACTGGTTTGATTTAATAACTTTCAAATGATATTGTCCATTTGAATATTCCACAATATTTAACGAAGAATTATCAATCATATCTGAGTAATTTAAAATCAGGGAATTAATTCATGTAAAATATTACGAATCGTCATTCCATGGCTAACAATTAAAAATATGTTGATTTGTATCACGATGTTTTATCGATTACTTTAATCAAGCCTTGTTCTACACGAGTCCAAAAATTCCCATAAAGTTTTTCTCAATATGATCTGGATGCATTGCTTTAATTTGATTCATCTCTTCGATGACATTTTCTACCATCATTTTGATGCAAAGTACGTTGTAATGTTTTATATAAATTCGTCCAAACTTCTGTTGCATTTTGTCCTTCTAAAACTTCGAAAGAAACTTCACGGAATTCTGGCATCATTTGTAAACTTAATTGATCTCTTAAGGATGATACTCTTAATACTAATTGAGCTGTTTCAATCGTTCTTCTTAAATCAACTTGTATAAACTGCGTGAAATGGAATATCTCTCATTCCTAATCCAGAACGGATGGCATCTAATCTTCCTTCTTTTTGTTAATGGAGTATCTGCCCAACCTTAATTTTATTGTATCGATTAAAAACTGTCTCGCCATGTCTCATGAGAAATATAATGTAACGCCTTTATCTGCCATGATGTTTCCTCCTCAAATCATTTTATCCTACCATTGTACTCAATTTTTTCTCAAAAATCCTATATTTAGGATGAAAGTTTTGAAAAATCCCAAATATCTGTTGCTAGACCTTCATAAAATTCCGGTTCGTGGCAAACCATTAAAATACTACCCTTATATTCTTTTTAGGGCACGCTTTAATTCGTCCTTAGCATCCACATCTAAGTGGTTCGTTGGTTCGTCTAACACTAATACATTTTGATTCATCATTCATTAATTTTACAGAAACGAACTTTTTGCTTGTTCTCCCCGCACTTAGTACTTGAACTTGACTTTCAATATGTTTACTTGTTAAACCACAACGAGCTAATGCCACTGAACTTCTGGTTGAGTCATTGATGGAAATGTATCCCAAATTTCTTCCAATGCAGTTTTCGATTTCCTTGAGGTGTTTCTTGTTCAAAAATATCCTAAATCAATATAGTCTCCACGGACAACTTTTTCCTTCTAAAAGGCTAATAATACCTAATAAACTCTTTAATAAAAGTAGTTTTTCCGATACCATTTGCTCCGACAATCGCAATCTTTTGTCACGTTCCATTCTAAATTCAACGAACCCGTTAAAAAGCACGGTCGTATCCAATGACTAATCCTTCTGTTTGGAAAATATAACGACCTGGTGCACGAGAAGTTTTGAACTCAAATTTAGGTTTTGGTTTTTCACCCGCTAGCTCTATCACTTCCATTTTATCTAATTTCTTCTGACGTGACATTGCCATATTACGAGTAGCTACACGAGCTTTTATTTCGATTTACAAAGTCTTTCAAATCTGCAATCTCTTTTTGTTGACGATTATAAGCCGCTTCTAATTGAGATTTCTTCATTGCATATACTTCTTGGAATTGATCGTAATCTCCTACATAACGACTTATTCTTGATTATCCATATGGTAAATTAAGTTAACTGACACTGTTTAAAAATGGAATATCATGCGAAATTAAAATAAACGCATTTTCGTATTCTTGTAAATAACGTTTTAACCATTCAATATATTTCCACATCTAAGTAGTTCGTCGGTTCGTCTAATAATAAAATATCTGGTTTTTCTAATAATAATTTTGTAAGTAAAATTTTCGTACGTTGTCCACCACTTAATTCACTCACATCACTATCCATACCAAATGCTACAACACCTAATGCATGAGCAACTTCATCGATTTTTGCATCTAAAATATAAAAATCATGACTGTCTAAACGTTCTTGAATTTCTCCAACTTCTTCTAACATTGCATTCATAGAAGCTTCATCTGCATCGCCCATTGCCATATATAATTCATTCATACGAGCTTCTGCCACAAATAAATCATCAAATGCTTTTACGCAATACTTCTCGAACGGTCATTCCTTTTTCTAAAAACCGTATGTTGATCTCAAATAACCAACTTTTCACATTTTTGGACCATTCGATTTTTCCCTTCATCTGGTTGAAGTTTTCCCGTTACAATATTCATAAAAGTGGACTTATCTTCACCATTTGCTCCGACTAATCCAATATGTTCCCCTTTTAATAGAACGAAAACTGACATCATTAAAAATTGCACGTTCCCCAAATCCATGGGTTAATTTTTCTACATTTAAAAATACTCATTGATTTTTCTCCTTCAAATTTCTCTGGGTCATTGTATCATATTTATAAGAGGAATATCAGTATAGGTGGAAAATGATTCTTTTCTATTATTTCAACAAAAAAAGCCCTACAGATTTCCTCCATTAAAGGCTTTGTTCTTTCCTTTATAGAAAAATTTTAATCTTCTATTCTCTTTTTGTAGTATTTTTCAAATTTTTCTTGTCCTACTTTTTAACATTTCCTTTTCAACCTGATTCCACTTTCCAAATAACACCTCTTGTAGAACAGTTGCTGCTGAAATTGTATCTTCTTTTGAATCAAAAATACAATTTTCTATCTCTTTGATAAATTTGAATTCGTTCAAAAAGTCCAGTTGTTCCAATAACTGAGTATTATGAACTAGATTTTTCTACTATCTTATCATGATGTTTCTTTTTGGTGTTGCTCTAGCTTGTTCTGGGTTAATAGCATATAGTTCCTCATATCGAATAACTGTACTTAAATAAGATAATTCTGGTTTTTGTAGCTATCAAAGCCAATTGAACTTTATACCCCTTATTTTGTAATATTTCACTAGTGCTTCTAGGCACTTCAACAGTTCGTAAGTTCCTTCAATTAAAAGATGATATCCCAAATCACTTAGCTTCTCTACTAGACATTCTACCATCTTTCCCTGCAAATCGTTTCGTATATTCACATCTATCTTTTCCATAGTTTTGCTGTAAAATTAAATAACATGGATGCTGAAATCTGAAAACTATCTCCATCTATAATAATGATATTTCCTTGGAAACTCTTTTTGTTTAATACGATGGATTGTTGTTTTACCAGCTCCACTTTGACCACCAGTAAAATTGCTATTGGATTTTTAGTGGATTGCTTACCTCTTATCAACGATCGTATATTGCGTTTCAGTGTGAGTTGAAATTCTTCTTCCGTATACTCTTCAATATCCATCAAACTACCATCCGTTTCTCTGTGATGCTTATCATACGTTCAATACCATCTAAATATCCCAACATAACGCTCTAACTCTTCAAAACTATTCACTAAATAAATATTGGTATGAATTAAATCAGATAAATCATCACTAATGACAATCCACGGATTACTTTCATCATCAACCTCTATCTCTTGAATATTTTTGATAATGATAAAGACGTGCTAATAAATTTCGCTCCCTCGACTCTTTTACAACTTCAATTTTTAAAGTCAATTCATACTCTTCCATAGGACTTAACATTTTTCTTCTCCGACAACATCAACATAAGAGACATTTAACTTCTAGCAAAATTTTATCAATTAGTTCAATAGAAATAGAACTTGTTCCATTTTTCATAACGACTTAAACTATTGCGAGAAACTCCAATCAATTTTTGCAAATTCAGGTTGCGTTAACTGATTTTTCTTTCGTAATGCTTTTTATATTTTTTCCAATCATAGTTACATCCCCTATTCGATAAAATCATTATAGCACATCTAAAAACAAAACGCACCAAAATGGTGCGTTTGTCCTCTATAATATCTTTCATTACGCAAATTGTGCATGATATAAATCAGCGTAAATGCCATTTTTCTTCAATAATTCCTCATGCGTACCATCTTCTACTAAACCATCTTCTGTTACTACAATAATGCGGTCTGCATGTTGAATCGTTGCTAAGTCGGTGCGCAATTATAAAGAGTTGTTCTTCCTTTTGCAGAGTTCATCAAAAGGATTGTTGAATAAATTTCTCTGTTTGCGTATCTAATGCACTTGTCCTTCATCTAAAATTAAAATCGAAGGATTTTTAAGAAAATACGAGCAATCGATAAGCGTTGTTTTTGTCCACCGGATAGTTTTACTCCACGTTCTCCGATTTGAGTATCTAATCCAAATTCTAAATCATCCACAACTTCTCTTAATTTAGAACGCTCAATTGCTTCTTCCTACTTCTTCATCTGTTGCATCTAATCGTCCATACAGTACATTTTCACGAATCGTTCCATTAAATAAAAATACATCTTGTTGAACAACTCCAATTTGTCGTCTTAACGATTGCATTGTAAAGTTTCGAATATCTTGCCCATCGATTAAAATTTCTCCCTCTTGTAATTCATAAAAACGAGGTAATAAATTCACTAATGTTGTTTCCCTACACCAGAAGGGCCTACAAACGCAACAGTTTCTCCCTTCTTCACAACCATTGAAACATGTTCCAATACCGCTTTATTTTCTTCATATCCAAAACTTACATTACGATAAGAAATATCTCCTTCAAAATGAGGAGCTTCGATTGCATCAGGTCGATCTTGAATATCCGGTTCGATTGCCATTAATTCTTGATAACGACGGAATCCGGCAACTCCTTTTGGATATAATTCAATCATCGAATTCTATTTTATCAATTGGGCGAACAAAGACATTTGCTAGTAAAAATATACCCCACTAATTCTCCCGCAGTAAGTTGTCCTGTAACGGTAAAATACGAACCTAGCATTAATGTAAATAAATTAATACTACGCATTAATAAATAATTAAACGAACTACTTGAACCCATTGTTTTATAAAACTGAATTTTATTCGTACGATATTCTTGAATTAATCCTTCAAATAATTGTTGTTCATGTTCTTCGTTGGCAAAAAGCTTTTTACGACACGCATCCCACTTAAAAACATTTTCTAAACCAGCAGAATAGTGAGCTAATCCTTTATAAATTTGACGATTAATAGCTGACATTTTTCTGATTGAAAACTGCTAAAGCAATCGCTAAAAACGGAACAAATACAATTGTCCATAAAGCTAACGTTGGTTGAACTTGATACATTAATACAAACGAACCAATTAACGTCATAATAGCGATAAATAATTCCTCCGGACCATGATGCGCTAATTCACTAATATCAAATAAATCACTCGATAAACGACTCAATAATTCACCAATTTTTCATATTATCAAAAATGAAAATGATTGTTTTTGGATATGAGCAAATAAATTTCTTCTCATATCCGTTTCAATATTAATTCCTAATAAATGCCCAGAATGATACGACAATATAATTTAACACGGTAGAAGTCGCATATAGAAGCACTAAACTAAACTCTACTACTAGTATAATTCCAACATTTTGTTGTGGTAACACTTCATCAATGACGCGATGAACCATTACAGGAAAAAGCTAATTCTAAAATTGCTACAATAACTGCACAAGTAAAGTCTAATAAAAATAATTTTTCGATACGGTTTATAATATTTTAATAAATTCTCTCAACATATACTAATTCTCTCCTTTTGCATAATGCATGCTACTCCAGTCTTTCCATTTATACACTAAATGTCCATATAAAAACCGTTAAAGCATTCGAAAGTAACATCGCAAATCCAAATCCCTATGTAGCTCCTAACTCTGTTAAAGCTTCCCTAATATCCAAATAATCGTAAACGAGCAACCCATAAACGACTCAATCGACATATTCATGGAATATTTTTGTTGCACTACATCCTTGAAAAAATCCACTATAAGCAGAAAACATTCCCATAAAAGAAAAATAATAGATGCTGTGTAATATAAATATTCAACTGCACTATTCCAAAGAATCTGTATCAGATGCATCTTTAATAAAGATGTGAAGTAAACGTATCTTGCCACATAAAAATCGCGATACTTCAAGTACAGAAATGAGTAACACCCAAAATCAATGCTCGTTTGAAAAATCGCATGAGCTCTTCAAATAAATCCTGCTCCCATATTTTGCCCAATGATGGCAGTTAAAGCAGATCCGATTCCCATTTGAGGTTGTGTTAAAATATCTGAAATACGATTGACCATAGAATACGCTGCAAGAACAGATGTCCCGTATGACTGAATTAATCCATTTAATACAGTAAAACCAAATGCAGCTCCCCATATCCAAATGCAGAAGGCCATGCCACTTGTAAAATCTTACGAATAACCGATGCATCATAATCCACTTCATACAATGGAACATGAATAATCGACTCTTTTCTAGTAGCCATAATTGCTAAAAATCAATAATACAACTTTCGCAATTACTGTTGCCCAAGCAGCTCCTTCAATCCCAGCATTTAATCCAGGAATTTGTGTGAAAGGAATGGTTGCAAAAATAAATATCGGATCTAATAGGACATTCGTGATAGAGGATATTGTACTTACCACTGTTATTACTCTTGTTCTACCTTGCGCATTCAGCAATGCTTGATATCCAAAAATAAGCAAAATCAAAAATAATCCGATAAAATTAATTTTTCAAATACGAAGTCGACTTCTCGTAAAAGACGCCACTAGCTCCCATCCATTCCACAAATTGACCAGCAAAAAAATATAGCCAATTGTCGATAATAGAAATCCAAAAGCAAACGTTAGTGCCATCGTATTCCAAGTATATTTCTTCGCCAGTTTTAAATCATTTGCTCCAAAATATTGCGCAATAAGAGCCGTAGCTCCAACACTAATTCCCAAACCAATTGAGATAAATAAAAAAATTTAACGGCCAAATAAACGCAGTCGCCGCAAAAGTCTTCAGCAGACAACTGAGCTACATACAATCCATCCGTTAAATTATATAAAGTTCGAATTAAATTATTAATCATTAAAGGAGTGGCAATCGTTAAAATGACTCGATTAATATTTCCACTCGTTATAAAAATTTTTGTATTCTGTTTCTCCATTTTTAATCACCTTTAACAGTATACAAGATTTTGCCCCTATTAAGGTAGCATTATGGTATTTTCTCATTCGCACTCCCATCCAATCACAGGTATAGAAATGGATCTTTTTACTAGTAGTAAAAACATCAGTAGCCACAAGTGGCTACATAAATGTCACGAAAATCGAGACCAAGGCTCTATTTGTAGCCATGAAACCGAAGGTTTGCTGGCGTCCTTTACTACTATCATACATTCTCGCCCCTCATAAGAAAAAGGCAAGCATAGCTTGACCTTCCAATTACTTTTCTCGAAATTACTTTTTAGTTTTCTTTTGAAAACAACGTGTTTACGTAATTTTGGAGAATATTTTTTTAATTCTAAACGTTCTGGGTTGTTACGTTTATTTTTGCTTGTTAAGTATAAACGTTCACCTGTTTCAGCACATTCTAATAAAATGTTGATACGCATGAATGACACCTCTCATTTCCAAATAGATTCAATAACTCATCGATTTTACGATTTGCCTGTTTATAATAACAAAATCCTACACATTTGTCAACGACTGTTGCTACAAATTCGATATATTTTCTTTAAGAAAACTCCCATTTCTCAAATATGTGAATTTCTATTTCGACAAATCAAAACAATTTTCGTCTATTATTCCACCAATTTTTTTCCTTAATACTTTCTACATAGTGATATGTTTCGTTTCCTGCAATTCCACCATCACCAACAGCTGTTGTAATTTGTCTTAAATGTTTTTGACGGACATCTCCCTACTGCATAAATACCCAGAATACTTGTTTCCATTTTTCATTTGTTACAATCCAGCCTTCTTCATTTGTAATTCCTAAATCTTTTGAATGGATCTAGTCAACTGGTAATAATCCAACATAAAATAAATACTCCAGCAGCTTCTACTTGAGAAGTTTCATGCGTTTGAGTATCTCTTCAATGTCACATGAGTCACTTTTTGTCCATCTCCTGAAATTTCTTCTACTAGCTTTATTCCATGAAAAGTCCATTTTTTTCATTTGTAAAATGCACGATCTTGTAAAATCTTTTGCGCACGTAAATGCATCTCTGACGGTGAACAATCGTCACTTTATTCGCAAATTGTGTTAAATAAGTTCCTTCTTCAACTGCAGAGTCTCCTCCACCAATCACTAATAAATCACTACCTTTGAAAAAGCTCCATCGCACACTGCACAATATGAAACGCCTCTTCCAGCATACTCTTCTTCACCCAGGCACTCCTAATTTTACGGTGATAAGAACCAGTTGCAATCACTACTGCATAAGCGGCATAAGATTTTTACCAGCGTGAACAATACGTAAATCTCCATCCACTTCAATGCCACTTACATTGCCATAAGCATATTCTGCACCAAATTGCATTGCACCCTTTATACATATTGTCTGCTAAATCTGGTCCACTAATATTTGAAAAATCCTGGGTAATTTTCTACATCGAAGTATTTAATAATTCTCCTCCCAGGAACTCCCTTTTTCTAAAATTAATGTTTTTTAAGTTCGCACGTGACGCATATAATGCTGCTGTCATTCCCTCAGGTACCCTGAACCAATAATAATCACATCATAAATTATTCTTTTCTTCCATCATCGAAATCTCCTTTACCTTTTAGTTATAAAAGAAGACTGAACAAAAACTACTGCTATATTGCAATTTTTGTTTGTTCAGTCTATTAATGTCTATTTCTATTTTTATTCTTTTTCAGTTGATTCAACAACTTTATTGCTTGAATTTTTTCCTTCTAAATCGATAGAGCTAAATCAATAATATAATCTTTTTAGCTCATCCTTTAATTTCTGGATGCTCTAATCCGAACTCGATACTTGTAGTCATATAACCTAATTTATTCCCCACATCATATCTTGTACCTTCAAATTTCTTCGCAAATACACGTTGAGTTTGGTTCAATGTATCAATCGCATCTGTTAATTGAATTTCTCCACCAGCTCCTGGTTCTTGTTTTTCTAAAATTTCAAAAATTTCAGGAGTTAATAAGTAACGACCAATAATTGCTAAATTACTTGGTGCATCTTCTGGTTTTTGGTTTTTTTCCACAAAGTGACGAACATTATATAAATCTTCAGCTACTTTACTTTCTGGTTCAATAATTCCATATTTATTTGTATCTTCCATTGGAATTTCCATTACTGCAATATTTGAAGCATGAGTTTTTTTCATATCCTTCGATTAATTGTCTTGTTAATGGAACTTCTGCTTTAACAATATCATCTCCAAGCATTACAACAAATGGTTCTCCACCAACGAAGGCTTTTTGCTTGTAGTACTGCATCTCCAAGTCCTTTAGGATAAGATTGACGAACAAAGTATAATTTAATCCCTGTTGTTTCTTGAACTAATTCCAATAATTCTGTTTTTCCTTTTGCTTCCAAATTCGATTCTAATTCAATATTAGAGTCGAAAATGATCTTCAATCGGACGTTTACTCTTACCAGTAACAATTAAAAATCTCTTCAATTCCTGAAGCTAATGCTTCTTCAACAATATATTGGATAGTTGGTTTATCTACAATTGGTAGCATTTCTTTTGCCATCGCTTTTGTTGCTGGTACTAAACGTGTTCCTAATCCTGCTGCTGATAACTGCTTTTTTACTTTTTCATTGTGATACCTCCATTTGTTCTTGATGTGATTTTAATGAAACTTCAGATTTTCTTTTTCTTTCCATCAATTGTAAAATTTCTGCTTTTAATATTTTTACCATTGTATAAAATATTGTAGACAGCATTTGTAATCGGCATTTCAATTCCTTTTCCTGGGCTAATTGATAAGCTGCTTTACATGTTTCAACACCTTCAACAACCATTCCCATATTGGCTAAAATATCGTCTAAAGATTTTTCCTTGACCTAATTGATCTCCCTGCACGCCAGTTTCTTGAATGAATACTTGTACAAGTTACAATTAAATCACCCACTCCACTTAATCCAATAAAAGTAAGAGGATCTGCTCCAAAACGCTACTCCTAAACGACTAATTTCTGTTAATCCACGAGTCATTAATGCAGCCTTAGCATTATCTCCATATCCTAAACCATGTAAAGCACCTGCACCTACTGCAATTACATTTTTCAACGCTGCTCCTAATTCCACTCCAATGACATCCGTATTTGTATATACTCTGAAATAAGAATTACTAAATAATTGTTGGACAATTTGTGCAGAAGATAATTCCTCGCATGCAGCTGTTATCGTTGTTAAATCCTTTTTTAGCAACTTCTTCCGCATGACTTGGGCCTGAAAGAACTACAATATCTTGGTACTTATCTTTAGGTAATTCTTGTTTTAAAAATTTCAGAAATTCTCAAATAACTTTCTTGTTCCAACCCTTTACTAGCATGAATAATCACAGGATTTCCTTCTAATAAAGAAGCCACTTGTTTTAGCAACTAATCGAATGACTTTTGTAGGAAGAACAAAAAGTACCGCATTGTGCCCCTGATAGAGCTGTTGCTAAATCTGTTGTTGCATAAATTTCTTCATTTAGAATAACTTCTGGTAAATATTGATGATTTGTATGGTTTGTATTAATTTCTTCAATTTGAGAAGCATTATTTCCCCATAAACATACATCATGACCATTGTCTTTTAAAACCATAGCCAATGCAGTCCCCAAGAACCTGCCCCTAAAATTGCAATTTTTTTGTTTCATAAACTTACTCCTTTAAATCCATAAATCCGATGACTTTTGGATCATCAACGGATACATAAGTAGGTCTCTGTGGATGATTTTTCTTTGCATCCATACCCATATGATGGCTCCAATCACTAAAATTAAAGACAATGCTTGAGAAACACGAATGACTCCAAATAACCATAAACTATCTGTACGCATTCCTTCAATTACAAAACGACCACATCCATACCAAATCAGATAAGTCGCTGCAATTTCCCCAACTTTTAATAGGAGCTTTCTTTCCTTAAAATGACTAATAAAACAACCCCTAAAAGCAGACCATAAAGATTCATATAAAAAGTTGGATGATAATAAACACCATTAATATTCATTTGTTCTATTATAAAACTTGGTAAATGAAGATTTTCTAAAAAAATTGTCTCGTAACTTCTGCACCATGAGCTTCCTGATTCTGTGAAATTCCCCCAACGTCCAATAGACTGTGCTAATAAGACAACAGGCGCTAAAATATCTAGTAACAAAGTAAAAGAAACTTCTTCCTTCTTACAAAACCAATACGTTGTTAAGGCTCCACCAATTAATCCACCATAAATGGCAATACCGCCTTCCCAGATTTTTAATAATATCAATTGGGTTAGCAATATAATGTTTCCATTCAAACAAAACATAATAAAATCTTGCTCCTAAAAAGGCTAATGGAATGGCCCAAAATACTAAATCAACTACAAAATCTTTACGAAATCCTTTTTAGTTGCTCTCTATCTGCTAGGTAGCTGCAATATAAATGGCAGAAGCAATAATAATTCCATACCAACGAACTTGTAAGCCACCAATTTCAATAGCTATAGGATTAATCGTTTGAAGTAAAAATTCATTCATACAATCTCCTCCTATTGTTCGCTGTTTTCAGCGATTAACTGCTCTAAACGTTCTGTGAATGTTTTTGTAGCATCAAATCCCATTTTTTTCGCACGGAAGTTCATCGCAGCAACTTCCAAAATAATAGAAACATTTCGACCAGTTTTCACAGGAATTCTCATTTTTGGAATGCTTACTCCCATCACTTCAGTCGTTTCAACTGCTCTTCCTAAACGATCATATTGTTTTATCTGGTGTCCAATTTTTCTAAATGAACTAATAAATCTACTTGTTTCGTATCTAAAATAGCTCCTGCACCAAATAATGTCATTACATCAACAATTCCGATTCCACGAATTTCAATTAAGTTATTTAAAATTTCTGGAGCTTCACCAACAAGGGTTAATTCATCATGTTGATACAATTCAACACGATCATCTGCTACTAGACGGTGACCTTTTTGAACTAATTCTAAGGCTGTTTCAGATTTACCAACGCCACTTTCTCCAGTAATTAGCATTCCAATTCCATACACGTCTACTAATACGCCATGCATAGACATCCGTTCTGCTAATCGACTTTCTAAATAATTCGTTACACTACTCGATACATGAGTTGTTCTTGAGCTCGCTTGTAAAATAGGAATTTTTGCTTCTCCGCTGCTTGAACTAATTCTTCGGGTGGTAATAATTTTCTAGACACTACAAAACAAGGTGTTTCTAGGCGTACATAATCGACGCATTGTTTTTTTAATCTTGTACGTGAAGATAGTTGCTCGGCAAAAAGATAATTCTGTTCTTCCTAGTAATTGAATTCTTTTCTGCTGGATAAAAAGTTAAAATATCCTGCTAATTCTAACCCTGGTCTTGAAATTTCACTTGTTGTAATTTCACGATCTAAATATTCTAAAACCATATAATGGTTTTAAATGCAGTTTTTTTCAGCCAGTTTTTTTCTATCGTTACGATTGATTTCATATCATCCCTCATTTTTCTACTTATTCTAGTCTATCATACCACATTTTTACACTTCCAGGGGAAATTCTATACCAAATCTTTATAGATTCTCTCATACTTTCCTTACCTTAGATGACTGAAACAAAAATGACTCTCCATAGTAGCTGTTTATTACTACTATGAAAAGTCATTTTTATCGGCTCTTGTCAAATAGGGTTGATGAAACAATTTTAGTGAAGGAATTAAGCAGCGTCAGGTTGCTTAATTCCTTTTTAGTTGTTGGAGTAAATATTTTAGACATTAGTAGAATTCTATTTCTAAAATGAGTGAAACTAGTGTAACCATAGGCATTTCTTTTTAAGTACTTTAATCTTGTTGTTTATTCCTTCAATAGGTCCGTTTGAAAGTGTTAGATACTCACAAGTATTTTTGTAAATACGGCAAAAACTTCTTAAATGTTTGTAGAACACGATTTAATCCATCAGACAGATGTTTTTGTTTGTACATGCATCAATTCTTCTTTGAATTCAATGAAGTTTCGCTCCTTAAAAAGCTTCTCTTAATTGATGTACTGTTTCATATTCTGGTTTAAGTGAAGGTACTTCTTGTAATAAATAATCTACAATTCCTTGAGAATGTGTTAACCAATCGAATAATCTGTAATAGCTGTAGTGATAGGATTGAAGGTCATCTCGATTTTTAAGATTAGTTTCCAGTAACGTTTTAATTTATTATAAAGACGTCTGTCTTTATAGCGTACTTTGATTCATTTTTTCTTGTTCTTGTCTTGTTTAATTCTCTATTTAAAGCTTGAATAATATGGAATGGATCAATGATAATTTTAGCCTTTAGGGAATAAACGTTTAATAACTTCAATGTATGGAGCATACATATCAATCGAAATGGTTTTTAACATTTAAGCGAGTTTGTAGAGGAAACTGATTGAAATAGCGAACTAAATTCTCCATTTTTCTATCTTGAACAACATCAACAAGTTGATGAGTAATGGCATCACAATAAGTAAAACTCATACTAGCTTCAGCTGAAGCTACAGACTTAAACTCATCCCAACACATATGTTCAGGCAACTCATTTAAAGGCTTAATTCTGAGAGAATCAGCAGTTTCATTGACCACTCTACGAACAGTATGAACAGAAACGTTCATTTCTTTTAGCGATATGAGATTCAGAAACTGTTTCGCAAGCTTTTGACTTTAATTTCATTTTTTTACATTTTTTAGAAATAAAAGCATTAAGTTCAACGATACTAGTTGTATCAGCAGTAAAACTATGAGAGCATTCACGACAGAAGAAACGCTGTTTTTCTTAATTTAAGAAAAGCAGGCAATCCAGAAACAGGATTAAGCGTAATTCTAGAAGTACGAGTACCATTTTTTTACAATAGAAAAATCACGATTTACGCAACCACAGTTAGGGCAAGCATCTGGGCAATAGGTATAGGTAGCGAAGAAAAACAGGCTTTTTCTTTTTTTAAAATACACTTCTTCCACATTATTTTTCCCATTTTACATTTTTTTATCTTTTGATTTGTAGCACGACTTCTTGTATAGTAGTCATAGGGTTTTCATCTCCTCTTAAATAGTTTGGACGCTTTTAATATAAAGGGATGAAGCCCTTTTTGTATACTACTAAAATAGGGTTGGTGGATTTTCTCCATCAACCCTATAAATTATAGAACCTTTTTATCCTAATAATATTCTTCTTCCTTAAAGAAATTCTCAACAAATTTTCTAAAAATATTTAATAACACACTGACAACGATTAACATCCAAAATGATGTCACATGAATTCCAGGAACAATTCCCATCATTAACCAAAGTATTAGCGCATTAATAATTAACATAAACACCCCAAAACTTGCGGCAATTAATGGAATAAAGGCAATCATTAAAAATTGGTCTCACGACAACATTTAAAATAGATAAAACAACCGCCGCAAACAAAGCTGATCCCCAATTAGTAACAACAAATTGAGGAAGCAGTGCTGCAATGACCATAAATCCTACTGTGTTAATAGCGATTTTTTCTTAAAAACATTTACCTAAAAAGTCACCCAATCAGAATCATCTTCTTCTACTTTTCGAGCTTCTTTTCTTGGTCGATTGTAAGAATCATAATAATAATTTTGATTTCTTGGTCTTTTTTTCGGATGGCATAATAATCCCTAATAAAATATATAACAAGATTGGCATACCTGACCACGTTAAAAATACAAAAATCACTCTTAAAATACTTGCGTCAACATCTAAATATTCTGCAATCCCACCAATAACCCCTGCTAGTATACGATTATCTTTTTGATCGCATTAATCTTTTTCTTTTCATAATATTCTCCTTTTTACGAATTTATCTCTATTGTACCGAATTTAATGTCACACTTCCAGTTGTTGTTTTCCTGTAATTCTAACAGGAACTACTTCTTTTTGCCTTCTTAAAACAACGGAATGACTTGTCACCGTTTTTCATGTTTAATGACTTCATATTGTGCATCATCATAATGTAATTTTCCTAGTGAGGTACTTAAAGCTGCTTCTAATTCTACTGATTCAGGCACGTCTAAATGTACACTTCCATTAACCGTTTTAGCTAAAAATTTTGTTTGGCATTTGGAGATACTTTCTTCACTTTAATAGAACCATTCACTGTTTTTAGTGTTACACTTTTCTGCTTCTGCATCAAAAATAATATTACCATTTGTTCCATCTAAAATAGAATCTTTGAATTGTCCCTCTAATTGTTTAATCGTTCCGTTTTTACTTGTCAGTTCTAACATTGTTCCACTCACATTTTTAACAGAAACTTCTCCATTTTGTGATTCTGCATAAAAATCTTTCCCTGTGAAGTCTTTCATTCGAATCCCACTATTCAATCCTTTAACACTGACATAATCATAGTCTTTTTTTCTGGGAAAACAAAAGTAACATCTGCGTAAACTTTTTACTTGGGACAAAGAATTTAAATGTATCGTTCTCTAGACTAACATTCAATCGCTCATTAATATATTGTTCAATTTCTTCTTCCGTTTCAAACTCTTCATTTAATCGAAATTCTCCTTCAATCGTTACAGTTGATTGAGGCGCTGTTTTTCATTTTTGATATCCCCATTTGCCACTTTAATTTCAATAATGCCAATTTCTCCAAACTCTTCTTCAAATGCATAAGAATGATTGGTTTTTTATAGAAAAATGGAGACATCGTTGAAAAAAACTTGGATGATCTTTAATCGTAACACTTACATTACGAGCTGTTTCAGCAGCTGCTTTCCAAAATTGTCCTGCAAAGCGTCCAATGATTCCTCCTAATTGTGATAAAGAATCGCTTGTTGTTTGTTGCCAATCTGTTTCTTCAATTTTTGTTTAGCTTTTTAGCTTTTTCGTCCAACTCTTCTTTTTCAATCGTTTCATATCCTCTTGTGCTGCTTTTTCTCTTCTTCTAAACTTCTTTGTTGAGAACGTAAGACTTCTAACTCTTCAGTGAGTCTTTGTAATTCCATTTCTTGTTCTACTGTTAGTTTGTCAAGAACTTTTTGCAGAATGTAACTCTTCAATTCGTTCTTCTTTTTGTTTTTACTTGTTGAGTCACTTGGTTTAATGTTTCAAATTCTTCATCCCATTCACTTGAAAAAAATTCGTAACAACAGAAGCTAGGCTATCTAACACTGTATCGAATCGTTTTTCATCTTCTTTTTGATAAGCTGATGCATCTTTTTTTCTCTTGCTCACTCACTTTTTGAAGCTTCTCCTTGATTTTTCCCTAATTCTTCTAATAAGGAAATTGCTTCTTGCGAGCTAATCACTCCTTTTTAACTAAATCTAAAATACGTTCTTTTTTTCATTCATATCGGATTCCTCCATTTATTTACTAATTTCATTTACAAGATTATTATGCCTTTTTTCCTTTTCAGATGTCATAGGTCTTAAGTTTGATTCTTAAAAATATATTTTTGTGCAGAGTTTTTCTCTTCTATGCTAAAATAAACCTACTATATTGGATAAATGTAGGAGCCTTTTATGACGATTGAGCTAAAACCACATGAAAGATTAGATAGATTAGAAAGAGAAAGCATTGATATTATCCAAAGTTCGGAAGTATTTTTCCTTTTCCATCGATGCGATATTATTAAGTGACTTTGCACTATCCTCATCAAAGAAAAGCTACGATTGTAGACTTATGTACAGGAAATGGAGTTGTCAGCTTTTTTTACTCAGCGCTAAAACGAAAAATAAAATTCTCGGCGTTGAATTACAAGACGCATTATGTAATATGGCAAATCGAACCATTCAACTCAATCAACTAGAAGAAAAAGTAGAAATAATCCAAGCAGATGTTCGAGAATTACAACAGTACTAAAGAAAGACTCCATTGATTACATAACGTGTAATCCTCCTTATTTTAAATTACAAGAACAAGCGCTCGTCAATCAAAAAGAAGCTTTCAAGATTGCTCGTCATGAAATCCATTTACCTTTAGAAGAATTGCTACAAAATATATCCGGATTACTAAAGATGAAAGGAAAAGCCTTTATTGTTCATCGTCCAGACTCGTTTGACAGATATTTTAACAACGGCACGACTCTATCGACTAGAGCCAAAACGGATTCAGTTCATTCATCCAAAAAGAAGGAAAAGAAAGCAATATTGTCCTCATCGAACTGATAAAAGACGGACAACCGGGTGGCGTTCGTATTTTACCACCGATTACTATTTTTCGATGAAAATAATGAATATACAGATAAATTAAAAAGAAGTATTATGGGGTTAACTAAGATGGGAACACATTTTTATATATGTTGCCTTATGTAAGGATAACACTTTTATATACAGGATATACGACAAATGTAGAAAAAGAATCGCTGCTCATAATAACGGAACAGGAGCTAAATATACAAAACAAGACGTCCTATTACCCTATTATATGCTAAAAGAATATGCTACAAAATCCGAAGCGCTGAAAGCAGAATATGCTTTTTAAACAACAAACACGTATCCAAAAATAAACTATCTAACAGGGCAAAGGTGTGAAAATACGAAAAACAGCCAAGCCAATTATTCAATTATTACAACAGGAGGAACAATCATGAGACAAAAAGTTTTGAAGAATCCCCTTATGGAAAGTTGTACTTAATTCCTACTCCTATTGGGAATTTAGACGATATGACTTTTCGTTCCATTAAAACATTACAAGAAGTTGATTTTATTCTTTGCGGAAGACACAAGACATACTCAGAAATTATTAAATCATTTTTGAAATCCAGACTCCACAAAAAGTTTCCATGAACATAACACACAGGAACGAATTCCTTCTGTTATTGAATGGTTAAAAAGAAGGGAAAAATATTGCCCAAGTCAGTGATGCCGGAACTCCATCGATTAGTGATCCAGGATTTGAACTTGTTCAAGCTTGCATTCAAGAAGGAATTGCGGTTATTCCATTACCGGGTGCTAATGCTGCCATTACTGCACTTATTGCATCTGGATTAGTTCCTCAACCATTTTATTTTTTTATGAGTTTCTTCCTAGAAAGAAAAAGGATCGAGTGGCTGAGTTAACAGCTTTATCGACTCATAGCGAAACGGTGATTTTATATGAGTCTCCTTATCGTTTAGAAGATTGTTTTAATCTGATTGCTCAAGTTTATGGTGAAGAAAAGAAGTGGTTTTATGTCGAGAATTGACAAAAACATGAAGAATTTATTCGTGGAACTGCTTTAGAATTGAAAACACTCTGTGAGGAAGAGGAATTAAAAGGAGAATGTTGTATTTTTAATTGGGACTACTCGTCCTGAAGATGTAACAACGAGTGTTGCTACAGAAGAGACTGCTTCTTGCGAACATTTAAGTTTAAAAGAACAAGTCCAATGGGCAATGGAACACCAACACCTTTCTCAAAAAGATGCCATTAAATGGGTGGCAAAACAGAACCAACTAAAAACAAGACGTTTACAAGTTGATTCACCAAGAATAAGTATACTAAAAATAGACATGACTTGTTTTAGCCGGCAAGGTCACCAGCAGCCTCGCGCCATGAGTCTCATAGCTAAAATTCGAGCCTTGGTCTCGAAATTTCCCTATAATATTATCCAATATACCTATCGGATAATATTATTTTTGCTACTAAAAAAAGCCTGTTCTAGTTTTTTATTCTTCATATGCATCTTTTCACAACAATGGGAAAAAAATTCTTGATATTTTCAGAAATAAAAAAATACAGAAAAAGCCTTTTTAGTAGCTAAAAGTAATATAAGCCAAATGGCTTTATATTACAGGAGAATCGAGACCTTAAGCTCGAATTCTAGCCATGAGACTCGCTGGGCGAGGCTGCTAGCAACCTTGCAACTAAAAAAATCTCTTTCTGTATTTTTTTATAATCTTTGGTACACATTATACAAATTGATAAATAGTAAGACTATCATCAGTAAATGATAACATGTTAGTACTTGTTGGTGGGTTAATTTCTTTTGAATTTTTGTTCCAAAATATCCACCTAAAAATGCAAAAACAATAATCAAAATCACTAATAACCCATTCCATTCAATCTGATGTAGATGCATCACAATCGAACCCATTTTCATAATCTGCGCAAAGAAAATCATTTTGAATCGAATAAAATGCTGCTTCTTTTGATTTCATTGAAAAGAAATATAATAACAGCACAATATTCAAAGGCCCTCCCCCAATTCCAAGAAAGACTGATACTAAACCTACACTCCACCCTAAAAACCATAATCCCAAATAAATGGTTTAAGGAGTGTGTCGAGATTTTTTCTTGGAAAAAGCATACACAATAATTCCCACAAGAATGATTACTAATAAAAATCGATTGAGATAAACTCACAAATCGATTCCCCCAATATTGTAAAGCCATCTGGAAAATTTGTTCTCCAGATAATCCGCCTACAATTGAGCCTAACGAAAGCCCCAATGAGATTTTTCGCTGACTATTTTTTTACATCATCCCATCTTTTATAGAGAGACACGATACACATGGAAAATACTGCAATTGTCGAATATACACTAATCATCGCTGCTTGATCTAACCCAACAAAATCAAAAGCCGGTTTAATTATAATTCCTCCACCTAATCCCGTTATTGCGCCAATAAAGGTCGCAATCCAGACGATGATGCTATAAATTGCTACGTACATATGATTCCTCCTCAAAACGGACACAACGAAATCCCTATATGACTTGTTGTAGACGTTACAAAGGCGCTCATTTTCTAGCAGCTACTCGATATCGATTACAATAAGAACAATGACATAAAAATGATCCCCACGAATCGCAAATTCTCCACTAGGTTTTATAGAATCAATAGAAAACTCGCTCTTCTACTAAAGGTAAAACGATTCCTCTTGGATGACTACACCATTCCCTAAACATTTTCCAATCATTTGATATAATCCAAAATCATTCGGTTCAAAAAGAATATACAGGGGCTGTTCCAACGAATCCATCTAATGCATCATTGACATTTGGAAAATCTCCTTGCCATGTGTTTGCACGGTAGCCTGATTCAGGTACTAAATCCTCTCCCCAAGGATAAGTACTCGTACTCATTGCTCGTGCTGCATACTCCCATTGCACCTCAGTCGGCAATTGCAGGTTAGCCCATTTACAAAAAGCGATAGCATCTTCTAACGCAATATGAACGACTGGATGATCCTCGATTCCTTTTATACTAGAACCTTCTCCAAATGGATGAGCCCAATTAGCGTTTGGCACGACTTTCCACCAAGGTGAGCCTGTTACATGAGAATAATTCTCCCTTTTTTCCTCAGGTAATAATAAATGAAATACATAGGAATCTCCTAATCTCTCCGCTAAAGTTTGATAACCAGTTGCTTGTACAAATTCTAAAAACTCTGCATTCGTTACGGGAGTTTTTGCCATTTCAAATGCATGAACTTCTTTTCTACAGCGGGGCCTTCATAATCTTCTACAAAAACCTTGATGAGAAGAATCTCCCATTAAGAATTTCCCTGGCTGGTATTTGAACAAATTCCATTATGCTTCCTCCTTATAAAGAGTTGCACGGATGGCTTCTACTGGCACTTGATGTAATTGTCCATCTTTTACAAATCCCTTCCGGACGATTTTTGTAAATATTGCACTAATTTCGCTGTCAACTCTTCAATTACTGGAGCATAACTTTCTTCTGTTATTAAGTTCTTCATTTCATTTGGATCCGTTGGCATATGGAATAATTGATATTCGTCCTTTACAGGATACCAAATGAATTTCCAATCTTGAGTTAAGATAAATTGACAAGAATCGACTCCTTGCTATGTTCTCCATGGAAATCTTGTCTCCACCCTTCATAATGACCAAACAATAATTGCTTCACACTCTTTTCCATCCACTTCTACATGTTCTCCAAGTGCTAAATCCACTAATGAAGGGAAAATATCTTGTAATTTCACTAATTGCTTAATCGTTTTATGACTAGCTGCAATAATATTTCCTGGATCATAAATAAATGATGGAACTTTAATACTGCCCTGATAAGGATAAGCTTTTCTAAACAAATAATGTTCCCCTAATTGATCCCCATGATCAGATACGAACCAAATAATCGTATTTTTATCTAAATCAAATTCTTCCAATGCTGTTAAGAAACGGCTAATTTGATTATCGATATGAGAAACTAAGCCATAATAAGCAGCTAACATTCTTTTTGAGCGTCTGGTTTTAATTTTTCCACGATGAGCATATAAGTCTGGAATTTTTTTCTTCTAGTCGTTCCCAGTTTCCAATATGCAAATCTGTTTCATCTGGCAATGCATCCATATATAAAATCATAAAAAAATATTTTTGGTGGATTTAAAGGTGCATGTGGTTTTTCAAATGACATTTTTAAGAAAAATGGCACAGAAGGATCTCTACGTTTTAAAAATTGAATTGACTCGCTTACTACCCAGTTCGTTGGATGATATTTTTCTGGCAATTCCCAAGGACGAACATCCCACGAATTACAATTGACACCATCATCAATCATATCAATATCGTGACCCTAATTCTTTTCAAAAATTCTAAATAATCACTAGAAGCTTCAAAATTCTGTCCATAAGCTTTTGTCATATTTTCGATCGACATGTAAATATCCATCATGTAATACTACGTGATCAAATCCCATTCTTTTTCTTGATGGGTAAACGTGCATTTTCCCAATACACTCTGTTTGGTATCCCCAATCTCTAAACGTTTGAGGTAATGTATTCGTATAATTCAAGGAACTTCATCTTCATACCCTACACGACCGGTAGAAGACTGATCCATTCCGGTTAATAGGGCTGCACGTGCTGGTACACAACTCGGAACAGGAGAATAGAGCTTGTTCGAAATTATATCCCAAAGAAGCCATCATATCTAAAGTTGGTGTTATCGCAAAATGATTTGGATCATTAAACGATAGCGCATCGGCTCTCATCTGATCCACCATTAATAAAATAACATTTGGTTTTTGTTTCATATCTTTCACTCCCCATTTCTTACGTATTTTTATTATATACGATTGTATTTTTGATAGAAAAGATAAAAAGAACGCTAAATATTGCTTGTTTTTATAAATATATTGTTCTCTTTGATGAAAAACGAATACTAGAATTCCAGAAATTTCCTAAAAAGTAGCAAGGTCGCCAGCAGCCCTCGCTTAGCGAGTCTCATGGCTAGAATTCGAGCCTTGGTCTCGATTCTCCCTGTAAAAATCAGCCACAATGGCTTATTTTACTTTTGCTGGAGAAAGTTCTGAGATTCTAGTATTCTACATCATTACATATCTATCAAATATCATGGTTAAAAAGGTGAAAAACACATTAAAGATTTTCATTCAATGAATAAGAGCATAAAAACCATTTTTCACTGTAGCATCAGTCATATAAGCCTCGTTTTGGCTTTATATGACAGGGGAAATCGAGACCTTGGCTCGAATTTTTAGCCATGAGACTCGCTTGCGAGGCTGCTGGCGACCTTGCTACTATTGGAAAATGGTTAGTATGCTCTTATTCTACGTCATTCACATATACTGATATTTTACTGTTTTTCACTAAATAAAAATTTCGGTACAAAACATGCAGTTTTCATCATTATCACGACGTTTTCCATAATAAAAATTACAAATATGGAATCCTTGGTCGTAAATATTTTCCAAATTAATTAATGACTGATCATGTTTTTTTCTTTTGTTCCACCTGCTCATTGGATTGATCCGTTGAACAGATTCGTCGATGGTATCTAATCGTTCTTTTAAGTGAAGATTTTCCATCGTTAAATTATGATTTTCTTCAAATGACTACTTGTAATTCTTGACTAATTTCTTCTAGAATTCTAGTGTTGATGAACTTGTCTTTTTAATTGTTCTACTCGGTCATATAATTGACGATTCGTCATACCATCTCCTTTTCTTACTTAGGAATCATTAATACCCATTGTTCCAGGGCTGTTGTATTCCTACATTTGATTGAACTTTTTCTAACACTCTAGTCGTCTTTTCATGCAATTCAATCCATTTTTGTACTGATAACTGATTCGCAATTGTTTGTAAACTCAGCGGCTTTATCTTTTTTGAATCATTTGCTCTTTAGCACCGATTGCCATATAAAGAGAATCTCTCACATAAAATGGATAATAATTCTAAAAATCGTTGACCTTCTGCTTTTTGAAGTTAGTAACGGCATCATTTGCGACTGAATTGTTACAAATGACATCGAACGATTTTGGAACACTCGTGTATACCATTGCCAACTATCTTGACGTAATTGTTGGAATGAGTCACTGTTGGCTAATTCTAATGTCCTCATCCAAATCACTTGTCAGTGTTGCTAATAAACGAGAGACAGAAGGAATTACTCCTGCTTCTTCTAATTGATTCGTTAAAGTCTCCATAACGGGCGTTTGCAAAATGAACGATTTGACAACGAGATTGAATCGTTGGTAATACTTTGCTAAGTCTGCTTGTTAATAATAAAAATAATATCGAAGACTCTGGTTCTTCTAAAAATTTTAACAAACTATTGGCTGCACCAGTCGTTAATGTATCCACATCATGGATAATACACACTTTCATATGTCCTTTCCATTGCTGTTTTGGATAATTGTTGTTTTAACTCACGCATTTGGTCTACTTTTAACGTCTGCCCATCTGGAGTAATCTCCATGACATCAGGAAATTTCATCAATTCTTCAGCAATAATGACACTGCAAACACGGTTCTTCATAAACATCTCGTTCTTGGCAAAAACTAATTTGGCAAGAAATAGAGCTAGCTCTCTTTTCCAACTCCTTGCATTCCTTCAAATAAATAGGCATGACCTAAGCGATTCTTTTTGAACTGCATGAATAAAAATTGCTTCAACATCTTCATACTAGAAACGATAGAAAGCATCTACTGGAACAACAAATACTGTTGCACCACCTACACGAATTGGAACTGGCATCGACATTCCTGCTTCTAATGTTGTATCTAAATGTATTGGCGGAGTTGTTAATTGTTCTCTTGATTCACAGTTTTCACGAATAATCGATAATACTTCTTCCACGTTCTTCTTCAATCCCTACTAAGAATGTTGTGTTTCCTGCTCGTAAAAATCCACTCTGTTGTTGATAAACGAGTTGCACGAATATTTTGCATTTGCAAATTCATCGCTTAATAAATGACTATCTTTATCTTGTACAATCGCAATAATTAATTTCATATTATCTCTCCATTCGTAAAATATTCTGGATAACGTTCTACTAAAAGCTGTTAAACATTCTTGTACAACTTCATCCACTGTTTTTGTTGCATCAATTTGGATAAAACGTTCAGGATCTGTTGGAATGATATCCAAATATCCTGACGAACCATTTTATGGAATTGTAATCCTTCTTGATCTAAGCGATCAAATTGACGATTCCCTTTTGCTAAATGAATTCTTTCTAATCCAATTTCAGCTGGAACATCTAAATATAAAGTCACATCTGGTGTTTTTCCCCTGCTGTTGCAAATTGATTTAATTGATACACTGCTTCGACACCAATTCCACGAGCTACTCCTTGGTAAACTAATGAACTGTCTACAAATCGGTCGCAAAAATACAATGCCACCTTTTTCTAAATTCGGTAAAATTCGATCCGTTAAATGTTGTCTTCTTGCAGCTGCATATACAAAAATCGCCTCTGTTCGAACATCCATTTCTACATTTTGAACATCTAAAATAATTTGTCGAATATCTTCTGCAATTCGACTTCCTCCAGGTTCTCGAGTAGAAGTAATGGTCACATTTGTTCGTTTTTCTAATAATGGAATAAGCTTTTTCAATCACAGTTGTTTTTCCTGCTCCATCTGGGCCTTCCATCGTAATAAATAATCCCGGCACAATACTCCTCCTAGTTTCGCAAATTCTATTTCATTTTATCATATTTTCCAATGAACTTAAATTCAAAAACTAAATATTCAGGAGAAATTTGAGAAACTAAGAACCATTTCTTTCAATAGAAAGAACCTTACTAGCAACTTCCCCTTGCCACTCATTCATACCACCAGTTACATTGACCACATCAAAAACCTTGAGCTTCCAAAAATTCGCACGCTCTGGCAGAACGACCACCTGCTTGACAAAACAACATAATAAGGTTGGTTTTTTTATCTAAATTCGTATAACTAGTACCCAATTCACTTAATGGAAAATTGTCTGCTCCTGGAATATGTCCAGCTTGATATTCATCTTTTTCACGAACATCAATTAAAAACGACTTCCTCTGATTGATTAACTACTTGAAATTCTGCTGCTGTAATATTTTCATCTTCCTAACTCCTTTTTATCATCTGTTTTCTTTAATTTTAACATATTACATATCCTTGTCCTACTGTTGAGTCTTATTGAATGAATTTCGTTATTTTTAACAAAACTATGAATGAACAAGAAAAACACCTAGAATATTCTAGGTGCTAGTTAACGAATTGGTAATCCTTTAGAGTATGCTTCTTTTGCTTCTGCTAATGTCATTTTTATTTGGTCCACCATCACTATTTATAATTCCAGTATTCTGCCAATGACATACATCACAAATATCATAGTCCATTACTTCATGTCACATACTGGGCAATGAAGCCATAAATATCCATTTATGATCCCAAGTCTTTTGAGAGTTTTTCTATTGTAATACTCCTCTTCATTTCGATTTCTATTTCTTCTTCGTTAAAGTTTTCTTTGTCACTATTAACCATTCAGCAAAATAGTTTTAAATCAATTGTCTTAGCTAATCGACCGAAGCATAACACTAAACTATCCATACTATCTGGTCTGTAATATCCATCATTCGGCTCATCTGCTATCATTTCTACACCTTCTACTCCCTCTTTCTTTAACAGACGTAAAAATTTCGTTACATCAGAATTCCTTTTAATAATTTTTCTATAATAATCCTCAGCTACTTCGTTTTTTACCAACTTTAAGAGCGACTAACATCATTGGTACTAGCAACAAATCATTCAAACGATATTCTTTTTCGTATTCATCTAAAAATACTTTTGTTTCATCGTATTTTTCTAGGTGTGCATACACATTCATTAATTCAAAACGAGCGCCTAGTGAATCATTCGGATTCATTTCTAGCAATTCTTTATATTGCTTTTCTGCTTTTTGTGAAGAAAGCATTTCTATCATATTTACCTGCTAAATCAACTTTTTAAGCGAAGATACGGACGATTTTCGATATACTCCCATCCCATTTCTTCTGGATCTAACTTTTTGAATTCTTCTCTCTAGTTTTTCTAACTCTTAAAGTTCCTCAGGTCGAGGTAGATAGCTAAAACAAAAGCTTGCTTAGCTTCGAGATTGTCTACTCTATTTCCAAAATTTGTTTCGCAACCTTCTTACGTTTTGGAGTTCCTGGTCTTGCATAATGTAATTCTTCTAGCAAATCCCATAGTATATCTTCATCAGAATCATCGATAAAAACCTCCGCCCATCACTATGTTCAGATTATATTTCATCTGAAAATCAGCAATAGCTTCTCATCATTTTCATATTCATCTCCATGTTCATCCAAGAATTTATATAGTAATGTTATAAATTTTTTCTGTTTCAAAATGACATAATACGCCTCCTTTAATTGCCTATTCGAATTATAGCAAAAAGAATTAGCAAAATGCATTCCCCCGTTATGAACATAGTAAACAATAAAACGCTTTCCAATTTGACTAAAAGAAGAAGGATAGAAAATAGCGGAGATACTATTTTTCATCCTTAATATTAGTTAAAAATTCATTAATAGACTTACTTTAATCAATCTGCTTAATTATTTTCCTCTTCTTCGTCTTCTTTCTTTCCAAAAACTAACAATCCTAAACCTGAAAGAATTGAAGCCGCTGCTGCAGAGAAGATACCTAGTCCATCTGCAGTACCAGTATTTGGCAAGATATTTTGGTTTGTATCTTGAGTTTGTTGTACTGATTCACCTGTTGTTGATGGTGTTTCTTGAACTGGTGTTTGATTATCTTTCGTTGTTTCTGGATTCATTGCCAGCCTTCGGATTTTGTTCTAATTCACTTGTTGGTGTCTTACGCCTGGCGTTGTTACATCAACTGGATTAGATGGTCTCTTATTCGGCTCTGTTACAATACCTTTTCCTGGTAAATCTCCTTTTGGAAGTTTATCATTTGGTACTTCACCTGAACCATTTTCTCCGATAATCACTTCAATTGGAGTGTTGTTATCACCTGGGATAAGAACTTTTGTTCCTAGTGGTATGTTGACCCATCTGGTTTCTTAGGTGTTACTACTGCATCTCCATTTGGTTTTCTTGTTATTTCAATCGTAATAGGTTGTTCTGTTTGAGGTGTATTTCTGGATTTCTATCCACTTCTACCTTTGGAGTAAGTTTTGCTGGTGTTGTTACCACTGGAACTTCTTCAGTTGGTTTTCCTGGTTCTGTAATCTTAGCTACTCCTGGAACTTTTTCCATCTGGTAATTCACTATTTGGTACTTTTACCTTTGCCGTCTTCTCCAATTATTACAGTGATTGTGTTTCCATTCTTACCTGGAATTTTTACCTTCGTTCCTGGTGGGTATGTTGAACCGTCAGGTTTCTTAGGTGTTACAGTTACGTCCCCTGTGTTTGGATCTTGTTCTAACTCTACTGTTGGTGTCTTACGTGCTGGCGTTATTACATCAACTGGTTTAGATGGTCTCTTATTCGGTTCTGTTACTGTTCCTTTTCCTGGTAACTCTCCTTTGGAAGTTTATCATTTGGCACTTCACCTGATCCATTATCTCCGATAGTAATTTCAATTGAGTATTATTATCACCTGGGATAACTACCTTCGTTCTGGTGGGTATGTTGTTCCATCTGGTTTCTTAGGTGTTACAACAGCGTCTCCATTTGGTTTTCTTGTTATTCAATTTCACCTGGTTGTTCTGTTTGAGGTGCATTTGGATCTAATTTTTCGGTGTTTTCACGTTTACTTCTACTGTTGGTTTACCTGGTTCTGTAATCTTACCAATTCCTGGAACTTTCACCATCTGGTAAGTCTTTATTTGCAGTACTTTACTCCTTTCCGTCTTGTCCAATTGTTACAGTAATTGTGTGTCCATTCTTACCTGGAATTTCTACCTTCGTCTCTGGTGGGTATGTTGACCCATCTGGTTTTCTTAGGTGTTACTGTTACGTCCCCTGTGTTTGGATTTTGTTCTAATTCTACCGTTGGTGTCTTACGTGCTGGTGTTGTTACATCAACCGGATTAGATGGTCTCTTATTCGGTTCTGTTACTATTCCTTTTCCTGGTAAATCTCCTTTTGGAAGTTTGTCATTTGGTACTTCACCTGATCCATTATCTCCGATAATCACTTCAATTGGTGTGTTATGATCACCTGGGATAACTACCTTCGTTCCTGGTGGATATGTTGTTCCATCTGGTTTCTAGGTGTTACAACAGCGTCTCCATTTGGTTTTCTTATTATTTCAATTTCTACCTGGTTGTTCTGTTTTGGGGTGCATTTGGATCTAATTTTTCGGTGTTTTTCGTTTACTTCTACTGTTGGTTTTCCTGGTTCTGTAATCTTACCTGTTCCTGGAATATCAGCATCTGGTAATTCATTATTTGGTACTTTACCTTTACCGTCTTCTCCAATTGTTACAGTAATTGTGTTTCCATTCTTACCTGGAATTTTCTACCTTAGTTCCTGGTGGGTATGTTGTTCCCATCCGGTTTTCTTAGGTGTTACTGTTACATCACCTGTATTTTGGATCTTGTTCCAACTCTACTGTTGGTGTAAGTTTCGCTGGTGTTGTTACCACTGGAACTTCTACAGGATCTTTTCCTGGTTCTGTAATCTTAGCATTCCCCTGGTACTTCACGATCTGGTAAGTCCTTATTCGGTACTTTTTCCTTTTCCGTCTTGTCCAATTATTACAACAATCGGTGTTCCATTCTTACCTGGAATTTCTATCTTCCGTTCCTGGTGGGTACGTTGATCCATCTGATTTCTTAGGGTGTTACCGTTACATCACCTGAATCTGGATCTTGTTGTAACTCTACTGTTGGTGTCTTACGTGAAGTGTTGTTACATCAACATTTTTCATCAGGTTTTTCCTGGCTCTAAAATTTTACCTGTTCCTGGAACATCTCCTTCTGGTAAATCTTTATTTGGCACTTTTCCTTTACCATCTTCTCCAATTGTTACGACAATTGTTGTTCCATTCTTACCTGGAATTTCTACCTTAGTTCCTGGTGGATAAATTGAACCATCTGGTCTCTTAGGTGTTACTGTTACTTCACCTGTACTTGGATCTTGTTCCAACTCAACCGTTGGTGTCTTACGTGCTGGCGTTGTTACATCAACTGGGTTAGATGGTCTCTTATTCGGTTCTGTTACTGTTCCTTTTCCTGGTAAATCTCCTTTTTGGAAGTTTATCATTTGGCACTTCACCTGATCCATTATCTCCGATAGTCACTTCGATTGGAGTATTATGATCACCTGGGATAACGACCTTGGTTCCTGGTGGATATGTTGTTCCATCTGGTTTCTTAGGTGTTACTACAGCATCTCCATTTGGTTTTCTTGTAATTTCAATTCCACCTGGTTTTTCTGTTTGTGATGCATTTGGATCTAGTTTTTTAGGTGTTTTCACTTCTAATTCAACAGAAGGTTTACCTGGTGGTGTGATTTTACCTGTTCCTGGAATTTCTCCATCTGGTAAGTCTTATTTGGAATAATTACTTTTTCCATCTGGTCCAGTTGTTACCACAATCGGCGTTCCATCTTTTTCCTGGGATTTCTACCTTAGTTCCTGGTGGATATGTTGTTCCATCTGGCTTTTCTTAGGTGTTACTGTCACATCTCCTGTATTTGGATCTTGATCTAATACTAACGCTGGTGTTAAACGAGCCGGTGTTTCAACAGTAACTTTTTCTGAGTTTTACCTGTACCAGGCTCAGTGATTGTTCCTGGACCTGAAATTTTACCATCTGGTAAATCTTTATTTGGTACTTTTCCTTTACCGTTTTCTCCACTTGTTACAACGATTGGTGTTCCATTCTTACCTGGAATTTCTACCTTAGTTCCACTTGGATATGTTGTTCCATCTGGTTTCTTAGGTGTTACTGTTACTTCTCCTGTATCTGGATCTTGTTGTAACTCTACTGTTGGTGTCTTACGTGCTGGTGTTTCTACAGTCACATTTTCAACAGGTTTATTCGGTTCTGTTATCTTAGCATTACCTGAGTATTTCCATCTGGTAATTCACTATTAGGAACTGTTCCTTTACCATTTTGTCCAATTTCTACTCTAATTGGGTCTCCATCTTTACCTGGAATTTTCCACTACTGTCTCCTGGTGGATATGTTTTCCACCTGGTTTCTTAGGTGTTACTGTTACATCACCAGTATTTGGTTTTGTTCCAACTCTACTGTTGGTGTCTTACGTGCTGGTGTTGTCACATTTCACAGGTATGATGGTTTCTTATTCGTTTCTGTTACTGTTCCAGTTCCCGGTTTAGCATCTTTTGGTAAGCTATCATTTGGAACTGTTCCTGAACCATCATTTCCAATTGTTACTTCAATAGTTTTTCCATCTTCTCCTGGAATTTCTACCTTAGTTTCTGGCGGATATGTTCCTCCACCTGGTTTCTTAGGTGTTACAATAGCATCTCCATTTTCCTTACGAGTAATTGCAATCTCTGTTGGAGCATCTGTTTCTGCAATGTTGGATCAATTCGCTTTGGTGTTTCCACTTTTAACAGCTTCAGGGTCTTTACCTTTTTCTGTAATTGTACCTGTACCTGGTGTTTTTATCTTCCGGTAAATCATCGTTTGAAACTTTTCCTTTACCGCCATCTTCTATTGTTACGACAATAGGTGTTCCATTCTTACCTGGAATTTTCACAGTTGTTGTTCCTGGTGGATATGTTGTTCCATCTGGTTTCTTAGGTGTTGCAGTAACATCTCCAGTTTTTGGATCTTGTTCTAACTCTATTGTTGATGGTTTACGTGCTGGTGTTGTTACATTCACAGGTTTAGATGGTGCTTTATCTCGGTTCTGTTACTGTTCCTGTTCCTGGTTTATCAGTTTTTGGAAGTTTATCATTTGGTACTGTCCTGAACCATCATTTTCCAATTGTAACTTCAATTGGAGTATTGTCATTCTCTGGAATTGTTACAGTTGTTCCTGGTGGATATGTTCCTCCACCTGGTTTTTGTTGGTGTTACGATTGCATCACCATTTTCTTTATGAGTAATTCCAATAGTTGGAGTTTGAGAGTAGTGGAGTTTTGGATCTGTTCCGTTTTTCTTTTCTTCCTCATCTGGAATTCCATCATTATCATCATCTAAATCTGTTTTATCTGGAATTCCATCTCCATCTGTATCTCTCAGAATCGTTACAGGAACTTCCACCTTAATTTCCTCAGTTTCTTTTCCAGTTTTTCCATCTTTTTCTTTGTAATTTTCAGGAATTTTTAATTTGACGTTCTTCTTCATCTTTGTCCCAATTATCTACTGTTGGAGTTCTGTTAACTCACCATTGCCGTTAACTGACAAGCCATTAGCTGGTTCTGGATTCTCTTGTGTAATTTTTGAATCTGGTTTTATTTGATGTTACAACAGTAACTGGTGTGATTGCAGCTTTTTCTCTCACAGGAGCTGGTGGTGTCACAGTTCCTGTTAGGTCATCGCTACTTTTTGGATTTTTATCTTGTTCATCTGGAATACCATCGTTATCATCATCTGAATCTGTATTGTCTGGATCACCATCTCCATCTGTATCTCTTAATACATTTACAACAATATCTTTCGTAACTGGTGTGTCACCTTCATGAGTTACAGTTACTTTAATAGTTACTTCACGATTGTCTTCTATTCCATCCCAGTCTGTGATTTTTGGTGTTCTGCAACTTTTTCCTTCACTATTCACCGTTAAGCCATTTACTGTTGGTGCAGTAATCTTACTATTGTCTTTATTTGGTGTTACGACTATTGAACTTGTATATTCTTTATTTTCAATAGCTTTTTCTGGCTCTCCGAACTTAACTTCTAATGGTTTTCCAGCTGTTTCTGTAGATGGTTGACTTGTTAATTCTGTTGTCTTACTTGTCACTTTCGCAGTACTTCCGAACCATCTTTTTTACTTTGTCCGCTGGAATTGTCACTTTACCATTTACATCAACAGATAATGTTGGGTCTGAACTTGTCCATGTTCCATCTCCACCTTTTGTCAATGTTACTATTTGTGGCGTGTTATCTTCACCTGTATATGTGATAGTTGTAGTTCCTTCTCCAGTTAATACTGGTGTAATTTCTACACTTCCGTTTTCTTTTTGGTGAAACTGTTGGAGTTGAAGGTTTCACTTTAACAATTACATCAGTTGTTTTCTGTTGAACCATCTTCATAAGTAATTGTCACCGGAATTGTATGTTTACTATCTGGAGTTACATTTGGTGAGGAGATTTTTCTACTACACTCGTAATCTTCGCAGTTGTGAAATCTTTCGTTTCAGTTCCATCCGTTACACCTGTAACCCCTGTTGTTCCTGGATAAATCACCTCTTGATAATGGTGAGTCTGCTTCTTTTTCAACATCTTTTTAGTTACAGTATGAGATTGAGGGCGTATATGTCGCATCATGAATCAACTGCAGAACCATTTGTTCCTTTAGTCGCTTTAGCTGTGACATTATTTCCAACTAACTCTTTTAGAATTTCTAGCGAACCATTGTGGAATACTACTCCTTCTTTTGGAGTTTCAATTTCCCATCCAGTATCTTTTTCTTCACTAATGTTACAGTTCCATCTGTTAATGGAATTGTTACTTTATCTCCACCATTATCTGTGGATGGCGTTACTTTCACATTTTCCGTTTTGCCATTGTGAAATAGTTGGAGCAGCTGGTTTTCTTCTTTTACAACTACATGTACAGTTACTTGGTTTCCTGCTTTTCCTTGGCTATCAACTGGTTGAAGCGTTACAGCGTATACTCCTGCTGATGGATTTTCTGCAAAGTCCTGAAAGAATATTAACTTTCCTGTACCAAATGGTTTGTCCGTTGCGCGGTCATCTTCAGTATCGAATACCGTTACTAATTCTTTTAGTAACTCAGCTGTAAGTGATGTTCCTGCAGTGTAAACTTTAGGATTTTCTTGCGTTCCTTCAGTTGCATTTTTCAATGTTACTACTGGCGCATCATTTGTTACAGAAATTACTTTCCAATTTCCTGCTGGTAAAGTTGCATCTTGTCCTGATTCAGGTTTGTAGTCTACTCGTAATCCTCAAACCACTAGTATAGTTTGCTGTATTATCTCCTGAAGCAGTTTCTTCTTTAATAAGCAGTATTATCTGTTTCTTTTAAGGTAATACTTACTTTGTTTTTCAGCTTTATTTCCTTCATTAATACTATTTGTAATAGCATCTACAAAACCATTTGCATTTTAGTAACCCCTGCTGGTACCGTAGAAGGATCTGCTCTCCATTCTCTACCATTTTCATCACGGACAAGAACAATACTGTTTGGTGTATTATCAGTGTCAGTGCTGTTATGGAATCGCAATTCAAGACGTTTTGCATCATGTGGCACTGTTACATCGATATGCTTGCTACCAGCAATCGTTGCAGAAGGTGAGTAATCTCCCATTGTAACGACTTTGGATCACTCGTTTTAGAAACGTTTGTATCTCCAACTTTGTTTACTACAGTAATTGGTAATGGTTTCTCTGTTTCTCCGTTTTTGTTTTCACTTTGACGAAGTTTTACATTATCTGGTAATGTCGCTGTCCAAGCATCTCCATTAGTGTTACTTGTCCATCTTTGCTTGATAAAACTGTTCTATCTTTATCATTTAAGTGTGCTTCTACAACTCTATCATCTGATGTGAATCCACCTAATGTACCACTGATTGTACGTGTTGTTGATGATACTGCATCCTGATTAAACGTTGGTTTTGGAGGTGCTACATGGAATGTAACATCTTTTCTGATGCTTTCAGGTGTATAAACTTTAATAGTTTGCCATCAATACTCTTTGTATAGAATCCTGCACCTGATGCAAATTTCACTAATGCTTTATAATCCGTTACGACACCTGGTTTGTTAAATTCAGTAGTTGTTGTTATTTCAGCATTATTCGTACTCCATTTGAAGTTCATTCCTGCTGGATAATATTTATCATCACCATCATTATTTTTGACCATCGACTACTTTCACAAAATTATGAGAGTCTTGTCCGTTATTTGCATTTGCTGCATCAACTAGTTTGGTTCCTAACTCAACAGTTTTGGACTATTTCTAACTTCAACATCTACTACTTTATATTTATATTTATAAGTACCCTTATTACCTGTTGAATCTGTAACTCTACACTTCTACATGGTCTCCTAAGTAGCAGTATCTGTTGATGTATTCGCCGCGTCTTCAATCTTAACATTTTGTTCACTTGTCCAAGAACCCAGTTTTTCACTTCAGTTCCATTTGGAAGCCCTGTTACTTTCAGATTAGTAGTTATTTCTATCATCTCTTACATTGAGTAGGATTGAATTTTGCTCCTTTTAAATACTACACAAAGTTAGCAGTAGTATTCACATCTTTTGTTAACAACATGCCATCCATTGTAGCTGAAGGCTCATTCGCATCCGCTTTTTACGACAGGAATTTTGAATTTCGTCTGTTGAATGGTCTGGATATTCGATAGTTGCACCAACATAGTGAGAACCATCTGCATTTTCGCTTAATAGCTCCATCCTCTTTCACAGAATCTTCAATCCAGCAGTTGTATTATCTATTTTACTGGTCCACGAGTTGAATTAAGGTAATATTTGATTTCGTGTATCAAAATCTGACTGACTAATTTTCGCATTTGTAGCAGCAACATCCACATTCACTGGTTGAGCTGCTAACTTTGTGGTTCATATTTTGTTGCTTGAGTTAGAACTGAATTTAACTCTAGTAGTTTGTTCCATCTGATATGTTCTTGAGCTCATTTTGTAGAAGCATCTTTTGCAATCACATAACGTGTATAATCGTCACTATCACTCCATGGTGTTGTTCCTGTTTTATATTCACTTACTTTCCCCGTAACATTAACATCTCTTGGTGCTTCTACTTCAGTATTATCTCTACGAATCAATTCATTATAAGATAATCCTCGAGATCCTAAACCATTACTTAAGTTCCCATCCATTATTCTAGATTCTAATAGCTACCAGAATTATCCGTCACTCTACCAATTTGTTAGATTTGTATCCTCTGTAGGCGTTACATAAACTACTTGGTTATCAGCATCAACTATCTTTTCCATCTGGAGCAAATGTAAATACTGGTGGTTCTTTGTCTGCTTTTAGAATTTGCTGTTGTTGTATCACTATCTCACGCTGTCTGTTGTCACAGATTTAGCTGTTATTTCAGTTGCGTCTGATAGCACGATCTTTCAATCATACAACACCAGTCTCAGGGTCAATCGTTACACCATCTCCAGGTGCTCCACTTGTTAATGACCATCTATTTCCGTTTTTAGTAGCTGTAACTGTAATATTAGAATCATTTGGATGTTTGTAGGTAAAGCTTAGCGTATTAACATTCTTCACTTACCGAGTTACTGTAACATCTCCTTTTCTAAAGGGAGCAATTGTTGCGCTGTTGGTTTAACACGGGTAATACTTGATCTCTCAATTGTAGCAGTGTATAAACTTTAACTTCCTTACCATCGATTGTTTTTGTATAGAAACCAGCTCCAGATTTAAACTTAACTTCTGGTTTATATTCAGAAACGACTTCTTGGTCTTAATCTAGTTCCATTCGGAACTTCAGCAGTATCCTTCTTCCATTTGAACGACATACCGTCTGGATAATATTTATCATCCCCATCATTATTTGTGCCGTCTACTACTTTTTACATAATTTGAGAATCTCCTAATTGTGTATTTTAATGGAACTGTTTTAGTGTTTCTTCAATTTCAACATCTACAACTTTATATTTGAATTTATAAGTTTTTCTCATTGTTTAAAGCGCGTCTTTTACAACAATACTTGCTTCATGATCTCCTAGTCTAGCAGTATTTGTTGCTGTAAACTCATATTACCTGTTACTTGAACATCTGCACCAGTTTTGATACAGTTTCCTGTCGCTTTGAGAAATCATTTCCACTTGGCAAGCCTGATACACTAACGCTTTTCACGTTATTTTATCATCGTTAACTCTTAATGTTGGGTTAAATGTAGAACCTTTAAATACTACAAATGAATAATCTGTAGCCGTTTCTGATAATTCTTTACCATTTATTGTTACTCTTGGTGCTAGTGTATCAGACTTCGTAACCGGAATTCTAACATCTTCTGTTGAGTGGTCTGGATATTCCAATTTTAGCATCTACATAATATGAACCATCTGTAGGATCTTTCTTAATGGCACCATTGTCTTCATCGTGATATTTAAACCAGCGGTTCTATTGTTAGCACCGTTACTGAGTTTTTACATCACCACGATCTGAAGTGAAGGTAATATTTGATTTAATAGCATCAAATTCTGTTGGAGTAACTTTTTGCACCTGGAGCGGTAATATCCTTATCAATTACTTGATTTTCCAACATGTGGAACATATTTCGTTGCTTGAGTTAAAACTTTAAAGGTAACAGCTGTAGGATGTTCGCGCGTATTAGATATTGAATTGTTTGAGCATCTGTTGCATTCACATTACGAGTATATAGTTCATCATCGACCCATCGTGTTGTACCAGTTTTATAATCACTTACTTTCCCTGTTACTATGATATCTCTTGGTGCGGCTACTTCGACATTATTAGCACGAAGTACTCCATTATCGTATTAACCTGGAAACCTAAGCCACTAGCGTTACCATTTGTTTCTTTAAATATAGCTTCCACTAATTTATTTGAATTATCCGTTACAGCTCCAATATTGAGATTTGTATCTTCCGTTGGAGTTACATAAACAACTTGTTTTCCAGTAGCATCCACTATTTTTTCTTTTCCATTAGGAGTAAACGTAAATACTGGTGGTATTTTATCTCCAACGTTTGAATTAGCTCTTGCTGGATCACTTTCTACGTTATCAGTTGTTTTAGATATTGCTGTAACTGGAATAGAGTCTTTTATTGCTCTATCTTTGATTGTTACTTTACCTGTAGTTTGATCAATCGTTACACCATCAGCTGGAGCATTTGTTAATGTCCATCCATTTCCAGTTTTTGTTGCTGTAACAGTTTTTGGTGTGTTATTCGGATCATTATAAGTGAAATTAAATGTATTAACATTTTCTTCAGTCACTGGCGTTACTGTAACATCCCCATTTGTTTCTGGCGTTACTGTTGGCGCAGTTGGTTTTACTGGAATTCAATAGTTTTATATAGGAATGATCTATTGATAATTTCGTATCTTTTCCTGGAGTATTATTATTAACTTTTTCAACGCCATTTGTTCCAGCGTATCCATCATGGAAATAAGCTGCTGCTTTTTACATTATGTTTACCTGGAGTATTTAACGTAACTTTACCATGTAGTACCATTTGAATCAATAAATCTAAATTTCATTCCACCTGGGAAAATTTGTCATCAACTGCTTTTCCATCAGTACTCGTAATGAAATCGTGAGAATCTGTATAAGACGTTCCTTTAGCAGTTTTTACAACAAGCTTACTGTCACTAACTGTTCCCTTTCCTTCTTTGAAGGCTAAGTCAACAACTTCGACATTAAACTTAACAGTCGCTTTATTCCCGCTATCAACATTATTTCCTTGGTCATCTGACACTTTAAAAGTAACCGTTTGTTTTCCTAATGGTGCATCCGTAGCAACTGTCCCTTAACATTTGTTGTTCCTGGAGTTTTTCTACTGCTCCTGTTTTTGAAAGTGTTGTTCATTGTTAAAATTAACACCTTTAGGTCAAATCCACTTACATATTTTTAAGTTTACTTTTTCCTTTTGGATCGTTATCGTACATTGATAATGGAATATTTAATGTCGCGCCTCTATAAATACGAGTTGTAGGCGCATTGGTCTCATTACTGTTAATACACTTACTCTATTTCCATCTGTTGGATTAGTCATTTTAACCGTTGAGGTTGGTTATCTGGAGCATCTGTTGGTGTAACTCCTTCACTTCGTTCGAAGTCTGCATCATTATTATCGACAGTTGTGATAGCTGTAATTGGTAGCAGGTGATGCTTCTACTACAGTAATTGTTGCAGTAGTTCCATTAGTTTTTCCTGTTCCGATAATTTTTGCCATTACTATATAGGTAACTGTAGATCCTGTTTTAACCCCTGTACCAACATTTACTGTGATTTGTTGATTTGTTAATCCTATGCTGTGCATCAGTTGCTGCGATTACAGGTTTTTAGGGTTAACCGTAAAGTAAACTTTTTCCATCAGATCCTGAATTTGCGTCTTCTGAGTTGAATTATCTTGATATCTTGCAATTGCAGTATAAGTAAACTTCCCAGCATTTTACTGTACTTGGAGCAGTGTTATCTTTTCAACTCCAACTCATTCCAGCAGGAAATCTCCACTGCCCTTACGCGTAATATATTTATCCGCTGTAGGATTACCTGTGTTTTAGAATTGTATCTCCTACAACTTTTGTATGTCTGCTACCTTTGGATAGGATATAGTTTTGCTTGTTTTCTCTTAATGTTGGTTGTACTGGTTGGTCTGGATAATCTGTATATTTCGGTTCATTTTGGCATCTCGTCCTGAAACGAATGTATATGCTTGGTTAGTAGTAAGTCCATAAGTTCCGGCTACTGCTAAAGTAAAGCATCTCTTACTTGTTCATCTGTAACCCCTTGTTTCAATTTAACTTTCATGCATATGCACAGCTTTTATCTTTTATCATTTGTATTCGATACCATATGAATATTTATTATATCTAGTATCAGTTCTTCTTACTCCGTAGGCTAACAATGGATCGTTACTGTCTCTGAAAGTTTCTCTCATATCCTGATCATAACTCGCACTATGCCTAATATCTAAGGTATTAAAATAAGTCAAATTCCCTTTTGAAACAGAGTCTCGCAAAAGAAATCAAAATTTTGACTGTCTACTTTTGTAAAATTTTTCAGGATTTTGAGATAATGTTCCACCTATCTCCATCTATAAACATCAAATTTTAAATCTCTCATAGTATCGGATTTGTACGTTCCAAAGTTTCTCGAATCCGTATTTAAAGTCTAAAATTTGAGTGTGGTAAAATCAATCTATAAATTTGATTATAACTTTTATCAGCCATAGGTCGGCCGTCATTATTAAAAAGAAAACATCATAAACTACATAGCGACTTCACCAATTGTTGTCGTTTTGTAAATAAATCTCATCAGTATTCTGTCAATCCATTTCAACAACTCTGTTTCCATCACTTGCACGGTGACGTTGATAAATTAATAAGTTGTCACTTGAATCCCATGTTGAAGAAATTGAAGCTGCTCTAATATCAGAACTTCTTCAATTTTATTCCCCATTACGTGGGTCACGAGCACCTGAGTTGCTCTAACACTTCGTTTACAATAGAATTTCTGCTATGACTCATTGTTTTAACAATACTGTTAACTCTTCTGAGCTTAATGTGGGAGTTTCTAATTGTGTTGTAATATTGGCTAAAATAGATTTTGCTTCTTCTACTTTTTGTTTCTTTATTTTCTTTTTCCCCAACTACTGTTAGATAGTTTTGAAGATCTTTTTGAATTTGTTTTAAGATACATTCTTTTCTTCTTGTGTTTTTGGAGAAGATACTTCTTCTTGTACTTTTAATGAAGGAGTTTCTACTGTTTTTCTTTTGAGGAGCAGAATCTTTTCTTCTCTTTTTCTTCACTTGAAGTTGATAATTTTTGGCATTGATTTTACAATTGAGATAGTACTTTTTAGACTTCTCACAACGCTGTTAACTTCTTCTTGAGTTGCTGATTCATTTTGTAAAACCGATTTTGCTTCTGATAAGGCTGTTTCAAAGTTGTAATAAACTACTCTTTTTGAAACTTTATCCTTATTTACATTTGCTAAAATATCTATTAACTGATTAACTGCTTCAGATAAATTATCAACAGTTTTTTCTACTTCAACCTTATTTTTCTTTTAGCGAATCCTCCGTTTCCTTATTTACTTCTACTTGATTTGAATTCAGCTTCTTTTTTCAACTGATGAAGCTTGAACCATTCGAAGCATTGCTAGAAAGAACATGTTCCAACTAATGCTGATGTTACACCAAATGAAAATTTTCGAATTGAAAATCTTTGGACTTTATTCCACATATTTTCTGATCTTCTTCTCATCGTATTCTCCTTTTACTGTTATTTTTATATTTTAAATACGACTTATTATACTATAAAACTATTTCATAGTTTGATAATTCACAATTTATTAAAATTTCTTCTTTTCTTCATCATTTCCTCTTATATACCATTATATTTTGGAAATTTATCATTTTAATTGTTAAAAGCTATTATTTTTATGATTTATATTGATTTTAATTATTCAAATTAATCTATTCAAAAAGTGGGCTGCTTGTTTAATGATAATATTACAAAAGATATTTCTTAGACTATCGATACAAATAGTATTATTGATTAGCACACACACCTAGATAGCTTCTAGGTGCTATTTATGGAATTGGTATCTCCCACTTCTTTTTATTTCTTAAGTATTATTTCTTCACCAATGTACACTCTTTTCTGCATTTTGCCAATGGTTATAAACACAAATAGAATAATAAAAAGCAAGACACACTTCCTTTTTAAATTATATCTCATTATTTTAGAACCATTCTGAACAACACAACTCTAAAACATTTCCTATATTCTATTTTCAAACTTATTCTCAGAAAGACTCAGAAATATTTTCATTCTAAAACTTTAAAATATAACTAACTAATTCTCAGTGAGGACTATATCCATACCTTACTCGACTATTTTACAAAATACAAGGAAAAAGTACTATTGAAATTTAAAACTATAGAAACAATCACGGCTCTAAAACGTATACGAGTTTCCAACGAAAAGGGTATACAAGATTTTGGAAACCATTCAGAGCGATACAGCTGCTCAAACTTTGCATTGTTATTTCCAATTCGAAGTGTTAGACATTTTGGAACCATCTCAGAACAACACAGCTCTTAAAACTAAAAAGAAATTCCTAATATTCAAATTGAAAATTTTGGAACCATTCAGAACAACACAGCTCTAAAAACTAGTTCTGTAAAGCGAATTTTAAAATTATTTTGGAACCATTCAGAACTAACACAGCTCTAAAAACTCAGGATACATTTTGGTACGACTTTTATCAATTTTGGAACCATTCAGAACAACACAGCTCTAAAACATGCAATAGATTTTAATCTTTCTGTTTCTTATTTTGGAACCATTCAGAACAACACAGCTCTTAAACAGCACGTTGAAAAATCAAAAACAAATGATTTTGGAACCATTCAGAACAACACAGCTCTAAACCTCACGCTTCAAATTTCCCGCGTGGTTTCGTAATCGCTACCATTCATCCTAGCTTAAGAACTTCAGTTCTGAATAGTTCCATATTTGATATTTTACACGAACAACTAGATTATATTACTTATCAGCTTCAAATCTATTCTTGTTTCCATAAAACCTGTAACTGATTGATAAATTAATGTTCGTTAAAAATTTCTGTAACCGTTGAATAACGTTGTCGATCAATTTGTTCTCAAAAATTGAAGAAGGCTACCGATGCCCTGATTGGGTAAAACGCTAATAGAGATAAAATAGCTGTTGAAAGTTCATCAATAGAAGCTTTTTCATATTTTCTCCATTATTTTCTTTTAATTTAGCTACTGCTGTCGGCTTTAACAATCCATTTCTCAGATCTTTCAATAATAAAGTCAAACAACTCTTTAAATTCTGAACGATGCTGTTCTAAAATTTACGATGTTCCTTGTTTTCTTCATCATCTCTATGAATTGCATGATATAACAATAGTGTGGAATCTTTAGATATTGTAAATTGCATTTGCTTTTTGTAATTCTTGATGGCTAGCTAATCTACGTCGTTTACCATCTTCCAATTCAAATAAAGTATATTTAGGAAGAATCAGAATAGAATTTTCTTGAACATTTGTATAACCTAATTCTTCAAGGAACACATTAGGATTATCTTCAAATCGTTTTTGATTCATAATCGATATCCCAATAATATCTTTCAGTTTAACTTGTTTCATACCTTTTTATTTTTCATATTCAAACAGAACAGAATAAGCAATTTTGGACTTCCAACACCACCATATTTATTCAGTATCCCACCCATTTTACGTGAAAGTAATTTTATCAGAGTTCCTTTTTCTCAACTGTTTCATTGGTAAAATCCACCCGATTGAATCTCTGCTTTTCTTCACAACAGTTACTTGATTATTAAAGATAACTTTCTTAATCGATTCCAATATGTTGATTCTTGTTCAAAACACATTCCCTTGAGAATCTTTCTGTTCTCCATCCTCTTGTAAAAATTTCAATACATTTGAGATATAGATAAACTTTTTAGTAGCTTTTTCTTCTTCATTCGACTTACGACTTAGATGCAAATGTCCATATATAAATTCAGGAGCTAGTTTTGGATATTTTTAATCAAAAGATTTCCACGATAGCATTTAAATATGCATCGTACGCATGATGATAATGATTCAAATCACGGATTTTTGGAAGAAAAAGACATTTTCTAAAATTAGCTACTAAGCTAGATTTTAAGTTTACAATTTTCACTTCATAAATTTTTGCCCGATTCATCACAGTTGAATTCCATCTTTCATCTAACATTCTTGCGATATGTTTTTGTAATTTGTCGAGTTTCAACTGTGTCGATGAATAAATACCTCTTTATCTCTATCGGTTAATCCACCATGACGTGCTTTTTGTTAATCGATTGTATTTAGATTCACTTTATTAGTTTTGCATTTAATAAAACTCTCCAGTAAGCAGTCCATACGCTTCACAACTTCTAGACTTGGAACATCATCAGATTTTCCACGATTTTCTTTAGATCCTAACTAATACTTTCGTTATCAATGGAATCATCCGGCAAGAAAACTACGAGGAATAATATGATCCACATCATAGCTACTTAAAGCTATTAATATCTAACGATTTATCAACATACATATCTCTACCACTTTTGTAAGCAATACAAGTATAATTTTTCTTTCAACAATTCCTTGTTGTAATATTGTGGTCTTCGAGCAATTTACTCAGATAATAACTTCAAAACCATCCGATACTTTCTTAAATCTAGTTTTTGATTGTTTCAAACCTTGAGCAGTCGTTTGATTTTCTCTAGCCATCTCTATGACAATGCTTGTTGGTTTATATCCCATAATTTTAATAAGTTCATCTACAATTTTTCATAGTTTGTAAAATGCCTTTTTATAGCGGGGCTTTCAGCAAGAGACTGAGACTTTGTCGACTGAGTTATCTACTTCTCAACTACTTGAGCTTCGGCAATTTGTTTTCTTGAATGTTAAATAGTCATCTCGAATTAATTGCATGAAATTACGATTCCCAGCAGGATCATCTTTGAAATAATCTAAAATTGTTTTCCCATTATCTCTAATTCCAGCAATTAATTTTCTTAGACCAAATCTACCCCATACCCTGTAGTGGCGTCTTTTCCAATCGTTTTCATCACTTTTTGTCAAAATAAGTTTTATACTGACTTAAACGTTCACGAATCATTTTCGATCTTCAAAAATCGTTAATGCTTAAAATAATATCTTCAATGATCGGTAGGTTAGCTTCATTCTAAAAAGTCTTTGTCCACTTTTTAATTTTTAAAAATCACGATAAGTTCCTAATGATGCATTAAAAGGCTTTAGTTTCTTTACTTAACCCTTCAATTTTTCTGTTCTAAAATCAGCATATGCTATTTTTGATAGTTCATTAGTTTTTCAACCGTAACTTTTACGTTCTTTTTAAAACACATTATCAACAATATCTTTTTAGCTTTTAGCATTGAAGTAAGAAGCATGTCTTTGATCATCCACAAATTGATTTTGAATGATCATTACAGACTGCAAACAATTCATATAAGTAACTATGTTTTGGCAATACTTTTTGATCTGGTGGGTAAATATCATAGTTTGTCATACGATGAGATAAATTCTTCTGCAGCAGCTTTTGTATCAGACAATTTCGTCAAAAATTCCATGGACGAATGGGTTCATCAGAATGATAAGTCGCTCGAGCAAATGGACTTTGTTTATTTTTCGCTAAAGGCCCTAACATAATATGGAATTGTAGAATTCAAAAATTTGGACTAATTTTTCTTTATTTTCGATTAAAAATGGATAAAAATACACCTTGTCGTTCAATAATGGCTTGAATTCTTTTTGATGAATTTGATGTGGAATTGATCCATTATCAAATGTCCGTTGTTTTTCTTAAGAAGTCTTCTCGTTCTAATTTTTCTTTAAACAATTCTGGAGCTTCTGTTGCTTCAAATAACTTCTTCAATTGCTTATAAAAAGCTTCTTGAGTGGTACTTCCATCAATATATCCTGCATAACCATCTTTTTAGGATCATTAAAGAATTCTTTATATGTTTCTCGTTCCAAAGTTGATTTGAAAAACTGTTTTAATTCTGCTAACTCTTCTTGGTGATTTTCATATCGTTCAATCATAGCAGCAGACAATGGTGCTTTTTGTATTTTTATCATATGGATAAAATATTCGCTAAAAACAACACTATCATCATAAACTCTTCTTAGCAGCTAGAAATACATCTGCTACTTCATCTCCTACTTGTTCTAATAATGCTGTTAGATCATCTTTCATAACTTTCTTTAGAAGAATTGAAGGTAGATTTTTCATCTAGATCAAAAATCTTTTTAAATTCCCTGAATTACCTACGATTAATTTTAAAAATTCAATCAAGGGACTCTTTTTATCAATCGCAAACGTCTGTACAATTTTATCTTTTTAGCTAGATTTACTAATTTTTCTGTTACATTTCTCTAACTTCCATTTTCTTTTCTAGCTCGAACTATCTTCAAAAATAGGCACTATAGCTAGCTAAAAATTCATCAAATAATTGTTGAATATCATTATTTTTCAACTTCTACATTTCCTTCAATTAAAAATGTCCTCTAAACTTAACAATATGAGCTAAAGCTAAATACACTAAGCGTAAATCCGCTTTTTCTTTTCCATCTACTAATTCTTTTCTTAAATGGTAGATGGTTTTATGATTAGTATGAAATGCAACTTCTTGTTCAACATTTCCAAAAACGGATATTTACTATGTGGTTTATCCTCTTCCCCATAAAAAGGAATCTTGTAATCTAGCGAAGAAATTCTCATCCACTTGCATCATAAATAAGCGCAAAAATTTCTTGTAAATAACAGATTCGATTTCTTCTTCGTTCAATCCTACGACGATTTGTACGCTTCATTCGACGAGCCATCGCTGTTTCACCACTATCAAAACAATACGGAACCCATTAAATTTTTACGAATAGATTTTTATTAGTATTTCCTAAAAACTTTTACTACGGGAACTTTATAATTGTCATCAAAAATAACACTATACCCAACACTATTTGTCCCAATATCTAATCCAATAGAGTAATCGCATATTTCCCACCTCTTTAAGAATTTATTCACAGTTTCATTTTTAACAAAAACGTTTTACATTTTAAACTTTTTATTGTATACTTTCAGTGTGCAACTATTCAGAACAACACAGTAAGTTAAAATAAGGCTTGTCCGTAAACAACATTTTCATACGTGGATGTCGATTCGACATCTATACATTTTTTGTAAACAAGCAAAAATCTTCATCTATTTTATAGCTTACCATTGAAAAATCCTCTACTAACTTTTCCTTTCTAAAAAGCAAATATCTAAATGATTCAAACGAATATAATCTAAAAATTTCTTCTACTTCCTTTTCTTGAAAATATACTAGCACATTTACAAAAACTAATAATTTCTTTTACTCAAATACTTATAAACTTGAATAATTTCCAATATTTTATCCAACAAACTATCACTTCTTGTTTTCAATCTGAACTCCCAAAGCCTTAATTAATTCTTGAATCGTTATTTCGTCATACTCTAAATCTAATTCATTTTTCAACTAGTTTCATAACTATTAATTCAGTAATCGTATCTATTAACTTTTCAATCATTGATTTCACTTCTGGCTTTTCATTTAATTGATTTTCAATATCTCCATAAATTAGTTTTAACATAGCTGTTGAATTGACATCATAACCAAGTATATCCGTTACAATCATTACTTCTGAGTCTTTAATTGGTTTAAATATCCACATCTCAATCGTCCTTCCCCATCATAACGATAAAAATCTTCAACTGTACGAGCAAAGTGCTTCTCTTGATTCAATACTTAATAATGTTGCTCCCTCAACAACAATTTCTTCATCTGCTAAAGGTAATCCAATCCTAATCATTTTTCATCATCTCCCAAAAATACCAATCGATCTTCCGTATTCGCAACTGATTGATTTCTTTCACCTGATAAATAAATCATCCTAGCAAATTGTTTCTCTGTTACCGTTAATATCGTAATCATCCCTTTTTAGGATTATGTTGTTTTTAATCGTGCAATCATACTTTGATTCGCAGTTCCATTTAACAATAATTTACTATAAACAGAAAATTGATGTTTTATAAATCCCTCACTAATTAAAAATTTTTCGAAATTGTCGATATGCTTTTTTCTTTCTTCCACTGTTTCTGCAGGCATATCGAACATTAATAACATTCGCATATATCTCTCACTCATAGACGAAACACCGGTACTTCCGTCTTCTCCCCATTTAAAACTTTAATCACCTTTTTAGTATACTCACTAACAATATTCGATAAATACATTTCTTTTTATCATAATGGTAAGTTTTTACAAAATAACTGAAACAAATCTCTTTTAAGATCTACAAAAACTTTATAACGATTTTTGATAAACAATTTGATCCACTAATGGACGAAAATGGTTCCATCAAATCACTAGCTAAATTAAAAAGCATTAAAATTGATTTGCATGTTTTAATCCTAGTTGAGTTAAACAACCATTTTGAAACAATTTCTCTGGCAAATAAACTTAGTAATAAAAGTATAACCATAATCTAAAAGCAGCATTAATATCACTCGCATCATCTCTTGTAAACTTACTTCCAAATAATGTTGTAAAAATAAACTCTTGCTGCATGACCTTCACGATTAGTGACATCATTCAATTGTAATTCATGTATTAGTCGACCCTAATGATTCTGATTTCACTGTATAATCTTGTTGATATAGATGACTTGCTTGATTCATCATTTTTGCAAAAATAATTTCTGTCCAAACTTCTACCTTTCTATCCTTCTCCCATTGAAGTTGTTTTGCTAATTGTAAGCTGCTATTGTGACTTCCATAATAAGGAACCACTTGGGCAATTGGTAATCGTTTATCATCACAAATAATGACTAATATTTTTTTCATCCATTAATCGCTTCATTAACATCGTTGTAATTAAAATATCTGTTCGTTCTAATAATAAAAATATCAATCTCTGACAAATGAATTTGTTCTACAATTTCTGCGTCTTTATAAATTAAATAATTATTTTTATATGATAACTTTGCATGTGCTTTAACAACAATTGTTCTCCATCCCATTTTTCCCACTCCTAACTGATATAATCCGTATACAGTCAGTTTATCACTGTTAAATATGATAGTCTATAAATTTGTGAATAAACAAACAAAAGAAGAAGTTCTGTACACGTAACTTCTTCCTTAAGTTTTTATGATGTTTTTTTAAGCGGATAGACTTCCTATTGTAACCTCCCCCTATCAATAAGTTCTATCTCTAACGTACTCTCATAAACTCCCCATTAAAACACAATGGACTTCTTATAGTAGCACTGAGTGATAAAAACTGCATTATGCAGATTTTTCACTGGAAATTTTGAGACCTTAGGCTCAAAATTTAGCCATGAGACCGCTGGGCTGCTGGCGTCCTTTGCTACTATATTCAAGAATCCTTTTTGCACCACCTTCTCGTTCATAAATCTGAATCAACTCTTCTCGTAATCGATTATAAGACGGAGTATCTTCATACTGATGGATGCGATTCGTTAATAAAATCATCCCTTGTTTTTGTTGTAAGATTCATCAATACTGTTGTTCCAGTAAACCCTGTATGTCTTAGCCAAATTTGTTCGTCCACTCGATCCATATCCCATCCAAGAGATCTTCCTGCTTTTCTTGTAGGTGTCAGTCCTTCAATAAACTTTTGCATCATCTCTGTGCTACAATATTCAAAGTCTCCCAACTTTCCACCATTTAAATATAATTGTACTAACGTAATACAATCATCCAATGTTGCAAATAGTCCTGCACTTCCGCATCTTCTTTGCAGAATACTTGCTTTAGGATCATGTACTTCTCCTTGTAATAATCTTCCACGTCTTTCTTCAAAACCAGTTGGAACACAATATTCACTTGGAAGTGGACCGTATGAGGTAGTTAGTTTTAACGGACGAGCGATTCTTTCATCAAATAAATCCGCTATCGGTTTTCCAAATTCTTTTTCCAAAATAATTCCTGCTAGTACAAAACCTGTATCAGTATATTTTACAGTATGATGAAATGTTTCCGTTACCGGTAAAAGTGGATAAAGCTTCAATTAACTCATCCGGTGCTAATTCATTTCGATTTTCAATATATCCCCATAAACCTGAAGTATGTGTTATCAAATGGCGAAGGGTAACTCTTTCATCGGCATTTTGGAAACCATTTGATGATAGGTGCATCCAAATTCATTTCCCTTTTTCAACCATTTGTACTAATAAAGTACTCGTTACAAATGCTTTTTGTAACGGAAGCAAGATCATAAAAAGAATCCATCTTTTACAAGTTTAGAATGCTCATTATTCGTAAGTGTTCCTTCAAAATACTTCGTCACTTCACCTTCTTCAATGAATGCTAAACTAAACCCTGGAAATACCCCATCTTTCATAAAAATCTTCAATTTTTCATTGTTTTTAAATACTTTTTCATATATTCTACTTCTTTCAAATTTTTAAAATTTCCTCTTGTCACAAAGAGAAAAATAGGTCTAAAAATACCCTTATAGCAGCCCTTCAAAAGTTGCCCAATTAAATATTTTGAGGTATCCTTATGTCCAAAAAGAGTGAAAACCATATTACTGAGATTAATCAGTATACACCCCTTGTTAAACTAAATCGTTTAACAGATGCAGATAGTGCAGATATTTACGTGAAAGTGGAAGCTTTTTAACGCTGGTGGTTCTGTAAAAGACCGTATCGCACTCAATATTATTGAAACTGCTGAAAGAAGGTCAGCTAAAACCAGGAGATACGATTATCGAAGCAACTTCTGGAAAACACTGGGTCGGCTTATCCCTAGTTGGAGCAGCTAAAAGGCTATAAAGTGATTACAATTGTGCCTGACTCAATGTCTATCGAACGCCGTCAACTAATGACTGCTTATGGTACAGAAGTATTATTAACTCCTGCTGCCGAAGGTTTCGGCGCTGCCGTTCAAAAAAAGCAGAAGAATTATCTCAACAACCTGGTTATTTCTGGGCAGACAATTTGACAACCCAGCTAACCCAAGCATTCACTATCAAACAACTGGTCAAGAAATTATTCAAGCCTTCGATGGTGAAACACCTGACGCATTTGTTGCCGGTATTGGAACAGGTGGAACTATTACAGGTGTCGGTCGTGCCTTAAAAGATGCTGCTGTTCAAATTGTTGGAGTAGAACCTGAGAAGCTCCATTTATCTCAAAAGGACAAAAAGGAAAACACCGTATCCAAAGGAATTTCCGCTGGATTCTTACCAAAGTATTATCGATAAAGAAGTTATCGATGATTTTCGAACTCATTACAAGTGAATTAGCGATTGAAACAGCTAAAAATTAGCTGCTACTGAAGGAATCTAACAGGAATTTCATCAGGTGCTGCAATTGCTGCGGCATTACGTGTTGCTAAAAACTTGGAAAAGGTAAAACTGTTGTTGCACTTCTACCAGATACTGGTGAACGTTATTTATCAACAGGTATTTTCAATAAAAGAATAAATGTTACATCAAAAACTCCGGTTGTTCGACAAATCCTGTTGGTGAGAAATCACCGACAGGATTTTTTTACATGCAAAAAAAGAAATCCAGGTTATGATTAAGTCGACGAAAACTAAAAACCAAAGGAGGATTTCTCTCATGGACTATTATATACGAAAATTACTAGGATTAACAGAAGAAAATTTTTATTACGGATGAAAATTGGTTAGAAACACTAACAGAAAATCATGAAACAGTTCATAAAATTAAAAGGAACTTGGACCGATTCTTGTACTTCTTGTCTGTATTGTTCTAGTGAAAATGTCATTAAACATTCTCCTATGGAACATAAAATTAGAATTCCACACCTAGTCGGTAGTAAGACTATTTTTAGAACTAAAGGTACAACGATTTATCTGTAAAGATTGTCGTAAAACTTGGGTTGCAGATTGCCCTCTTGTTCCTAAAAATAGTAATATTTCTTATAATTTAGAGTGCCAAATTATGTTGTATTTAAAGAAAAATTTCTCTAGAAGAACTATTGCTAGAAGCTTCTTTCTATTTCGGATAAAACGGTAGAAAGAGTTATGAGAAGTTTAAAAATAAAAGACAATGCAACGATATAACTATTTACCTAAAGTGCTTTGCTTTAGATGAATTTAGAGGAGTTAAAAACGCAACAAGGGAAAATGAATTTCATTTGTTTAGATGGAGAAAATCATCAATTAATTGATATTTTACCTGGTAGAACACTTCATGAATTGATTTCTTTCTTTATGAAGTTCTCCCGTAAACAACGTTTAAAAAGTAAAAATATTTAGTGATGGATATGAATGCTTCTTATCAAAACCTTATTAAAACAGTATTTCCAAACGCTGTTATCGTAGTAGATCGATTCCATATCGTTCAACATATGAATCGTAATTTTAATCAACTTCGAGTTGTAATTATGAAGCAATTCTCTGCTAAATCAACACAACAGAAGACATTGAAACGCTATTGGAAACTGCTGTTAAAAACCAAGCGATGAATTAGATGAAGAAAAATTAAGGTATAATTATCACTTCAAAAACCTATCTTACTCAAGCACAATTAGTAGATAAATTATTGAGTTTTAACGAAGTGTTATCAGATGCATATGATTTCATCCAAGAACTTAGAAAAGCCTACAAGAAGAAAGATTATGAGGCATTTATGACATGTATAAAGGAGATTCCAAGACAATTACCTTATGAATTTAAGAAGAAGTTTGAAGTATTCAAACGTTTTAAGGATAGGGATTTATCAAGCATTTACGACAGGATATTCCAATGGAGCTATTGAAGGAACGAATAATTTCATTAAAGTGATTAAACGTGTGGCATATGGATATCGAAATTTTGAGAATATGAAATTAAGAATTAAGATTATCAAAGGGTGTTTCTTTACCCCGGTCAATAGAAAGTCATTATGATTTAAGAAAGGTTGTATAGAGTCGTTTTAACTTGACAATGAGCCTCCATGGGCATGTTGAATTGGGGAAGCGAAAAATAATATCAAATTTCACAGCCCCCAAACCGCTAATCGCGGATAACATGCCCCTGCTCATTATAAAGTTAAAACTAGATTTCATTCATAGTTATGTTTATGGTAGATTATTAAATAGACTAAATATTTAATTTTCTCCCACCTTGTTCATTTGAAATTATAGACTTAATTTAGTATTAAATTTGATCCACCAACAGAATTTGTCGATGAGCCCAAAAACTCCTGTCACTTCATGATGACAGGAGTTTTATTTTAGAAATTTCACCATTTCTTAATTTATGAATAAAAACTTTCTAGACGTTCGATTGCTTTTTCAAACTATCTAATGAGTAGGCATAAGAAATTCGAACGAATCCTTCTCCACTTTCACCAAAGGCAGATCCCGGAACAACCGCTACACGTTCTTCTTGCACTAATTTCGTCGCAAATTCCTCAGAAGTCATGCCAAATTGAGAAATATTTGGGAAAATATAAAACGCTCCAAATGGTTCAAAACATGGAATCCTAATTCTTCCATTTTTTCAATAAATAACGTCTGCGTTGATTATAACTTTCTCGCATTTCAATCACATCATCATCACAATTTTTCAAAGCATCAATCCCCGCATATTGACTTGTCGTTGGTGCTGCCATAATCGTAAATTGATGAATTTTTAATCATTTGTTTCATCAACACTTCAGGGAGCTAGAGTATACCCCATTCTCCATCCAGTCATCGCAAAAGCTTTTGAGAACCCATTGATTAAAAACGGTTCTTTCTTTCATCCCTTCAATTTCCACAATACTTACATGACGATTTCCTGTATACGTTAATTCAGAATAAATTTCGTCTGAAATCACAACGATATTATGTTTTAAAAATTACTTTTGCAATCGCTTCTAAGTCTTCACGACTCATCACCGCTCCTGTCGGATTATTTGGAAAAGACAGGACGATTGCTTTTGTTTTTTGGAGTAATCGCTGCTTCTAATTCTTCCGGAGTTAAACGAATTGATTTTCCTCTTTAAGAGGAATTCTTACAGGTACTCCATTCGACAACACAATACATGAGTAAATATGATACATAACAAGGTTCATAGAAAATCACTTCATCTCCTGGATTTAATAAAGCTCGCATTGCTAAATCAATTGCTTCGCTTCCTCCAATCGTTACAAGAGCCTCCGTCATTGGATTATAAGTAACTCCTTGTTTACGTTCGATATAACGACAAATTTCTTGACGTAATTCTTTCAAACCGGCATTGGCTGTGTAAAAAGTTCTTCCTTTTTGAAGAGAATAAATCCCTTCTTCTCTTACATGCCAAGGAGTATCAAAATCTGGTTCCCCTACCCCTAAACTAATAACATCTTCTAATTCATTGGCAATATCAAAGAAACGACGAATTCCAGATGGTTTTAATTCCTGTGCTTTTATGACTTAATAATGATTCAATCATGGAGTAACCACCATCCGTTTATCTCCAGTCTTTCCAATAAACATTGTGCCATGGTCTTTATATTGTTTTAATACAACATGTGTTGTAGTTGATTATACTTCATCAATAACAGATAAACGACTAGATTACAAACGCTGCAATATCTCTCATTGGTGCCTTTTTTCAATTTCACCATAAAATCATATCCACCAGACATTAAATATAAATCTTCTACTTCAGGGAAATGATAAATTTTTCTGCAATACGATCAAATCCCATTCCTCGTTGAGGGTTTACTTTTAACTCGATAATCGCAGATACATTGACATCATCTGTTTTTCCCAGTTAATTAATGTGTGATAGCCACAAATCACTTTTTGGTCTTCTAATTCTTGAATTCTTCTTTGAACTTCATCCGGTTCAATCGCTAATAAAGTCATAATTTCTTCTGTTGTTAAGCGACTATTTTTCGATTAATTTTAAAAATTTGTTCATTTACATCTTTGAACATATTTCTTCCTCCTATACTAATTCTCTTCTTGAAGAAATCTATCTTCTCTATTGTATCCTACTTTTTCCTAAAAACTAATGCTTTTATTCGATTTTTCTTTTTATTTTCTCGCCCATTTACTAAAGGCATCTAAGGAATGGTGCATGAACTGACGAGATTGCTTTTTGATTTTTCTCAAACAACGTTTTTCTTTTTTCATCGGCACATGGATCACAGGTTTTTGAATGCTTGGTTCTTCAAGTTCTAATCCATGTTTTACGATAAACTTCTTGAACTTCTGCATTATGCTTTTCCTTGCTTCATACGACTCACAATTTTCGTTTCCAGTAAAATACTACTTTCCTGAATCGTAAATGAATTTTCTTTTTCGATAATAATGCCATCATTTCAATTCCACTATAACAACAAGCGCTTAGTATCATCCTAAATAATACGATTGTTGATGTACAAAACATAATTCTTGATACGATTGGAATTTTTCGCTGATAAAGATTTTCCAGCACTTCCATCACTCGATTAGCTTCTATTTCATTTCCAAAATAAGCAGCTTTCCTAAAACTTCCACTAACTGCCTGAATACTTGACGTGCATCTGTAGAAGCTTGAAAAATACGATTCATTTCTTCTTCACAGTCTGTTTCGCTAAATATAATTTTTCTTGCAATCAATTTTTGCAAACTAATAAGAGTCGCTACTTTATCCCCGTCTACACATTCATATAATAAATCCAACATTTCTTCTAATCCAAAATGAAGGAAGATGGACTGATTCATAAATGGGATAAGGTTTTGCCATAACATTAATAATGCCTTTTACAGGAAGTGATAAATCCACTAACTGAGCTTTGAAATTGTTCAGCTTTTTGTACCAATGGATTGCGTTAAGAGCAATAATCGTTGGGAGATGGTTAGCAATTCTGAATAACGATTCTTTTGTTTCAAGAGAAAAGTCATTGCTAGAACCATTCAGACAATAAATACATGCATCATAATTGAATGAAGTTGGAAGTTCCTGTAATAACGAAACCTCATCACTTGAAATTGTGGAATATTTTTCGTTTTTCTTTTTAAATCAAATAAAGATTGTATCAACGTTGTTTTCCAACACCAGCCTCGCCTAACACTAACAGACGATACGTTGGCAATTGTTGCCATTGACTTTCTAGCGCTTCTTGAAAAATGCTTGCCACTTCCACTATCTTCTCTCCTTCCATAACGCCACTATCATACCATATTCTCCTAAAAACTCTTGCTTCTAATGGTTAAATTTTTATTATTTTTTTGGACTATAAAGAAAAAGGAAATGACTTTTTATAGTAGCGCAAGTATTGAGACTCGCAAAAAGCGAGGCTGCTTGCGTCCTCCACTACTATATTAAAAAGTCATTTCCGTCCTCATCTAGACTAACGAACCCATGAGGATCCCATGGTGCTAATACGATTGGTTCAGCATTAAATGCTGCTAATTGCTCTGGTGTTAAGAATTCTTTACGAACTACGATTTGATACGTAAATTCATCCATCCATTCATCTGACATCATCCAGAATCCATTAACTCAGATTTTTCTCCCCAACTATCTTTTCTACTTTCCAACGAGTTGGTTTTTCCATTTACTAAATCTACCCCAGTTAATACCATGGCATGTGTCATTAAACTTTCACCATATTCTAAACGTTCTGCTTTAGAAAGTTTGAAGTCTAATCCCAATAAACCTTTTCAAATCATAATGATCCATTGCCATTAATCCAGTATCACGACCTGAGAATTGACCTACATCACAACCAAACCAAATTGATTCCCCTTGTTCTAATTGTTGAATCATGCAAGTTTCTTGAAAGTATCCATTTCCACATTTAAATATTTAACTGGAGTTCCTCAACAACGTTTTCCCCTAACATTTCAACTGTATAAGAACGATTGTATGGTTTGTCTGCTGTTGGCGCATTAATAATTGATACATATTGATCTAAATCTAATCCAACAAACTGTTTATAAAATGTTTTGTAGTGTTAAATTTTTTCATAGTGATGATATTCTTTTATCTTTATCACGATAAGAAAAATCAAACACTTCTGGTGGAGTTCTAAACTGATTTGCTAATAAATCATAGACTTCCTTCATCAATTGTTTACGAACTTCCAGATTTTCTTCAGTAGCTCCCCTGCTACTAAATCTCTTAAAATTTTCGCATCTTCACGAAGTTTTTGTTTAAGTATTTATTCAACTCTCCTGAAGCTGAACTACTAAAAACTTTCTGGCATTACTGCCTTTGGTACGACATCATACTTATTAAAGATGGAAACAATCATGTCCCATTGTCACCATCTTGTTGTGGTGTTTGAAGTAAGAAGGCAACATTACGACTTGTAATGTCTTCATGAGCCGTTTTAAAAATATTCTCATGGAAGAAATTCGCCTTCTCATATTTATCCCAGAAAAAGTATAGCTTTTGAGAAAGTTCAAATTCCTCTAGCTTAAACTCATTAAAAGATTTTTATGACGGAACGTGTTTAACGCAGCAAACATCCAACATCTCCCAGATTGTTTTTGATTTGCCACCTTTCCATGTTCCAAATCAATGGAATAAACGGGCGGGTTTTTCACGATTGCTTCTACATTTTTGGCTAGAAGCGTGAATCCCATTTTTCACAGTTGCATGTTGTGCAACTTTCTTTTTTATCCGTCAGATTGAAATTTTTGACGGAACTCATCAGTCATGTCTTTTGTTAAAAACATATACTCATCTCCTTTTCCTTTTTGTATTTCTACATCATACTCCTCTTATGCTGTTTTTCAAGTGAAAGAGAGTAATTTTAATAAAAAAACTAAAATAAAAACACTGTAGAAATTTCTACAGTGCCTCATTCTTAAAAATTCACTAATCTTTGTGCTGATCTAATTCAAAAGCTCTTACTTCACGAGGTGAAACGACGAATCTCATCTTCATTTATATCCTGCTTGGAATCTCTTTTTCATCCAACATAATTGGGCGACGTAATAAGCCTGGGTTTTTCTTGAATTAAAACAAATAATTGATTCAAAGGAACTTCATCTAAATCTAAGTTTAATTCTTGGAATGCCTTTGAACGTGTTGAAAATAATCTCTTCTGTTCCATCTTCCGTCATACGTAAAATATTTTTAATTTCGTCAATTGTTAATGGTTCAGAAAAATATTTCTTTCAGTATATGCGATAGTGTGTTCTTCTAACCAAGCACGTGCTTTACGGCATGAAGTACAACTTGGTGATGTATATAATGTAACCATAAATCGCTCCTTCTCGATGAGCTAGTTTAGATGGGCTCATCACGCTTTATATTATATATTATTTTTAGAATAAAATCTATACATTTTTCGTAAAAATTTAATTTTTCACAGATTATGGAGTCTCTCTAAAGGTATTTCATTAAAAATCCGATTATTTCAAGGTTTAATCTTTTCTTAACATTTGTCAAGTAATATCCTTTTTTACATTTCAGGGATAATCCGATAACCTTCCCACTGTACAGCTTCATACTATTCCTTTTTAAGGAAAAATTTTTCACCACTATTTCTTCCCAAAAATATATTAGGGTGTGAAGAAATTAATCTTCTGATTTCTTTATTTTTCTATTCACACTCTTCCACTAGTGTTCTAAGATAAACTAATAGAGTATTCAATAGCTTTTTACTGCTTCCTCTTTCTTACCAGGTCGGTAAAGAGCTTGAAAATACGCTTGAATATTCACTTCAAAATCTTTTGGTAAATGAGTACATCTCTCTTTAGCATACTGTAACATTCGTTTTTCTCCCGGGTGAAGCTGTTCATTAAGTGCAAACAATAAATCAAAATAAGACGCAAAAAAATTCGCTGCTTCGATGATTTATGCTTAATAAATCTTGACGTTTGATTACTTTTTGAATTTGTTTAGAAAAAAGCTGGCATCCCTGTTCTAGTAATAACATTTGTTTCTGAATAATATTCCTTTTTAACTCAGTTGGATAAGGTGCACTGATGCTTACTCTTCAACTGAGCAAAGCGTCCGTCTTTGTCATAGAAATTTTACTGTGAATTACATTTATACCACATACAGGTTGTATAAAAATTTTGAGCTTGATGATTCATAATTATGTTCTCTAACTCTTTATCAAAACCATCTAGTGAACGATAGATCAATTCAATCTCTATCCCATTCTTTTAAAAACATCAATCATCCTCTAATTCCCAAAATTGATTACCAATTTCCATATAGGAACAGTACTTACTAAAATTTCTTTCTAATCCCTTCGCTTATTGGTACGGTTAAATAAATATATACATCATAATCAGAATCTTTATCATAATTCTCTCCCTGCAGAGAGCCTCCTAAAACAATCGCTTCTACTTGCTCTAATTGTTCTAATTCTTTAAAAAGATTTTTGCAGCATTTTAGAATACCTCCTTTTTATTTCTATCAAAAATTTGAAAACTAAGCATATGATAACGATTTATTCTACGAGTAGCACTACATTTGCTTATCTTATGATGAGCCTAACAAAAACATATTTTGTGTTAATTTTTCAAAAATACGGTATAATAAGACTAATTCATTGAATTTTTAAAGGGAGAATATATATGACTAAAAAGAAAATTTTTCTCTGGAGTACAACCTTCAGCTATCCCAACAATTGGAAACTACATTGGTGCGATGAAAAATTTCGTTGCGTTACAAGACGAATATGACTGCACATACTGTATCGTAAATCAACATGCGATTACAGTTCCACAAGACCCTAAAAATTAAAAGACAAACTCGTTCCCTTGCTGCATTATACTTAGCAATTGGATTAGATCCTGAAAAATCTACGATTTTTCGTTCAATCTGAAGTTCCAGCACATGCTCAAGCTGCATGGATTGTACAATGTAATGTAGAGTGTCGGCGAATTAGAACGTATGACACAATACAAAGATAAATCTCAAAAACAACAATCAGTATCTGCAGGTTTATTAACTTATCCACCATTAATGGTAGCAGACATTGTTTTATACAATGCTGAAGTTGTTCCTGTTGGGGAAGACCAAAAACAACATATGGAATTAACACGTGACTTCGTCGCTCGTTTTAACAGCCGCTATGGAAACAGGGAATGAATTATTAAAAAAATGCCAGAACCATTTTATTCCAAAAGCTGGAGCACGTGTCATGAGCTTACAAACTCCTACGAAAAATGAGTAAATCAGATGCAAATGTGAAAGAATACATTAGCATGTTAGATGAACCAGCAATCATTCGTAAAAATTAAAAAGTGCTGTAACGGATTCAAGTGGTGTCATTGAATACAACCCAATTGAAAAACCAGGAATTTCGAATCTTTTAACAATCTTCAGTGCATTTTTCAAACCGTAGCATTGAAGATTTGGTAGAAAACTTATAAAGATTCAGGATATGGTACTTTTTAAAGCGGATTTAGCAGAAAGCAATCGTAGCTGTAATGGAACCAATCCAACAACGTTACTATGAATTACTAAACTCTAAACAATTAGATGAAATTTTAGATGAAGGGGCTAAAAAAGCAAACGCTGTTGCTTCTAAAACTCTTCGTAAAATGGAAAAAGCTGTCGGCTTTTGCAAGATAATCATTCAAAACAAAATCCTGTCGGTAGCATTACTGACAGGATTTTTTTACTTTGATTAAATTTTAAATTATGCTTTTTGAATCCAACCTTCTGGAGCTTCTACATCCCATATTGAATCCCTACTAATTCGTCATATAAACGACGGTGACTGGTCCTACTTCTGTTTCTGAATAGAATACATGGAAGTCATCCCCATTTTGGATACCAGCAATTGGGGAAATAACCGCTGCTGTACCACATGCTCCAGCTTCTGTAAAATTCATCTAATTTATCAATGAATACATCTGCTTCTTTCACAACCATTCCTAAACGGTGTTCTGCTAACCATAATAATGAGTGTTTTGTAATACTTGGTAAAAATCGATGGAAGTATGGAGTAATGAATTTGATTATCTTTAGTAATTCCAAAAGAAATTCGCAGCTCCAACTTCTTCAATCTTAGTATGAGTCAATGGATCTAAATAAATACAGTCACTAAATTGACGTTTTTAGCTTCTTTACCAGGTAATAAGCTGGCTGCATAGTTTCCTCCAACTTTTGCAGCACCAGTTCCTACAGGAGCAGCACGGTCATATTCACTCACTACGAAGCTAGTTGGTGTTAAGCCACCTTTGAAATAAGCTCCTACTGGCATTACAAAAATTGTAAAAATATATTCTGGAGCTGGGCTTACACCAATCGTATCGCCTACCCCAATCATTAATGGTCGAATGGCTAAGCTTCCGCCTGTTCCATATGGTGGAATCCAATGTTCGTTTGCACGAACAACTTCTTTTACCGCTTCAACAAAACGATCTTCTGGAAATTCTGGCATTAATAAACGTTTGCAAGAGCGTGCAAAGCGAGCCGCATTTTTGATCTGAACGGAATAAATTAATGCTACCATCTTTTACAACGATAAGCTTTCAATCCTTCAAAAGCTTGTTGTCCATAATGAAGTGCTGTTGATGCTTCACTAATATGAAGTACATTATCTTCTACTAGAGCTCCATTATCCCACTCACCATCTTTATAATAACTAATATAACGATAGTCTGTTTTAATATAACTAAATCCTAAATTTTTCCAATCTAAGTCTACTGTTTTGTCATAATAACTTACTTCCCTTAAAGTTCTTTATTTTACTGGTTTATAATTACCCGTTACTGAATCCATCTCTTCCAAAACTTTTTGAAGATTGTGTATATCGGAAATATCCAAAAGCTACTTGATCCACCTTGTTCTTGATGTCTAATGTGAATATCAATCGAGGTCTTTTGTCTGAGCTTGAACTAATATCGTATAATGATCATCCAGTAAGACTTGTTTTTTTCGTTTCAATCTCTTTAATCGCTTCTTTTGCTAAAGCATTTAGTTCGGTAGTAGTCGTTCCTTCTTTGGTAGAAGTTGCAGTTGTTGTTGTTTCTTCAACTTTTGTCGTCACTACTGATTCTCTATTTTTAGAAACATTCACCATATCAGCTTGATTAAATGTTTCTGTACGATTTGCACAACCCATTAAGCCAATAGCAAATAAGCTGACTACTAATTTCCATGAAGATTTCATGGTACCCTTCCTTTCCACTTGCTTGGTTTTATAACTTTTTCAAAAATGATAACGTGAAAACAATTATTAGATTATTTTTCAATTTTACAATTTTTCTGTTCATTGTCAAGATGAATTGTTAAAAAGAGTAGGAAAAATCAAATAATTCTTTTGATTTTTAGCCTACTCCTAACTAGATATCTAGTTTCCTGTTGTTTGTGATTGTTCTGTTACATTTGGTGTATTATCAGAAAAAAATCTTTCAATGCATTTTTAATGTGTCATCTGTAATTTTTCACATCTGCACTTTTTACTAATGAAGAAACTACTGAATGGATAGTAGCTGTGTCTTTTAACTTTTCAGCTAATAATTCATCTTCTAATGTAGAACGTACATCGCTCAATGAACCTTTTTCAGGTTTATCGACTAATTTAATCACATGGTAACCATATTGAGTTAATACTGGTTCTTCTGTGATTTCTCCTACTTTTAGACCATAAGCTGCATCAGCAAATTCTTTCACCATGTCTGAGCGTTTAAACAGCTAATTTTTCCACCATTTTCAGCAGAACTTTTTATCTGTAGAATTTTCTTTTGCTAATGTATCAAAAATCAGCACCATCTTTTAATTGCTTAATTAAATCTTCTGCTTTTTCTTAGCTTCTGCTTTTTCATCGTCGGAAGCATTTTTTGCGATACACCAATTAAAATATGTTGAGCTGTTGCTTTTGGCTCCCATGAATCATAATATTTTTGAACTTCTTCATCACTGAAAGTAGTTGCTTTTTTAACAGCTGCTGTAATTAATTTGTTTAAATAAACAGTATCACGGTAAGCATCTACTGAGTAAAAGCCACTACGAGCTAATACAGCTTTTTAAACCATCTTCTCCACCGTATTGTTTTACTTGGTTTTGCAACTTCTGTTTTTGCTTCTTCTTCTAATGATTTTTTTATCTTTTGCATCATTTTCTAAAACTTTTTGTAACACCAAACGTTGTAAAGTTTGTTCTCCTGATGTTGTTTTTAATGCTTTATAAAAACTCTTCCTGGGTAACATTACCTGCTTTTTGAAGTCGCCACAGCTGATTGATTATTTGAACATGCTGCTAACGCTAAAGTTGATGCTACAGCTAACATTCCCATCATTGTTTTTTCATTCATTTCCACTCCTGTCGTAATACTAAATATTGCATTTCTCACAATATACCATACTTTCAGTGTATTTCCTAGCTTTTTGAGACAGTTTTTTTCTTAAAAATCTTCATATATTTCTAAGCTTATTTTTACAGAAAAAGACTGGATTTCCATCCAATCTTTTCTGCTAATTCTTATTTTAAAATACGAATCGTAATTGTACGACGTCCAAAATTATAAGTTTGTGCTACAGTTGGGAAGTGAACATCAATTTTGTTCCCTACAATCGCTCCACCTGTATCTGCTGCACGGAATACACCGTATCCTGGAATTTCTACCATAGTTCCTAATGGAATTACTCGTGGATCTACTGCAATAACCATTGGGTCATTCACTAAGTTTGTTCCATCAGCTGTATAGCTAGACAATCCTGCTTCTGCATAAGAATAAGCTGTTGCTTCAACTGTTAATGTATACCCTTCTGTTGCTGCTGGAGCTGTGTAGTAGTTTGTACTTCTTGTGAAGTAGCTGTTTGCGGAGTTGGCTCTAATGCTTTTTACTTCTACAACTTCTGTATTATCTTCTACTTTGTAAGTGTGCTCTTCTTCTTCAGTTTTCACAACTACTTTCTTGTTTATCCACAGAAAACTTAATTGTTGTCCCTGCATAAATCAAGTTAGCGTTTTTGAATATCATTAACACGAATTAAAAGCATCTAATGATACATCCATCGCTTCAGCGATAACAGATAATGTATCACCATATTTTACTGTGTACTCTTGTACTCCTTCATCATTATGAACAATTTCATCTTTTACTTCGTCTGTAGTACGTGCTACCCATTCATCAGCTTTAGCTGTTGAAGTTATCATTCCTGAAATTCCTAGAAAAGCTACTGCGATTGTTGCCAACACCGTCTTCTTTAGTGTAAATTTCATAAACATCCTTTCCGACTCTCTACTAAAAATTTCGTTTCGAGAATCTACCGCTTAAAAATTTCCAAGTGCGGTTTTTATTTGATGTAACTACTGTAACACGAAAATAGTAAAATGTTGATTTCACGCGTTTTGTTAAGCCTCTTTAAATAAATTGACTTTTTGATATTTAGATTACAGAAAATCGATACGAACATACGTTTTTGTTACATTTGTCATCCTTTTGTAATATTTCCTTAAATTTCTCTTTAACTTTTTGTTCGCATAAAATTGAAATGTTACAAGTTTGAAAACGTTTACAGATTATGAAGTTTATTTTTCTTTATGAAAAATCGCAAAAATACGAAAGACTTCCATAGTAGCAGTGGTCAATAAGCGGCATTTGCCGCTTATTGGACAGAAACTCCGAGACCTAAGGCTCGAAGTTTTAGCTATGGGACTCGCATTTGCGAGGGCTGCTTGCGTCCTTTGCTACTATACAAGGGAATCTATACGAACTCTATTTATATTTTGTTATCTTCTTCTGTTT
>BNJS01001716.1_pt1 | contig 64922 bp, 91 predicted proteins | sample 8540461 | NCBI WGS metagenome assembly BNJS01 (sample SAMD00202454, study PRJDB9452) | human saliva metagenome | isolation source: human saliva | place: Japan
TGCTGACTTTCTCCAGCTCATCTGATGAAAAGGCTTTACAAAACACTTTTAATAGGCCTTATACATAAAGGGTGAGGTGTAGAGAGATGAAGATGGTAGAACAAAAATCGCAGACAGTGTGTTTATTTTGGACATTTGACTTTTGTAATATACATCTGTTTTAGTATTTACTGTGTTTTGTACGAACTTTGGGGAATATCAGATTGGGCAGCTATTATTGTCGCCGATGTCATCATCGCTTCTTTGCCTTTATAGATGTGGTCTCCTCAGGTGTTTTCTTTATGGGCAATGATGTCTCATGGCTTTTAATGATTATAAGATATAAAATAAGAAAAAGTCCGCAAGGGCTTTTTCTTTCTACCTGAGAGGTTAGGAAGGAGAACAGAATGTGCAGCTGGTACGCCGTTAGGAGCAATGTATATCGAGACTAGGGCTGGACGTGTCAAAGTTCAACCCTCACTTCTAGTGGTGCACGCAGCATAAGTACTTTCAAAAGCAATGTCCGTTCTTTGGATAGTACTTAGAGGAATGATGTTGGTTGCCTCCGTCAAATACAAGACTTAGGCAAGACATTATTGATCTGCACAGCGTAAAGTTTTGGATGAGATGAAGAAAAGTTTTGATAAACTCGACCCTGGAACAGCTAACACATGATAAAGCTAAGCTGCTGATATTCAGCGTGAGAATAGCATGTTGGCAGCAAGCCGGGAAAAATCACACTGCGAGGCTTAAGCTTTTGAAAAGATGTTGGTCGCGAAAATAGCTGGGCTGGGAAGATGGACAAGCTAGGAGATACCTGTAATCGTGGTGAAAAACCCGTGCGATGGGCGATGCTATGAAGCCTGTATCTACAGTTCTACCGCTGGCTTTGACTGGTCAACTAAGAAAGTTATAGACTTTGAAAAGTCAAATGAATACGACCAAGCCGTCTAGCAGATACGATTCCAACTGCGGATGAATCTGAATAGTACCACAGCAAAATTGGGTAGAGAGTTCGAAAAGGTTGGGCGAAGCAGTATGGTATCTCAAACATCCTCAATCAATGAGGGGATGCAAGAAAATTATCAAAAAGGGCTTTGATGCTAATCAGACCATTGCTGCGATGCCTGCTATCTTAGATGCTGCTAAGGCATCGGGCGTGATGATTTTAACGTGGTAATGAATGCTTCGACTCAACATCTTGCGTCAGTTTGGCCTAGAGGCTAAGGACACGAACCGTGTTACAGATAGCTTGACTTATGTGGCCAATAAGACACTCGGCTGGCTTTTCAGATATGGGGCTAGCTATGGAGTACATAGGTCCTGTAGCTCACTCTTTGGGCATGTCCATCGAGGAAACGTCTGCAGCTATCGGTCTTCTTTCTGATAATGGTATCGCTGGGGAAAAGGCTGGTACAGCTTTACGTGGTGCGCTTTCTAAATTGCTCAAGCCTTTCTAAATCCAATGCTGCAGCAATGAAAGAGCTTGGTTTTAGTGTTGAAAGAGTTCCAATCTGGCGCTTTAAAACTACCTGACATCATTGATCGCATCAAGGAATCAACAAAAGGGTGGACAGATGCTGAGAAATCGTCTTGCTATCGTCTCGTGCCTTTGGTGTTGAAGCTCAAACTCGGGATGAATGCCCTTATAAACCAAGGAGGAGACGCGCTACGTAATCTTACTAAAGAAACTGAAAATGCTCGCGGTATACTAAGAAATTGGCGGATGAGCTGTCTAAATCATCTAAAATGGAGTAGAGCTGATTCAAGTCAAGTTTGGAAGTACTTTCAAATCAACATCGGTCAGAAACTCTTGCTCCACTCACGCCTCCTTGAAAAGGCAAATGAGTTTATTGAGTGGTTAGATAGGCACCCGAAAAGTGCACAGAAGTTAGTACTTGGTTTTGGTGGTCTCTTAGCTTTGGGGTATCCATTGCTGAATATGTTGGGGAATGCATCAACGGGATTAGGTTATCTCTAAAAGGCGGTAGTAGGTTGCGGATCTGTTTTCTAAGGGTTAGAGTCTTGAAAAGCAGGTACAGAAGTGGCTGAGCTAGGAACTCAGGCTAGCTGAGACTGCTGGAAAACTGGATTACTCAAGACAGCTTTTAGCTGGATTGACGAGTCCCTATGGGCTTTTTAGTCGGAGGTACGGTTCTGCTGGCTGGTGGTCTAGCCTATCTCAGCTAACGAGAAAGATAAGGCTCGTATCAAAGCGGAGGAATGGCTCTACATTAGATGATGTTCAGCGTGAAGAATTGCGAGAAACTTTCAAAAAGACTGTTGACGAAAACTAGTACAGCTGTTGCTAAAACTCGGAAGTACAGCAGGAAACGCTGAGAAAGTCTCCGGAGCCTTTAAAAACTTTATGATGAGATTGTATCTGGGGCTGAAAAAGCGAATCAGAGAATGCAGGAATTGGCTACAAAATGGGGCCTTTCTGAAGAAGATGTCGCAAGAGCAAAAAGAGAAGAATGCTCAGGTGGTTAGCAACACTGAAGCGATGATGAATCAAATCAATGAGATTTATCAGCGTCATAATGGCGATGCGAGCAGATTCTCGCAAGAGGAGAAAGAAATCATCCTGAACAACCAGAATGAGACATGATTAAGGCACAAACTCTCAATGATGGACTTGTCAGCAGAGCAACAGAAGGCTGCTTTTTACAAGCTTTGAATGGATGATGTCAGAAGTCTGAATGAGCAATTGAGCATACCAAAGATGTTTTGAAACAAGCGCTTGATGAGGAAAGAAACTCACGAGAATTCAAAGAGTGAGTTGAAAGAGTTGCTAGATGCAGGGACTGATCAGTGAAAACTTACAATGAAAAATGCAGACCCTAGAAGCGAACCATACTCAAACTATGGAAGCTTTTGGGAAGTAGCTATTACCAGGTCATGCAAAAATCTCGATGCTAAGATAAAAAGCTCGAACTGGTCAAAGTTGAACTATTGGGAAGAAGCCAAGAAGGTTCTAGAAGAATATGGTCTGTCCTACGAAGAAATCGGAAAGAAAGCTGCTGTAGCTTCTCAAAAGGTAGGTAATTCAGTATAGCATCCTTGCTAAATATACTAGGGAGATGAGCAAGGAAGTGAAAGAGGCTAACGATGCCTGTCATTGCTTGCTGGTAACATTGATAAGAACGAAATTTCAAGTCAAGTCTACTGTTACGAAGTTATCGGAGGCTGCCAAATCTGCTGAAGGTTGGGAGCACTGCAGTTTATTGCTAAGACTGCGGAAATCAACTCGAATGCTCGTGCTACTATTGCTGAGGCTCTTGTCGAATCTGGTAAATGGAAAGACACTGACCTCGAAGAGAAACAAAGTAATTGTCAAGAACCAGCTGGTTTACAAGCTATCTTTGATAGTGAAACTCATCTTAAAAACATGGAATAGTATGCCAGCTGAAGTTAAGGAACTTCTTTTGAAAAATACAGATATCATGAACAAGGCAGATGAAGCTTCAAAAGCTCTGTCTAACTATGAGTCTCTGAAACCAAAACAGAAGGAATTGCTCGCTACTGATGAAAGTCTAAGAAAGGCAGTTGCTCGTTCTACTGATACTCTGACAACATGGAATGCGACCACACCGTTTACAAAAGATTTGAAGATAGACCCTACGAATGTTCTGAACAATGGACAGTTGTCAATTGATAAAATCATGGCTTGGAATTTATCTAACCCTGAGACAAAATCGTTAAATGCTACTGACAATACTAGTGCAGCAGTTTCAAGCGCCCAAGCTAGTGTGAACTCACCTAAACAAGAAACTCCAATCGATTTGCTCGCAACTGACCAAACAGGAGGTGTGCGAAACGAGACGAGCAGTGCTATCAATGCGATTAAGCAGTACGATCCTGTTAGTATTTTGGCTCAAAATAACACTCAAGGAACTGTCAGCGAGGTTAAAACGGGAGTGAATGGTATTCAGGACAAAACTGTTACTATCAGCGCTCGAGATAATGCTTCTGGTGTTCTTTCAGGTATTAAGAGCTGGATTGATAGTGTGACTGGTAATTTCTTTACGAATATCTTTGCGAGCAAGCACGCCCATGGGACCAACTATCACCCGGCGGTCTTGCTATCGTCAATGATCAAAAGAAACAGTAACTATAAAGAAATGGTTACCCTGCCAGATGGTAGGAGTTTCATTCCTGAAGGTAGAGATGTCTTACTCCCTCTTCCTAAAGGTTCGAAAGTCTTGCGAGCAGACAAGACTAGACGTTTGATGCGTGAGATGGGTATTCCCAAATACGCGACAGGGGTTGGTATTCCTAGTGATGCGAAATTCCTCCGTGAAATGGAAGAAGCGCAACGTATATCACAATTCAGACTACTAGCGTCCAAAATGGGCAAGACACAGATAAAAGTCGTGTCTGGAGATAGAGGATTCTGAGGTTAAGTTTTAGAAAATCCTTACTAGCTATCCTTAACAAGGGACACGAACACTTATCTGGATAGCTCAAAAGTTACGGATATTATTACTAAAAAGCAGAATGAAAACGAAAGATTACAATTGTTGATGAAAGAGTGATTGAATGAGCGTAGTCACTATGAATTTTAATAAAACGGATTTAAGTGAACTTATCGAAATTCATGATGTTCGTCGAAATATTGGGAACAATCGCTCCATCGCAACTTCTACACTTCGACTATTGGAGTCAATGTTCAGCAACAGACTATTGATGCGAAGTTTATTGAAGTGGAGTTCTCCATCTGGTCGAAAGACAGGAATACCCTCAAGCACAAGCTTGCGGGTATTTTTAATGTTAGCAGCGCTAAAAAACTCGTCTTCTCAGACGAGCCTGACAAATACTATCTAGCAATGCCGATTGAGAGTATTTCGATGCAAGAAACGAGCGGTCGACGATCAACTGGTTCTATGAAATTTATCGTGCCAGATGGCGTGGCGCATAGCTCTGCATACAAGTCTGTTACTGAGCCAATATCTGCGACGGATAGGCTTGTGTTTGAGGTGAACAACGAAGGTAACGTTGATGCGTATCCGATTATCACCATCAAGAATAACTCTGAAAATGGGTATGTTGGCATTGTTAATGCGCAGTCTGCCTTTGAAATGGGTAATCGTGAGGAAATTGATGCTGAAATCGTAAAAGCATCTGAAGTTCTACTAGATTATCGAGGATCTAATATTCTAAAAGGGTTTCAGGATGCAGCGAAGGAAGCTGCGGTAACAAACGATAACAGAGAGCGATTGGTCGGCACTCTGAGTAAGACTAGCCTTTGGGGTCGTAATCATATCGAACTATCAGATCGTGGAGCTTTTGAGAAAGACCGAAACAATGCACAAAGTTTGACATGGACTATTCCTGCCGATAGCTCTGGAGAAGTTGGGTCATTAAATGACTTCTTGCTTTGGAGACAGGTCTTTATGGCGGCAACTGCTAACCAGTATGGATTTATCAAGGTTACTGTATCCGATACGGATGGCAATTTTCTTTATGGAGTAGAAACGTATAAACGCTATCAGACTCTTGATTGTGAATATAGTTTTTTTACAACAGATGGAAAAGGTGGTTATAAATACATCAAATGGTGGTATTTTATCGGTACTGGTGTTCAGTTAGTAAACTAGATCCTTTTAGCGCCGAGAAAGGCTGGACAGAGTTGGAAACGGAATGATGATAAAGTTCAGGTCTTTTTCAATGGCTCAGTACTATGATTTTGTCATTCCTGAATTAAAAGATAAGAAATCGGCTAAAATCCACATTACACTTGGTTCACTAAGAGATTGGCCTCTTGTATCACATATGTATGTTGACGAATTCCTATATAGAAAAGATTTTGTTTCTGTCTCAAAAGACATTCCAAATCGCTATCCCATCGGTTCTACAATCATCGTCAATAACGAGGAAGACACAATCATGGTTGACGAATTAACAAATTTGGAGATAGGGGTTCATGGCTCCTCATGGCTTAAACTTCCTCAGGCAAGAGCCAACTAGAGATTTATACATCAAGTTGGGTCCAAAAGAAACCAACGGTGTCTATAAATTTTTGAAGAAAGGTGGCTGTGATAATGCTCTTAACAATCCATGATATGAACCTGCGCCAAGTAGCATCTATCGATAATGATAAGCAAGGCGCATTGAACTATTACGATGACGCATGGGTTCGCAATCTCGAAACTGGTTCATCGACTTTTGACTTCACAGTCTCAAAAGAGAAAAGTTTGACTACAGACTCAGCTCTTACTAAAATCCATAATCACCTTAACGAGAAAAGCTTTTTGTTTCGTTTGAATATGGAGGCGGACTCATCTTTTTCACAGTTCACAAAGTGCTTGAAAATGAGCATTCTATAGAGGTTAATTGTATCAATTTAAACCTTGAGTTAATCAATGAGTATGCCAATCCTTACAAAGCTACAAAGACAATGACTTTTGTAGAATACTGCCAAGCGATGGATTTGTTGAACTATACTCTGCTTTCTGTTGGAATCAATGAAATTTCAGAGAAACAACTTAAACTGGAATGGACCAATCAGGAAACTAAACTGGCTAGACTCCTTAACCTAGCTAAGCAATTTGGTGCAGAGCTTGATTTTGAGACGAAGTTGCATGCAGATAGTTCTATTAAGTCCTTTACTGTTAATGTCTACCACGAAAACGATGGTGAGCATCAAGGAGTTGGGCGAGATAGGACAGATATCAGCTTGACCTATGGTAAAAATATCGGTTCTATCACTCGTGAGATTGACAAGACTGGTATTTTCAACACTATCCGTCCAACAGGGAATATGCCGACTGTTGAAGTTGAAGACAGCGGAGAGCGTCACGTTTCAAGCCGAAGAGTCAAAAATTCGGATGGCTCGACAACTGAAACGATCATTCGGACAGCTTCGGATGGGACAAAGAGCAAGACTATTGTCCATACGAAAGTCACAAAATTAGCAGATAAGACACGAATTACTACAACTACAACTACACGTTCTGATGGTTCTATTGAACAGACTATCACAACTAGTAAGAAGGGCGGACCTTCAAATACTGAGAAACGAATCATAAAACCTCCTAAGAAGAAGGAGAAAGAAACTGATCCTGAGAAAGAGGTTCTGACTCTCGAAGGTATGGAGATTGGTCTATTAAGAACGAAAGAGGAGAAGTAGAGTTTTACCAGAGGGCAAGCTTTGATGCACCTCTTTCAATGCAGCTCTATCCTTCGACCTTTACATCTGCAACAGCTAAGGACCAGTGGACGAGACGAGATTTTCACTTTGACACAGATGAGCCAAATGAATTGAGAAGACTTGCTTACTTGAAGTTGAAACAGCACTGCTATCCTGCTATCACTTATGAAGTAGACGGCTTTGTGGATGCTGAAATCGGGGATACAATCCAAATCTACGACGATGGTTTCAACCCTGCTTTAATTGTAAAAGCGAGAATTTCAGAGCAAAAAATTAGTTTCACAAATCCATCTAGTAATAAGACGACCTTTGCGAACTTTAAAGCTTTAGAAAATAAGTTATCATCTGGGATTAAAACAGCATTTGAACGACTTTTTGAGAATTCAAAACCTTACACCATCAAATTATCAACTGATAAAGGGGTTATTTTTAAGAATGGTAGTGGTGAAAGTGTTGTAACGCCAACTCTCTATAGAGGTGGCAAACCTATCGTGACTGGTGTCACATGGCGCTGGTCATTGGACGGCACCGTTTCAACTGGTATGAAATATCTTGTACGTGGGGCAACTATTGATAGAACATCAACACTCACTGTTTCAGCGTATATAGATAATAATCAAGTCGCTGTCGATGAGATTTCATTTGTGAACGTTTCAGATGGTCAAAACGGGCAAAAAGGTGACAAGGGAGAACCTGGACCTAAAGGCCCTCAAGGTGAACGTGGGGAACAGGGAGCACCAGGACTTCAAGGGCTGCAAGGTCCAAAAGGAGATAGAGGTATTCCTGGTTTAAAAGGTGTCGATGGACGTACACAGTATACTCACATTGCCTATGCTGATGATGCTACTGGAGGAGGATTTAGCCAAACTGTTTTTATTAAGCCTTACATAGGTATGTATCAGGACTTTAATCCTACTGATAGCATGAATCCTACTGATTATCGTTGGACAAAAGTTAAAGGCGATGATGGACCTCGAGGCATACCGGGGAAAGCTGGTGTTGATGGTCGGACTCCATATTTTCACAGAGCATGGGCTAACTCTGCTGATGGTCGTGATGGTTTTAGCACCTCTGATAGCACGAATAAGCGCTATCTAGGTACTTTGACGGATTTTAACGAATCAGATAGTCAAGACCCCGCAAGATATAAGTGGACAGCTTTATTTGGGACGACAGAGCAATCAGGTAATATCTTACTAGATTCAAATACTGGATGGAGAAATAAGCACCGGCAAGATTTCATCTTAGCTGAGCCCTTAAAAGCTGGTAAGCAGTACACCTTAAGCTCTAGGTGGTGGAGGAGTGATAACAGTACACTTAACTTTGGGATTCGTGAAAATTCTAGCGATAGCTGGCAGTGGATAAATTTAGCATATAGCTTTGAGTTGGATGTTTGGAGCGCTACTTTTACATCCAAGAAAAACCTTAACGCTGGAGACGTTGTATCATTCTTCACTGTAGAACTCGAAGGAATTGGTAATGCTGATTGGGCCGTTTTAACAGCCGGAGCAGTACCAATGACTAGTTGGCAACCTCATTGGTCAGAGACTCAAAAACAGTTAGATGCCAAAGCTGACCAAGGATTGACTCAAGAACAAATTAATGCACTTTCGGAAAAAACACAAATCCATGAAGCTGAGCTAAAAGCAAAAGCATCAATGGAAGCGTTGGGAGAATTGGAGAAAGCTTACAACGCTTTTGTAAAATCAAATACTGAAAATCAGAAGAAATCTGAGGCTGATTTAGTCGAGGCAGGTCGCAGACTCGAACTTCTCACGACTGAGTTTGGAGGAATGAAGGAGTTGAAGAAATTCATCGATACTTACATGAGTTCCTCAAACGAGGGATTGATTATCGGTAAGAATGATGCAAGTTCGACTATCAAGGTGACTCATGATCGCATATCAATGTTTTCAGCTGGGAAAGAGGTTATGTACATTTCTCAAGGTGTTATCAATATTGATAATGGTATCTTTACAGCATCGGTTCAAATCGGAAGGTTTAGAACTGAGGAATACTATTTAAATCAAGATGTGAATGTTATTCGATATGTAGGAGGATAGAATTTTGGCGAAATTTAGTAATTCAAATAATAGCCTGTATTTAAATGTTTACATTGACCAAGGGAGTCAGGACATCTCTGCTAACTCCTCAACAGTCAACTGGAGGTTGACTGTTAGTAGAACTGGCGGTTATTACACGTTTAACAAACAAGGAGATAGTAGCCTTTCTCTTAATTTAGATGGTCGCAATGTGCACAGTAGTAGCCCTAGTTGGGAAACCTCAGGCGAGGAGTACACGCTTGCTAGAGGTTCAAGCTCTATTAGTCATAATTCTGACGGTAGTAAATCCTTTCCTTTCTCATGCACATTTAACCCAAACAATGGTATTCATGGAACAATTACCGTTTCTTCAACCTTTACATTATCTCCTATTGCTCGATCTAGCTGGGTAAATGACAATGCCTTATCAGGTGACAGGAGGTTAGGAAGTCTTCATACTCTTACCATTGACCGAAAATCGAGTTCCTTCACTCATCAAGTGTGGTATAGAGTATTTGGAAGCGATTGGATTGACTTGGGTAAGAACCACACTACAAGTGTTTCTTTTGTACCCAGCCTTGACCTTGCACGACACAACACCAAAGCCAGTTCAGGGACAATGGATATTTGTCTACGGACCTATAATGGAAATACTCAAGTTGGAAATGATATTTACTCGAATGGATGGTATATGGCAATACCTGACAGCATAAAACCTACATTTGCTGGTCTTTCATTAACAGATATGAACACAGCTGCAAGACAACTCTTGAATGGAAACAACTTCTTACAAATTATTTCGGATATTCAGGTCAACTTTACTAGTCCATCTGGCGCATATGGTTCTACCATAACTGGATATCGTGCTGAAATTGTAAATAAGAAAAATAGTGTTTCCGAAAACGGGGGCCGTTTGGGAATGATGAATTTCAACGGTTCAGCAACCATTCGAGCTTATGTTACAGACAGTCGAGGCAGGCGCTCTGATACGAAAGATATAACCATCAATATCATCGAGTATTTCGCCCCTTCTCTTAGTTTCTCAGCCATTAGAACAAGAGAGATGCCTAATACTATTCAGGTTGTTAGAAACGCTAAAATAGCTCCTATAAATCTATCTGGAAGGCAACGAAATGTGATGGACTTAAGTTTCAGGGTTGCTCAACTCGGGAATTCAAACTTCGTCACAGATAATGGTAGTGCAACAGGAACTTATACTAGCATCAATACATTAGTTCGTTCAGCGACTAATATGTCTGGAAATTATCCAGCTAATAAATCATTTATTGTAATCGGACGACTTGAGGACAAATTTACGAGTGTTGAATTTTCCGTAACAGTCGCAACCGAAAGTGTAGTCATGAGTTATGACAAATATGGTCGTGTTGGCATTGGTAAGGTTGCAGAATTTGGGAAACCAGGTTCTTTGGATGTTTTGGGTGATATCTATGCTAGAAATAAGCCTATCCAGCAATATCAGCTGACAGATAGCAATGGTTTTGGGAAGTTAATCAAACAAGACTTTAATTTCATGAAAGATACTGGTATTTGGTGGATGGATGGCACTTCACCAAACAACCCATTTGGTGGAGCGTGGGGGATGCTGGAGGTCTTCAGACCTAACCCTAATTCTCAGGAATGCATTCAACGTTTCACAACGTCTGTAGGATATATGGCTGTTAGAGAAAATGGAGTTGATAACATTTGGAGGCCATGGCGCTATATAGTACAACAATCCGAGTCGACTAACAACTCTGACTATGTAGCTCTGCTAAAATCCGAAAGCAATCCGACTCCATGGCAAAACCTCGTACTTGCAAACGGGTGGAATCATCATCAACAGTACAACAATGTCCAATTTTCAAAATCTTTTGATGGCGTTGTTTATCTGAGAGGTTCAGCAAACAAGGGTAAAATTGACAACGAAACAGTTATCGGTACTTTGCCAGTTGGATTTAGACCAACACAAACTCTATTTATTGCTGCACTGAATAATAGTTATTCAGTAGCTACTCTAGGGATTTACTCGAATGGGAATATTGTTGTAAAGAAAAATGTGGATTCTACATGGCTTAATTTCGACAATGTCTCTTTCAAAATCTAACAATCGTAAAAAATCCCTAATTATTAACAGATAATTAAACCATAAAGGAGGAAATGACAATGCTAAAAGTCACTAAGACACGTCAGCTAATTGCTGAATTTTTTGTACAAGATGGAGACCAACAAAAATTGGTCAAAACTACTGTAGTCAACACAGACAATGAAGCTGTTTCAACGACATCTGAAACGCTGCATGATCCGGATTTATACGCTAAAAATCGTAAGGTCATGCGTACCCACGAACAAGAGTTGCGTACTATGCGATACAAGATTGAAGATGAAATCTTAGCTGAGCGAGATAACAGTAATCCTGATCATCAAGAGTAATTTTAAAGGAGAATAACAAATGGCAACAAATTATGAACTAGCAGCAACACCTATTTATCGTCAACCAGAGAATTCGACGATTGTAATCATCAAGAAAGAAAACGGTCAACGATTCAGCTATGAGCAAAGCAGGATTGTCGGGCGACCGCACTCACGAAAGTCAAGAGTTGCTTATCCAAGCGGTGTTGGATGTTATTAAGGCGGAACTTGACCCAGCAAGCGCTATCGTTCAGACACAAGCGAAGTTGCAAGAAAATCAAACTAAATTGGAACAGGCTGAGCAGAAAGTAGCTCAAACAGAAGCTAAACAGAATGATCTTGAAGTACTTGCTAATCGCATTAATAAAGTAGTGCGAGTAATGGCTCAAGATTCAATTATGGGTGAGAAAGTTTCTTACGGTACGACGTACAAAGAAATGGTTGAGTTATTCCCTCTTGCTGAATTCGGTAAAGTTTATGAGCCTGGTGCAATCTTTGCGGTTGAAGATCCAAGTCACGCTGAAATCAACGGAGAAGGTAAACGCATCTTGATTCAAACGAATCAGTCATTTACTTATCAAGGGGAAACCCTTACTCAACTTGAAGGAGCACCTTTCCAGAATGGCGTTCTAGCAACTTGGAAGTTTAATGCACCGAAACCACCAAAAGAATCAAATGAACAGTAGAGGTGTTTTATGGACGTCTTACAATCAACAGAGCATTTTTTTATGAACGTTTTGCCAGTCGCTACGCCAATCGTAGTGGCTTGGCTTGGCTATAAAATGCCGAAGAAAACCAAGGAACAGACAGACCAAATCATTTCGGAATTGAATGATGTCAAGAAACAAATCAAAGATGTCCAGATTACTGCCGATGAGAACAATCTCAAAATTGACGAAGTACAAGAGAAACTGAAGTTACACGATGAAGCGCACCTGGTAACTATGAGGATGCGTCTTGATCGTGATATTCGTAGAGCTATCCGTCGTGGATTTACCACAAAGGACGAGTTCTATGTGGTAGAAAATATGCACAAAAGCTACAAGGCCCTGGGCGGTAATGGCTACATTAGTCACTTATACAATAATTTTGAGAGTCTACAAATTCGAGACGATATTTTGATAGAGGAAAGCGAGGCAAAGAATGGCTTATGTTCTTAATTCAACCAATCTCGAACAAGTGGACGGTGGATTTCTAGTCAAGCAAGGCGATGTGGCTTCCACATTTGCCTTCTCTTTACTTGATGAAAATCATGAGCCGATTCCACATCTTGAAGGACAAGAGGCATCTATCACATTAACAAGAACGTTAGAGAAAGGTCAGGAGCAATTACGCAAGACAGCAGTCGTGACAAATGGTGCAGTTGCCTTTAATTTGGGCATGATTTTACCTGCTGGCTTATATCGAATCGAGGTAGCTGTGGGTGGATATACATTCCCAAGTGATGACTCGACTCAAATCCAAATTACAAAATCGGATAAGAACCTGATCACGGAGGAAGTTCATGCTCTTAAGGAGCTGGATATTGCTGAAGAAGTTAAAAAGCAGCTTGCAGGGAGAACTGTAGGTAGCGATGGCATGGTAAGTCAGGAAATCCCTGACTTACTCATGTACTACAATTTAGGAAAGGTGTAAAAAATTATGGATACAAGTAAATTGATTGCATTCGCTTCTGCAGTTGGAGCGGATAACAAGGTAATGATGCAGTTGATCAATACAAAGATTGACAATGCTACTTTAATGCAGGCTATCGAGCAGGCTAAAACCGCAGTGAAGGCTGATATTTTGGGCGATGGAGTGCCTGAAAATCTCGACACACTGAAAGAGATTGCTGCAATGATTGCTAGCATGAGTGGCGATACTGAAGGCGCAGTCGTGCAAAAATTGGCTGATCTCGGCCGTCGCATTGATGAATGTGCCAATCTTGACCTTGTAGCAACATATAACGCTGCGAAAGCGTGATTGCTATGAGCAATTTAGAGGAATTTGCTAAAGCGGTTGGCCGTGATGTGAAGGTGCTGAACCAAAAGCCTGAACCAAGGCTGGTCTTGACAGGAAATACCCTCGGCATTGTCGGGGGTAATAATGTCGCTCTACCACTACCTGAGAATGTGGGGCATGAAATCCGTGGCACAGGCTCACCAGAAGGCCGTATAACCGCCGAAATCGGTACAACCTATGTCGATGTCAATGCGACTAACGGAGCTCTTAAATGGATAAAAGAAAGTGGAAATAGCAACACAGACTGGAAGGTGTTGATAGGGGATACAGGTTGGAGAATGCTTAACACGATTTCGAAATTAGGGAACTCGTTCGTAAAAATAAGACGGGTTAACAATCTAGTTACCTATCAATTTGGAGGTCTTCAATGGGGTTGGTTCGGAGTAATTAGACGTGGTGGTCAAGGATATTTTGAACAAGCTTCTGATAGAGAAAGAAACTGCATGATAACAAACTTTAATGCAATTCCTGTTGGATTTAGAAGTTCATCATCATTAATTGGTGCTATATATAACGACCGTGGAATTACTTATGGAACGTGGTATTTAGGAGGAAATAAAGACGCAAACCATCTGAGATTCCAATTTCTAAATCCAGTGCCAACGGATAGAGATATTGGAGATATCCGTGTAAGTACCATTTCATACTTGACAGACGACCCTTGGCCTACAACGTTGCCATAATAGAAAGGAAAAACATATGACACAATTTAATGAATTTATTATCGCTTTTGCTACAGGATTTTTAGCAGTAGCCACAGGCAGTATCGTAAAAGCAGTGAAAGACTACCTTTTGCGTAAAGGTGGAGAAAAAGCGGTAAAAATCGCTGAAATCTTAGCTAAGAACGCAGTTCATGCTGTGGAGCAGGTAGCTTCAGAAACTGGCTATAAAGGCGAGGAGAAGCTGGAACAGGCTCGTGATAAAGTCCGAGCAGAGCTTACAAAATACAACATCAGCATGACTGATAAAGACTTAGACACATTCGTCGAGTCAGCAGTTAAGCAGATGAATGACGCATGGAAAGGAGAACAATAATGGATATTGATACAAAGTAGACTAAGAACTGATTTTGCCACAGGTAGGAGAACAACCCTATCGTCAGATTCATGCTCATTCAACTGGTAATCCAAACTCAACAGCTCAAAATGAAGCAGACTACCATATGCGTCGTCCTGTTGATTCAGGATTTTTCTCGCATGTTGTAGGCAACGGCCGTGTGATGCAAACATGGTACACAGATATGGGGGCCTACGACGTAGGAGGTGGCTGGAATGTTGAAGGATACGGCCAAGTTGAGCTTATTGAAAGTCATAGCACAAAAGAAGAGTTTATGCGTGATTATAAGCTCTATGTTGAGCTTTTGCGAAACCTTGCCGATGAAGCAGGAATTCCGAAAACACTGGACTCTGACAGTCTAGCAGGAATCAAGACACATCAGTATTGTACATACAATCAACCTCGAAACTACTCTGACCATGTGGATCCATACCCTTATCTGGTTAAGTGGGGTATCAGTCGTGAGCAATTCAAGGAAGATATTGAAGGTGGTATCTCTACCGAAGCTGGCTGGAAACAAAACGAAACCGGTTGGTGGTGGGAGGAGTCGGATGGCTCTTATCCCACAAAAAGCTGGAAGAAAATCAACAATGAGTGGTTCTACTTCGATGAACGTGGATACTGCCTAATCAACCGTTGGTTCAATGATGGCAAAGATTGGTTCTACCTTGATAAACGTGGGGCAATGGTCACAGGCTGGATGTTCCTCAACCATCGATGGTATTTCTTCAAGTCAGATGGCCGTATGGCCACTGGATGGGTAAAATACCGAGAAACTTGGTATTTTATGGAAGAAAAAGATGGTTATATGCTATCTAAACAGTTCATTAAGTCAGGCGATGGCTGGTACTATTTGAAGGCGAACGGTGAACTTCACACAGACCCAGCCTTCAAAAACCGAACCAGACGGACTTATCACTATAGTTGATAAACCAAAAGAAGAAAAATAAAAACAGAAAGGACTTTCAAATTAGATTACACCAACCGCAGGCTCAGGCTTGCGGTTTTTGTTTGTCTGAATCAAGAAAACATCAAACCAACCGACATTAATGTCGGTAGCAAAATAAATGATTTGCCTGAAAAATTGACTTGTTGACATCAACAAATAGCTTTATAAAAGCGCTTGGTTGCCAATTTTGTTGAGGTTAACAAAATTAGAGCTTATATTTCTATTTTGCAAAAATACGCATTTTTGAGCAATTAGAAACTAAAATCTAAATCCTATTCTTCAAAAAAACGCTTTCTTGAAGAATAGAGAGGAGAATGGCAGGGTATTATTGTCAAAAACGGTGTTTTGTTAAAATTAATATTTTTGATGAAGATTTTTTGAAATCTAAATAGGAATTTGTGGTATAATGCAAGTAGATTTTAATATAGGATTGAGCCGTGATTTACGCGATTTTTTGGGAAAACATGACTCAAAACAGACCCTAAAATCGCTATGAGTTGATTTAACAATCTTTCCAAGACTCCCACCGGCTCCATTATTCCTTTGCATTCTTTTGCATTCCTTGGTAAAACGTTGTTAAATCAACGTTTTTTTTTTTTGTCTTTGGTATTCCTTGGTATTCTTTTGCGAAAAAGGATACAACAAAGGAGTCATAAACAGACCCTATTTTAAAAAAAGCGATAAAAAAGGATACAACATTTGTTGCATCCTAGAAATAATTTTTCTTTTCTACGGAAGACATGGGATTCGAACCCACGCACGCTGTTACACGCCTACCGCGTTTCCAACACGGCCTCTTAAGCCTCTTGAGTAATCTTCCAATACTTACTCAAATAGTCTACCATAAAGGCTCTTATCTTGCAATAAAAATTCTGGAAATAAGAAAAATGATAGAATTTTGAAAGAAAATGATAAAAAATGCTTGACTTTGAAAGAAAGTGTGATAGAATGAATAGTGTAAACGATAACAGGAGGTGATTCAGTGTTAAAAACAGAGCGGAAACAACTGATTTTAGAGGAGTTAAATCAACATCATGTAGTTTCTCTAGAGAAAATTAGTTAGTTTGCTAGAAACCTCAGAATCAACGGTTCGAAGAGACTTGGATGAGTTGGAAGCAGAAAACAAGCTTCGTCGTGTGCATGGTGGAGCAGAATTGCCCCACTCCTTGCAGGAAGAAGAAACCATTCAAGAAAAATCTGTCAAAAACCTTCAAGAGAAAGAAGTTGCTGGCTCAGAAAGCAGCCTCTCTCATCAAGGAACAAGATGTCATCTTTATCGATGCTGGAACAACAACTGCTTTTTTGATTCATGAATTGGTCAATAAGAATGTTACAGTTGTGACCAACTCGATTCACCATGCCGCTCAGTTGGTTGAAAAGCAGATTCCAACTGTCATGGTTGGAGGAAGTGTCAAGATGGCGACAGATGCTAGCATCGGGGGCGTTGCTCTTAACCAGATTAACCAATTGCACTTTGACCGTGCCTTTTATCGGGATGAATGGTGTGGACGATGGCTATTATACGACTCCTGATATGGAGGAGGGAGCTGTTAAGCGTGCTATTTTAGAAAATGCCAAACAGACCTATGTCTTGGTGGATTCGTCAAAAATTGGACAAACTTGCTTTGCCAAGGTAGCACCACTCAAACGAGCTATTGTTATCACAAGTCAAGGGCATGAGCTCTTGCAGGCTATTAAGGAGAAAACGGAGGTAATAGAAGTATGATTTATACAGTCACACTCAATCCATCCATTGACTATATCGTTCGTTTGGACCAAGTCCAAGTCGGTAGTGTCAATCGTATGGACAGTGATGATAAGTTTGCTGGTGGGAAAGGAATCAATGTCAGTCGTGTCTTGAAACGCTTTGGATATTCCAAATACAGCGACTGGATTTATCGGAGGATTTTACTGGTAAATTTATCACAGATACTCTGGCAGAGGAAGAAATCGAGACACGTTTTGTCCAAGTGGCAGAAGATACTCGTATCAATGTTAAAATCAAAGCAGACCAAGAAACAGAAATCAACGGAACGGGTCCAACTGTTGAACCAGCTCAGTTAGAAGAATTGAAAGCTATTTTATCTAGTTTGACTGCAGAAGATACAGTTGTCTTTGCTGGTTCAAGTGCTAAAAATCTAGGCAATGTCATCTACAAGGATTTGATTGCCTTGACGCGCCAGACTGGTGCGCAAGTGGTTTGTGATTTTGAAGGCCAGACCTTGATTGATAGTTTGGACTACCAGCCACTTTTGGTCAAACCAAACAATCATGAACTTGGAGCTATCTTTTGGAGTGAAACTCGAAAGTTTAGATGAAATTGAGAAATATGCTCGTGAGTTACTGGCTAAAGGTGCTCAAAACGTCATTATCTCTATGGCTGGTGACGGTGCCCTTCTTGTCACATCTGAGGGAGCTTACTTTGCTAAACCAATCAAGGGAACAGTCAAAAATTCAGTTGGGAGCTGGTGATTCTATGGTCGCTGGATTTACAGGTGAATTTGTCAAATCAAAAGACGCAGTAGAAGCCTTCAAATGGGGAGTGGCTTGCGGAACGGCAACTACCTTCTCAGATGACTTGGCAACGGCAGAATTTATTAAAGAAACATATGAAAAAGTTGAGGTAGAAAAAAACGATGAAAATTCAAGACCTATTGAGAAAAGATGTCATGTTGCTGGATTTGCAGGCAACTGAAAAAACAGCTGTCATCGACGAGATGATTAAAAGTTTGACAGACCACGGTTATGTGACAGATTTTGAAACATTTAAAGAAGGAATTTTGGCGCGTGAAGCTTTGACTTCTACAGGTTTGGGTGATGGTATCGCAATGCCTCACAGCAAAAATGCTGCTGTCAAAGAAGCGACTGTTCTCTTTGCTAAGTCAAACAAGGGTGTTGACTACGAGAGCTTGGATGGGCAACCAACTGACCTCTTCTTTATGATTGCGGCTCCAGAAGGTGCCAATGATACTCACTTGGCAGCCTTGGCAGAATTGTCTCAATACTTGATGAAAGACGGTTTTGCTGACAAACTTCGTCAAGCAACATCAGCTGACCAAGTCATCGAACTTTTTGACCAAGCTTCAGAAAAAACTGAGGAGCCTGTTCAAGCACCTGCTAATGACTCTGGTGACTTTATCGTAGCTGTTACAGCTTGTACAACAGGTATTGCCCACACTTACATGGCCCAAGAAGCCCTTCAAAAAGTGGCTGCTGAAATGGGTGTTGGGATCAAGGTTGAAACTAACGGTGCTAGCGGTGTTGGAAACCAACTAACTGCAGAGGACATCCGTAAGGCTAAAGCTGTTATCATCGCTGCAGACAAGGCTGTTGTGATGGACCGCTTTGATGGCAAACCTTTGGTTAATCGTCCAGTTGCAGACGGTATCCGTAAGACAGAAGAATTGATTAACTTGGCTATTTCAGGAGATGCTGAAGTCTACCGTGCTGCTAATGGTGCCCAAGCTGCAACAGCAAGTAATGAAAAACAAAGTATCGGTGGTGCCTTCTACAAACACTTGATGAGTGGTGTATCTCAAATGTTGCCATTCGTTATCGGTGGTGGTATCATGATTGCCCTTGCCTTCTTGATTGATGGTGCTTTGGGTGTTCCGAATGAAAACCTTGGCAACCTTGGTTCTTACCATGAGCTAGCTTCTATGTTCATGAAAATCGGTGGCGCTGCCTTTGGTTTGATGCTTCCAGTCTTTTGCAGGTTATGTTGCCTACTCTATCGCTGAAAAACCAGGTTTGGTAGCAGGTTTCGTGGCTGGTGCTATTGCCAAAGAAGGTTTTGCCTTTGGTAAAATCCCTTATGCTGCAGGTGGTGAAGCAACTTCAACTCTTGCAGGTGTCTCATCTGGTTTCCTAGGTGCCCTTGTTGGTGGATTTATCGCAGGTGCCTTTGGTTCTTGCTATCAAGAAATACGTTAAAGTTCCTCGTTCACTTGAAGGTGCTAAATCAATCCTTCTCTTGCCACTTCTTGGAACAATCTTGACTGGATTTGTTATGCTAGCTGTTAACATCCCAATGGCAGCAATCAACACTGCTATGAATGACTTCCTAGGCGGTCTTGGAGGAGGTTCAGCTGTCCTTCTTGGTATCGTCCTTGGTGGAATGATGGCTGTTGACATGGGTGGACCAGTCAACAAAGCGGCTTATGTCTTTGGTACAGGTACGCTTGCAGCAACTGTTTCTTCAGGTGGTTCTGTAGCTATGGCAGCAGTTATGGCTGGAGGAATGGTGCCACCACTTGCAATCTTTGTCGCAACTCTTCTTTTCAAAGATAAATTTACCAAAGAAGAACGCAACTCTGGTTTGACAAACATCATCATGGGCTTGTCATTTATCACTGAGGGAGCGATTCCATTTGGTGCCGCTGACCCAGCTCGTGCGATTCCCAAGCTTCATCCTTGGTTCAGCAGTAGCAGGTGGACTCGTTGGTCTTACTGGTATCAAACTCATGGCGCCACACGGAGGAATCTTCGTTATCGCCCTTACTTCAAATGCTCTCCTTTACCTCGTTTCTGTCTTGGTAGGAGCAATCGTAAGTGGTGTGGTCTATGGTTACCTACGCAAACCACAAGCATAAAACTTAGATACAAAATGAAAAAGATTGGACCGTTTGGTGCAGTCTTTTTCTCTTTCCGAAATGCCTGTGAAATATGGTATAATAGAAGAATGGCAAACAAGAATACAAGTAAAACAAGACGGAGACCGTCTAAAGCAGAACTCGAAAGAAAAGAAGCGATTCAACGAATGTTGATTTCGTTGGGAATCGCGCTTTTTATTGATTTTCGCAGCCTTCAAATTAGGGGCTGCAGGTATCACCCTTTACAATTTAATTCGCTTGCTGGTGGGTAGCCTAGCTTATCTGGCAATATTTGGCATCCTGCTCTATCTCTTCTTTTTCAAGTGGATACGAAAACAGGAAGGGACTCTTATCTGGCTTTTTCACCATATTTGCTGGCTTGCTCTTGATTTTTGAGGCCTACTTGGTTTGGAAATATGGTTTGGACAAGTCGGTATCTAAAAGGAACCATGGCTCAGGTTGTGACGGATTTGACTGGTTTTCGAACGACCAGTTTTGCTGGAGGGGGCTTGATTGGGGTCGCTCTTTATATTCCAACCGCCTTTCTCTTTTCAAATATCGGCACTTACTTTATTGGTTCTATCTTGATTTTAGCTGGAGCTCTCCTAGTCAGTCCTTGGTCTGTTTACGATATTGCTGAATTTTTCAGTAGAGGCTTTGCCAAATGGCGGGAAGGGCATGAGCGTCGAAAAGAGGAACGCTTTGTCAAACAAGAAGAAAAAGCTCGCCAAAAGGCTGAGGAAGAGGCTAGATTAGAACAAGAAGAGGCTGAAAAAGCCTTACTCGATTTGCCTCCTGTTGATATGGAAACGGGTGAAATTCTGACAGAAGATGTTGTGCTTGACGTTCCACCTGTTTCCAGAAGAAGAGTGGGTGGAACCAGAAATCATCCTACCTCAAGCTGAACTTGAATTCGCTGAACAGGAAGATGGCTCTGATGATGAAGATGTTCAGGTCGATTTTTCAGCCAAGGAAGCCCTTGAATACAAACTTCCAAGCTTACAACTCTTTGCCCCAGATAAACCCAAAGGACCAGTCTAAAGAGAAGAAAATCGTCCGAGAAAATATCAAAATCCTAGAAGAAACCTTTGCTAGCTTTGGTATCAAGGTAACAGTTGAACGGGCTGAAATTGGGCCATCAGTGACCAAGTATGAAGTCAGCCAGCAGTCGGTGTACGGGTCAACCGCATTTCCAATCTGGCAGATGACCTCGCTCTAGCCTTGGCGGCCAAGGATGTCCGAATCGAGGCACCTATCCCAGGGAAATCTCTCGTTGGAATTGAAGTTCCTAACTCTGAGATTGCGACTGTGTCTTTCCGTGAACTATGGGAACAATCTCAAACGAAAGCAGAAAATCTCTTGGAAATTCCTTTAGGGAAGGCAGTTAATGGCACTGCAAGAGCTTTTGACCTTTCTAAAATGCCCCACTTGCTAGTTGCTGGTTCAACTGGTTCAGGAAAGTCGGTAGCAGTTAACGGCATTATCGCTAGCATTCTTATGAAGGCTAGACCTGATCAAGTTAAATTTATGATGGTCGACCCCAAGATGGTTGAATTGTCTGTTTACAATGATATTCCCCATCTCTTGATTCCAGTTGTGACCAATCCACGTAAGGCCAGCAAGGCCCTTCAAAAGGTCGTGGATGAGATGGAAAATCGCTATGAACTCTTTGCCAAGGTGGGAGTTCGGAATATTGCAGGCTTTAATGCCAAGGTAGAAGAGTTTAATGCCCAGTCTGAGTACAAGCAGATTCCGCTACCACTCATTGTCGTGATTGTAGATGAGTTGGCTGATCTCATGATGGTTGCCAGCAAGGAAGTAGAAGATGCCATTATTCGTTTGGGACAGAAGGCACGTGCTGCAGGGATTCACATGATCCTTGCAACTCAGCGTCCATCGGTTGATGTTATCTCTGGTCTGATCAAGGCCAATGTCCCATCTCGTGTCGCTTTCGCAGTTTCATCAGGAACAGACTCTCGTACGATTTTGGATGAAAATGGAGCAGAAAAACTGCTTGGTCGAGGCGACATGCTCTTTAAACCAATCGATGAAAATCATCCTGTTCGTCTCCAAGGCTCCTTTATCTCGGATGACGATGTCGAACGCATCGTAAACTATATTAAGGCTCAGGCGGATGCAGACTACGATGAGAGTTTTGATCCGGGAGAAGTTTCTGAAAATGAAGGTGAATTTTCTGATGGCGAATCTGGTGGTGATCCGCTTTTCGAGGAAGCAAAGGCTTTGGTAATCGAAACCCAGAAAGCCAGCGCATCTATGATTCAGCGTCGTTTGTCTGTTGGATTTAATCGTGCGACTCGTCTCATGGAAGAACTTGAGATGGCAGGTGTCATTGGTCCAGCTGAAGGTACCAAACCAAGAAAAGTATTGCAACAATCATGACCACCCGTCTAACGGGTGGTTATGACTTGCTTATTTTGGACTAGATTTTTTGCACCTTACTGAACAATTTCTTCCAGTTACTCATGCTGGACAGCCACTTGCGAAAAAACTCTTGTTTTTTGTCTCAGAATCCCCTATAATCATTGGCAAATAGAAAAAGGGGACAGGAAATATGGTGGAAAAAAAGATACAAGAGAAGTTGAAGCAAGGCTTGAAAGTGGATGAACTTCAAAAAGATGGAGACATCTACCTGACGCTGAATCCAGACTATATCTCTGGGGACAATGCCAAGTACATGACCATGTACAATCGCTTGGCTCGCTGGTATGATTTTGGTGAGAAATGGATAGGGCCACTTCTTCATGGCAAAGCTATTGACAAGCTGAGAAAGGACCAGATGGCAGAAATAGAATGGAAGAATCATCTATCCGTTCTTTATATCTCTATCGGAACAGGCCATGACTTGCGCTACATTCCTGAGAATATTGACCTGAAAAGCCTAGACTTTATCGGGGCAGATATTTCCATAGGCATGCTGAAAAAATGTCAGAAATCTTGCGACAAGAAGACAAATCTGCAGCTCTTTCATGCTTGTGCGGAGGACCTGCCCTTTGCAGATAATAGTTTTGACATCGTCTATCATATCGGTGGGATTAATTTCTTTAGCGATAAGGCCAAGGCCATGCGGGAAATGCTGCGGGTAGCTAAGCCAGGGACTAAGATTATGATTTCAGACGAGACGGCAGACTATGTGGACCAGCAATATAAGAAGAACCACTTCAGCAAGGACTATTTTAAGGACGCTACTGTTGATTTGGGAGAAATTGAGGCCGCTATACCGGAAGGGGTTAAGGAGAAGGAGCTGAAATTCCTCTGGGACGGGAAATTTTATACCCTGACGTTTAGGAAATAAATGATTAAAACCGGACTTTTCCGGTTTTTCTGCGCTATTGAGGATATTGCTTTTAATCTTTCTTGTTCGCCTAATTTAGAACAAGTAAAAACGATGTTGGAACAGGCATTCACAGAGAAACACTATGAGAATATGATTCTCCATAGCGATCAAGTCTGGCAATACCAACACGATTCTTATCATCGGTTCCAAGAGAGTAAGGGAATTCAAGCATCCATGTCACGCAAAGGAAACAGCCCAGACAATGGCATGATGGAGTCCTTCTTTGGCATTTTGAAATCCGAAATGTTTTATGGTTATGAGAAGCACTTTAGGTCTTTAGAAGACCTTGAACAAGCTATTGTGGACTACATTGATTACTACAACAATAAATGAATTAAGGTAAAACTAAAACATACTAAGATTAGTAGTGAGGAAATCTCCGACGGGAGAAAGTGCTCACTACTTTTTCGTTATGTTAAAGTAGAGGTGTCTTGTTAAGTCGATAAGTCCTTTGGCGCTAGACGTCGCAACTAAAACTGACAAGATACCTGTTTTAGGAAGAATGCTATCAAAGTATGTGGGACCAAAAACGTCGAGTATTGAAAATGGCATCGCTAAAGCAAGGAATCCTTCAAGACAAAGAGGTAATATCATGTGAGTAGTTTTTGGGATTGACGTGAGTAAAGCAAGTTCAGAAGTAGCCATCTTAATCAATGGAGAGAAAGTACATGGCTATACCATACCCAATGATGCTATCGGTTTTAATCGACTACTTGAGGACTTGAAGACTGTTCACCAGCCAGAGATTGTCTTCGAGGCGACTGGTGTCTATTCTCGCCGTCTTCAGGCCTTCTTTGAGGATAATAGTTATGCTTATACAGGTCTCAATCCATTAGAATCCCAAAAACAACTAGATAGCTTACGAGTACGTAAAACTGATAAGATTGACGCTGAAAAACTAGCTATGTCTTAGTTCATTCTCAATCGTAAACCAAGCTATGTCCAAGAAGCGCTTTATCAAGAATTACGCGACCTCAGCTGTTTCTATCAGAATCTTACTGAGGATATTGTCTGCGCTAAAAACCGTCTGCACAAGGTTTTACAGTTCACTTTTCCTGAATTGGAAAACATCTTGTCGGCACCCACTGGGGAGCAATATTGGAACTTGGTTATGACTTTTCCATGTAATAGTTTTGTGCTGGAGTTGTATGACCCTGCATTAACAGCTGTCATCCGTCAGTCTACATCAAAACGCATCTCTGAAAAACGTGCGACTTACTTAGTAGATAAGCTTACAAAACTAGCTAATCAGTCTTATTGTACGGTCAAAAAAACTCTCCAATGATCGAAGAGGTCAAATATTATGCAGGGGAGTTACTTAGGATTTCTGAATACAGACAAGGTGTTTTAGAGGAGATGGTAACATTGGCTCAACCTTTGCCAGAATACGAGATTCTTCTCTCTATTCCTGGAATAGCTGAAACCACAGCGACAAGTATTATTGGAGAATTTGGTGACATTCGTCGATTTCACTCTGTCAATCAAATCAATGCTTTTATCGGCATTGACCTCAGATATTATGAATCTGGGGACTTTCTAGCTAAGGAACATATCATCAAACGTGGAAATCCCTATGCCAGAAATATTCTCTTTAAGTGCATTCATAACATAGCTTCAGCTAGCTACACCAATCCTTGTCATATTGCAGACTTATATGAGAAACTGAAAAGACAATCGCAAGTGATTTCAACCAAACCACACACGATTGTCTCTATACATAGTCTCATCAGAACAATGTATTACCTCATAACTAATAACAAACTTAACGATTATACTTCTACCCAAAATCGGTAAAATTATTTATGCCATATTGTTGTAACACCTTATCAAAAAAATCACTAGATAAGGTGTTGATTTTGTGTACACTTTTTACACTAAATCTTGGCTAAAAAGACAATTTCTTTAGTTTGACATATGGAACTCAAACTATTTTTCATCAAATACCTCGACAGACTTGACAAATAGTAGAAAAGGATTTAGTTCCGTGCAGTATAGAACTAAATCCTTTGCTTAAATTATTTGTCTAACTTTTTGGGTCAGTACATTATTGGTTATTTTTATTTTCGGTATTCGTCGTATTTGATTGTGTTCCGTTATCGCTTGTTTCTTTGTTTGGAGCAGGTGTAGTAGAGTCCTGAGTTGCTGTTTTCTGCTCTTCTTTTTTCTCTTCCTTGACGCTAGATTTTGGCGTTTCTTCTTGCTGTGTTTTTTCTTGAGAAGTGTTATTTTCCTTATTGGGACTAGTATTTTCCTGAGGGGATTCTTTTTGGACTTCTTTGACAATGGTTGTCGTCTGGCTTGTCGTAGGCTCTTTTTTAGTATTTTTGTTATTATCTAAGGCGTTCATGATAGTGATACTAGCGGTAATCAAGCCAAGGATACTACCGATAGTAGCAACGGTTTTTTGAAAGACCGTAAAGCCTTTTTTAATGTGTTCTGTTTTTTGTTTTGAAGTTCTACGATAATTAGACATACATTCTCTCCTTTTGATTAAAAATTTATTATACCGCATTTCTTTAAAAAAATCTTTAAAAAAGAGGAATTGCCCTTTCTTGTCGCAAGCTCCGTTTCATGATACAATAGAAGGAGTGATTTTAGAAAGCGTGAGAAAACATGATTTACTTTGATAATTCGGCGACGACCAAGCCCTATCCTGAAGCCCTTGAAACCTATATGCAGGTGGCTTCAAAAATTTTAGGAAATCCATCTAGTCTCCATCGTTTGGGAGACCAGGCAACACGAATCTTAGATGCTTCTCGCCAACAGATTGCAGATTTAATCGGTAAGAAAAGCGATGAAATCTTCTTTACTTCTGGTGGAACAGAAGGAGATAACTGGGTCATCAAGGGTGTGGCCTTTGAAAAAGCCCAGTTTGGCAAGCACATCATCGTATCAGCCATTGAACATCCAGCAGTCAAAGAGTCAGCTCTCTGGTTGAAAATCTCAAGGATTTGAAGTGGATTTTGCTCCAGTTGATGAGAAAGGATTTGTGGATGTTGAAGCGTTAGCAGGTTTGATACGACCTGATACAACCCTCGTTTCCGTCATGGCTGTGAACAATGAAATCGGCTCTATCCAACCTATTGAGGCTATTTCAGAACTCTTGGCAGACAAGCCAACTATTTCCTTCCACGTTGATGCGGTTCAGGCACTTGCCAAGATTCCGACTGAAAAAGTATCTGACAGAACGAGTGGATTTTGCGACTTTCTCTAGTCACAAGTTCCACGGAGTTCGAGGTGTTGGTTTTGTCTATATCAAGTCTGGCAAGAAGATTACGCCTCTTTTAACAGGTGGTGGTCAGGAGCGTGATTATCGTTCGACAACTGAAAATGTGGCAGGGATTGCAGCGACAGCCAAGGCTCTCCGTTTGTCTATGGAAAAGCTGGATATTTTTACGAGTAAGACAGGGCAGATGAAGACAGTGATTCGCCAAGCCCTTCTGGACTATCCAGATATTTTTGTCTTTTCAGATGAGGAAGACTTTGCCCCTCATATCCTGACTTTTGGAATCAAGGGTGTTCGTGGTGAAGTCATCGTTCACGCCTTTGAAGACTATGATATTTTTATCTCAACGACCTCTGCTTGTTCGTCCAAGGCTGGGAAACCTGCAGGCACTTTGATTGCCATGGGAGTGGACAAGGATAAGGCCCAGTCAGCTGTGCGTCTAAGCCTAGACCTTGAAAATGATATGAGTCAGATCGAGCAGTTTTTGACCAAGCTAAAATTAATTTACAATCAAACTAGAAAAGTAAGATAGGAGCATTTATGCAGTATTCAGAAATTATGATTCGCTATGGAGAATTGTCAACCAAACACAAAAATCGTATGCGTTTCATCAATAAACTTCGTAATAATATTTCAGACGTTTTGTCTATCTATCCCCAAGTTAAGGTAACGGCAGATCGCGATCGTGCCCACGCTTACCTCAATGGAGCTGATTACACCGCAGTAGCAGAATCCCTCAAACAAGTATTTGGAATTCAAAACTTTTCTCCCGTTTATAAAGTCGAAAAGTCTGTGGAAGTTCTTAAATCTGCTGTCCAAGAGATTATGAAAGAAACTTACAAGGAAGGGATGACCTTTAAAATCACTGGTAAGCGTAGCGACCACACCTTTGAACTTGATAGTCGTGAACTCAATCAAACTCTTGGTAGTGCTGTTTTCAAGGCTATTCCAAACGTGAAAGCTCAGATGAAAAATCCAGATATTAATCTTCAGGTTGAGATTCGTGAGGAAGCGGCTTATATTTCCTATGAAACCTTTCGTGGAGCAGGAGGATTACCTGTGGGAAGTTCTGGTAAAGGCATGCTCATGTTGTCAGGAGGAATTGATTCACCTGTGGCAGGTTATCTAGCTCTTAAACGAGGGGTAGATATTGAGGCAGTTCACTTTGCCAGCCCACCTTACACGAGTCCTGGTGCCCTTAAAAAAGCCCAAGACTTGACCCGTAAATTGACCAAGTTTGGTGGAAATATCCAGTTTATCGAAGTACCTTTCACAGAGATTCAAGAGGAAATCAAGGCTAAAGCGCCAGAAGCTTATCTGATGACCTTAACTCGTCGCTTTATGATGCGGATTACCGATCGTATTCGTGAGGTACGAAATGGTTTGGTTATCATCAATGGGGAAAGTCTTGGTCAAGTAGCTAGCCAGACCTTGGAAAGCATGCAGACTATCAACGCTGTGACCAGCACTCCAGTCATTCGTCCTGTGGTTACTATGGATAAGTTGGAAATCATTGACATCGCTCAGGCAATCGATACCTTTGACATTTCTATCCAGCCTTTTGAAGACTGCTGTACGATTTTTGCACCTGACCGTCCTAAGACCAATCCTAAGATTAAAAATGCAGAGCAGTATGAAAAACGGATGGATGTTAAGGGCTTAGTTGAGCGAGCAGTGGCAGGGATTATGATTACTGAGATTACACCTCAAAGCTGAAAAAGATGAAGTCGATGACTTAATTGACAATCTGCTCTAAATCAGAAAATCCAAAAGAATTTAGAAAAAATAAATGAAAAAGTTAGTTTTTAATCCAAAAATGGAAGCAAAACTGACTTTTTTTCTGTTTTTGTGATATAATGAGATAAAATTTTGAATATAGAGAGTTTTCTGACAATGAATCAATCCTACTTTTATCTAAAAATGAAAGAACACAAACTCAAAGTTCCTTATACAGGTAAGGAGCGCCGTGTACGTGTTCTTCTTCCTAAAAGATTATGAGAAAGACACGGATCGTTCCTATCCTGTGGTTTACTTTCATGACGGGCAAAATGTTTTTTATAGAAAGGAGTCTTTCATTGGTCACTCATGGAAGATTATCCCAGCCATCAAGCGAAATCCTGATATTAGTCGCATGATTGTCGTTGCTATTGACAATGATGGTATGGGGCGGATGAATGAGTATGCGGCTTGGAAGTTCCAAGAATCTCCTATTCCGGGGCAGCAGTTTGGTGGTAAAGGTGTGGAGTATGCCGAGTTTGTCATGGATGTGGTCAAACCTTTTATCGATGAGACTTACCGTACCAAAGCTGACCGCCAGCATACGGCTATGATTGGTTCCTCACTAGGAGGAAATATTACCCAATTTATCGGTTTGGAATACCGAGACCAAATCGGTTGCCTAGGCGTCTTTTCATCTGCAAACTGGCTCCATCAAGAAGCATTTAACCGTTATATCGAGCGCCAAAAACTGTCGCCTGACCAGCGCATCTTCATCTATGTAGGAACAGAAGAAGCAGATGACACAGACAAGACCTTGATGGCTGGTAATATCAAACAAGCTTTATATCGACTCGTCGCTTCGCTATTACCATGATTTGATAGCAGGGGGAGTACACTTGGATAATCTTGTCTTGAAAGTTCAGTCTGGTGCCATCCATAGTGAAATCCCTTGGTCGGAAAATTTACCAGACTGTCTGAGATTTTTTTGCAGAAAACTGGTAAAGTAAGAAAAGGAGAGAATCCATGCATATTGAAAAACCTTAGCCACTGGAGTGGTCACCTCAACCGTGAAATGTATCTCAACCGTTATGGACATGCTGGGATTCCAGTTGTGGTCTTTGCTTCATCAGGTGGTAGTCACAATGAATACTATGATTTTTGGCATGATTGATGCCTGTGCTTCCTTTTATCGAGGAAGGCCGTGTCCAGTTCTTTACCCTATCTAGTGTGGATAGCGAGAGCTGGTTGGCCACTTGGAAAAATGGTCACGACCAAGCAGAGATGCACCGTGCCTATGAACGCTATGTGATTGAGGAGGCCATTCCTTTTATCAAGCATAAGACAGGTTGGTTTGATGGCATGATGACGACAGGTTGCTCCATGGGCGCCTACCATGCTGTCAATTTCTTCCTCCAGCATCCAGATGTCTTTACCAAAGGTGATTGCTCTCAGTGGTGTTTACGACGCACGTTTCTTTGTCGGCGATTACTACAATGATGATGCAATTTACCAAAACTCGCCAGTAGATTATATCTGGAATCAGAACGACGGTTGGTTTATCGACCGTTACCGTCAGGCGGAGATTGTGCTTTGTACGGGGCTTGGTGCCTGGGAACATGACGGACTACCGTCTTTCTACAAGCTCAAAGAAGGCTTTGACCAGAAACAAATTCCAGCCTGGTTTGCTGAATGGGGACATGATGTCGCCCACGACTGGGAATGGTGGCGCAAACAAATGCCCTATTTTCTTGGACACCTGTATCTATAAAAGGAGTTACCTATGAATTACCTTGTTATTTCTCCCTACTATCCACAAAATTTTCAACAGTTTACCATTGAACTAGCTAATAAAGGCATCACAGTCTTGGGAATTGGTCAAGAGCCTTACGAGCAATTGGATGAACCTTGCGCAATAGCTTTGACCGAGTATTTCCGTGTAGATAATCTTGAAAATGTAGATGAAGTCAAGCGTGCAGTTGCTTTTCTCTTTTATAAACATGGCCCAATTGACCGCATCGAGTCTCACAATGAATATTGGCTAGAGCTGGACGCAAGCACTCAGAGAACAATTCAATGTTTTTGGTGCCAAACCAGAGGATCTCAAAAAGACGTAAATTTAAGTCTGAAATGAAGAAACTTTTCAAAAAAGCAGGTGTCCCTGTGGTACCTGGAGCTGTTATCAAGACGGAAGCAGATGTTGATCAAGCTGTGAAAGAAATCGGTCTTCCAATGATTGCAAAACCTGATAATGGAGTGGGAGCAGCCGCAACCTTTAAGCTTGAGACAGAGGACGATATCAATCACTTCAAGGCTGAGTGGGACCATTCAACTATTTATTTCTTTGAGAAATTTGTCACCTCTAGTGAAATTTGTACCTTTGATGGTCTCGTGGATAAGGATGGAAAAATTGTCTTTTCAACAACTTTTGACTACGCCTATACACCGCTTGATCTCATGATTTACAAGATGGACAATTCTTATTACGTTCTCAAGGATATGGATCCTAAATTGCGTAAATATGGTGAGGCAATTGTCAAGGAATTTGGTATGAAAGAACGGTTCTTCCATATTGAGTTCTTCCGTGAAGGGGATGATTACATCGCCATTGAGTACAATAACCGCCCTGCAGTGGTTTCACTATTGATGTTTATAACTTTGCTCATTCCTTGGATCTTTATCGTGGCTATGCAGCTGTTGTCGCAGGAGAAGAGTTCCCAGTGTCAGACTTTGAACTTCAGTATTGTTTAGCTACATCACGTCGTGCAAATGCTCACTATGTTTATTCAGAAGAGGACTTGCTTGCCAAATATAGCCAGCAGTTCAAGGTTAAAAAAATCATGCCAGCAGCTTTTGCGGAACTTCAAGGAGATTATCTTTATATGCTGACAACTCCGAGTCGACAAGAAATGGAACAGATGATTAAGGACTTTGGTCAGCGTCAGGCTTAAGAGACTATCGGATTAAGGAAATTCACTTCCTTAATCCTTTTGTTTTTTATTAGAAATAAAACCGCTTTCTCATATATTCTTTTAGAAAACCTGTTGCTAAAAGATATAAAAATTGATAGAATAAGGATTGTCTAAAAAATTTTAAGGAGAATCTATCAAATGGATTTCACATGGGCAATTAAATATGCCACTGAATTTTTGGCTACTGCTCTTTTGATCATTCTTGGAAATGGTGCAGTTGCCAACGTTGAACTTAAAGGTACGAAAGGTCACCAAAGTGGCTGGATCGTTATCGCTGTTGGTTATGGTATGGGGGTTATGATCCCAGCCTTGATGTTTGGTAACGTATCTGGAAACCACATCAACCCAGCCTTCACTCTTGGACTTGCAATCAGCGGTCTCTTCCCTTGGGCACAAGTAGCGCCTTATATCATTGCACAAGTTTTGGGTGCTATCTTTGGTCAAGCCTTGGTTGTGGCAACACACCGCCCATACTACTTGAAAACTGAAAATCCAAACAATATCTTGGGTACTTTCTCAACAATTTCAAGTTTGGATCATGGTACAAAAGAATCACGCTTTGCAGCAACTGTTAATGGTTTTGTAAACGAGTTTGTTGGTTCATTTGTTCTTTTCTTTGCAGCCCTTGGATTGACTAAAAACTTCTTTGGTGCTGAACTAGTATCAAAAGCACAAGCAGCTATCAATGCTCAAGTTGCACAAGCAACTACTCAAGGTCAAACCATTCCTCAAGAGCAAGTAACAGCAGCTCTTGACCAAGCTAAAGAACAAGTAGCACCATTTATGACATCTGGTCTTGGAATTGCTCACTTGGCACTTGGATTCCTTGTTATGGCCTTGGTAACATCACTTGGTGGACCTACAGGACCTGCCTTGAACCCAGCCCGTGACTTGGGACCACGTCTCCTTCATGCTTTCCTTCCAAAATCAGTTCTTGGTGAGCACAAAGGTGATTCAAAATGGTGGTATTCTTGGGTACCAGTAGTAGCACCTATCGCAGCAGCAATTGCGGCAGTAGCTATCTTCAAATTCCTTTACCTATAAGAAATTGAAACCGGGGAAATCCTCGGTTTTTTAGATGAAATTTTTACGAAAAATCGGTAAATGTGAGCATAATATCTTGTAAAAAAATTCTAAAAATCCTTTAAAATAAAAAGAGTTGGAGGAATTTATGAATGTAAATCAGATTGTACGGATTATTCCTACTTTAAAAAGTTAATAATAGAAAATTAAATGAAACATTTTTATATTGAAACCCTTGGTATGAAGGCCTTGTTAGAAGAGTCAGCCTTTCTGTCACTAGGTGATCAAAACAGGTCTAGAAAAGCTGGTTTTTAGAAGAAGCTCCAAGCATGCGTACTCGTAAGGTGGAGGGAAGAAAAAGCTAGCTAGATTGATTGTCAAGGTGGAAAATCCCTTTGGAAATCGAAGGGACTCTTATCTAAAAACAGATTCGATTCATCGATTATATAAAGGTCAAAATGGCTACGCTTTTTGAAATTTTACTCACCAGAAGATGATTTGATTTTGATTCATGCGGAAGATGATAGAGCAAGTCTAGTAGAAGTAGAAGAAAAAGCCTGAATTTCAAAACAGATTTGGAATCAATTTCTTTAAGTAAATTTGAGATTTCTATGGAATTACATCTCCCAACTGATGTCGAAAGTTTCTTGGAACTATCTGAAAGTTGGGAGCATCACTTGATTTTTATCCCAGCTCAGGGGCAGGATTTGACTGTGGACAATACGGTTACTTGGGACTTATCTATGCTCAAGTTCTTGGTCAATGAACTAGATATAGCAAGTCTTCGCAAGAAAGTTTGAGTCTACCGAATATTTTTATTCCTAAGTCTGAAAAAAATTCTTCCTTGGTAAAAGATCGAAATAATGTTGAATTGTGGTTTGAAGAAGTATGAAGTGGACCAAGATTATTAAAAAAATAGAAGAACAAATCGAGGCAGGGATTTATCCCGGAGCCTCTTTTGCGTATTTTTAAGGACAATCAATGGACGGAGTTCTATTTAGGCCAGAGTGACCCAGAGCATGGCTTTGCAGACTGAGGCAGGACTAGTTTATGACTTAGCCAGTGTCAGCAAGGTTGTTGGGGTTGGCACAGTTTTGTACCTTTCTTTGTGGGAAAAAGGTCAATTAGATATTGAGAGACCTGTAACTGATTTTTTTAGCTGAGAGTGATTATCCAGACATCACTATTCGCCAGCTCTTAACTCACGCTACAGATCTTGATCCGTTTTATTCCCAAATCGTGATCTTTTAACAGCTCTCAGAATTAAAGGAAGCGATGTTTCATCTCAACAGACGAAATCAGCCAGCCTTTTCTTTTATTCAGATGTCCATTTTTTTGCTGTTTAGGGCTTTTATTTTGGAAAAGAATCTTTGATCAAGACTTGGATGAGATTTTACAGGAGCAAGTTTTTGAAACCTTGGGGAATGAAGGAAACCCAGTTTGGACCTGTTGAGCTTGCTGTTCCAACAGTCAGAGGTGTAGAGGCAGGTCTGGTACATGATCCCAAGGCTCGCCTCCTGGGCAGACATGCAGGTAGTGCTGGTTTATTTTCGACTGTAAAGGATTTACAAATCTTTTTAGAACACTATTTAGCAGATGATTTTTGCAAGAGATTTGAGTCAAAATTTTTCTCCTTTGGATGACAAGGAACGTTCTTTGGCATGGAATTTGGAAGGAGATTGGCTAGACCATACGGGCTATACAGGTACCTTTATCATGTGGAATCGTCAGAAGCAAGAAGCGGCTATTTTCCTATCGAATCGTACCTATGAAAAGGATGAGAGGGCTCAATGGATTTTAGACCGCAATCAAGTGATGGACTTGATTCGTAAAGAAGAGTAAGGAGAGACATGTCAAACAGTTTTAAAAAGGGACTTTATTAACAGTTGTAGCTGGTATTGCTTGGGGCTTGTCAGGAACGAGTGGCCAATACCTGATGGCACACGGAATTTCGGCTCTGGTCTTGACCAACTTGCGTCTTTTAATCGCCGGTGGAATTCTCATGCTCTTGGCTTATGCTACTGCAAAGGATAAAATGCTGGCCTTTTTAAAGGATAGAAAGAGTTTGCTGTCTCTTCTTATTTTTGCTCTAATTGGTCTTTTTCTCAATCAATTCGCCTATCTGACTGCTATTCAGGAGACCAATGCAGGTACTGCGACTGTGCTTCAGTATGTTTGCCCTGTCGGGATTTTGATTTATAGCTGTATCAAGGATAAGGTGGCACCGACACTGGGAGAGATTGTTTCTATCATATTAGCCATCGGAGGAACCTTCCTGATCGCCACTCATGGACAGTTGGACCAGTTATCCATGACACCTGCAGGCCTGTTCTGGGGTCTCTTTTCTGCTCTGACTTACGCACTTTATATCATTTTACCCATTGCCTTGATTAAGAAGTGGGGGAGTAGTTTTGGTTATTGGTGGGAATGGTCATAGCTGGTTTGGTCGCCCTTCCTTTTACAGGAGTTCTACAGACTACTATCCCAACTAGTCTTGATTTTCTTCTTGCTTTTGCGGGCATTATCCTTATCGGGACTGTCTTTGCCTATACAGCCTTCTTAAAAGGAGCCAGTCTGATTGGACCGGTTAAGTCAAGTTTGTTGGCTTCAATTGAGCCAATCTCGGCGGTTTTCTTTGCCTTCCTAATTATGAATGAACAATTTTATCCTATTGATTTTCTTGGAATGGCAATGATATTAGTTGCTGTAACTCTGATTTCTTTGAAAGATTTATTGTTAGAGAAATAAACAAAAAATGAAAGTAGATGATAACCGCTCTTAAAGAGGGTTATTTTTACTAGTAAAAGTCTTTAAATCTAAATGAATTAATGAAATTTTATAAAAAGTTTAAGCCTTTTTTTCTTAAAAATATTTATATAAGTATAGAATAAGGTAGTGTAAAATAAGTTGTGTAAACACAAAAAGGAATAAATCCGTTATAGTAGAGTTGCGAAACATTACTAGAAGGAGATTTATTCCTATGACACAGTTTACCACAGAATTACTTAACTTCCTAGCACAAAAGCAAGATATTGATGAATTTTTCCGTACTTCTCTTAAAACAGCTATGAATGACCTTCTTCAAGCAGAGTTATCAGCCTTTTTAGGGTATGAACCTTACGATAAAGTAGGCTATAATTTTGGGAATAGTCGTATCAGTGACCAATTAGATAAATTAGAGAAAAAGGCACAACAGCTAAAGAAAAAGATGTATTCTGAAAAATCAATGAGAAAACAAATGGAAATAAAAAGAGACTATCAGGCTACATTGAAAGAAATAGAAGCATTAAAGAAGTAAAATTGACTGTAAATTTTGACAAAGGAAAATCAGAAATTGAGATTAGAGAAGTCTTTTGATTTCAACTCCTATTTTTGATAAAATGAAGCTGTAATGTATTAAAAATTATGCATAACAACGATAGGATAAGCCAACTTAATTTTTTACAAAATTAAAATTACAAAAGCTTGACAAAGCTAAGAAAGGATACTACCATGAGCACAGCACAGCACAGCACAGCACAGCACAGCACAGCACAGCACAGCACAGCACAGCACAGCACAGCACAGCACAGCACAGCACACAAGTGAAAACTCTGGACTTGAGAAATTAACTCTTACTTCAAAAGATGTTTTTACAGATAATATTTCAAAAATTGGTCAACTTTTTCCTGAAGTTCTGACGGAAAAGAGGGATGAATACGGCAGATTATGTCCTGCGATTGACTTTGAGAAACTTAAACAGTTTTTATCAGAGGAAATTGTGGATAGTCGAGAATCCTATGAGTTTACTTGGGTTGGAAAGCGTGAAGCTATTGTAGAAGCTGGGCGACCAACTACCAAAACCCTAAGACCAGATCTTGATGAAAGTGTTGACTTTGAAAACAGTGAAAATGTCTTTATTACTGGAGATAATTTAGAAGTCTTGAAAATCTTACAGGAATCCTATCTAGGAAAAATCGATATGATTTATATCGATCCACCATATAATACAGGGAAAGACTTTGTATATTCTGATAAGTTCCAAAAAACAGATGAAGAGTTGAAGGAAGATATGGAACTTTTGGATGAAGAAGGACGCCAGGTAGTTGGGCTTACAAAAAATGAAAAGACTTCTGCTCGCTACCACTCGGACTGGCTCAATATGATGTATCCACGCCTGCGCCTAGCGCGTAATCTCCTCAAAGATTCAGGTGTTATCTTTATCTCTATCGATGATAATGAACAAGCCAACCTCAAAGCTATCTGTGATGAGATATTTGGAGAAGGAAATTTTTTAGCAAATATAATTTGGGAAAAAGTTCATACTAGAAAAAATTCTGCAAAGTATTTTTCAACTAGTCATGAACATATAATCGCAATAGCTAAGCACAAAGAAAATTGGGATAGAGTATTGCTTCCTCGTGAAGGAGAGAGTGCATATAAGAATCCTGATAACCATCCAAAAGGTCCGTGGAAATTAGATCCAATTACAGCTCATAATCAGTACAATGCTGATTATAAAATAACAAAGCCAAATGGTGTCGTTTTATCAAGACCTAAAGATAGGTACTGGGCGTTTAGTGAACAAACAATAAAGGAAAAAATAGCCAATAATGAAATATACTGGGGAGATGGGGACAGCTATCCAATGATAAAAAGGTTTTTATCAGATACTCAGGATGGTTTGGTTCCGACTACTATTTTTAGTAGAAAATTTGCAGGGGATACATCTTCTTCGAAAAAGCAATTAGATGAGTTATTGGATAACAAAGGAATATTTGATTACTCGAAGCCAACACTATTGATTAAACGTTTGTTGCAAATTTCTACTAGAGAGAATTCGCTAATTTTAGACTTTTTCGGTGGTTCTGGTACTACGGCAGATGCAGTCATGCAACTCAATGCGGAAGATGGTGGAAATCGTAAGTTTATCCTGTGTACCTTGGATGAGGAAGTAGCTGATAAGTCTGCTGCTAAAGAAGCAGGTTATGAAACTATTGACCAGATTTCTCGTGAGAGGATTCGTCGTGCTGCTGCCAAGATTCAGGAGGAGCATCCAGAGTTGGTTGGCAAGCAGGATTTTGGATTTAAAGCTTATAAGTTAGATTCTTCTAATTTTAAGGATGTTTCAGCTCTTCCTGATCAATTTATCCAAGGAGAACTCTTCGATAGTGTATCCAATATCAAGGAAGGACGTACTGGTCTTGACTTACTTTTCCAAGTTATGTTGACCTGGGGCATGGAATTGTCACTTTCGATTGATTTGGAGAAAGTAGCAGGCGCAGAAGTCTATGACGTAGATCAAGGTTCACTCATGGCTTGTTTTGAAGATGAAATATCAGAAGATGTTATCCGTCACATCGCTCAAGCACAACCACTCCGTGCCGTTTTTCGTGATAGCTCATTTGCCAATTCAGCAGACAAGATTAACGTAAGTGAAATCTTCAAAGAATTGTCACCACATACAAAAGTGAAGGTGGTGTAGGAGATGTTCTATCAGCTGACAACTGATAATTGGATAAGTATCGGAGGGATTATAGTAGATTCGATTGCGATTGTTGTTTCTATCAGTATTGCAATCTGGGTTGCTAGACGTGCTTTTAAAGATAACTTAAAACAAAATTTATTTGAAAAAAGGATGATATTGTATAGTGATTTTATTCTACCTTTGGAGTACTTACTTGCAAATCATACAGTTTCTAATCTAAAAAGCAACATAAGGCAATTGATGAAAATATAACTAAGTTATATTTTTATCTAATAAGGAAATGTACAGTTTAGCCATAGAATTCATTCAAGAACTTGAAGATACTCTCAAGAAAGTTGAAGACGGAAAGATACAAGAAGATAATCAGAAACTTATTTCTATTTGTCATGTACTTAGTGATGCAATGAAGTGGGAAAAAGAGTATTTTAACGATATTACATCATCAAAAATAAAAGAAATTAAAAAGAAATATCTTATAGCCTAACTATTCAATATAGTTATAGATGTGAAATAGTTTATGTGAATTTAATAAAAAGAATATAGAATTATGAAACTACAATTTAAAAAACAACAATTTCAGTTGGATGCGGTTAGTGCCATTGCAGATTTATTTCAAGGGCAAGCCAAACATACTGGAGTTCAGTATATGGCGGATCCAGGTCGTCTCAAGTCAGATGAGGTAGATTTGGTTTTAGATGCTTATCGAAATGCACCGATTCAATTGAGTCAAACAAATATACGAGAAAATGTTCATGCCATGCAAACTCGTTATGGTTTACGTCCTTCTGATAGCCTTTCGATTGATATGATTGCTGGACGAGAAGCTTATAATTTTTCAATAGAGATGGAGACGGGAACAGGGAAAACCTACACTTATATCCGTACAATTATGGAGTTGAATAAACGCTATGGCTGGCTTAAATTTATCATTGTCGTTCCAAGTGTAGCCATTCGTGAAGGGGTTCTCAAGTCATTACAAATTATGTCAAGCCACTTTCAGATGGAGTATGGCAAACAACCACGCTATTTTGTCTACGATTCTTCACGTTTAGGTGATCTGGATAGTTTTGCTAATTCGTCAGACCTTCAAATCATGGTCATCAACTCTCAAGCCTTTAATGCAAAAGGAAAAGATGCTCGACGGATTCATTCTGAGCAGGAAAGTTTCCGTTGGCGTCGTCCGATTGATGTCTTGGCAGCTATGAATCCGATTATGATTATCGATGAGCCTCAGTCTGTTGAAGGGAAGCAAACCAAGGAAAGACTAAAAGATTTCAAGCCATTGTTTACGCTACGTTATTCGGCTACCCATAAAGAAAAGCATGATATGGTTTATAGATTGGATGCCATGGATGCTTACAATCAAAAATTGGTGAAGAAGATTGCCGTTAAGGCTATTGAGCAAACTGGGACGACCGGGACACAAGGCTATCTATATCTACAAGAAATCATTCCACAAAAAACAGGAGCACCTAAAGCAAAAATTGAGTTTGAAGTAAAAATGCAGTCAGGTGTCAAAAGGAAATTGAAGGTGGTAGAAGAACCCTTTGATTTGTACGCTGAATCTGGGAGTTTATCTGCTTATAAAGGAATGACCCTTAGTCACTTTGATGCAAGAGAGAACAAACTTCAAGTTGGTGTGACTCAGGAACTCAATGTCGGTGAAGTGATTGGGGAAGTGGATGAATCGAGCATTAGAAGAATTCAAATCCGAGAGACTATAAAAAGTCATATCGAAAAGGAAAGTAAACTTTACAATCGAAGAATTAAAGTATTATCCCTATTTTTCATCGATGAAGTGGCCAAGTATAAGCAATATGATGAACATAATGATGCCTATAATGGTGAATACGCTCAGATTTTTGAAGAGGAATACCGAAATCAAGTAAATCAGTTTATCCAAACACAGGAACCAACTCCTTATCGTAGATATTTGGAGGCTAATCTTGAAGGAAATTCAGTTCATGCTGGTTACTTTTCGGTAGATAAAGTGAAGAAGTCAGATAAGACCATTTTTGTGGACTATAAATCTGCCAGTGAAAAGAAGAACAATCTTTCAAATGACACTGATGCCTATGACTTGATTATGAAGGACAAGGAGCGTTTGTTGAGCTTTGAGGAGCCAGTTCGATTCCTCTTTTCTCACTCAGCTCTAAAAGAGGGATGGGATAATCCTAATGTCTTTCAAATCTGTACGCTGAAGCAATCTTCAGCAGAGACTCGTAAACGTCAAGAAATTGGTCGTGGTATGCGTTTGGCAGTTGATCAAAACGGAATTCGTCAGGATTTTGAACTCTTAGGAAGTGACGTTCATGAAATCAATAAACTGACAGTAATTGCAAATGAAAGTTATGATCAATTTGCTCGAAGTCTACAAGAAGAAATCAAAGAACTCTTAGCAGATCGTCCTGCAAAAGTGGACGCTACTCTTTTTGCGAATAAAGTTCTAACCAATCAAGAAGGACAAACAATACGAATTACCAAGGAACAAGCAGATTCGATTCATTTTGATTTAATTCGACAAGGCTATATAGACCGTGAAGGGCAATTGACTACAGAATATTTTACTGCAAAAGAAAATCATCAGCTACAACTGTCTGAAACGCTACCAGGCTATGAGGATAAGTTGGTGGAGATATTGGAGAGCGTTTATCATGCTGGACAGTATGAAATTGAAAATGCCAATCATTCAGTCATTCAATTCTCAAATGAGGTTAATCAAGAAAATATTGCCCGAAAAGAATTTTTAAATCTCTGGAAGCAAATCAATCGTAAGACAAGCTATCAAGTAGAATTTGATGATACGGAGTTGGTAAAACATTCGGTTGACTACATTAATGAGAAATTAGTCGTTAGTAAACCAAGCTTTCATATAACTCAAGCAAGCGCTACTGAGATGAGTAAGGAAGAAGGTCTCCATCTGACAGTGGCTGAGAATGATCGCCAACAAGAATATCTAATGGATTCGCAGATTATGACCAAATATGATTTGCTAGGGGAGATTGCTGAGCAGACAGGATTAACACGTAGGTTGGTTGCGGAAATATTAAGTAAAATCTATGTCTACCAATTTGACAAGTTTAAACAGAATCCAGAAGAGTTTATTCTTAAGGTTTCGAAGCTAATTAATGAACAAAAAGCAAGTCAAATTATCAAGCATATTCAGTATAATGTGCTAAATGAAGAGTATGATATGGACTTGTTTTATGACAATCCTGAAACTGCTAACAGATCAGATGATCACTTACTTGAATCCAAAAAAGGGATTTACAATTTTGTAAAAGTTGATTCAAATACGGAGAAGACCTTTAAAGAATCGTTGGAACAGTACGAGGATGTTCGTGTTTATGTGAAGTTACCAGGGAAGTTCAGTATTGCGACTCCGCTTGGAAATTATAATCCTGACTGGGCAATCGCCTTCCGTGAAGGTAGTGTCAAGCATATCTATTTTGTTGCAGAAACGAAAGGCTCTATGTCTAGTCTTCAATTAAAGCAAGCTGAGCAAGCAAAAATTGCCTGTGCGCGTGCTCACTTTAAAGCGTTGGCACAAGCTGGATTGATTAATGATCAGCACATCTATGATGTGGTTTCAAGTTATGAGGAATTATTAAATATTGTAAGATAGGAAGGAAAAAGAAATGGAATTTGTTGTATATCGTAAGGGAAGAGAAGTAGCTATGTTTTTCAACGTAGGAGTGATGCAGAGAGATATGTGCGCTCTAAAACTGGATTTTTCGGTGAACCAGATGCTTATTATCAAATTGAACAAAGAGGTTGTTATTTGACAGAAGCAGCGGTAACTTACAAGGGGTTGGCAGATGACTGCGATGAATTGATGACTTTGAGAAAATTCAGGGATTCTTATCTAGCTTTGCAAGATGGTGGTCAGGAGGAAATTGAATCCTACTATAAGATGGCTCCTCAAATTGTTGCCAAGTTAGAAGAACATCCAAATCGTGAGGAAATACTAGAGTCTATCTGGTCAGAACTTGTCTTACCTTGTGTTTCCTTGATTAAAACAGGAGAGAACCAAGCTTGCTATCAATTGTATAAAACATATACACTAGAACTATCTCAAAAAGTGGCCCAATAAAACGAGTAGAGTATAGGAAAAGAGTTCGGATCCTCTCTAACTTGTATAGTGAAGAGGCCTCCTATTCTATTTAGATCCCCAATACCAAAACAAGCGTATCGAGCTACTCACAAATGGCACTTATTTAGAGGGCTATGAAGACTGAGATAACAATCTTACAAAAGAAGCCAATTTCATGGAATGGATTTACCAAATGGTAGGGTGTAAGGGAGTAAAATTTCCCCCCTGGGATTTAAAGGAAACACAAAAGAGAAAGAGAGATAAAAAGATAACATGAAAAGAGATGATGGCGATTTGAATTTGTTTAAACTTGTGGGGATTGGCTTGGCTTTGTTCTACCTATTTATCTATTTAGGTACTAGTTTTGTAACTGTTGGGGTTGATAGCAAGGAAGATACTAAAACAGTACAAGCAGAAAGCACAGCAAGGCAAGATAGCAAGCTAGAAGCAAAAGAAGAAGACGCTGAAATTTTAGGCAAGTTCTACAATGATAAAGGGCATTTTATAGTGATGTACAATGGTATCACAAAAGCCCCTGAAATCATTAAGGTTGATTTTTCAGACTGGCAATATATGAGAATAGGGGAAAAGTATTAAAACGCTGTAGAAATCATACACTCACTTCTAAATATCAAAAAACGAGCACTTCCGTAATTGGAAATGCTCGTTTTTTGATATGTTTAGACTCTTATACTCAATGAAAAACAAAGAGCAAACTAGGAAGCTAGCTGTAGGTTGCTCAAAGCACTGCCTTGAGGTTGTAGATAAGACTGACGAAGGCAGTCACATATATAATCCAAGGCGACGTTGACGTGGTTTGAAGAGATTTTCGAAGAGTATTAGCCTTTATTTTCGTATGGCAAGATCAAGTTCAAAATGATTCCTGTCATGGCTGATAGGGCAGTACCTGAAAGGGTAACTGGACCGAGTTTAAGGATAGCTCCTCCAAGTCCAAGGACCAACATAGCACTTGCGATGATTAGGTTACGCATTTGAGCGAAATCAACACGTTCTTTGATCAAGACCTTCAAACCGTTGCTGGCGATAACTCCATAGAGTAGGATTGACATACCACCAAGTACAGCGTTTGGAATAGTTGAAATCAAGGCAGTGAATTTACCAAGGAAGCTGAGGGCAATCGCGATAAAGGCAGCGTTACGGATAACTGAGACAGAAGCGATACGAGTCATACCGATAACTCCTGTATTTTCTCCGTAAGTTGTATTGGCTGGTCCACCAAGGAAGGCAGAAACAGAAGTTGCGATACCGTCACCAAGAAGTGTACGGTGAAGACCTGGTTCTTTCAAGAATTGGCGGCCACAGATTTGACCCAAAACAGTATGGTCTCCGATATGTTCAGAAATTGTTACGATAGCGATTGGCAAGATGGCGATAGTTTCTGGACCAAAGTAAAGGTTGTACTCTTTAAAGGCACCACCAGTGCTAAATGGCAAGTAGAAACCAGGAATTTCAAACCAGTCAGCTTTAAGAACTGGTGTAAAGTCAACTAGCCCAAGAGCTAGAGCGAAGAGGTAACCACCGATAATGGCAAAGAGGAACGGAATGATTCGTAGGAAGCCTTTTCCTTTTGTATTGATAAAGGCAGCAATTAGGAAAGTAACAACCGCTACAAGAGCATTTTTCCAATTTCCGTCCGCTACAAGCCCAGCGTTAGTAACAGCTGAACCTGCAAGTCCAAGACCGATAACGATAATCATAGGTCCGATGATGATTGGTGGCAAGAGTTTATCAATCCATTTTGTACTGCAAAACGAACACCAGCAGCAACAAGGACGTAGACCAAACCAGTCAAGATAACCCCTGTTTGAGCAGCGGATACATCCCCACCCATTTCTTTCATAGCCAGTGACATAGCTGTGATAAAGGCGAATGATGATCCTAGATAAACTGGAACTCTAAATCCAGTTGAAATCATGTAGATAAGTGTTCCAACACCTGAAGCAAAAAGGGCAACAGATACAGGCATTCCTAAAATCAATGGTACCAAGATGGTCGCACCGAACATGGCGAAAACGTGTTGGAAACTAAGGAGAATTCCTTTTCCAGCTGAAGGACGTTGGTCAACGTCTAGTAACAAATCAACAGTTGATTCTTGTTTCATATAAACCTCACTTTTGGGCATCAAAAAAGAGCCCATTATTTTACAGCAATAGGCCCTCAGAGTAAGACTTCTCTAAAATCCAGACTTTAAAGAGTTTTAAATATTTCTGCGTCTTCGTCACCTCACGGGATGACATTAAAAACCTTTGCTTGTGATAGTATAGCAGAAATTACGAACTTTGTAAATATTTTTTTACTAAAAAATTTAAAGCGGGCGTTTATTTGGCATGCCAGCCTTACGTGGATATTTATTTGGTGTTTCTTTTTTCTTTTCTACCACTGTGATGTAACGCGGATCTCCATTTGGTAGGGCGTAGCTGAGATTGTCTTCTACCTTACTAAAAAGGAGATTGAGGGCATTCTTAGCTTCTAGCAACTCCTCAGGCGCATTACTGGCCTTGAGTGCCAATAGTTTGCCACCAACTTGCAGGTAAGGGATGGTCAATTCAGACAAGACCTGCATGCGGGCAACCGCACGAGCTGTTACAAAATCATATTGAGCACGGAAGTTCTTGTCTTGGGCAAAGTCTTCTGCACGGCCATGGTAGAAATGAACACCGTCCAAATCCAGCTCTTGAGCCAACAGTTGGAGGAAGTTGATGCGCTTATTTAGCGAGTCAATGATGGTCACATCTAGCTGAGGATAGAGGATTTTCATAGGCAGACTAGGAAATCCTGCCCCAGCTCCAATATCAAGAAGTTTGATATTTTCATTGGAAATCAAGCCTTGCAGAATGGGTGCAATTGAATCATAAAAATGTTTGAGATAAACTTCTTCCTTGTCTGTAATGGCTGTTAAATTAATTTTTTCATTCCACTCGACTAAGAGCTCAAAATAACGTTCAAATTGTTTTTTTTGCTGGTCCGAAAGTGGAAGATTTTGCTCGGCAAGCAAGTTGTAAAATGTTTCTGGTTTCATAGTTATTTCCTTCTTTAGTATCATCTTATTTTTACCACAATCATTAAAAAAATTTGATATACTGGTATTAATCTAAAAGCAGAAAGGACTTATATCATGACTTGGATTATTCTTGGAGTTTTAGCTCTGATTGTTATTTTTGTGATTGTTAGCTATAACGGTTTGGTTAAAAATCGTATGCAAACCAAGGAGGCTTGGAGCCAGATTGATGTTCAGTTGAAACGTCGAAACGACCTCTTGCCAAACTTGATCGAAACTGTAAAAGGTTATGCTAAATATGAAGGTTCTACCCTTGAAAAAGGTGGCAGAACTGCGTAACCAAGTAGCGGCAGCGACTTCACCAGCAGAAGCTATGAAAGCTAGTGATGCCCTTACTCGTCAGGTTTCAGGTATTTTTGCAGTTGCAGAAAGCTATCCAGATTTGAAAGCCAGTGCCAACTTTGTTAAATTGCAAGAGGAGTTGACCAATACAGAAAATAAAATTTCTTACTCTCGTCAACTCTACAACAGTGTTGTCAGCAACTACAATGTAAAATTAGAAACTTTCCCAAGCAATATCATTGCAGGAATGTTTGGATTTAAAGCAGCAGATTTCCTTCAAACACCAGAAGAGGAAAAGGCAGTTCCTAAAGTTGATTTTAGCGGTTTAGGTGACTAAGATGTTGTTTGATCAAATTGCAAGCAATAAACGAAGAACCTGGATTTTGTTGCTGGTATTTTTCCTACTCTTAGCTCTTGTTGGCTATGCGGTTGGTTACCTCTTTATGAGATCTGGGCTCGGCGGTTTGGTTATTGCACTGATTATCGGCTTTATCTATGCCTTGTCCATGATTTTTCAATCGACTGAGATTGTCATGTCTATGAATGGGGCGCGTGAAGTTGATGAGCAAATGGCACCAGACCTTTACCATGTAGTGGAAGATATGGCTATGGTGGCTCAGATTCCCATGCCCCGTGTTTTCATCATTGATGATCCAGCCTTAAATGCCTTTGCGACAGGTTCTAACCCTCAAAATGCAGCAGTTGCTGCGACGTCAGGTCTCCTAGCTATCATGAATCGTGAGGAGATAGAAGCTGTTATGGGCCATGAAGTTAGTCATATTCGTAATTACGATATTCGTATTTCGACTATTGCCGTTGCCCTTGCCAGTGCCATTACCATGCTTTCTAGTATGGCTGGTCGTATGATGTGGTGGGGTGGGGCAGGTCGCAGACGAAGTGATGATGACCGAGATGGAAATGGCTTAGAAATTATTATGCTAGTGGTTTCTCTACTAGCTATTGTGCTGGCGCCTCGCTGCAACCTTGGTGCAACTAGCTATTTCTCGTCAGAGGGAATTCCTAGCTGATGCTTCCAGTGTCGAGTTGACGCGCAATCCTCAAGGAATGATCAATGCTCTACGTAAGTTGGACAATAGCGAGCCGATGCATCACCATGTCGATGATGCCAGTAGCGCACTTTATATCAATGATCCTAAGAAAGGTGGAGGATTCCAAAAACTGTTTTATACCCACCCACCTATCTCAGAGCGAATTGAACGTTTAAAACAGATGTAAAAAGAATCCAGAGGTTGTCTCTGGATTTTTGCTATGCTCAAAATTTATAAATCTTCTAAATTAACTATCTCCAAACCATGATCTGTCAAGCGATAGATGGTCGAACAGACCTCTTTTAAGAAACGACGGTCATGCGAAACAGTGACGAGACCGCCTGGATAAGTGGCAAAGAGTTTTCTGATTTCGGGTTGAGAAGTGGGAGAAAAGTTTCGTGTAGGCTCATCTAAGAGGAGAAAGTTTGGTTTGCGCAGGACTAAATCCAAAAGCAGGAGTTTACCCTGTTGCCCGCCAGATAAAGAGCGAATATGATGCTGCATCTCTGGATAACTAAAATTGAGACTGGCTAGGTGGGATTGGATTTTCTGTAGTTCCTCTTTTTCTCCAGTTTGGCTGAGATAGGTTATTGGGGATAAATCCAATTGCAGTTTCTTGTGATAATCTTGTGGCATAACACCAAGAGAAATCTCTCTTTTTTGACTTAGCAGTTGTTGCAACTTGGCTAACAGAGTTGATTTTCCAACACCATTTGGGCCTATGATACCGATTTTTTCTTGGCCACGGACAGTTAGTTGTAACTCCTGAGCCAAAACTCGGTCGCCAATGGCCAAATTTTCCTTTTCCAGTTGGATTAATGTTTTAGAAGCTGGTAATGGTTGGATGTCTGAAAAGAAAAGTTGGATTTGTTCTTCTTCAAGTGGCTTTTGGGTCATGGACTGAGCTGCCCTTTCGTAGCGTTTTTCTTGTGAGAGGACAGTTTTCATCTTTTTAGCCAATAGGCGACCGGCAGTACTGTCTTTGGTAGCTCGAAGTGCAGTTTCTACATTTTGCTTGACTCGCCGATGTTTTTCCATGGTTTTATCATAGGCTCTTTGGTCGTTAGCAGCTTGCTGACTTTGTCTGGCAAAATGAGCCTTTCTCTGCTCACTATAGCGATCATAGTCTAAATGCTCTACTAGCGTTTCAGGTTCTTTCCGGTGCTTGACCAGTCGCAAGTGGACGATAGTATCTGCCGTTTGAGAAAGAAATTCTTCATCATGGGAAATGAAAATAACAGTTTGTCTAATCTTTTGAATCTGATTTTTTAGCCAATCAACCGTCTCAAGATCTAGGTCATTTGAAGGTTCATCTAAAAATAGAATTTCAAAGGGTTTGGCTAACTCATGGATGAGCTGAATTTTCAAAGCTTCGCCTCCTGATAGACTGCCAATCTTTTGGTCGCTAGCAAATCGATTGCTATCAAAATGCAATTCCTCAGCCAAACGATAGAGGACACTGTAATCTAAATCAATAGTATCTAAAAAGAAGTAGTCGTGTAAAGTTTTCTTTTTCAGCTCCTCAGGGACTTTTTGAGGAATGTAGGCTATTGATTGATAATCAGATTGAATGTCTCCCCTGATAGTGAAATCAGGCAAAGCTTCCCCCATTAGAGTTTTAAGCAAGGTTGATTTGCCATTTCCTTCTTCGCCAATAATAGCTAGCTTTTCCCCGTCTTGGATGATCATGTTTAAGTCTGAGACAAGGTCTCGTAAATCTTTGTTTTGTGTGATGGTCAGGTGATTAATTTTTATCATATGATTGCCCTTTCTAGAATGTCGATTGTGCATAACAAAAAAGCTCTACTTTACCTAGTAGAGCCAAGGTCACTATCGAAAACTCTATTATCCCCGTTGAAAAGCTCGTCAAACTAGCTTAGGATTGCCGAATCCAACTCAAGAGGAGCAGATGGTTAGCTTTCTAGTTTTTTGATTTTCATTGAGTATAAAATGCCAGAAAAAGAGCATAAAAGAGTACACAAAAAGAGACAAAAACAAGATCTACTAAATAAAGGTTCTTTATTTGATAGACTTAGTTGTTCATGTCTCCCTTACCTCCGAGTATTAGTACCTCTATCCTATACCTTTAAGGAAATTTTGTCAATAGTAAATACAAAATTCTAAACTCTAAAAGCCGAAAACAGGTCCATAAAGAGTTAGTACGTGTTTGACATGCTCGTAATGGAACTTGTCATAGTTTCGCCAAGCAGTACGAGCTTGATCGTTCAGTTTTTAGGTTACCGAGGCCTATCAGAAGGCTGGTACGTTGGTAAAATCTTTTCAAGGTCGATTAAGATACTGTTGTTCAACTTTTCCGCTTTTTTGAGCTCTTGAAGAGTAGTATTTAGCGACTCTTGCAGTCGAATATCATCTGCCGTACCCTGTTTGCAGCTTTGGAAACTTTTATTTAACTCGGATAGGAGTTGGTAAGCATTAGTAATCAGTTCTTTGTCTTCCATGTGAGCATCCTCCTTGCTCTGATGTATTCTTGCCTATAGTATAGCACTAAAAAACAAAAATGTCATAGTAAATATGGTAAAAAATCGAATTTTAATTACAGAGTTTGGTGTGCTGATTTGTAGCCTTTTCATGGTATAATCAAGAGAGTAAATCTTTATGGAGGACGTATGAAATTAAATATTCAAGAAATTCGTAAGCAGTCTGAAGGCTGCACTTTGAACAAACGTTAGATCTAGCCGCTGACCTGCGTGCACGTAATCAAGAAATTTTAGATGTAAAAGATATCCTTGCTGTTGGGAAAGTACAGTACGAAGACCGTATGTATTTCTTAGATTATCAACTATCTTATACCATTGTTCTTGCTTCAAGTCGCAGTATGGAGCCAGTTGAGTTAGTTGAATCTTATCCAGTAACGGAAGTTTTCATGGAAGGAGCAACCAACCAGCTAGATCAAGAAGTTTTAGACGATGATTTGGTCTTGCCTATCGAAAATGGAGAACTTGACCTTGCTGAGAGCGTGTCAGACAATATCCTACTAAACATTCCTATCAAGGTCTTGACGGCTGAAGAAGAGGCTGGTCAAGGATTTGTTTCTGGAAATGACTGGCAAATCATGACTGAGGAAGAATACCAAGCGCAACAAGCAGTTAAGAAAGAAGAAAACAGTCCTTTTGCTGGCTTACAAGGACTATTTGATGGAGACGAATAATGGTTTTGTCAAAAAAACGAGCACGAAAGGTGCTAGAAGAAATCATTACCCTTTTTCCAGATGCCAAGCCCAGTCTTGATTTTACCAATCATTTTGAACTCTTGGTTGCGGTCATGTTGTCAGCTCAGACAACGGATGCAGCGGTAAATAAGGCCACGCCAGGTCTCTTTGCTGCCTTTCCAACGCCACAAGCCATGTCTGTAGCGACAGAGAGTGAGATTGCTTCACACATTTCTCGCCTGGGACTGTATCGGAATAAGGCTAAATTCCTAAAAAAATGTGCTCAACAGTTACTAGATGATTTTGATGGTCAAGTCCCTCAGACACGTGAGGAATTAGAGGGTTTGGCAGGTGTTGGTCGCAAGACAGCCAATGTTGTTATGAGTGTAGGATTTGGGATTCCAGCCTTTGCTGTAGATACTCATGTGGAGCGTATTTGTAAACACCATGATATTGTCAAAAAATCAGCGACACCACTTGAGGTGGAAAAGCGTGTCATGGATATCTTGCCGCCTGAGCAGTGGTTAGCAGCCCATCAAGCCATGATTTACTTTGGACGGGCTATCTGTCATCCCAAAAATCCAGAGTGTGATCAGTACCCACAGTTATATGACTTTAGCAATTTATAAGATGGATCATCAAAAGTTTTTGCTTGATTTTAGGCTCGCTTTGTGCTATATTATTTGGTAACTAAATATTCCTTTAAACCTGTCCCGTGAGGCAGGCAAGGAGCGCTATGATAAAGTAGAAGGGTGAAGTCTATACTATTTGTAGTAGGGCTCGCTTAGCTATACATTTCAAGTCTCCTTGTTTAAGGAGACTTTTCTTTTTGGAGGTTTGTCATGAAGACAAAAGAAGTTGTAGACGAATTGACCGTCAAACGAGCGATTACGCGTATTACTTATGAGATTATCGAACGCAACAAAGATTTGAATAAAAATCGTCTTGGCTGGTATTAAAACTCGTGGTGTCTTTTATCGCCCACCGTATCCAAGAACGTTTGGAGCAATTAGAAAATCTTTCAGTTCCTGTTGTGGAATTGGACACCAAACCTTTCCGTGATGACGTTAAAAGCGGAGAAGATACTTCTTTGATTTCTGTTGATGTGACAGGCCGTGAGGTTATCTTGGTGGATGATGTGCTCTATACAGGTCGTACTATCCGTGCTGCTATTGATAATATTGTCGGCCATGGTCGTCCTGCGCGCGTGAGTCTTGCGGTGCTAGTTGACCGTGGGCATAGAGAATTGCCTATCCGTCCAGATTACGTTGGGAAAAATATTCCAACCAGTCGTTCTGAAGAAATCATCGTAGAGATGACAGAACTTGATGGCCAAGACAGAGTTCTGATTACTGAAGAAGCTTAGAAAGCTGAAGGAGCAGCCATGTCAGAAAATCAACAAGCATTGAACCATGTGGTTTCCATGGAAGACCTCACTGTCGATCAAGTGATGAAATTGATCAAACGAGGGATCGAGTTTAAAAACGGAGCTCAACTTCCCTACGAGAACAAACCTATCGTATCGAATCTCTTCTTTGAGGATTCTACCCGGACACATAAGTCCTTTGAAGTGGCAGAGATTAAGCTGGGGCTGGAACGACTTGACTTTGATGTGAAGACTAGTTCGGTCAATAAGGGTGAGACATTGTATGATACCATCTTGACTCTATCTGCTCTAGGAGTGGATGTCTGTGTGATTCGCCACCCAGAGGTCGACTATTACAGAGAGTTGATTGCGAGTCCATCAATTACGACTTCCATCATCAATGGTGGAGATGGTTCGGGACAACATCCTAGTCAGAGCTTGCTTGATTTGATGACTATTTATGAGGAATTTGGTCACTTTGAGGGCCTTAAGGTTGCGATTGCAGGTGACTTGGACCATTCACGCGTTGCCAAATCCAATATGCAGATTTTGAAACGCTTGGGAGCTGAGCTTTACTTTGCAGGACCTGAGGAATGGAGAAGTCAAGAGTTTGCAGACTATGGACAGTTTGTAACCATTGATGAAATCATTGATCAGGTGGATGTCATGATGTTTCTCCGTGTGCAACATGAACGCCATGATAGTGGTGCTGTCTTTTCAAAAGAAGACTACCATGCCCAACATGGCTTGACTCAAGAACGTTATGACCGTTTGAAAGAAACAGCAATCCTCATGCACCCAGCTCCAGTCAATCGTGATGTGGAAATCGCAGACCATTTGGTTGAAGCACCAAAATCACGGATTGTCCAACAAATGATCAATGGAGTCTTTGTTCGAATGGCAATCTTAGAATCCGTACTGGCGAGTAGAAACGCCAACTAAAAACACAAGACGTTAAAAAGACGCCAGTGAGCGTCCACGAGAGGTGAAAAATATGACAAAAAGACTTCTAGTACTAGAAGATGGCACAGTTTTTTGAAGGCAAAGCCTTTCGGAGCAGATATTGATGTAACAGGCGAAATCGTCTTTAATACAGGTATGACTGGTTACCAAGAATCCATTACAGACCAGTCTTATAATGGACAAATCTTGACCTTTACTTATCCTTTTGGTAGGAAATTATGGAATTAACCGTGATGATTACGAATCCATTATTCCAACTTGTAAGGAGTCGTTGTTTTCGAAGAAGCACGTAGAGCTAGCAACTGGCGAAATCAAATGACGCTGGATGAATTTTTGAAAGCCAAGAAAATTCCTGGTATTTCAGGAATTGATACGCGTGCACTTACCAAGATTATCCGTAAGCATGGTACGATGCGTGCAACCTTGACCCATGTTGGGGACAGTATGGACCATGTGACGGATCAGCTCCAAGCGACAGTCTTGCCGACAGATAATATCAAGCAGGTTTCTACTAAAACTTCATATCCAGCTCCGGGAGTTGGTTTGAGTGTAGTGCTAGTGGACTTTGGTCTTAAGCACTCAATCTTACGTGAACTTTCTAAACGCAACTGTAATGTGACGGTTGTTCCTTATTCGACAACTGCTGAAGAAATTCTTCATCTTAATCCTGACGGAGTTATGTTGTCAAATGGGCCAGGTAACCCAGAAGACGTTCCACAAGCACTCGACATGATTCGCGGTGTGCAAGGGAAAATTCCAATCTTTGGTATTTGTATGGGGCATCAACTCTTTGCCATGGCTAATGGTGCTAAGACCTACAAGATGAAATTTGGTCACCGTGGCTTTAACCATGCAGTACGTGAAATTGCAACAGGTCGTGTAGACTTTACCAGTCAAAACCATGGATATGCAGTTAGTCGTGAGGATTTGCCAGAGCACTTGATCATTACTCACGAAGAAATCAATGACAAGTCAGTTGAAGGTGTGCGTCACAGATACCAACCTGCTTTCTCTGTTCAATACCATCCAGACGCAGCCCCTGGTCCACACGACGCAAGCTACCTTTTCGACGAGTTTATCGAGATGATGGAAGCTTTTAAACAATCAAACTAAGAACGAGTAAAAGCTCGTCGGAGAATTTATTTAATGGCAATCAGAGAGTTGCCGAATAGAAAGGAGAAGGGTGGTCCGTATTTGCTGAACTGAATACGGGCTACGGACGGTGCTAAAAAGATAGTTATTCCTAGAACTGACAGTTCTTCGTCATAACTCCTATTTTAGCTTTGTCCGCTTGACGCCCTTAATATCTTATTAATGCCTAAACGTACTGATATTCAAAAAATTATGGTGATTGGTTCTGGTCCGATTATTATTGGTCAGGCTGCTGAGTTTGACTATGCGGGGACTCAGGCCTGCTTGTCTTTGAAAGAGGAAGGTTATGAGGTTGTCTTGGTTAACTCAAACCCTGCAACCATCATGACGGACAAGGAGATTGCTGATAAGGTTTATATTGAACCGATTACACTTGAGTTTGTGACACGCATTCTCCGTAAGGAGCGTCCTGATGCCTTGCTGCCAACTCTTGGAGGGCAAACTGGTCTTAATATGGCCATGGAATTGTCTAAAAATGGTATCCTAGATGAGCTTGGTGTTGAACTTCTGGGAACTAAATTATCTGCCATTGACCAAGCGGAGGATCGTGACCTCTTTAAACAATTGATGGAAGAGCTCAACCAACCAATCCCAGAATCTGAAATTGTTAACACTGTTGAAGAAGCAGTTGCCTTTGCGGCCACAATTGGTTACCCAGTAATTGTCCGTCCTGCATTTACTCTAGGTGGTACTGGTGGTGGTATGTGTGCCAATGAAGAAGAATTGCGTGAAATCGCTGAAAATGGGTTGAAATTGTCACCTGTTACCCAATGTTTGATTGAGCGTTCAATCGCAGGCTTCAAGGAAATTGAATATGAAGTCATGCGTGACTCGGCTGACAATGCACTAGTTGTTTGTAACATGGAAAACTTTGACCCAGTTGGGATTCACACAGGGGACTCTATCGTATTTGCCCCTGCGCAAACCATGTCTGACTACGAAAACCAAATGCTTCGTGATGCTAGCTTAAGCATTATCCGCGCTCTCAAGATTGAAGGTGGATGTAATGTACAGCTAGCCCTTGATCCCCACAGCTTTAAGTATTATGTTATCGAAGTAAACCCTCGTGTATCACGTTCGTCAGCCCTTGCCTCTAAAGCAACAGGATATCCGATTGCTAAATTGGCTGCCAAGATTGCAGTTGGCTTGACCTTGGATGAGGTGATCAACCCAGTTACAGGTTCAACCTATGCTATGTTTGAACCAGCCCTTGACTATGTGGTTGCCAAGATTCCACGTTTCCCATTTGACAAGTTTGAAAAGGGGGAACGCCGTCTTGGTACCCAGATGAAGGCGACTGGAGAAGTTATGGCGATTGGTCGTAACATCGAAGAATCTCTCCTTAAGGCCTGCCGCTCCCTTGAAATTGGGGTTCACCACAATGAAATGCCTGAACTTGCAGCAGTTTCTGATGATGCCTTGATTGAAAAAGTTGTCAAAGCCCAAGATGACCGTCTCTTCTACGTATCAGAAGCCATTCGCCGTGGTTACTCACCAGAGGAAATTGCAGAGCTTACAAAAATCGATATCTTCTATCTTGATAAACTCTTGCATATCTTTGAAATTGAGCAAGAATTGGGTGCTCACCCACAAGAACTAGAAGTTTTGAGAACTGCCAAATAAATGGCTTCTCAGACCGTAAGATTGCTGAACTATGGGAAACGACAGCTGACCAAGTGCGCCAACTTCGTTTGGAAAACAAGATTGTTCCAGTCTACAAGATGGTTGATACCTGTGCGGCTGAGTTTGACTCTGAAACACCATATTTCTATTCAACCTATGGATGGGAAAATGAGTCTATCAAATCAGATAAGGAATCTGTACTTGTCCTAGGTTCAGGTCCAATCCGTATCGGTCAAGGGGTCGAGTTTGACTACGCAACTGTTCACTCTGTTAAGGCTATCCAGGCTGCTGGCTATGAAGCCATCATCATGAACTCAAATCCAGAGACCGTTTCTACAGACTTCTCTGTGTCTGACAAGCTTTACTTTGAACCATTGACATTCGAAGATGTTATGAATGTTATCGATTTGGAACAACCAAAAGGTGTTATTGTTCAGTTTGGTGGTCAAACAGCTATTAACCTTGCTGAACCTTTAGCCAAAGCAGGTGTGACCATTTTGGGAACGCAAGTCGCTGACCTAGACCGAGCTGAAGACCGTGACCTCTTTGAGCAAGCACTTAAAGACTTGGATATTCCACAGCCACCAGGACAAACAGCTACCAATGAAGAAGAAGCAGTCCTTGCAGCTCGTAAGATTGGCTTCCCAGTCCTCGTTCGCCCATCTTATGTACTTGGTGGACGTGCCATGGAAATCGTTGAAAATGAAGAAGACCTCCGTTCTTACATGCGTACAGCGGTTAAGGCTAGTCCAGACCACCCAGTTCTTGTCGACTCTTATATTGTTGGGCAAGAGTGTGAAGTTGATGCCATCTCAGACGGAGAAAATGTTCTCATCCCTGGTATTATGGAGCACATAGAACGAGCTGGTGTTCACTCAGGTGACTCAATGGCCGTTTACCCACCACAAACCTTGTCTCAAAAAGTTCAAGAAACTATTGCAGACTACACGAAACGTTTAGCAATCGGTCTTAACTGTCTTGGAATGATGAACATCCAGTTTGTTATCAAGGATGAAAAAGTCTACGTTATTGAGGTTAATCCACGTGCCAGTCGTACGGTTCCTTTCCTATCAAAAGTAACCAATATCCCTATGGCTCAGGTAGCAACCAAGCTCATTCTTGGACAAAGTTTATCAGAGCTTGGCTACCAAGATGGTCTTTACCCTGAAAGCACTCGCGTTCATATCAAGGCCCCTGTCTTCTCCTTTACCAAACTAGCTAAGGTAGACAGCTTGCTCGGACCTGAAATGAAGTCAACAGGTGAAGTTATGGGTTCTGATACTACTTTGGAAAAAGCTCTCTATAAAGCCTTTGAAGCTTCTTACCTACACTTGCCAACTTTTGGTAACGTTGTATTTACCATCGCTGATGATGCCAAAGAGGAAGCCTTGGACTTGGCTCGTCGTTTCCAAAATATCGGCTACGGTATTCTCGCGACAGAAGGGACAGCAGCTTTCTTTGCCAGTCATGGACTTCAAGCTCAACCTGTTGGTAAGATAGGTGATGACGATAAAGATATTCCAAGTTTTGTCCGCAAAGGAAGAATTCAAGCTATTATTAACACAGTGGGAACCAAACGTACTGCTGACGAAGATGGTGAGCAGATTCGCCGTTCAGCCATTGAACACGGTGTGCCACTCTTTACAGCCCTAGATACAGCTAATGCTATGCTTAAGGTACTTGAAAGCCGTAGTTTTGTCACAGAAGCAATCTAGTTGAGAAAAAGTTTGTCACAGTTTTAAAGCCAGCGTCAGAAAACGCTGGCTTTTACTATACAAATGCAATTTATCCAACCATCAGTTCTTCCCTCAAAAATCACTCTAAAATGTGATATAATAAGGAAGAATTGGAAATAGGAAACTATTTTCATTGTATTTTCAAAACTCCATTAATGAACTAGGTAAAGACAAGATTAGAAAGTGAATATTCCTATGTCTTCTTACAAAAAGGTCTCTCTTTTTGAGATCAATCAATCTATTGAAACTCTGAATAATAATCATTTTTGGCAAAATCTAAAAGCATTTTTAGGGCCTGGAGCTCTTGTAGCAGTTGGTTATATGGATCCTGGAAACTGGATTACCAGTGTGGTTGGTGGTGCTTCCTACAAGTATAGTCTCTTATTTGTTATTTTGATTTCCTCCATCATTGCCATGCAACTACAACAGATGGCTGGAAGGCTCGGTATCGTGACTAGGATGGACCTAGCACAGGCAACAGCTCATCATGCTCCCAAGTGGCTTCGCTATAGTCTGTGGGTGATTATAGAATTAGCTTTAATGGCGACAGACTTGGCTGAGGTTTTAGGTTCAGCGATTGCTTTAAATCTTTTGTTTAAAATACCGATTATGGTCGCTATCCTCCTAACTGTTTTAGATGTATTTCTTTTGCTTTTGTTGATGAAATTTGGGTTCAAGAAGATTGAAGCTATCGTTACGACTCTTATCTTAACCATATTAGGTATTTTTTCTTATCTGGTGGTTTTATCCAATCCAAGTATTCAGTTATTGGTCTATTCATAGGTCTTTCTGTCAATCGCTCTTCCATTCTCGATTTTCCCCCTAATTTATTTGACATCTAAGAAGTCGCTAATGGGAGAATTTACCAATACCAAGTGGAATACAATCCTAGGTTACGCAGTTTCAATCATCTTGACTATTCTCAATATCAAGCTTCTTTTCGATATTTTTTAAACTTGTTTAAATCAGGTCTAGGCATCAGCTTGAGGATTGGTAAAGAGATAATAGTGGTGGTTGGTTCATGAAAATAAGAAACAAAAAAGAACAGTTTCATCTGTTCTTTTTTGTTTCTTATTTGAGACCGTATTTTTTGTTGAAACGATCCACGCGTCCATCTGCTTGAGTGAACTTTTGACGTCCAGTGTAGAATGGGTGTGAGTCTGATGAAATTTCCACACGGATCAATGGGTAAGTTTCGCCTTCGAACTCAACTGTTTCGTTAGAGCGTTTTGTTGAACCGCTAAGGAATTGGTAACCAGTAGTTGTGTCCATGAAGACAACTGGGCGATATTCTGGATGGATATCTTTTTTCATTTTGCAATATTTCCTTTCTGCCATGGTCTCTTTGCGAGCCATAGATTGTTACCATACTAGTCTATCAGATTCTGAAAAGTTTGGCAAGTATTTTATCAGTTTTTAAGCAAGTTTTTTAACTTTTGGTAGATGATTTCGTTTTCTTCTATGCTATAGGAATTGGCGCCACTTGCTAGAGGGTGGCCTCCGCCATCATGTTCCTTGGCAATTTCATTGATAGGCTGGATTTTACTGCGTAAGCGAACGCGATAGTGGCCATCAGCCTGCTCCACAAAAATGCCCCAGAGACTAACACTGTCAATACGTCCAGGTGCACCCACAATCGCTGCGGTTTCAGCATCGGTAACATTGAATTGTTTCAAGACTTCCTGACTCAGGATAACGCGCGCTGCACCATTTTCATCCACTTCCAGATGGTCGTAGATGTAGCCTTGAAGTTTAGCGATTTTGTAGCTCATGGTGTCCATTTTGCGAGTGAGAGCTGCAAAAGTCAAAAGTTATGACTCTCTCAGAGAGGCAGCCAGACGAAGGGTGCGTGCAGTGGTAGAAGGGTAGAGGAAGCGACCTGTATCACCAACAATTCCTGCCAAGAGCAACTCAGCAGCACGATCTGATAAGGCCAGTTGGGTTGTTTCAGCAAATAGGGTAATCATCTCACTAGCGCTACTTGAACTAGTATCCACCCAAGATAGGTCACCATATACGTCATCATTTGGATGGTGGTCAATCTTAATGAGAAAATCACCTTTGACTATAGCGCTTTATCATCGATATCGAGCAGTATTCGCTGTATCACAGACGATGACAAGTGCGCCCTTGGTAGGCACTATCTTCAACAAGATCCATTTCAGCCATCCAAGTAAGAGTTGGTTCATCAAAACCAATGGCTTTGATGGTTTTTTCTGGGAAATGATGTTTGAGAAGAGCTTTCAATCCCACCTGACTTCCCAAGGCATCAGGGTCTGGTTTCATATGACGATGAATGATAATCGTGTCGTATTCTTTAATTTTTTCTAAAATTTGATGGCAAATTTCCATAAATAACCTCAATTCTTTCTCATTTCATTGTAGCACAAGAATTTTTATTTTTAAAATGAAAAAGATGTGATATAATGGAGAAAGATAAATTGAGGAGGACGATATGGCATTAGCAAAAATTGTATTTGCCAGTATGACCGGTAATACCGAAGAAATTGCAGATATTGTAGCAGACAAATTACGTGACTTGGGCTTGGATGTCGATGTTGATGAATGTACAACTGTTGACGCTTCAGACTTCTTGGAAGCAGACCTCGCTATCGTTGCGACCTATACTTATGGTGATGGAGAATTGCCAGATGAGATGATGGACTTCTACGAAGACCTAGCAGATCTCAATTTGAATGGTAAAATCTACGGAGTGGTTGGTTCAGGTGACACCTTCTACGATGAATTCTGTAAGGCTGTCGATGACTTTTGATCGTGTATTTGCTAGTCGACAGGAGCAGAAAAAGGTTCAGAGTGTGTCAAAGTTGATCTTTCTGCTGAGGAAGAAGATATTGAACGCTTGGAACAATTTGCAGAAGAATTGGCTGCTAAAGTAGGATAAGCATGAATGTGCGCTGATGCAATCAATCAGTGCATTTTTCTTATTATGACTTGGGATTTTACTAGCCTATTTGATGGCTTTTTGATACAATAATTCAAATAAAGGAGGAGACTGTATGGATTTAGATATTATTCGCCAAGAAATTGATCAAATTGACGACCAAATTGTTAAACTTTCTAGAAGAACGAATGCATTTAGTTGAAGGAGTTGTCGCTTATAAGAAGACTTCGGGTAAACCGATTTTAGATACCAAGAGAGAAGCAGTCATTTTTGAAAAGGTCAGAAATCGTGTAGAGGACAAACGATATCAGGAGACTATTGTCGCGACTTTTTCTGACATACTCAAACGTTCGCGTGATTATCAGGATCAAAACATCAAATGAAAAAAGAACAATTTTATCCGCTAGGGATTTTTCTAGCTGCTATGCTGGGAGGACTTGCCCGCTATCTTAGTTTCTACTTGGTTACCAGCCAGTCCAGACTTTCCTTGAGGAACTCTCCTTGTCAACTATCTAGGGAATTTTTCTGCTTGGTTTATCTTGTCAAGGGCTATCTGGTAAATAAGGGGACTAGTAAGGGCTTGGTTTTAGCACTGGGGACGGGTTTTTGCGGAGGTTTAACAACCTTTTCTAGTCTAATGCTTGATGCTGTGAAACTGCTTGATACAGGGCGTTATCTGAGTTTGGTCCTGTATTTGCTTTTGAGCATCGGTGGAGGCTTGCTTTTTGGCTTACTATTTGGGAGGAAAAATGGTAATCATTCTATCTTGCAATTGCTTGTGGGCTTTCGGGGCTTTAGTACGTTATTTCTTTTTCCTCGCTATAATCAAGCTTCTAAATTGCCACTCGGAACGCTTATAGCCAATCTTTTAGGTTGTTTTTTGATTGGATTATTCTATAATCGTGTGGAGTCTAAGGAAGTCTATGCTATTCTAGCAACAGGATTTTGTGGCGGTTTAACAACTTTTTTTCGACCTTTGAATGACGAACTTCAAAGACTGTAGTGACAAGAAGGTATTTTATTCTACTTGACTCTTGACCTACTTTAGGTGGTTTAGCTAGGATTTTTAGGAATTCTGCTATAAATTTCTTTACTTTTTGTGGAAATTTTGTAAACTGTATCTTGTGTGTAATGGACGCACAAAAATACAGTTTATCCGCTGAGGAAGATTCCTCAAGATTGACAAAGATAGGAGAATAAAATGAATCCATTAATCCAAAGCTTGACTGAAGGTCAACTTCGTACAGATATCCCATCATTCCGTCCTGGTGACACTGTTCGTGTACACGCGAAAGTTGTCGAAGGTAACCGTGAACGTATCCAGATTTTTGAAGGTGTTGTTATCGCACGTAAAGGTGCTGGTATCTCAGAAAACTACACAGTTCGTAAAATCTCTAACGGTGTAGGTGTTGAACGTATCTTCCCAATCCACACTCCACGTGTTGAAAAATCGAAGTTGTTCGTTACGGTAAAGTACGTCGTGCGAAATTGTACTACTTGCGTGCTCTTCAAGGTAAAGCAGCTCGTATCAAAGAAATCCGTCGTTAATTCGACTAAAAAACTCTGCTTTTTCAGCAGAGTTTTTATCTAGCTCCCTTAGTTCAATGGATATAACAACTCCCTCCTAAGGAGTAGTTGCAGGTTCGATTCCTGCAGGGGGCAGTAATTAGATATCAAAGAAGTCTTTGATATTAAAAGAACGCATAATATGGGGGATTTATCTCCATATTATGCGTTTTATTATTGAAAAATTTGGGCAATCTTCAGATAAAATTGAGACTATATCGAGTATATAAATGTTTGTATAATCAATTTATTCAAAATCGTCAAGTTCTAAATGATTTAAAGGAATATAACATTCATATTTCTTTAAGTAATTGTTTATTTCTTCAGCAGTGGAACAAGGTAAATTAACTCTTAAATAGTCAATATCTTCCTTAGATAAAAATGATTTGCATTCAAAATTGAGAAGCGAAAATAATGCCTCATCAAAAGCAAAAATCATAATCGTCATCAGATAATGATTCTATTAATGTTTGAATATGTTTTTAGTGAGTAGTCAGATATCGAATCGGGATAATATACTGGATAATCAGTGGCTGAAAAATTGTTTTCTAATCCTGAAAACTAGTAATTATCAAAGATTCTATGTAATATATTAAAGAATGTTTAATATTACCTTCTTGTTCCAAATGTCTTCCCTGAGCATTTCGTGTGTTAGATAAGCATCCAAAAATCTCCTGCACAGTATTCCTATGAGCTTGTTTATTTAAGAGACTCCATTTTACATCACCATAAAGTTGCTTTAAAAGAGATATTGTTTTTTTCTTTATAATAATCTTCCATAGTTATGTCTTTATCATAGTATGCTTTGATAAAGTCATTATATTCGAGAATAAGATTTTTGTGCTTCTTTTGTTAGTTTAAATTGAACGGAATATCTAAATTTGTCAACGTTAATATTATTAATTATTCTTGTAATTAATTCTGCTTTTTCCAGAAGTAGGTAAATTATGTTTAGATAATATAGTTTTTAATTCTACTACTTTAAGATATGATAAAGTCTTATTTTTAGTGAAGTATCCTAATTTGTATAATTGATTGTGTGTAGATTCAGGGTCAATTTGAAGAGAGTATTTAAAATATCTTGGGAAAATTATAATTTCTCCCTGTTTTTTTGAGTCCAATCTATGAGTATGAGTTGCCCAGGAGTAAGTCCGCACTCTAATTTGTTTAGGTAAAAATTGTTACAATCAGAATTTGTGTCTCTATTATGATTATTTTGTTTTTAAATTAAATAGTTTGCTAAAAATTCATTGGATGTTTATTGCTAATCAATTATTATTGAAAAATGATACTTTTACAGTACCCATGTATCGGATAGCATGGGCAACGCCGGATTCATCATTTGTTTTGGTGATGTATTTGGCGATTTTTGATTTCTGGGATTTCCGTTTTTCCATGACAACAGGGTTGCCAACGACTGCTAGCATGGCACGGTCATTTTCTTCGTCACCGATCGCCATGGTTTTCATCTACTTGGTCAATCCTAGTTTTTCAGCTAAGTGCGTAATGGCTGAACCCTTTATCTACATTCTTTTTTTAAGGAGTTCGAGGTAGATGGAGCCGATTTGTTGATAGAGTAGCGCTCGTAAAATTCTGCTGGAATCTTTTTCAATGGCAGCATCGAGGGATCTCAGGTTCATCGATGAACATACATTTGACGATTTCTTTGTCGGCCATTTCTTCAGGGTGTACGGTAGAAGATGGGCATGCTGACGAGGGGTTGATTCGTGCACCGTGTATTTTTCCGATATTGCGATTGGCAGTATAGATACCGTCCTTGGTAATGGCGTGCATGTGGACACCGAGCTTTACGACTGAGAAATTCCATATCTAGATAATCCCTCGTAGGTCAAGGATTCACTGATAATCTCATGGCCAGTAGCAGTTTCTTGGACAAGGGCACCGTTGAAGGTCACGACATAGTCACCCTTTCATCTCTCAACCGCAAGTCGTCCAGAAGTTTGGCAACACCAGCGATGGGGCGGCTGTTGCAATGACGACTTTGACACCAGCTGCTTTTGGCATCTTGGATGGCAGAAAAGACTTCAGGAGTGATTTCTTTTTACTGTTGACTAGGGTTCCGTCGATATCAACGGCAATTAGTTTAATACTCATAAATTTCCTCTTCTAGTTTTTATTTGGGAGTAAAATGATCGTTCTCAATCAAGTGTAAAAATTGTTGAGTGATACTTTGTGAAAGATACTGTTTTGGTCCAAAGCATTTCTTTGGAAAAATAGAAACGATTATCTCCGTGTCGACTGCCAGCAAGGGATTGGACGATAGGAGACAGGCTAGAGAGTTCGGCTAGTTGACCATTTTTTTGTAAAATCTCAATCTGTGTCCGAGGATTTTCAGATTCGGGACGATAGATATCATAAGGGAGGTCAAAAGTTCTTATGAATGGCAGTGTAGTAGTTGGAGTCAAAAGCCGATGTCCCTCAACGCAATTTTCTCATGCTAGCAAGTTGGTCTTTGGTCTTCTCAGAAAAAGGTAATGGATTTAAAGACCTTGCGGTTGATAAAACGTTGAGACAGGTCTGCGAGAATCTTGTCAGTACTGGTCATCCAGAGCTGGAAAGTAGGTATTCATCACACCATCATCAAGAGCCAGATAATCAGACAAGGTCACATTTTTCTCAAAGAAAGGCAGGAGATGGGGGATGTGCGTGCAAAGAAGTCCTTATTTCTGCAGGATAGAGTTCCTTAGCGCGTTTGAGAAGATTCTTGCAGGAGGACTTCCATAGCGCGTGTGGCTGGGTGAAATAAACCTGCATATACATCTGATAGCGACTAAGGACATAGTCTCGATAGCGTGCATGCCCATTGCGCTGAAAGGCGATACCCATTTTTGACAGGACGAATGACTCGGAGGATCCGAGTCAGGTCAAATTCCCCATAGGATGCTCCCGTAAAATAGGAGTCGCGCAAGGAGATAGTCCATGCGGTCTGCATCAATCTGACTAGAAATGAGTTGCACGACCTGCTTGTTAGGGATAGGTGTGGTCAATGACACTGGCAACCTTTTCTGGGAAATCTAGGCCACTTGTAGCAGGACTTGATGAATCTCTGTCTCAGGACTTTGGATGATATCTTGAGTAATGGCCTCATGATCTGGTATCAAAAGAGATGTTTCAAAAAGTATGAGAGTAGGCACCATGTCCAAGGTCATGTAGAAGAGCAGCAGTCATGGTCAAGAGAGATTCAGCTAGGATTCCATTCATCAGGATATTTTCTCCTCAAAAATCTCTCGTGATATGTCGTAGCAATTTCATAGACGCTCTAGACAGTGAGAGAAGCGACTATGTTCTCCACTGTGGAAGGTATAACTGGATGTTCCCAGTTGCTTTGATCCGACGCAAGCGTTGAAATTCTTTTGTATTGATCAAGTCATAGATGATTTGATTATTGACATGGATGTAGTTGTGAACTGGGTCACGGAATACTTTTTCGTTCATATGACCATTATAGCAAAAAGCTAGAGTTTTTGGTAAAATAGTAGGACAAGAGACAAGAAAGAGGACCTGATGTGAAGATTCGGATGCGAAATACGATTCAGTTTGATGAGCAGTTGGAAGTGATTGACCAACTCTATGATGTAGAAGTGCATGAAAAGGGAGATTATAGCTACCCTGCTTTTTCTATAATGAGGAAAAAGGAAAAAGTGGTTATTAAATTTCATGGTCAAGAACTGGTGATGAGCCGTTTTTCCAACCCCAAGACCATTATGCGCTTCCTAAAGAATAGTGATAGTTTGGCCTATATTCCTACACCTATGGGTGTGCAGGAGTTTATTATCCAAACCAGTCGCTATGAAGTGGATGGTCGAAAGATTCATTTAGACTATCAACTACAAAATCAAGAGGGACAGCCTTCGCCAGCTATCAATTGGAACATTACTTGGGATGAGAAAAAGGTTGGCGAGAGCCAACCTTATTTGATATAGAGTTCTTGATTTTTAGGACAATTTCTCGTACATTTGCAAACTTCTAAGTTTTTGATTTCTT